>X355_Hoffmanns_Two_toed_Sloth__coassemble_1856_pt1 | contig 71896 bp, 50 predicted proteins | sample X355_Hoffmanns_Two_toed_Sloth__metabat2_high_PE_009 | metagenome-assembled genome bin X355_Hoffmanns_Two_toed_Sloth | reverse complement strand
GCGAAAGGACTGCAAAGATAAGTCATCTTTTTTAATCCTGCAAATCTTTTTTCAAGAACTTTTGCATCTTTTGAAATTTCCTGTTCCGTGCGGTTTTCAGCTCCTTTATTGTAAACTTTCAACCTTTGTAAGAACCGGTATTTCTCAAACGCGGATGCAAAGGTAGCGACTTTTTTCGAACCTGCAAGCAAATCCGCATCTTTTTTTGAAAAATCGTCGATTTTATTCAAAACAGGCCCTGATACCTATATATTAAATGGACAAAAAAACGGCAGGTCCCGAAGGACCCGCCGCAAGCATTCCGGACGCCCCGTCGTCAGAGCCAGCCGCCGTTCGCCGCCAGATTGGGCCGCGAGACGATGGCGAACTCCCGTTCGATCGTCGTATCGCCGGCTTTGGCCGAAATCGTAAGCAGGGAAGTGCCCGTCCTGGAGCACTCGAACGTGATCTTCGTTCCATTGAAAACAGCCGACGAGGAACCGACCCCCAAATTGGAGGGCGAAGCGTATTGGGCCGACTCCAATGCCACGACGCTCTTGTCGCCGCCGAAATAGCGGGAGAAATCGACCGTCGTAGCCTCGCCCGTCTTCACATAAATGGCCGGCGTACCTTTGATTGCAAGCAGCAGTTTCAGGGCATCGACACAGCCGCCGCCCATCCTCTTCTTATAAATGGAGAGGTCGGGAATAATCATACCATCTCCCATTCTCGAACCCGTAAAGTAGTCATCAATGCCGTAAATGGAGCTTAACAGCAGCGCCTTAAACTCGGAAGGCGTGTATTTCTTTCCATTTTGAGCCGCATAGGCAAGTCCCAGCGCCGCAACGCCCGAAACATGCGGACAGGCCATCGAGGTCCCCTGCATAAAGCCGTAACCATACCAGTAATCATCCTTACGGTCATCTTCAAAATTCATCGTGTCGTCACAAAGAATCGTACTGAGCACCCCGCCATTCCCATAGTTATCACTGGAAATGAAATCCCCGCCCGGAGCCGTAATATCGACCCACGAACCGTAATCGGTATAATAGGCGGGACGGAAGCTCCAATCCATCGCTCCGACGGCAATAGCCGGGCTGTAAGCCGCCGGATAACGTGCGGTATTACCGGAAATGTCTCCGTTGTTGCCGGCCGAAAAAATCACCAGCCCGCCCTGCAGCGGAGAGTTCGGGTTTTTGGCGCCCGCACCCCGGATAAAGGTATTGATCGCATCGCGCGTCAGACTGTAATCCTGTCCTTCCCACTCCTCCGAGGTTATCGGGTCCCCCTTCTCGCCAGAGACATATCCCCAACTGTTCTGGGCGATAACCGCACCGTTGGTCCAGGCATATTCGAATGCCTTGACATTTGCGTTTCCTTTTTTGGCGCCCTCGCTGTAGCCCATTATCTGGCACGACATGATCTTCACGCCGCCCTGATTGCTCCGGCCGCCGGCAATGCCGCAGACACCCCGCCCGTTGTTGTTCACGGCGGCAATCACCCCGGCCACGTGCGTCCCGTGGTCGGCATAGACTGTCCTGCCGTTCTCCTTACCGGGTGTTTTCCAGTCGAGCACCGAGGAGTCATCCCAGAAATTATAGCCGTGCACCTGCGCATTTTTCGGATCGGTCCAGATATTGGCCTTCAGGTCGGGGTGATCGGTCTGCACAGGCTGGTCGATCACAGCAACGATAATGTCCTCGCTGCCGGTGCAGAGCTGCCAGGCATCGAGCAGATTGATATCGGCCCCCGCCTTCGGCTGACTGAAATCCTGATCCGGCCCCGTATTGTCAAAATGCCACTGATACGGCAACATGGGGTCGTTCATCGTCGTCGCAGCGCGTGTCTCACCCATTATGCGGAGATTCTCCCCGGAAGCCGGAATGGCCGGGCCGACACTCGTCGGCCGAATATACGCGGGATCGATCTCGTACTCCACGACGGTGACGCCGGGCAACGCGGCAAAGCGGCTCCCGATCTGGTCGAGGTCGGCACTTTCGTCGAACGAGACGCTGTACCAGCGGTTGATGCCGGTCTCGTCGTAGATATCCTCCCACTCGGGATTGTAGGTGATGATGCGTTCGAAACGTTCCGCCCCGATCTCATTCAGCAGATCGTCGATCGTACCGACACCCGAACGTGTCACGGCGCCGCTGCGAGTAGCGGGCAACTGCGCCTGCGCCGCCGCGACGGTCTGCGCCATTTCGGACGAGAGTTTTATGGAGAGCGAGCCTTTCAGGGCAAGTTCGGAGGTAGGGGTCCCGACGATCCGGGGGGGGGTCGGACCGGAGTCGCCGCCGGAGAGTTCCGCGGGGTCCTTCGTACACGCAAACGCCGCAAGCAGGCATCCGATAAGTAGCAATCGCTTCATATTCCGTCAAACATTAGATTTTTCCAAAGGTATGATTTTTCTGCCAAATGCGAACCGCCCGGATGATAAAATCGAACCGCCGCCGTCGATCAATGAGATTTTTTACTACTTTTGCCCTGCACAAACCCCGGTCCCGCAAGGCGGTTCCCGGCAAAATCCGGGCCGTGTTTGGTTATCGGCCCGGCATATACTATCTTTACGACGGAATACCGCGAAACTATGAATTTCAAGAAAATATCACTGCTCATCCTGTTGCTGCTCATCGCAGACCAGGCGCTCAAAATCTGGGTCAAGACACACATGCACCTCGACGAATCGATTCTGGTCGTCCCCGACTGGTTCCAGCTGCGGTTCATCGAGAACAACGGCGCGGCTTTCGGCATGCACATCGCCTCGCGCGGCGGCTTCGACTGGGGCAAACTGCTGCTGGGTATCTTCCGGATCGTGATGGTCGGATTCATCGGCTGGCTGATGTACCACCTCACCCGCAACCGCAAGGATACGCCCAAGGGGGTGATCGTGGGTCTTGCGCTGATCTTCGCCGGAGCCATGGGCAACATCCTCGACAGCGCCTTCTACGGACTGATCTTCTCCGAATCGACGCCCTACACCGTAGCGCAATTCGGAGGTCATTATGCCGGATTCATGATGGGCAAGGTGGTCGATATGTTCTATTTTCCGCTGTTCCAGTGGAACGGCGTGCCGCGCCTGCTGCGCTTCCTGGTCGACAGTAACAACTATTTCTTCGGCGCCATCTTCAATCTGGCCGATGCTTACATTTCCATAGCCGTGGTCTATCTGCTTCTGTTTCAGTATAAGTTCTTCAGCAAGTAGATTTTTTTCGCAAAAAGAGTTGGTGTTTCAGAAAAAAGTATTACTTTTGCACACCACAATTCCAGAAATGCCCAGGTGGCGGAATAGGTAGACGCGCACGTTTCAGGTGCGTGTGCCGCAAGGCGTGCAGGTTCGATTCCTGTCCTGGGCACTGGTTAAGCCTCGTAATCGTATGATTACGAGGCTTTCTTTTTTTGATTCACCCGGGGGGGGGTTAAAACGTCGAAGTCATATCCCGGGGGACACAGATAAAGAAGTCGGCCTTGCCGCGTTTGGCTTCGTCCAGACGGCCGATATCCTCCTGCCGCACGACCTCCACCGTGCCGACCGTCAGTCCCGGACGATACCGGTCGAGGTAGGCGATGATCCCGGAATGGGCCGTCGAATGGAAATTCCCGTTCAGGTGCACGAGTTTCCCGGAGCCGATACGCTGCGCGATCGACCAGGCCATCGTGGCATCCTTCATCGCCTGCGCCTTCGAGAGATTCCCGGCATCGCCCCGCTTCATGCCGGGCATCGCCATCGCTCCGAAAAAGGCATCCACCTCCGCATTGGGAAGATAGTCCAGCGGCAGCGGCGCGATATACTCCTTCGCCGCATCGGTCAGCCCGTCCAGCGCTTCGAACCCGCCGCGGGAGACGACGTTGGCATAACGCCGCGGAATGTTCGTGGCAACAAAGGGGATTTTGTGCGCCTTGGCGAACTCGACGATCTTCGCATAGTCCGTCTTGTAGTTGGGCCAGAGTTTCGCCTCCTTGTTGAAACGTTCGGCGGAAATCACCCCGGAGAGGTATTCGTCGAGCACCAGTTGGTCGTCCCGCTCGAACATCTCGGCGCCGATCAACAGCCGCTCCCCGTGGAGGTCGTAAAGGTCTTTGACGATTTCGTACTCCATCCAATGGGCGACGGCGCAGTTGTGTATCTCGCCGAGGAAGACGACGTCGCACCCGCCGAGCGTCTTCAGCATCGTCCCGTAATCCGTTTCGCGGCCCTCGGCGTCGAACACCGCATAGGCCCTCTTCTCCTGTGCCGCGGCCAGCGCCGTACACAGGCAGCAGGCCAGCAAAACTATGGTCTTTTTCATTTTTTTCGATTTATTCAGGTACGTATATAATCTCTCCGTTCTCGAGTTCGTAGGCGATCCCGACGCGCTTTCCTTTCGTGCCGGAGCCCTGCTGTTCGGAAGGCGTGTACTTGTTGATCTTGCCGCCCTCCTTCATGATGATCTCCATATTCTCCTTGCCGGGGTTCTTCACGATGGTGAAATCCTCCTGCGTGAATACCTCGGTCATGTTCATGTGCATGACCATCGCCACCATCAGCGCGACGGCGAACACCATCGCCACATCGAACAGGTTGACGACCACGCTCAGCGGATCGGAATCCTCCTCGCCGGAGAACCGGCTCTTTCTCCTTGACGGTCTCATGCGCGGGTGTTTTTTTCGATCAGCTTCCGCGACACGTAATCCAGGTTGTTCACCTCCTGGGCATACCAGCGCTGCTTGAGTTGCAACGACACGAGGCCCACGCCGCTGATGACCAGTCCCACGACCGTGGTGGCGAAAACGACCTGCATGTTGTAGGCCATGCCGCCGATGTCGCCCGTCGAAAGCCCCACCAGCGCGGGGCTCATGGCGATCAGCGTGCCGACCAGCCCCAGCACGGGGCCGATCTTGGTGAGCAGTTTCGACAGGACCACGTCCTTCTCGGCCTCGTTCTCGAAGCCGGCAATCAGGTAATCCGAGTAATCGGGACTGGGAGGACTCGTCAGCAGGTCGCGCAGGTAACGCATATAGAGCGAGTTATCCCTGGCCGGAAGCGCCTGCCGGAGCCCGTCGATCCCTTCGGGGGTCAGTTCACGGATGAGGGTGTTGAAGCGGCTGTCGTTCCTGCGCTTGGCCATGTACTGGTTGTAGATTCCGCCGATCAGCAGCAGCGAGCGGATGAACAACAGCAACAGCATGATGATGTCCGGAATCAGCAGGCTGTTCGCCACCCAGAAAAGTACTTGTGAGATTGTTTCCATAAAAAATATTCGGTTGTTTTTATTTTTTCACTTATGCGTTCCGCCGCTGCGGACGTTTTTTTTCGGTGCGCCGCTGACGGACGATCCATTTCCAACGGTTCCGGCACGCTCCGGCGAGGAACAGCGCGGCAAAGAGCCCGAAGGCGAATCCGAGCGCCTTCCAGTCGAGCGGCTCCCGGACGGCCTGGTAGGTGACATTCCCGTTCACGGTCGTGAGCAGCCCGATGATGCAGACGAACAAGCTCACCAGGAAATGGATTTCGAGCCGCATCTCGCGTCCCGGCAGCAGGACACGGAAGAAGCTCCGCAGCAGCGGGAATACCGCGGCGACAATCAGGGCGAAGACCCCCGAGAGGAGCCTGAAATCGGTCCCCGGGAAGGCGAACACCAGTTCGGTCTGCAGGTAGAACAGCACGGGAAAGACCAGCAGTCCGGGATACCATTTCAGCAGCCGGGCCCACCAGCGCTTCCGCTCCCCGGACCACATCTGCAGCTGCGTGATGCAGTAGGCGAAGCAGACGGCCGATTCGAGCGTGACGACGACCGCCATATTCTTCAGCGCCGCCGTATTCCGGAGGTAGTCGGCCAGCTGCGTCTTGGACTGCAGGATCGCATAGGGATACGTCGCCACGACGAACACGCCGCAGAGCACCCCGAAGACAACGGCCTGCCAGCCCTTCCAGAAACTGATCTTCAACAGGTCGTTGACCAGGATAAACAGAATCAGAATGCTGATTATCAATTCCATATCAGTCGTTCTTTCTCTTTTTGCGCAGGACGAACAGCAGGACGACAAACAGCGCGAAGACGCCGCCCGCAATCCACACGCCGTTCAGGGCCTTGCGCTCGCCCTGTGCGCCGTCGGCCACCTCGTCTTTTTTCAGCACCATGCCCCGGGCGTCGGACGCCGGCTGCGCGGTCTTCATCGCATCGATTTGCCGCTGGTAGGCGGTGGCCTTCTCGGGCTCCACGCGCCCGGCGATGTACTCCTGCAGTTTGGCATTTCCGCCCGAAAAACCGCTGCCCGACGATCCGAATTCGCGGACCAGCTCGGTGTGCAGGGACGCCAGCGTCCCGATCTGCTGCTCGGAAGCGTGCCACATCCCTTTGCGGGCGGTCTCCAGCATGACGGCCGTAATTTCCTGCAGGGCCGCGGGATTCTGCCGCCGGAAGAACGCCTCGGTTCCCAGTTTGTAGCTGTCCCCGATGTAGACATCGTAAATCCGGTCCCACATCGCATCATCGATCACATCGGGCTTCGTAACGTTCCAGCCGTAGGTGTTGGTCACGACCTCGGTAATCTGCGAGGCGCTCGACGCACCGCCCTTCATCACCTCCCGGATATACTCCGGGTTGAAGATCGTCGCGCGGGACTCCACACCGATGGCCTCCTTCAGCTCCTGCATCTTCACGTTGTTACGGTTGCGGTAGTCGGCGAAATAGGCGTCGGGGTCCTTCCCCGTGACGCTGCGCACGGCGAGGTTCATACCGCCCATGAATTCGTAAACGTGGTCGAGGCTCAGCGCACCCCACGTATTGCTCTGACGGGGCTGCACGACGGCGTCGGTATTGTGCAGCACGGCCCGCAGCAGGCCCGCCTTCACCGCGCCCCACTCTTTGTCGCTGCCGTAGACGGCCCCCATATTATTTATATAGGTATCGGCAATCTCCTTTTCGTCCTGCCATTTGTCGCCGCTGGTAATCAGGCCCTGAATGCCGGTGCCGTACATGCCGTTCACGCCGCCGAAGACACGCTGCGTGGAGAGCTCGCGGGCCTCTTTGGGCGAAATGCCCTGCCCGACCAGCAGCCGTTCGGTCTCCACGGCACTCTCCGAAACCCGGTTGCCGTTCACATCGCCGGCCGATGCGGCGGCCATCTCCACGGCCCGTGAAATCAGCGCGAGGCGCGACGCCGCCAGGTCGCGGAACTGCCCGGAGGTCTGCACCACGACATCGACGCGCGGACGCCCCAGCTCCTCCGAAGGGATGAGCCGCAGATCGGACACCCGGCCGTAGGCGTCGCGCACGGGCTCCACGCCCAGCATATAAAGCACCTGGGCGATCGTGGCGCCCTCGCTCTCGATGAACTCGCTGCTCCAGAACGTGTAGCTGACCTTGCGCGGATAATCGCCGTGCGCCTCCCGGTATTGTTCGAGGGTCTTCTGCGCCAGCTCCCGGCCTTTGTTCCACGCCTGTTCCGACGGCGTGGCCTCGGCATTGACCGCATAGAGGTTGCGCCCCGTGGGCACGGCCTGCGGATTGGCCACAGCGTCGCCGCCCGAGGTCGGGGCGACATACCCACCCGCCAGTGCGTTCAGCATCGAGCGCATCTCCTGTTCGGGACTCTCCTCCAGCGCTTTTTTATAATTGACGATGTTCATCACCGTGCGTTCCACCTCGGCAACGGCCTGCGCCTCACGCTTCTGTCCGGCGGTATAGCTCACGGGCTTTCCGCTCCCGCGGCCCATCATTCCCCGCGCCGGCGGAGTCAGGACGGCACGCGCCTCGGCCAGTTTCTCCGGCGTAATGCCCGCCACACGGCACACCAGCGCCTCGTCGGCCGCCGTGCCGCCGAGCACCCGGCCGACCAGCTGCCGCGCCGGATCGAGGTAACGCTGCGTGAAGAACGCCTTGCTCTTCAGCTGCGCATCCGTCACCCGTCCGCGCTCCCGGTCGAGCGCCGCCAGGCTGTACGCAATCGGATCGACGCTCATGGCCATGACCGACGAACGTATCTTCTCCGGCGCATAGGGCACCCCGGCCGTATAAAGCTGTCCGGTGATTTTCTCGTTGGCGATCTCCTCGGCAAAATTCTCGATGCGTGCGATGTCGGCCTCCGCATAGGGGCGCGTCAGCACACTGTCGAGCCGCAGGTCGCGGTGCAGGCCCATCTCCACAGCCAGCCGTTTCACCGCCAGCGAAGCCTGCTCCCGCCCGTCTTCGCCGACTTTGTAATAGTTCTCTATCTTGTTTTCCAGCTCCTTATACTGCCCGCGGGTCTTGCTCCCGGTGAAAGGCGGCGTCAGGTAAGAGACCGTCGTGGCATAGGCGCGGCGCTTGGCCATCATGCTCTCGCCGACATTGCCGATTGTGTAGAAATAGAAATGGGGCACGGTGCCCACCAGCCGGTCGGGCCAGTCGTAACCGCTCAGGGCCACCTGTTTCTGCGGCGTGAATTCCAGACTGCCGTGCGTGCCGAAATGGATCATCGCATCGGCGCCGAAGGCGTAACGCGACCAGAGGTAACTGGCAATATAGGTGTGCGGCGGAGCCGTCTTCGCTCCGTGGACGATGGCGAACGTGTCGTCGCCCACGGCCGCCATCGGCTGCGGCAGCAGCACGACATTGCCCAACTCGATGCGGGCCACGGCAAGGCTCGGAACCCCGTCGCGCACGGCGCTCATGTAGCTGCCCGGCGCCTCGCCGTAAATCTTCACCACATCGGCGTAAAGTTCCTCCGGCATCGCCCGTTCCACCCACGATTCATATTCGGCGGCCGGCACCCAGGCCGGACGGCCGTTCTTCATAAAGTCGTCGAACGCCCCTTCGGCATAGGTGCTCAGCACGGCGCCCTGCGTCATCAGCAGTTTTTCGAACTCCTTCTCCGTCGCGGGCAGCCGCTCGACCTTGTAACCCTCGGCCTTCAGGCGCCGGAGCAGGTTGTAGAGCGACGGTACGGTCTCGAGCCCCTGGGCCGTCAGCGACGCCTGCCCGGCACCCTTGAAATAGTAGATCGCCACCTTCTTCCCGGCGTTCGGCGTCCGCTTCAGTCGGACGAAGTTGCCGACGATCTGCGTGAAATCCCGCAGACGCTCGGGAATGGCCCGGAAGAGGTAAACGCCCTCCCCGTCCGGCTCCTGATCGTTGACCACATAGGGACAGACGGCGCCGTCCAGCTCCGGGACGACGATGCTCTGCGACATGAATCCGCCGAACATGCCCATCGGGTCCTGCTCCCACTCCGCACGGGTCTGCAGAATCGACAGCGGCGAGAAGAGCGGGATATTCCGTTCCCGAAGCCATTCGACGGCGGCATCGGCCTGCCCCATGGCCATCCGTCCGTGGGCGAAATAGATCACGGCGTCGGGGGCGATCTCTTTCAGGAACGCCAGCCGCTTCCTGTAAGAGAATACCGGATAGACGTTCATGCCGGCCCGTTCGAGCGACACGATCAGGCTGTCGGTATGGGCCCGGTTGCCGCTGAACGGATCGTTCAGGCCGCCGACGACGGCGACTTTCGCCCCGCCCTCGCGGTAGAAACCGTGTTCTTTCAGGTATTTCTCATAATCGGCGACGGTCTTGAACGCCAGCTCCTCGTCGAGGTGGTAAAGCACGTCCGAGGCGCTTTCGACGGCGGAATCCGCCGGAACGACGAACAGCCGCTTGCCGTCAATCCGCTGGCGGATGTAACGCGCCATGTTGCGGTAATTGCGCTTGTTCCCGTTGCCCAGATAGGACTGAATCCCGGCTTTGGCGAGGCTGTCCAGCGAGCAGATGTCATTCTCGGGATTGGTCGCGGCATAGATATACACGGGCGTGCCCTTCGCGGCCGCCGCCTCGATCTGGCGGCGCTGCTCTTCGGTGATTTTCAGCCCCATGCCGAATCCAAGCACGAAATCGCAGCGCTTCATCCGGCCGAGCCGGTCGAGCGGTATCTCCTCGTAGCGGATAAAGCGGTCTTCGTTGGATTTGACGAAACTCGTCGTCTGGAAATTCTGGAAATTGATCAGCCCGATGCGCGTCACCGAGGCCCACTCGCTCCAGGCGAACCACGCCGCGCCGACCACCAGCAGGGCCGCAACCGCCCCAATTCCCCATTTAGTACGTGCCATTCTTCTCGTTTAAGTTTGTGTCTGTTTTTCACACCGGTTGGCCGGCGGGTCCGTTTTGCGAATCCGCCGGCCAAACCGGGTGTTGGTTCTTCTGTTGCCTGCGGCTTATTTCAGCAGGGCGTATCCGATCTCCGGACGTCCGCGCTCGCCGCCCTCGTCCTCGATGAACGAAAGGAACTGCAGTTTGTAGTAGTTGCCGCCGCAGTCGCGGATCACGAAGAAGCGGTCGGTCTTCACTTTCTTGCCGAAAGGATCGCGCCACGTGGTGCCGATGATGTCGGCGTCGACCTCGAATTCGGCGGCCTGCGCATCCGCAAGGGTGTAGTTCTGGTATTTCTGAGCCAGCGTCTCACCCTCGCCCAGCATGACCGTGGCGACCGCTGCGCCCGAATGCCGGTTGATCGTGATGACATCCTGCGAGAACGAAAGCATCGGTCCCGAATTCATCGTCGACCAGGCTGCGGCATACGACCAGCTGAGGTCCCATTTCTTCGCTTCGGGCTGCGCCTCGACCTGCTCGCCCGAAGCCAGCGAGAATCCGATGAAGCCGTAAAGCGGGTCTTTGGCAATCTCGGCCACCTTGGGCGAGGTGTCTCCCACCTTACCGTATTCGACCTTGTAGCCCGCTTCGCTGCGGCTCACCTTCACCTTGTACCACAACGTCCGGTCCTCGACGCCGTCGGTCGTCTTGTTATCCTCCGAAGCCACGAAGAAGACCTCCCCGTCGGCGGCAATCTCCCCGAAAACGGTCTTCGCGAGGTCGCCCGACGTGTCGTCGGCATTCTTCTCGAAGCTGTCCCCCATCATCGAACCCAGCAGGCTGGGCGCCGCATCGGCATCCTCCGGGGTAACGGCTGCGAAATCGGTCTTGCCCGAACCGGCCGCCAGCGTCTTGTAGGCCGAATTGAGGATCACGCGGAACTCGTCGCCGCAGTAGAAGCCCAGGTCCCACGTCTTGCGGTACACCTGCACCTGACGGTTGTTGCTCAGGTCAACGTAAACGATATTCCGGTATTTCAGGTCGGCGTCGCCCTCGCTGCCTCCGGCCTTGCCTTCGAGCTGCATTTCGCTACCCGTCGAAACGATGGGCGAGAACGAGAGCTTCGTCTCATTGACCGTTCCGATCTTGTAATCCCCGGTCGATGAAATCGCTTCGATCAGGAACTGCATCGAGCCTTCGGGAGTCTCCCCGGCGGCCTTGTCCACCCGGAAGGATGCCGTCGTGGCGCCCGTCGGAATGCTGACGACCAGTTTGCCGTCCTCGAGAGCCGGCGTGAAGACCAGATCCGAGACCGATACCTCCGTCGACGTTATCGCCACAGTCACCTTCAGGTCCTCCTTCGCCGCGCGGCTGAGCTTCAGGCCCACCTCCGCACTGCTGCCCTCCATGCCGACTTCCGACACGGCAAAACTCACCGAAACAGTCTGATAGCCCAAATCGTCGTCATCGTCGCAGCCGCCGGCCAGACAGACCGCGGCCGCACAGCCCAATGCGTAAAACAGTTTTTTCATCTTTCTTGATTTTTTATGGTTTATTTACTTTTTTTGAATTTCCCGTTCAACAGCAGTTTCAGGCCGAACGACCAACTGCGCCCGCAGCCGAGATAGCTGGTCGAGGGGGTGTCGTTGACCGAGTCCCCGACCGTCTGGACGGAGGTCAGGTCGAAAAGGTTCTTCACCCCGGCGTTCAGGCTCAGGTAAGGGGTGATTTTCTGCGAAACGATGATCTCGCCCGTGTGGTAGGAGGGCATTCCGCGCAGGTAGACCTCGCTCTGCTTCCGGTTGTCGGCATCGGTGTATTCATTGTAATAGTACTCCTTGCGGGCTCCGGTGTATTTGTAGAAGAAATTGATGTCGGTGCCGCTCCTGCGGATGCTGTACGCGAGATTCAGACTGACCTCCGGAGAGTAACGAAACTGGTCCTGCCCTTTGTCGCTCTCGGAATAACGGTTGTAACGCCCGATGAGCGAGACACTGACGTTCGCCCGGAATCCGCCCCAGACGAGCGAGTTTTCGAACGATCCGCCGAGGGTCTTGTAGCGGTCGGCGTTGTGGTAGGTGTAGAATCCGGGAGTCGCGGCATTCTCCGTCAGGGTGATCCGGTCCTTGAACACGTTGTAGAAACCGCTCAGGCTCGACGTCAGGCGGATTCGTTCGTCGTGCAGGATGCGCCACGTAAGCGATCCCGTCACGTTGTGCGAATACTCGGCCTTCAGGTCGGGGTTTCCGTCGATGTCGTGGTTGGCGTTGTGGTAGGAGAAATAGAGCTCCTGAATGCCAGGCGTGCGGAATCCGTAGGCATACGACAGACGAAGGTCCAGACTCTTCGCCAGGTTGAATTTGGTCACCAGCGAAGGGACCGCCGCCGGGGTGTTGTAATCCGCATAAAAGAAGGAACGGACCCCCGGACGGATGCTCGCCCACTCCGCGGGCTTATACTCGGCAGAAAGGAACCACGCCGCATAGGCGATTTTCGGATCGCCGCCGAGCCGATTGCCCGAACCCTCGGTCCGCTGGTACTCCACACCGGGCTGCAGGCTCAGCTTCGGCGCCACGACCCACGCCGCCGTGACCCGGGCCATCAGGGCTTTGTAAAGGGTCAGGTCCTGCTCGGACTCGCCGTCGGTCAGCCATTTCTCGCCCGTGGCGAGGTCGGTCGCCGTGGTCCGCGTGCGGCGCTGGTAATCCTGATAGGAGAGCGCGGCATTGAGCGTCAGCCGGCTGCCGATTTTCCAATCGGCCTGCAGCTGGTGCGTATAGCGTTTCGAGAGGAAATTTTTGTCCCGCACCTCGTCCGGATTCTTGGGATTCGAGGGGTTCTCGGGCCCGAAAATCTCTTCGTCGACGAAATCGAGGCGGTACCACACGTTCAGGTTCCGCCGCGACAGCCCCACCGTACCGTTCACCAGCGACTGGTCTTTGGGATGCCACCGTTTTTCGCGGCCCGTCATATCGTCCGTCCAGCCGCCGTAGTCGTTGCGGGTATATCCGCCGTTGACGTAAAAACCGCTTTTGTGGGTGTATCCCAGGTCGACGCTCTCGTTGTGCAGGCCGTCGCCCGAAAAGAACTGATACTCGTCGCCCACGGTCTCCTCCTGGATACGCGCACCCACATGCCACGTGCTGACGTCAGAGAGATTCGCGCCCTTTTTGGTGATGATGTTGATCACGCCGGCCAGCGCATCGGTGCCGTAGATCACCGACATCGGACCTTCGACGATCTCGATGCGTTCGATGCTGTTGACATCGATCTGGCTGAGACTCGACTGTTTGTCGCCGCGGTCAATCATCGGAATGCCGTTGAGCAGTATCTTGATGTTGGTTCCGCTCATGCCCATCAGCTCGAACGAGGTCTCGCCCAGCGCCATATCGTTGGCCATGCGGATACCGACTTCGGTGTTGAGCAGCGATTCGACGCTGGTCGGGGTCTTCCTGGCGATGGTCTCGCTGGTGATCGACCGCACCTTATAGAGGGAGTTGTGCATGGACTGCGGGGAGAACTGGCCCGTGACGACGACCTGCTCCATCTGATTGACGTTCTCGCGGATACGGATGTCCGGGAAAACATTTTCCCGCCCGGCGGCGATCGTCACGGGAAATTCCTGCTTATGGGCGGTGATGGACTGCACCGCCATCACATACTGCCCGGCAGGAGCCATGAATTCGAAACGGCCCTTCGCATCGGTGGTTCCGCCGTACACCGTATTTTTCAACTGTACGGTGACAAATTCGGCCGGATGCCCGTCCGACGTGCGGACCTGCCCCGACACGGGGAGTTTTTCGCCTTTCTGGGCCAGGGCGGAAAACGCCGTGCATATCGAAAGGAGGAGCGTGCAAAATTTCCGGATCATAACTTTTCTGTTTATTCGCCGGCAAAGTTACGGGCGGAAAGCGCATCGGGGCAATCGCCTATTTTAGGTATTTTTTCGCCGCACGGCATACCTAAACCGTATTCCCGTCCAGCCGCCCCGGAACGGCCCGGATTTCCGGCCGCCGCCCGGTCCGGAAAGCGGTTGCGAATTGATCCACAACCCGTTCCGCACACGGCTTCATCATCCCGAAAAGGATTCGTAACATCCGTTTTTCAGCTTCGCATATCGCAATTCGATTTTTTTAGAACGATAAAAGTTATATCTTTGAATAATCATACGCCTTCATGAACCGCCCGAACGGACATATTTCCCGCGAATTTTTCGACGGCTTGTACTCCGAATACAAGCCGCGTTTCGTTCGGATCGCACAGTCGTACATCCGCAACGAAATGGCCGCCGAAGACATCGTGACCGACAGTTTTCTCTACTTCTGGGAGCACCGCGGGGAACTGAACATCACCGCGAGCGTCCCCGCCTACATACTGGGCGCCGTGAAGCACGGCTGTCTGGAGTGGCTGCGCAACCAGAAGAACCGACTGAAAATCCGGCAGAAAATCCACACCACGGCCTATCAGGGCATCCAGGCCCGCATCTCGGCGTTGGAGGCCTGCGACCCCGGGCAGCTCTTCGCCGCGGAGGTCGCCGCAATCGTGCAGGAGGAGATCGGCAAAATGCCCGAACCGATGCGGGAGATATTCGTCGCCAGCCGTTTCGACGGCAAGACCTATCAGGAGATCGCCGACATGACGGGCATCAGCGTCCGCAACGTGAAAGCCGCCATCCAGCGGGCGCTGGGCATCATGCGGGAGGCGCTGAAAGACTATCTTCCGGCATGGATTGCCGCCCTGTTTATCAGCGCATTGCCTTTTTAAAAAAATTTATTTAACCCGAAACGCCTTTTTCCCGTGTCCATCCGGTGCGCCCATGCACCTTATGGATGTATGGAGAAAGAATTGTTGCACAAATATATCGACGGCCGGACCTCGGAAAAGGAAGAAGAGGCAGTCATGGAGTGGCTGCAGGCCGCTCCGGAACACCAGCAGGAGCTGAACGCCCTGTGGTTCGTCCACAACACCACCCTCGTCAACGCCCCGCGTCCCGCAGGCAAACCGCTGCCCGCCGCCCGGCCGCAGTGGTATCGGATACCGCTGGTGCGCCGCTGCATGCAGGCCGCCGCGGCCCTGCTGCTGCTCGCCGGAACCTGGTACGCCTCGCGGAGCGTGGTCATCGAAAACACGTCCAACCAATACCTCGCGATCGCCGCCCCCGCCGGACAGCGGGTAGACATCACGCTGCAGGACGGCACGACCGTCTGCCTGAATGCCGGGGCGCGGCTGGAATATCCGATGCGGTTCGGCAAGACCCGCCGGGTGAAGCTCTCGGGTGAAGCGATGTTTGACGTGGACCACGACGCGGCGCGTCCGTTCGTCGTCGAAACCTTCGCCTGCGACGTCGAGGTGCTGGGCACGAAATTCAACGTCACGGCCGACGAAGCCTCCCGCGGCTTCTCGACAGCCCTGCTGCGGGGCAGGCTCCGCGTCACCAACAAGCTCACCCGGGGAGACGAGATCGTGATGAACACGAACGATTTCGTCAGCCTCAGCGGCGACCGCCTCGCGCTGCGGAGCATCGAGAACACCGACGACTACCTCTGGCCGGAGGGAATTTTCAATCTGGCGGGGCATAATTTCGGCGAGATCATCGAGCGGCTCGAAAGCCTCTACGGCGTGACGATCACCGTCGAAAAGACGGCGAGTCCCGAACTGAACATCATCCGCGGCAAGATACCCGTCGCCATGGGGCTGGATTACGCCCTGCGGGCGCTGCAGAAGATCACGCCCTTCGAATACGACCAGGCGGACAACAACACGATCACCATCCGGTGAGCACGATTTTCCGAATAAAACCTTAAAACCTATAATGCTTATGGACGACAGCTGACCCCGGTCATGCCGCATAAAAAACCCGCAGGCGTTGCAACCACCTGCAGGCACCGCGGCCTATAGAATTTGAACCAATCCTAACAACCACTAATTGACAAATTTATGAATAAAAATTTTATTCAGCAAATTAAATGCCTGATTATAATTTTATTCATAAGCTGCTTCTGCGTTTCCACCTGGGGGGGGGGAATTGCAGGCCCAGAACCCCAGGCTGACACTCAAGTTCCGCGATGCCAGCATGGAGCAGGTTATGAATGAAATCGAGAAACAAATCAATTACTATTTCATCGTAGACAAAGGGGTCGACATCAAGCGCAAGCTCACGATTGATGTCTCCAAAAAGCCGCTGACCTCGGTGCTGGACCAGCTGGTCGCGGGGACGGATACCCGATACCGGGTCTATCAGCAGAACATCTACCTTTCGGTCGTCAAGCGCGACGCCTCGAAACCGGTGCGGATCGGCGGCAAGGTGCTCGATGCGCGGGGCGAACCCGTCGTCGGGGCCTCGGTGATCGTCCAGGGCACGACGCTCGGCACCAGCACGGGACTCGACGGCTCTTTCTCGCTGCAAATTCCCGCACCGGCGGAGACCGACGAACTACACGTCAATTTCATCGGTTACGAACCGGCCGTGGTCAAGATAGGCACGCGGACGAATTTCGACATCACGCTCCGCGAGTCCGCCGAGCAGATCGACGAGGTGGTCGTCACGGCCCTCGGCCTCACCCGCAAGGAGAAATCGCTGGGTTACGCCGTGACCAAACTCGGCGGCGACGCGCTCAACACCACCGTTTCGAGCAACTGGCTCAACGGCATGGCGGGCAAGGTCGCGGGCCTGAATTTCGACCAGGCGGGGCAGGGTCCCGGCGGCTCGATCCGCGTGACGCTGCGCGGCGAGTCGTCGCTCACGCACGACAACAACACGGCGCTATTCGTCATCGACGGCGTACCCATCTCGAGCGACATGGAGTCGTCGAGCTCGGGCTCGCAGGCCTTCAACACCACGGCCCCGATCGACTACGGCAACGGCGCCAGCGACCTCAACCCCGAGGACATCGAGTCGGTCTCGGTGCTCAAAGGCCCCGCGGCGACGGCCCTCTACGGATCACGCGCGGCGAACGGCGCCATCGTCATCACCACCAAGTCGGGCCGCCAGACCCCGGGTCTGGGCATCTCGTTCAACTCGTCGGTGACTTTCGAAAAGGCCGGTTTCTGGCCCGATTTCCAGAGCGAGTACGGCGCCGGCAACGGCAACAGCTCGAACCTCGACCAGCAGCGCAACTACAACTACTGGAGCGTCCCGGCGGCCAATGCCGAGGACGGCATCGCCAGCACCGGACGCATCTATTCGCGCGTGGCCTTCGGCGCCAAGTTCGACGGGCAGCAGTTCTACCAGTACGAGTCGCGCAACTGGGACACCGACATGTACAAGCGCCTGCCGTGGGAGTACCGCGACTGGTACAAGGGCTTCTTCGACACGGGCGTGACCTGGAACAACAGCATCGCCTTCTCCTACAACAACGGCAAAGGCACCTCGGCACGCTTCTCGGTGAAGGATTCGCGCAATAACTGGATCGTCCCCAACACGGGCTACGACAGCCAGAATTTCAACATGTCGATCACCAGCCAGCTCAACAAGTGGCTCCGCATGACGGGCAAAGTGACCTACTACCGCAAAAATTCGGACAACATGCCCATGTCGGGTTACAGCGCCGCCTCGCCGCTCTACACCCTGATCTGGAACCCCAACGTGGTGGACGTTTCGTCCTACTACCGCGAATACGCCAACGGCCGCATCGACCAGATGTACGAGGAGGGCACGCCCCAGCTGCTCATCAACTCGACCTATGCGGACAACGTCTACATGCAGGTCTACGAGCAGCTCAACACCCTCAACCGCGACCGCGTGTTCGGCAACATGGCCCTGAACATCAACCTCATGAAGGGGCTGACCCTCGACCTGCGCACCGGCATGGACTTCAACAACGAATTCCGCACGCAGCGCAAGCCGTGGTATTCGAACGGCTACCCTTACGGCTACTACAAGGAGCAGACGGTCACGTCGCTCGAGGTCAACAGCGATTTCCTGCTCTCCTACACGCGTAAACTGGGCGATTTCGACATGCGGGCCTCGTTCGGCGGCAACAACATGCTCTGGAAGCGCCGCAACATCTACTCCCAGACGGCCGACGGACTGCTGGAGAAGAACGTTTACAAGATGGCCAACTCGATCAGCTCGCCCGTCTACCGCTCCTACCGCTACACCAAGTCGATCAACTCGTTCTACGGCTTCCTGTCGCTGGGATGGCGCGACATGGTCTACCTCGACATCACGGGCCGCAACGACTGGTCGTCGACGCTCGCCCCGGGCAACAACTCCTATTTCTACCCCTCGGTCTCGGCCAGCGTGCTGCTCGACCAGGTGTTCGACTTCAAGGAGCACGCCCCGTGGGTCGACCTGCTGAAGGTCCGCGGCTCGTGGGCCAACGTGGGTAACGACACCTCGCCCAACAAGCTGGTCTCGGTCTACTCCAACGGCGGTTTCCCCAGCTCGTACTACCTGAGCAGCGAGATTCAGAACTACTACCTCAAGCCCGAAAACGTCGAGAGCTGGGAGGTGGGCCTCGAAGGCAAGCTGTTCAAGAGCCGCCTCAATTTCGACGTGGCCTACTACCACAGCGAAACCACTGACCAGATCATCACCGTGCCGATCGACCAGGCCGTGGGCGCCACGTCGGTCGTCGTCAACGCCGGCTGCGTCCGCAACCGCGGCGTGGAGATTTCGGCACGCTTCCAGCCCGTCAAGACCAAGGATTTCGAATGGACGATCAGCGCCAACTGGTCCAAGAACTGGAACAAGCTGGTCGAACTGGCCGAAGGCGTGGCGATGTGGAACCTCAATCCCAACATCACCGTCGGCGGCAACATCTACATCCGCGCCTACCCCGGCACCGAACTGGGACGCCTCTACGGCCGCGGTTACGAACGGGCTCCCGAGGGGGCGTTCTACGTCGATGCAGACGGCTCCTATGTCGACTGCTCGAACCAGATCGTCGTGGACGCCGAGACCGGCAGCGCCCGGCTCACCTCGACCGAGGCCGAGCTGCTCGACCTGGGCAGCATCTACCCCGACTGGACAGCGGGCATGAGCCATTCGCTGTCGTACAAAGGTTTCCGGCTGGGGATGTCGTTCAGCGCCCAGTGGGGCGGCAAGACCTACTCGATGACGCATTTCGCGCTGGCCTATCAGGGCAAGCTGAAAAACTCGCTCAAAGGGCGTTACGCCGGCATGATCGTCCCGGGTGTGAACCTCAACGAAAACGGTACCTATTCGAAAAACACCACCATCACGACCGACATCGTCGACCACTACACCAACTACGTCTACGCCCGTGAGAACGCCGAGGAGAACGTCTTCGACACCTCGTTCCTCAAGCTCAAGGAGCTGCGTCTGGAGTATTCGCTGCCGCGGCACCTCTGCACCAAGACCCGGGTTTTTCAGGGCATCACCCTCGGCATCTATGCCACCAACCTCTTCTGCTGGACGAATTTCCCGCTCTACGACCCCGAGGCGGGTTACGCCGTGGGATCGTCCATTTCGCGCGGTATCGAAGCCGGAGCCTACCCGATGACCCGTACCTACGGCATAAACTTGAAACTGGATTTCTAAAAACCGACTCCGCACTATGAAAAACATACTACGATACGCTCTGACGATCTGCGCGGCAGGCTGCCTGACGGGCTCCTGCACCTCGAATTTCGACGAGTACAACACCAACCAGAACCAGATGGAGATGGGCGACATCCATCCGCTGAACCTGCTGGAGCACATCCTCTTCACGGGGGCCGACGGTCTGGTCTACCGCACGTGGCTGCTCAACAACGAGCTGGTCCAGTACACCGTGCAGATGTACACCGAGAACGTCCACCGCTACATGATCCGCGACAGCTACAACAGCGGCACGTGGAACCACCTCGCCCGCTGGGCCGCCAACTCCGACCACATGATCGAGCAGGCCGTGAAGAACGAGGACGCCAACTCGGAGGCCATCGCCCTGACGATGCGTGCGCTGTTCGTCTCGAACTGGACGGACATCTACGGCGACATCCCCTTCAGCGAGGCTTTCCAGGGGCGCAACAACGTCCTCAAGCCCAGGTTCGACACCCAGAAGGAGATCTACACGCAGCTTTTCGCCGACCTCGAACGCGCCAACTCGCTCTACGACACATCGCGGGCGCTGCGCTACCCGAACAAGGACCTGATGTACGCCGGCGACATCGCCAAGTGGCGCAAGTTCACCAACTCGCTCTACATGCGGCTGCTGATGCGGCTGCAGAACCGCGACGCGGAGATGGGCGTGAGCGAGAAGCTCCGCGAGATCGTCTCGAACCCCGCGCTCTACCCGGTCATGGCGTCGAACGCCGACAATGCGGCGCTCTTCTACACCAACGTCGATCCCTTCATCGGGCATTTCGGCACCACGACGCTGCAGAATTTCACCTCGAACTCGCACCGCATGGCCGAGCACCTGGTCAATCTGATGAACAACACCAACGACCCGCGGCTGGGCATCTACGCTGTGCAGCAGAACAACGAATGGACGGGGCTGGTCAGCGGCTACCCCACCACGGAGACCAACGCCACCAACTGCGCCTACCTGAACAAGGACGTGCTGGGCGACTACACCTCGCCCTATACGTTCATGCGCTACGACGAGGTGCTGTTCATCCTCTCCGAGGCGGCGTTCCGCGGCATGGTCCCGGGCGGCAGCGCCGCGGCGCAGTCCTATTACGAACAGGCGGTGCTGGCGTCGATCGACTACTGGGACGAGATCAACCCCTCGCCCACCTATGAAATCACGCAGGCGCAGAAGAACGCTTTCATGCAGATCGTGGCCTTCGACAACACGCTGGAGCAGATTCTCAACCAGAAATACATCGCCCTTTTCTGGGAGGGTTACGAAGCCTGGCACGAGTACCGCCGCACGGGTTATCCCAATTTCAAGATCGGCAAGGGCACAGCCAACGACGGCGTGCTTCCCACGCGTTTCATCTACCCGGTGACCACGGTGGACACCAACCGCGAAAACTACCTCAAGGCGATCGCCAATCAGGGTCCCGACAACATGAAGACCCGGCTCTGGTGGGCACGCAAGCAGTAATCCCGAAAAATACCGAACAATGAATATCGAACGAATCATATCGCATACGAAATACCGTCTCGCCGGGCTTCTGGGCGCCTTCGCGCTGCTGGCGGCGGGATGCAGCTCGGACGAGGACACCGACGCGCCGTACCTCTACTTCGGCGAGGAGGTCGAATCGCTCTCCTACACGGTCAACGGAGGTTCGCTGACCGTCGAGATGTATTCGAACATGGGCCCGTGGGTCATCGAACCCGCCTACACGGGCGACGAGGAGTGGATCGACATCTGGCCCAACGAAGGCGACGACAGCGGCCGTTTCACGGTCACCGTCTCGGCCAACGAAGGGGCCTATACGCGTTACAGCACGGTCAACGTCGTCATCGGCGGCCGGGTCGTCAAGTCCTTCGAGGTCACGCAGTCGGGCGTCGAGCCGTCGATCGCCCTCGACATGGGCTCCGACCACATCATGACCGCCTCGAAGGGCGGTACGGTGACGGTTCCGCTGAAGACCAACATCGGTTGGAAACCCGTGACGCAGGAGAGCGCCGCGGGATGGATCACCTTCGGCGAATCGACCGACGACGCCCAGCAACTGATCGTAGCCCCGAACACGGGTGACGAACGCACGGGCGTGGTGCGGTTCCAGGCCATCGGCACCAATATGGAGAAGCTTTACGCCGACCTGACGATCACGCAGTTCAACACGGCACAAGACCCCAACAACGGGGAAAAGCTGACCATCGCCGAGGCCGTGGCCCGCTACGCCAATGCGGGCAAGATCGCCGACAACGTCTGGGTCGAGGGCTTCGTGACGAGCAGCCGCGAAAAGCGCAATTTCGACCTCAACATCATGACGCTTCAGGACGACAGCCGCCGGGGCATGCTCTTCGAATTCGCCTCGACGAACGACAACACCTACCGGATGAACGAGCACCTGAAGGTCCATCTGCTGGGCCAGCAGCTGGTCACCGACGCGACGACACGTTCGCTCAAGGTGGCGGCCTTCACCTCGAACTCCGTCTTCGAGCGCGACGAAGAGGGAACGGGCATCGCCCCCGTGGAGCTGGAGAGCATCTCCGAACTTTCGAATTACGAGAACACGCTCGTGACGCTCAAGAAGGTCGAATTCGTCCAGCCCGCCGGCACCTACTGCAACATCGACGAACGCTACACGCAGTCGACGCCTTCCTACGCGACGATCGCCTACAACGCCACGGCGATGCCCTACTGCGACGGCAACGACTTCTACGGCCACCTGCTGCGCGACGAGGAGGGCAACACCTGCAAGCTCTACACGACGACGTGGTTCCTCGACCGCTTCGCGACGCTCGTTCCCGAGGGCTCGGGACCGCTGACGGGCATCGTCACCAAGTATTACAAGCAGTCGACGGGCGAGGTCTACATCATCCGCCTGCGCCAGCATGCGGACAATCAGGTCTCGACCGACGCTTCGACGCGCATGTCCAAAACGCTGATCCAGTTCGGGCCCTTCGGCGACATCAACACCTACGACAAGCTGACGCCGCGCGTGGGCAGCGGACAGCTCACCACGACCATGTGGTCGGCGATCCAGATGGGCGCCGGCGGCATCTCGATGGACTGGGGATGGGGCTACGCCCGCATGGCCCCGGCCACGGTGACCATCAAGAGCGACGGTTCGCAGAGCGTTTCCCCGGCGCTGTCCAACAGCACCGGCAACTTCAACATCTTCGCCTGCGTCTCGTGCCAGTATTTCTGGGACTGCACCGCCTCGACGATGAACCGCACCGACGCCCCCGAGGGCTACAAGGGCGAATGCTGGGTCTTCCACGTGAACGACTTCACGCCCAGCGCGTCGAAAGACCTCTACCTCACCTTCGCCATCGCCAGCTCGCAAACCGGCCCGATGTATTTCGACATCGAGTGGGGCGAAGAGGAGAACGGCCCGCTGTCGGCATACACCAAGATCGGCGAGATCATCTCGCCCGACTGGTACTCGTGCCACCAGCTGCAGCAGTTCATCGTCAAACTCCCCGACGAACTGAAGAGCAAGCAGAAATTCACGGTCCGCTTCCGCGTCACCCGCAACTGGAACGCCGGCAACGGCATGGTCAACGGCAGTTCGACGGAGAACACGACCGTCGCCAAGGGCGGCGCCCCGCGCATCAGTTTCTGGCAGATCGCCGAGATATAAGAACCTCAAAAACGCAATGAACCATGATTAAACATAAAATCAGATACCGGATTGCAACGCTGCTCTCCGCACTGGCGCTCCTGACGGCCGGATGCAGCGACGACACGACGGAGAACACCGCCCAGACAGACCGGCTCATCACCGACCAGCTGGTCCCCGGGTCGACCTTCTACACCTCGACCACCAAGGAGCTGACCATTCAGGGCAAGGGCTTCGCCGAAGGGGATGCGCTCGCGCTGGCCGACGTTGCCACGGGAGCGGAGATTCCGCTCACGCTCAAGGCGGTAGACCACGCCTATGTCACCTTCGCCGTGCCGCAGGACATCCCGACGGGCTCCTACCGCCTCGTCGTGCGCCGCGGCCGGGCCACCCAGGTGCTGGGCATCCTCAAATTCCGCCGCAGCCTCGACATCGAAATCCCCGACAAGGAAGGCATGAACGTCAAAGGCGTGGTCTTCTGCGGCTCGCTGCCCGTCGCGGGCGTGGTCGTCTCCGACGGCGAGGTCGTCACCACGACCGACGACGCGGGCTGCTACTACCTCGCCTCGAAGAAGCACCACGGCTACGTCTTCATGAGCGTGCCTTCGGGCTACGAACCCCAGTCGGAAAACTCCGTGCCCCTGATCTGGGGCCCGGTGACCCCCGGCGAGGAGACGTGCGAACAGGTCGATTTCGAGCTGATCGAAGCCCCGGGGCAGGACGATTTCGACCTGCTGGTGCTGGCCGACATTCACCTGGCCAACCGCCTGGGCGACATCGCCCAGTACAGGAACCTGATGCTCCCCGAGGTGAAAAACTACGTCGCCAATTCGTCGAAAAAAGTCTACATCCTCAACATGGGCGACATGACCTTCGACCTCTACTGGAATTCGAACAAGTACAACCTGGGCGACTATGTCAACACGCTCAAGGATTCGGCCATCCCGGCCCTGATCTACCACGTCCCGGGCAACCACGACAACGACGAGTACGCCAAAGACGACTACACCGCCGAACAGCCCTACAAGGACAACCTCGGGCCGACCTACTATTCGTTCAACATCGGCAAGGCGCACTTCATCATGCTCGACAACACGGTCTACCTCAACGCCGGAGCCGACGCCTCGACCAAGACGCCGGGCGACCACTCCTACAACTCGGCTTTCACGGAGATGGAGCTCGAGTGGCTGAAGGCCGACCTGGCGACCGTCAAGGACAAGGACGCCCCGCTGGTGATCGGCACCCACTGCCAGGTGTTCTACTACAACTCGTCGCTCGACATCAACCCCTCGATGGCCTACGGACACTCGACGATTCTCGACCAGCTGCTCACCGAATTCACCGACGTGCACATCATCTCGGGACACACGCACAACAACACGACGATGCAGGTCCGCAAGGGCCTGATGGAGCACAATACGGGCGGTTCGTGCGCGACGTGGTGGTGGACGGGCTATTACAGCAACGGCCACATCTGCAAGGACGGTGCGCCGGGCGGCATGGGCGTCTACGAATTCGCGGGCACCGACCTCGAGTGGTACTACAAGGGCTACGGCGAGCCGCGCGATTTCCAGCTGCGGACCTACGACATGAACAATGTCAAGACCTTCTTCGCCAACAATTCGGTCATCCGCAACATGATCCGCTACTACCCCGACCGCAACGACTATGTCAACGTGGGCAACAACGTGGTCTACATCAACGTCTGGGGCTGGGACCCCGAATGGAAGGTCTCGGTGAAGGAGAACGGCGTGGAGCTCAACCCCACGCGCGTCTACATGAAGGACCCGCTGCACACCTATGCCTATGACGCCACGCGCGTCTACAAAAACTCGAACAACACCTACACCGAGGTGCTGACATCGAGCAACAACTACCACCTGTTCGCAGCGAACGCCTCGAGCGCCACCTCGACGCTCGTGATCGAGGTGACCGACCGTTTCGGCAACAAGTACACCGAAACGATGTCGCGTCCCAAGGAGTTCGCCGCGCAGATCGAGAACCTATAAAAGAGTGAACGATGAAAAAACTGCAAACATACCTGTCCGGCATCGCGGCCGTGCTGCTGCTCGCAGCGCTCGGCGCCTGTACGAACGATGACGAGACGCTCGACGGCGTCTACCTGGAAACCGACGCTTCCTATTACAGCGCCAACGCACGCGGTCTGACCTACAACGGCGAAGAGGTGGTCATCCGCCTCAAGTCGAACACCTACTGGATCACCTCCTACGACAAGGGGACCGGGCTCGAAGAGCCCTGGTTCTCGCTGGCCCGGGAGGCCGGCAACGGCAGCGCGGACCTCACGGTCACCGTGCAGCGCAACGACGGCAGCGCCCGTTCGGCCGAACTGAAATTCATCACCAACCGCAACGTCACGACGACCGTGACGCTGTCGCAGGCCGGCATCGGCGAGTTGGTCTATTTCTACGGCGACGATTTCGGAACCGGGGGCGCAGGCGCCTCCGTCACGGAGTTCGAAGGCTGGAACCTGCGCGGCATGGGGGTCGACGAGACCTACTACGACGGCCAGAACGCCACCGTTGACGCCGGTTCGCCCTCGACGACCTACGACGGGGCGTCGGGCGGCAACAACGTCCTCTTCGGCGACAACGGCTGGCTCACGCTGGGCGGCATCGCCACCAAGGGCGACTACAACTTCATCTTCTCGTTCGGCGTAAGTAACGACCTCAAGGCGCCTTCCGCCGACGACCTCAAGCTTTACATCAGCCAGGACCGCGCACAATGGACCCCCGTGGAGTACACGCTGGCGGCGTCGGCTGCGGAAGCCGGCCAATGGAGCATGGTGCGCATCCCGTTCTTCATCAAAGAGGATTGCCCGGCGGTCTTCTTCCGCTTCGAAAGCGCCTCGGCAGGCTACCGCATCGACGATCCCGCACTCGAAGAGGGCGACGGAACGGGCGAAACGATCACCTTCCTCGAGGACATCGTACACTACATCAAGACGGTGCTCTGGGAAGACGACTTCTCGTGGGCCGACAACGCCGCCTATGTGAAGAGCGACGCCTGGACGGGTTCCGACGGCACGCGCATCGACCGCTGGACGGGCTACCCCGGCACGACCAACGGCTGGACGATCGAATCGAACCGCGCGACCTCCTACCCGCGTTCGGCGGGTTCGGCCAGCGGAACCGGATACCTCAAAAGCGGCTGGGCCGACGGCGGTGCGGGACTCTTCTCGCCCAAACTCGAGGCCATCGGCAGCGAAGCCAGGGACGTCACCGTCGAACTGACGCTGGCCAGCTGGACGCTGAACAACAAGCCCGACAACGACCAGCTGCGCATCCGCGTCATCGGCGGCGGCACGATCGGCAATGCGTCGAGCACCGAGCAGGTCTTCAGCGTCGGCAGCTGGAACGAATGGGCCGTCCACGAATTCGAAATCTTCGGGGCCACCGCCGCAACGCAGATCTACATCGGCTCGACGATCGAGGCCAACAACCGCTGGTTCATCGACCGCTTCCGGGTGATCCACATCACCGAGAAGCCCTCCGACTTCGAACCGGAGCTCACGACCGATCCCGCATCGCTCGAATTCGTCACCGCGGGCGAAGGCAAACCGGTGCAGGTGACCTCCAACGCCGCCTGGAGCGTCCGCAGCGACGCCGCGTGGCTGTCGTTCGCACCCGAAGGCGGCGACGCGGGAACCTCGACGGTGACGATCACCGCCGAACGCAACCAGACGGGTGCGGAACGCCCGGCAACGGTCGAATTCGTCATCGACGGCGAGGTAATCGCAACGCTCGACGTGAAACAGAGCGGCGAGGAGATTCAGTACGCCCCGTCGCCCGTCAACCTCACGCTGATCGACGCATCGCCCACGGTGCTGACCTTCGGGTGGGACGAGCCCGCGGACGCGACGCACAAATACCGGGTGGCGCTCTTCACCGACAAGGAGGGCGAACCCGTCCAGCAGTTGCCCGAGCTCAAACTGGATGCTAGATTCCCGGCACTGATCTTCACCTTCGGCGGTCTCGAACCTTCGACGACCTACCAGCTGGCTGTCCGGACGATCAGCACCACCGACGGCGTGGAGGATTCGCCCTACGTCTTCCTCGAGAGCCGCACGACCGCCGCGCAGACCGCCACGCCGGGCGCACTGGTCTCGATGCGCTTCGACCGGCTGAAATGGTGCGGCGACCACCTGCTCAAGGCATACGGCCTGCGTCCGGCAAGCGTCGGAGGCACCGTCGCTCCCGACGCAGTAGCGAATGCCCAGACCAATGCCAACACGGGCGGTTCGTCCGACGTCTTCAACACCCACAACGACGCTTTCCGGGCCGACCGCGAACTGAGCGACTGGTACGGACTGCGGGCCTATGAATACCCGGGGTACATCAAGCTGGGTACGAGTTCCAAAGCCGGTTTTCTCGTGACCCCGAAACTGAGCGGACTGAGCGAGCCCGCCGACGTGCGCATCTCGTTCCGCCTCGGCAACTGGAACGAACCCAACGCCGACGGTTCGGTCTTCACGATCGACAAAGCCGTCATTCGGGTCGGCATCGTGCCGGAGAACGTCACCAATGCCGAGCTCAAGGCCGCAGCAGACGCTTCCACGCCCGCGCTGATGCAGAAAGTCACCTTCACGGCCGACGAAGCGCCCGTCTCGGAGACCCCGCAGACATGGACCGACGTATCGTTCGAGGTGCCCGCCGTCAAACCGACCGACCGCCTGATTATCTATGCAACGGTCGAAGGCGTCGAAAAGGGCGGCAAGGCCCGCTACGAGGTGGACGACATCGAGGTCGTAAAGGCCGATGTAAAGCCCGTCACGACCATCCTCGAAGACACGTTCACCTGGGTCAACACCTCCGTGGACTGGGCCAACAAACTCAACGACTATAAGGACAACTGGGCGGTATTCGACGGAAGTATTTATGCCAAATATTTCTGCCTCCAATTCGGAAAATCCAGCACAACAGAGGCCGGTATAACCACGCATCCCCTGACGGAACTGGGTGCGACGCCGACTGACATCACTGTCGAGGCGCAGCTCACGGGCAACGCGGCCAATAAGCAGAGCGTCTATTTCCAGATCGTCGGAGCGGGTTCTTTCTCGGCGACCGAAAGTAGTGCGAGTACGACCGTCCAACTCGACGGCTTCATGCCCAACGCCAGCTCGGGAGCGACCGGCGAAGGCTTCGAAGGTTGGGAGACCAAGACGCTGACGGTCTACGGCGCCGACCAGACCACGCAAATCCGCCTGGCCTGCGTAAAGGTCGACGGCGTAACCCAGCAATTCTGGCTCAACAGCTTCCGCATAACCAAATAACGGAAGCCTATCCACGGCAAAAGGCCCGCACGGAAACCGTGCGGGCCTTTTCAGTAACTATCCGTCGGAGGATCACTCCTCCCAGCCGTCATTTTGCCCCAGCGCGGGGTTGATGACACAGGCCGTCTTGGGAATGGGATGGAGGTACTTGCGGTCCGCCCACATACGGGTTTCGTTGTAGATCAGACAGTTGTTTTTATCGAGCGTGTACTGACCCTTGCTCAGGTCGATGTAGAATACGCCCTTTTCCGTACCGGGCTTGCCGTCCGTGACGCAGACGTCGTTGATACCGTCGCCGTTCAAATCATAGGCCTTCTCCTTTTCGGGAATGTAAATCCCGGTCCACTCCTTCTCGAGCAGGCTGCCCAGTTTCCAACGCATCAGGTCCTCGTAACGCAGGTTCTCGAGCAGCATCTCGATGGCCCGTTCGCGGCGAATCTCGAGAATCCACTTGTCGGTGGTCTGGTTGGCATAGTAGTCGATCAGATAGGGGTCTGCGGCCAGGGGAACCTTGCTGTTGACGCCGGCCCGCTCGCGCAGCAGTTTGATCGTCTGGTTCCACTCCGTCTCCCCGAACTCTCCCAGTTCGGCCTTCGCCTCGGCATAGTTGAGCAGCACTTCGGCAAAACGGAACACCGGCAGTGAATTGGTGCTGTTGTTGGTCCCTTCGTAGCGGTCGTCGTCGAGCGTCCATTTGATAATCTGATAACCCGTGAGCGTCAGCGAGAAATCGGGAGCCTTCTGGGTATCCACCCCGGCGACCTTCTTCGAATAGCCGGGCGTGATGACCGACTGCATCAGGCGGTAATCACGGTTCTTGACCTCCTCGGTAAACTCCGTCTTCTCATAGTCAGTACGGTCGGTGAAGCGCGAGCCGTCGAGCATCAGGTAGGTGTTCACGAAAGCCTTCGAAAGCGACCAGCGGGCGCCGTAGGAACCCGACGTGAATTTCCAGGTCGCGGAGTGGAACCGGAGCAGGTCCTCGCTGAATTCGTTGGCGAGGATCACCTCCTGGTAATCGATCTCCTGACTGGTGAAGAGCTTGCGGTACTGGGTCTTCAGGCTGGCCGGACTGTGCACGAGCGAATAGGGACTTTCGTTCATCAGCGTCTCGCAGGCCGAAACAGCCTCCCGGAGCCATTTTTCGGCCGACGACTCCAGCCCCAGCTCCGTATGGTACTTGCGGTAGGTTCCTTCATAGAGGCAGACACGGGCCTTGAAAGCCAGGGCCACCCAGCGGTTGATCTGCGAGTTGTTCACATACGCCCGGTCCGACAGACAATAGGTCGTGGCGAAATTCAGGTCCTCCAGAACCTTGTCCATGACGAACTCCCGGCTGTCGCGCCCCTTGTAGAGGGCCTCCTCGTCCTCGGGGTCGATGGGTTTGTCGTACCAGGGCACCGGACCGAAGGTCTGCACCTTGCTGTAATAGAGCCAGGCACGCCAGAAACGGCCCACACCCTCGTAATGTTTCATCTTGGAGTCGTCACCCACGGCGGAAGCCGCCTCGTAGAGACGCGAAAGGAAATAGTTGACGTTGTAGATATTGGCCCAGTCGCTGGTCTCCCAGCCGGTCTGTTTCTCGGCGCTCCACGCCGTTTTGAGGAAATCCGAGGTGCTGTTGACAGCCATCAGGTCGGAATACTGGTCGCCGTAGGTCAGCGTCGTGTAACCGGGCATATTCTTTTGCAGCAGGCCGTTGACGTAGAGCACCACATCCTTCTCCGAACGGAAGAACGTATCGGCTCCCACCTGGGAGAAGGGTTCGCGTTCGAAAAAGTTGGTGCACGATGCGAATCCGAGCGTCAGCAGCGCCAGCAGCGATATGGTTTTATAATTTTTCATGGTCGTATCCGGTTTAGAAAGTGAGGTTGATTCCAAGGGTGAAGCTCCGCATCATGGGATAGCCGTAGCCGTCGCCCTCCTTACCCGCGGACGACGAGAAATCCTGGTCGCCGGAACCGATCACCTCCGGGTCGAAATTCTTGGCGTATTTCTTCAGCGGAGTGAAAGTCAGCAGGTTGTCGCCTGAGAAATAGACCTTGAGAGACTCCATGCCGATCTTCCGCGAAATCTTCTTCGGGAAGGTGTAGTCCACCGTCAGGTTCTTCAGGCGGATGTACGAGGCATCCTGGATGTAGCGGTCGTTCGACGAGGACATGATACCCTTGGTCTTCTCGGCGATATAACCGCGCATGCGGGGCCAATAGGCTTTCGAATTCTGGTTCTCCTCCGTCCAGCGGTGGCTCTCGTCCTGCCACGGCAGCGCAAAACCGTAAGAACGTCCGTACTGTCCCCAGAAATAGGAGGACTCCTTGGCCGGGAACCAGTCGCGTTTGCCGACACCCTGCCAGAACATGCTCAGGCCGATACCGTTCCAGTTGAAACCGACATTGATACCGTAGCAGTAGCGCGGCGTCGTGTTGCCGATCTTGCGCAGGTCGCCGTGGTTGTAGATCGTACCGTCACCGTTGTTCACGGCGCCAGAATCGTCGAGGTCGGCGAATTTCAGGTCTCCGGCCTGGTAAATCTCATTGTTGTTGTTGGTGAAGGTCGCCGCCTGCCGGGGGCCCCAGTCGGCCGCCTCGGCATCCGTGGCGAAAAGACCCAGCACGTGATAACCCCAAATCTCGCCGATGGTCATGCCTTCGTAGTAGTTGTTGTCGTAAAGCGTCGGAAGCAGTCCCTTCTTGCTGGTATACTTGGTGATCTTGCTCAGGTTGTCCCAGACGGAGACCTTGAGGTTGTAGTTGAAATCTTTGCCGCCGGCCTTGAAGCTGTCGCGCCAGCCGACGCTCAGCTCCCAGCCGTCGGTCCGCATGCTGGCATAGTTACCGCGCGGAGCCGTATAACCGGCGACAGCGGGAATCTCCTTGCCCGGGGTGAACATATCGGTCGTCACACGGCGGTAGATGTCGGCCGTGAAGTTGAAACGCCCGTTGAACATATCCAGGTCGAGACCCAGGTCATAGGTCGTCGCCGTCTCCCAGGTCAGGCTCTTGGGCTGCATGCCCGGAGCGGCCGTATAGGAGAAATACTGGCCGTCCATCAGCACCGAACTCTTGTTGATCGACATGATCGAGAGGTACTTGTAGGGGTCTACGGCTCCGTTTCCGGCGCTGCCGACCGAGAAGCGCAGCTTCAGGTTGTCGAGCCATGTGCGGGCGCCCTCCATGAAACCCTCCTCCGAGATGCGCCAGCCGGCCGAGGCCGAAGGGAAGAAACCCCACACCTGATTGCTCGGGAATTTCGACGAACCGTCGTAACGCCCGCTCACCTCGACGAGGTATTTGCCCTTGTAACCGTAGTTCACGCGGAAGAACGCACCGGCAAAACCCCATTCGTAGCTGCCGTTGTCTTTCAGGGTGATGTCCGTGCCGTCCATCAGCGAGAAGTTGGGTTTCGAAGAGTCGAGCAGTCCCGTCCGGTAAGCGAGCGTCTTCATATACTGCTTCTCCTCGACGTTCCAGCCGGCAAGCATCGAGAGCGAGTGGTTGTCGCCCAACCGGGGCGAATAGGTCAGCGTGGCGTTGGTCGCGTAATAGTTCGTGTTATAGGTGCGGTTCTCGTAATCGCTGTACTCCTCGCGGATGCCCGTCATGCCGGGACCGTTCGAATAGGAGTGCTGGTTGTTGACACGGTCCTGCTCGGAATGGTTGTAGAGGTAGGTGAAATCACCCTTGAACGTAAGCACGTCCTTGATGATGTCCACGGTCAGGGCCGTCGTGTTCTTCATGTCGAACTTGAAATTGTCCTGATAGGTGTCGCCCTCCACGAAACCGGCCCAGCCGATGTAGGCCGCCGTGTTGGTCCACGTTCCGTCGGGGTTCTTGACCAGGGCCACCGGATAACCCTGATGCTCGAGCATCCGGTTGATCGTGAGCAGGCGGTTCTCGAACGTGGCACTCACGCGCGGCTGACGGTTGGTGCGGCGGACGAAATCGGTGCTGTTCTCGATACGCATCCATTTGAACAGCTTCAGGCTGCCCTTCGCACGCACGTTATACTGCTTGAACTTGCCGTCGCCGGCGTTGTAAATATCTTTCTGTTCGAAGAAACGGCCCGACAAATAGTAATTCGCCACGTCGGTGCCGCCCGAAACGCTCAGATTGTGCTGGTGGCCGGTGGTGTAGTCGCGGTAAACGACCTTGTGCCAGTCGGTATTGCCGAAGTATTCATACTCCCCGTCGGAGTTCACGCGCCATTTCTCGAACGAGGGATCGGCGTCGCGCCGCGCCAGTTCGGCGGCCCACGCCGCGTTGTAGGGGAAAATGTTGTTGATCGAGGAGGGTTCCTTCCCGAAATAACCGATATAGGACTCCATGTAGGAGTTGAACCACCGCAGGCCGTTGGTCTCGGTCTCGGGTTCGACCGTCCGGTTCAGGATCGAGAACGAACCGTTGTAATTGATATGCACCTTGCCTTTCACGGGGTCTTTCGTGGTCACGAGCACCACGCCGAAGGCGCCGCGGGCTCCGTACACGGCCGTGGAAGAGGCGTCTTTCAGGACCGAAATGCTTTTGATGTCGTCGGGATTCACGGCTGTCAGATCACCCTCCACACCGTCCACCAGCACCAGTGCACTGCCTCCGGCGCCGATGCTGCTCACTGCGCCGCGGATTTTTATGTCTGCACCGCGGGAAGCCTTACCGTCGTTCATGGTGATATTCAGACCGGCAACCTGCCCCTGCAACGACCGCACAGGGCTGGGGTTGGCACGCTGTTCGAAGATTTTGCCCGAGACCTGCTCCACGGCACCCACCACGTCGCGTTTCTTCTGCGTACCGTAGCCGACCACCACGACCTCCTCCAACTGGTTGGCCGCCTCTTTCAGCGTCACGTCGAGCGTCGTCTGGTTCCCGATACGGAATTTCTGCGGCACATAGCCGATAAACTGGACAAGAAGCGTCTCACCGCTGGTTACGGCGATCGTGAAAGCTCCGTTCACATCGGTAGTGACTCCGCGCGGAGTCCCCTCGACGACGACCGTCGCACCGAGCACGGGTTCGCCCGACTCACTGCGCACCACGCCCTTCAGATCATAGGTCCGGGCCAGCGCAGAGAACGAGAACGAGACACACAACAGGAGCAGAAAGAGCCTCCCGCAACCGGTCAGACGCCCGACCGGCTTGTTTTCATAGGAACATTGTTTCATCTCAAAAAGGTTTGTGTTTGTTGGTTGTAATTTTCCCCCGGGACGTCCGTCGGTTTCGAAACGGGTCCGGTCCGGAAGGAAATGCGCAAGTTTCCCAAAACAAACAGCGACAAACCTCAGCTTACATGCTCCGATACATTAATATATAATAAAGTTCATAAAAATGCCGCTTTCTCTTTTGCAAATATAAATATTAATTCTTAAAAACAAACTTTTTGCTTTCTTTTTTAATCAAAATTTCATATAAAGGAAATAAAAAGCATATCAAAATAAAAAATAAGCCCTTGAAAGTTTGCATATACAAAAAGAATGACTACTTTTGTTGTGCAAGTTTTACCCATCCGACAAACCAGCGACAACCGCAACCGAATACGGCCTTGCGGCATGTCGGCTTGCTCCCGACCTTAAAACTTTGAAAACATGAAACTTGCGTCTATTCTGTTCGCGCCCTTAGTCGCGGCAGCGCTCTTAGCCCCCGGCTGTTCCGACGATCCGGATGTCTCCGTGACCCGGGATACGGACGAACTCAATTTCGCTTACAGCGTTTCAACCCAATCGTTCACCGTCCGCACCGACGGCAGCTGGAACCTCTCCACCGAAGACGACTGGATTCATACGGACCCCGCACAAGGGACCGGCAACGGACACAACTACCAATATATAAATGTCACCGTCGACCGCAACACGGGTGAAAAGCGGTCGGGCGAGATCACGATCCACGCCGCAGGCCGCGACCTGAAAGTCTACATCCATCAGGACGACGGCATCTTCGCCATAAAGCAGGCCTATGTACTGGGCACGCTGCTCGAAGGCGAGCAGATATCCGGCATCTATGTAGCCATTCCCTACGAAAAGGCACTGGGAACCGAGCTGATGGATGTCGAGGTGGAACTCGACGGCGAAGGCGCCCCCGGCATCAAGTGTGAACCCGTGACGGGCGAAAAGCTCCAGGAGGGCGACGGCGAAGTGCTCGTGGCCCTGAGCGGCACGCCGCGCTCGATGGGCGACATCGACATCAGCGTGACCATCCGCCTCTCCACCCAGGAGACGCCGGTGGTTCAGGAGACCCGGAGCTTCGTTTCGTCGGAGAACATCATCTACGAGATGACCTTCGACAAACTGATCTGGGGCGGCGACTACGTGGCCAACAAGACCGGCATGTATCCCGGCCACCAAAACCTCAACGTCACCCCCGACACGCCGGCAACAACCGTCGCAACGGCGGGTCAGGACGGCAGCGGCGACTTTTTCAACGCCGGAATGAACCCCGCGTTCACCGCCGACCGCGGACTTGCCGAATGGGCCGGATCGAAAGTCTACGAACACCCGGGCTATCCCAAAATGGGTACGGGGTCGGCACTGGGCTGGATCATGTCCCCGGCCCTGAATTTCCAGGCCCTCGGACTGACCGAGCCGCAGAATATCTTCGTCCAGTTCGACTACTGCCGCTGGGACGGCGAGCAGGACGACATTGTCGTCACGGCCGAAAACGCCGGTTCGATGCCCGAAACCCAGCTGGTGAAGGACCATCCCAAGCGCACGTGGCAGAGCATCGTGTTCAAGGTGACGGATGCGACCAGCGAGACGCGTATCAAGATCAGCGGCACCAAGGCCGGCAGCAACCGTTTCTTCATCGACAATTTCCGGGTCTATGTCTCACAGGCGGTGCCCGTGGAGGTCACCTCCAAACTCGAGACCCCGACGAACCTGAGCTGCACCGAACAAACGCCCTCGTCGCTCAGCTTCACCTGGAAACGGGACTACGACGCATCGTCGTACACCGCCGAGCTCTATCGGGCCGACAACGAGTCCGTCGCCGTGAAAAGCGAGACGGTTTCGGGCAACCAATGCACATTCGACGAACTCGACCCGAGCGCCGATTACAAGTTCCGCGTGATGGCCAACTGCCAGCCCAAGCCGGAATTCAATTCCGACTACTCGGCCTTCCTCGCCTGCCGCACGCTCGATCCGGTTCCCGTTCCCGCACCGCAGGTATCGCTCTACGAGGCTTCGCGCGGTTTCCTGGTATTCGAATGGCCCCGCGACGACACCTACCCGCGCAAATTCATCCTCGAGCTGGCAGAAACAGCCTCGGGCGACGCCATCCGCACCGTCGAGTGCAAGGAACCTGTCAAAGGACAAGGCTTTTATGCCAACTACCCCTACAACCGCTTCGTCTTCGGCAACCTCGAGGCCGACAAGACCTACTACTGCCGGGTGAAAATCCTCGGCGAAGGGGTCTACACCGATTCCGCATTCGGCGTCGGCGAAGGCAAGACCTCCCCGATGCCCGTGCTGGGCAGCGAGGTCCTGCTCTACAAGGATTTCGACGATTTCTGGTGGGGCGGTTACTCCATTGCCGCCGCATTCGGCATCTGTCCCTCCTCGGCAGCCCAGAAACTCCCCGCCACGATGAATATCACCGGCAGCGTCTTCGCCGATGACGACACGACAGTCGTCGGAGAGCCGTCGAAGAATGCCGACGACACCTTCGCCACCGTCGGCAAGAACAATGCGGACTACCTCGCAGCACGCTGGGGCGACGGCGACTGGGACACGGCCAACAGCAAGAAAATCTACGAAGTCTGCGGCCACCTCAAATTCGGCACCAGCAAGGACCCCGGAAGCCTCGTGCTTCCGCACCTGACCAAACTCGGAGCCGCAACGGCGGATGTCGTACTGACGTTCCGGGCCTGCCCCTACACCGAACCCAAGGCGGTGGACGGCGTCTACACGATCTACGGCAACCAGGACCGCAAGGACTTTACGGTCAGCATCGCGGGGGGGGGAACGTTCGAGGACGGAACGACGAAAATCACCCTCACCAACGACGACTCGGGGCGTGACAACAACGGACGGTTCGCCTGGACCGACCACACGGTAACCGTCAAGAACGTCACCGCCGAAAGCCGGATCACGATCGCCACGATCGAGAAGCGCATGTGGCTGGACGAAATAAAAGTAGTAAAGAAATAAGCAACCGATCATGAACACAAAACAAACATACGGCAAATCGAGAATCCTGCCCCTGCTGTCGGGCCTGTTCCTCCTGGCGACGACCGCCGCATTTTCCTCCTGTTCCGACGACGGAGAGGAGAACGACGTGCTGAGCATTCTCTTCGAGAAATCATCGGTCGGCATCAGCGTCAGCGGCTCGGAGCAGCTCCGCATCAAGGTCATCACCCCGGGAAGAGGGGTTTCCCAAACCGACTGGTACGACCAGGCGGCGAACCCGCTGGGCATCGTCTGGAGTTCGGGCAATGAAAACGCGGTCCATGTCGACGCACAGGGCGTCGTCACCGGAATCGGAACCGGTAACGCGCCGGTAACGGTGACAGCACCCAACGGCGTATATGCCCGGACATCGGTCTCGGTATCCAACGACGCTATCTTCGAAAAGGTGGCGGCCGGACTGACCGAAGAGATCGTTTACAGCAAGGGCGTACAGCTCGAGCGCAACGCCGTCATGCAGTGTTTCGACGTGGATTCGAAGGGGGAGCTCTACTACGTGCAGATCGCCGGTTCGGATGCGCACAAACTCCATGTGCTCCGGGGCGGGGCGAATCAGCCGCCTGCGGATTTCATGACCCTGCGGTGGTTCGGCCACGGCACCAACATGGCTGTCGAGGAGCAGGGCGCCGACCGCTATATCTGGATCAACAGCAACGGCAACAAGCTCGACGACAACAGTTACAGCCAGAGCCAGACCGTTTCGCGCATCAAGTACGAAGCGGGCAAGACGCTCGACAAATACAGCGGCGAAACGTTCTACCTTCCGGGCAAACGCAACGTACATCCGGCCATCGATGCCGCCAGCGACCTGCTGGCCATCACGGCCTCGACGACCGGCGTCCGTGACTTTTACGTTTACAAACTGAGCGAAGCCCTGGCGCTCCCCGTCTCCGACGTTTCGCTGACGCTGACCTGGGGCGGCGAGGACGGCACGCAGAAAACGACGGAAACACGCGTCGTGCAGGTGCGCAAACTGGACCAGCTCACCCCCGTCGGCCAATTCTCCGTCAGCACCGGGAAAACGGCCGCCGACCTGGGATACTACGATTTCCAGGGATTCGACTGCACGAACGGCATCATCTATTTCTACGAGGGTACCGGCAACAGCAACGACGGCAAAACGGCCTCGGTAGCCTATGTCACGCTGCTCGATCTGAAGGGTGCGCAGGTCTATCCCCGCACGAAGGTCGGGGCCATCGCCGACATGCAGGCGCTCACGACAGCCGGCATCACATCCACGGGTTATATGGAGGCCGAGGGCATCAAGATGAAGAACGGCTCGCTGTGGCTGGGCTTCGCGTCGAAATCGACCGACGACATCCGCCGCGCCAACATATTCCGTTATTAGACAAGATTGGTTTTTTGGTTCGACAGGCCGTGCGCAATGCGTGCGGCCTGTTTTTCAGGACAGACGAAAGCGGCTCCGGAACGTCAGGATGTTCCGGAGCCGCTTCAGGTAAGCACAATCTCTATTCGGGATCGACGGCCGGGAGGTTCAGCGGAAATTCGTGCGTGTGGGCGACCTTGCCCCGGGGACCGACGATCTGCACCCGGATCAGGCTGTCCGTAACGTCACAGCGGGCATAGCTCTTGTTGTCGTTGATCACGATCGGAAACCGGGCGCCCCGCTCCCCGGCGGGATGGAACGAATAGCAGTGTTCGTGGCCGCAGAGCATCAGATCGACGCCGGCTTCGTTCAGGACCGGCATGAAGAGTTCGTTGAGATGGACGTTTCCGTGCCATGTGCCCGTCGTCGGAGGCACGTGCAGCAGGACGATCCGCGCCGAGGCCGAGAGAAACTCCTCCGACTGCACGGCCTTTTTCAGCCATGCACATTCCTCTGCGCGGTAGGCGTCGTAATCGGCCAGTCCATAGTACTCGATGTCGCTGTCGGGCTTGTCCTCCCCGCAGTCGAGCACCAGCAGGCAGACGTCACCGTAGCGGTAAATTCCATAAAACTCTCCGCTGCGAGTCGGAAAATAGTCGATCAGGCGGTCGGAATAGACGCCGCGCGTCTCGTGGTTGCCGCGGTTGAAAAGAATCGGCGTCCCGGTAGCGAACAGCGCGACCGACGCGTCGATATAGTCCGCGAAGAGCTGCTCCCCGCTCTCGACGCTGCTCGACATGTCGCCGTTGAAGACCACGAATCCCACGTCGCGGAAATCGATCCCCTTGCAGAGTTTCTTCATGTCGTCAGCCCGGCCGTGGATGTCGTTCAGCATGATGAACGAACACACGGAGCCCGAGTCGGGGAAAGTCCGGAACGGATAGGGTTTGCGGCGGTAAACGTCGCTTGCGGCGACAACTCCGTAGGTGGCTTTGCCGCGCTGGGGCCACGCCGTGACCTCCTGCGAAAAGATGCGGTAGCAGTAGCCGGCGCCGGGTTTCAGCCCCTTGAGACGCACGGCGTGAAGGGTTCTGTCGGCCAGCCTGCGGCCCGCGACGGTCTGGTAATAGCGCGAATGCTCCTGCGCATAGAAACTCCGCCCGTCGTCGGGCGCGACCTCGACCCACGAAAGGGCCGGTTTGCTGGTGGTCCAGACGACCGTCACACCGTCCTGAGTCATATCGCAGAGATAAGGGCCGTGCGTAATCTTGAAATCCTGCGCGGCGGCAGCCAGCGAAAAGAGCAGCCCGGACAGCGCAAAAAACAGTTTTTTCATTTTCGGAAAGTATTGGTTGTTCCGACAGGCAAGATACTGATTATTCCGGAAAATTCCGCCCCGGGAAACGGAAAAACGGGCATACCCCGGAGGTGCGCCCATTTCTGTTCCGGCCTGTACAGCCTATTTGACCCGTTCCAGCAGCGTCTGCCGACGGTCGGACTCCTTCAGCATCTCCACGAAATAGCGGGCATCGGCGCGGTTCGCCGCCGTGGGATTCTTCTCGTAAAGTTCCACGAAATGTTCGGCATGCTCCGCGAGCGCATGACGGCAGTCGATGTTCACAGTCAATGCCTTCCTGTCCCCCACGGCCTCGGCGCAGGTTCCCCACGAAAGCCCCGTCACCGTCCCGCCGCCCTCGACGGCCGAGCACGCCGCGGGGTCGACACCCCGCAGGTTAAGCGTCAGCGACGGATAGTAGGAATAGAGTCCGCCGGGCATATCGACCGTCAGGTGCAGGGTATTTCCCTCGACCCGCGGGGTCAGCACAGCGTGGTGACGCAGGTAGTTGTATTCGAAATACTCCTCGGGCGAGGGCATCCACAAACAGTCGCTGCCGTCCTTGCCATAGGTGTTGTTGAGCCACAGCAGCATCTCGGACCACGAACGGTCGGTGCCGTGCACACCGATATTCACCGCCTCGCGCTCCTCCACGGGCTGCGCCATGCGGGATTCGATCACCCCCGGAATCTCCTTCGGTTGCCAGAATCCCCGCTCGAGCGACCTCTTCACCAGGTCGCCCTCCACGGCGAAAGGCCGGAGTTTTTCGCCCTCGCTCTGCTGCACGATCGACAGAATCGGATCATAGCTCATCGCCGCCGTAACATAGGTTTTGTTGCCGTCGGGTTCGGCCAGCATCTTGCAGCCGCGGCCCGCAAGGCGGTCGAGCATGATCTCCTGCGAAAGGCCGTAATGGCGGCAGATCGAATCGGGCAGGTTCTTCGACCCCTCGTCCACAAGTACGTCGTGGAAAGCGATGCCGACACCGTAGTTGAGCATCTCCCGGACGTCGCCCCACATCAGTCCCCGCTGCATGAAAAAGCGGTAGTAATTATCCGTATAGCCCGATTTCACCGTCGCCTCACCATCCATGTACTCCCACTCGGGAGAGAGCGTGGTCGAAAAGGAGAAACGCACCTCGCGGCCCGTGCCGTCGGTCGAACCGAGCGTCTTGCCGAACCCGTAGGTGTCGGGCGGCATATCCCCGCCGCGCAGGTGCGCCGCGGTATAATAATAGGTATCGGAGAGGGGCCGTCCGTTAATCACGGCCCAGGTCGTCGAAAAAGCCGCCTGCTTGCAGTCGTCCTGCGTCAGCAGCACCAGCAGCGACTTGTTGTATTTCAAGGGAGGGACAACCACCTCCACGCCCGTCAGGTCGGTCCCCGGGGCGAAGGTCAGCGTCAGCTCGGCTGTTACATTCCGGGGTTCATTCCCGAAGGGATAGACGTATTCCGTCGCAGGGGGGGGGTCGGGCTCGTCCGGGCCATCCGGACCGTCAGGCCCCGTTTCACCGCTCTTGGGCATCTTAATGCACCCCGCCAGCACCACGGCGGCGGCAAAAGCGAACGGCAGGAAATGTTTCGAATGCGACTTCATGGCGCAAAGATAGTAAAAATACCTGAAAATCATTTCTTTCCCCGTGCCGGTTTCTTTTTGCGGACCGACCAGCCGAAATGGCCCAGCGCCTCGCCCAGCGCAAAATACTCCCCGTGGGAGTAGACGATCGGATCGGCCCGCTCGAGGCAGAAACGGCCCGTCGCAGGGTCGATATACGCCTCATCGGCCTGCACTCCGACCACCTCGGCCAGAAACATGTCGTGGGTCCCGAGCGGCAGCACCTGCCGCACACGGCACTCGATGTTCACCGGAGACTCGGCGACGACCGGTGCGGCGACCTTTTCGGAGGCGACGGCCGTGAGGCCCATCTCGCGGAACTTGTCGTAGTCGCGGCCCGAGCGCACGCCGCACCAGTCCGCAGCACGCGCCAGCCGGCGCGTCGTGAGGTTGATGACAAACTCGCCCGTGCGGCGGATGATTTCGTAGGAATGGCGTTCGGGACGCACCGAAATATAACACATCGGCGGATCGGAGCAGACCGTGCCGGTCCAGGCCACGGTCAGCAGGTTGTATTCGTCGGGCGTCGCGCCGCAACTCACCAGCACCGCCGGCAGGGGATAAAGCACCGTTCCGGGTTTCCAGTTCTGTTTCATAGGAGATTCCGTTTTTTTAAGTACAAAGGTAAAGGTTTTTCCGTATCTTTACCCCGTATGCTTGCCGATTTCATCCGATACCTCGAGGCCGAACGCCGCTACTCGCCGCTCACCGTGCGCAACTACAGCCACGATGTCGGGCAGTTCCTCGCGTGGCTGGGAGTCGACGATGCGGATTTCGACCCGCGCCGGGTGACCACGGAGGATATTCGCGAGTGGGTGATCTACCGCACCGAGGAGGGACAGCTGAGCGCCGCCTCGATGAACCGCGAAATATCGTCGCTGCGGGCGTTGTTCCGCTGGCTGCTGCGCACGGGCGTCGTCAGCCGCGACGTGACGGCTCCCGTGACGTCGCTGAGAACCTCGCGCCGCCTGCCGGCCTTCGTCCCCGAAAGCCGTATGAGCGGCATCGTCAGCGACTGCGAACAGGACAGCGAGGATTTCATCCGCGAACGCAATTCACTCATCGTACTGCTCTTCTACGCCTGCGGCCTGCGGCTGGCCGAACTGGTCGGCATCGACCGCGGGGATTTTTCGGAGGATTTCACCTCGCTGCGCGTCCGGGGCAAAGGCGACAAGGAACGGATGGTGCCGATCCTGGAATTCGTCCGCGAAAAGATTTTACATTACATCGGGTTAATTGAAAGGCAAAATATTTGCATTTCACCGGAAAAAGCGCTATTTTTAACACACAAAGGAAAACGCATATCCCGGACGGCGGTTTACCGGACGGTGCAGGAAGAGTTGGACAGGGCGGGTGTACAAGGTAAAAAAAGCCCCCACGTGTTGCGCCACACCTTCGCAACGCACCTGCTGAACGGCGGAGCCGATATGCGCGAGATACAGGAACTCCTGGGACACGCTTCGCTGCAGGCCACGCAGGTCTACACGCACAACAGCATCGCCAAGCTCCGGGAGGTTTATGCAAAGGCCCATCCCCGTGAAAAGGGAGAGGCGAGTGATTAACTTTTATAATACAAGGCTATGAACGTACAGATTCAATCCGTGAAATTCGACGCCGACAAACGGCTGGTCGAATTCGTGAATGCCAAGATGGCAAAGTTGGACCGCTTTGCGGAGCGCTCGACGGGAGCCGAGGTCATTCTCAAACTCGATAAGGACCACGAAAAAGGAAACAAATTCGCAACCATCACCCTGCACATGCCCGGCGAAGACCTGGTGGCCTGCCACCAGTCGAAAGCCTTCGAGGAGTCGGTGGACGAAGCCATCGACGCCCTGAAGCGCCAGCTGGAGAAATTCAAAGCGAAAACTGAAAAATAAAACCCCACCAACCTTTAACCTTAACTAACTGAACGCCGCGACGGCCGCCTTTTCAAGAGGCGGCCGTCGCATTTTTCAGGGAGCAGGGTCCCTTCCGGACCCCGAATCGGTTATCAATAGACCCACTCGAAATCGTCGACGTACATCGTGTTCTTCGAACAGCCCGTGAAGAAATCGCCGTAGGCATTGCAGGCGCAGGAGATTACCAGCGAATAGTTGCCTTCCGCGGGTTTGGCCGTCTTGTCATACCAGTAAATCTGCAGTTCCGTGTCCTTGAGCGCCGCATCGGCAGCATCCGACTCCGACGCAGGGATCATCAACGAACCGTAACCGATAATCTTGCCTTCTTCCGGAGCCACATCGGGACCCTTTACGGGATCCCAAGCTCCGGTGGTAGTCGTCATAGCAGACACCACCTGATGCGGTTTGGTCCAGTCCACGATGGCTACGAAAATCCGTGCATTGTCGGGATCGTTTTTCGCCACACCTTCAACCACATCGCCCGTTGACCGGACTACATCAATATTCCCGACCGTAGCCGTATATTTGAGTTTCAACGCCGACGGGCGTGCCGTCCACGCATATTTCCGACCAAAATCAACGGTTCCCGTCATATTGGCGTAACTGAAACTTCCGGTAAAAAGGTTTCCGGCAGCCAATACGAACATATTCATACTTGCCATTTTTGCAGCAGGAACAGAGGCCCCGGCCTTCTCCTCTGTCGAGGTGCAAAGTGTCTTGGTAATACCGTTGTTGCCACAATCCCAGAAAGCTTCTGCTCCTTCCGCATTGGGATAAGCCACATCAGCGGTAGAGCCTATTCCAGCACGATTAATAGTGCTCCACCCCGACATATCACCGTTGGGAATCTTGTCGCCAGCAGCCGTGGTAAACTCCGTGGTGTCGACCGTCTCTCCGTCTTTTACGACACGGACCTCATAGGTCGTGGCGGCAAAAACGCCCGTGCCGGCCTGGATGCTGTAAATATCGACCTCGGCATCGTTCTTGGCCGCGGTCCAAACGGGAGCGAGGCTGTATTTCGAACCTTCGACCAGCTCGGCGTCGGTCCAATTAGTGGCGCCCTTCACGCGGTATTGCACGCTGCCGCCCTCGGGAAGAGCCTCGACCGAAACGGTCGCAGTATTGGCCCACAGGTCGGCATCGTTATTATAGGCAATGGTCGTTTTGGCTGTCAGATGGCAGGTCAGCGTCTTAGTCGTGGTCTTAGCGTTCGCATCCGTCACCTTCAGAATGAATTTGTGGTCCGAGGTCTCGTGGTAAATTAGCGCGATCAGCGGAACCAGTTGCGAGATGTCGAACGACAGCGAGGTTTTGTCTTTCACGCCGTCACCCACGGGGAAACCTAATTCCTCGAGCGAGCCGGCCATGTTGCCGGGGTTTACCAGATCCAGATCCTTAGCAAGACCGAACTCGGTAAGTACATCTTCCGTGAGGGCCGGGGAGTCGATGGTAACCGTAAAGCCCGAGATGGAGGCCGGAGCCGAGATGGAGACCTTGAGAGACATCTCCGAGACGATCTCCTGCGGCTGATCGATATCGCCGTCTTCCAATACGATCGCCGGGCCCTCCGTCAGGTGGCAGGTCAGCGTTTTGGTCGTGCTCTGTCCCTTGGCGTCCGTCACCTTCAGGATAAATTTGTGATCCGAGGTCTCGGTGTAAATCTGAGCGATCAGCGGAACCAGTTGCGAAACATCGAACGGCACCGAGGTCTTACCCTTCACCTCGTCGCCTACGGGGAAACCGAACGACTGGAGCGCTCCCTCCATATCGCCGGGATTCACCAAATCCAGCTCCTTGGCAAGACCTACCGTAGCAAGCATCTCTTCCGTGAGAGCCGGAGAGTCAATGGTGACCGTAAAACCTGCAATAACACCCGGAGCCGCGATGTTCACCTTGAGGGCCATCGTCGAGGTGATTTCCTGCGGCTGGTCGATATTACCACCTTCCAATGTAATCGTCGGAGCAGCGGGGGGGGGAGTGTTGTCGTCCGCGTCATCGTCTCCGCACGCCACAGAGAGTGCGGATATCATGGACATAGCCATGATCATAGAGATCAGTTTTTTCATAAGTTACGAAGAATTAATGACGAATTCATGTTTGCATTTACCCAGCAAAATTAGGTCCCGGAAGCGACGATGGCAAATAAATTCAATAAAACAGAGGAAAATAATCTCGAAACCCGATTTTTTATCAACGAACAGGACCCGCAACAGGGTTCACAGCGCGAACCGAAAGGCACGAAAAAAACGGTTGCCACCTCTATATAAAAGGCGGCAGCCGCTTTTTTACAAGTAGCGCAAGCTGAAAAATCCCGGGACGAAATTGCCTAACCTACTCACCACCCCGCTCCCTGCGGGTCTCGTCCCGGGAATGTTCGTACCGACCGGATCGCCGGCATCTCAGAAACGCATTACTACTTGGCAGTCAGATGGAACCGCAGCGTCCCGGCAGTCTTCTGGTTGTCGGCATCGATAACCGTCAGCACGAAATTGTGGTTCGAATCCTCATTGTAGATCATCGCGATCATCGGAACCAGCTGCGAAATGTCGAACGACAGCGAGGTTTTACCCTTCACCTCATTACCGATGGGGAACCCGAGTTCCTTGAGGCCTTCGGACATCGCCTCCGTGGCCGGAGTCACCAGGTTCATCTCCTGGGCAAGGCCCAAGTCTCCCAGCACCTCGGCCGTCAGGCAAGGCGATTCGATCTTCACCGTGAAATCGGTAATTCCGGCGGGAGCCGCCACATCCACCACAACCGACATGGGCGATTCGATCTCGTGGACCGCCTTGATGTCGCCGTTCTTGAGCGCAAGCGTCGGCGCATCGTGTTTTTTTCCGTTGTCATCGTCGTCGCAACCCACAAGGAATGCGGCGCCCATGGTCATGGCAACAGCCATGGTCAGGCACATTAATCTCTTCATAATCTTTAAATTAAAAAAACAAATTATAATCGCTATAAAATTAAGCTCCCGGAACGACGACGGCAAATAAATTCAACGGACCGGCGTACTCTGCCCATGAAACAGCTGTTTTTCTCAACGAAAGAAATCCGGAACAAAAAGACGGGATACGAGAAACGAAAAACGGCCGCACTTACGTGCAGCCGTTCGATTTGGTAGTGGATAGGGGATTCGAACCCCTATGTCGTGCGTGAGAGGCACGTATCCTAACCCTTAGATGAATCCACCGGTTCAGTTTGGTGGTGCAAAGATAAGGCCTTCTTTTAAATCTGCAAAATTTTCCGCTGAAAACTGCATTTTTTTTCACAAAATGCCGCTTGCACCCGCTTTTTAGCTATCTTTCATGCCAGAACGACACTTTTGTCGGTCGGAAATTTACCGGACCGCACACAATTCGGTTTTGTAATCCATCCGGCTTTTTCGTACCTTTATCCACGATAAAACCCTTTCCGCTATGAAAATCCGCCTTTCCCTGCTTTGTGCCGCCGCAGCTCTCGCGGCTGTCTCCTGCACGAAGCATCCCGTACAACCCCTGTTCGGCATCGCCGCCACCGACTCGCTCTTCAGCCGCAACGGCATCTCCTGCAACGTCGAATACCGCTTCGCATCGATCCTCAACGCCGGGGACTCCCCCGCCCTCACGGCGATCGAGCAGGCGAACATCGGCTATTTCTTCGAGCTGGAGGACTTTTCCGGCACGGTGCAGCAGGCCGCTGCCGCCTCCATCAGCCAGTTCTCCGACATCTACCTCGCGGACAGCCTGCTGACAGGTTCCACCAATATGGAATATGAAATCTCCGCCGAGTCCGAAGGCACCGTCGTAGACACCCTGGTCAACTACACCATCACGAAATGGAGTTACACGGGCGGCGCACACGGCATATACGGCACTGCGGGCCACGTCTACTCGCTGGCCGGAGGTTACGAACTCACCCTGGCCGACCTGTTCACCGAGACCCAGCTGGCTGGCATGGAGACCCTGCTCCGCAAAAAATTGTACGAGGAATACGAAACCGACAGCGACGAAGGATTGTCCAAACAGGGATTTTTCCCCGAATCCATCGCCCTCACGGAAAATTTCCAGATCGGCCCGGCAGGAATCACGTTCATCTACAATCCCTATGAAATCGGATGCTATGCGCTCGGGGGCGTGGAGGTGACGTTCTCCGACGAAGAGCTGGAAGCGCTGAAAACAGGCGGCAGCGGAAACTCCGGCACGTCCGAAACAGAATAGCGGGCATCCCGCCGCCCTGCCGTACGGAAATGAAAAAAGGTCCGAGTCTCACGACTAGGACCTTCTTTTTTGGCGGGGAACCACCCCCTCCAAAAATGAGGTTCAATCGGAGGTATTCGACTCGTCGAACGAGTACCGTTCTTAAGTCTTAGCAACGGATCGTTCCGCTGCAACCTGCCGATTTCCTCAACCAACCTAAAACTACTAACCTAAATGAACCTTAAAACTTCTCTGCAAAGATAAGGGGCATTTTCCATTTTTGCAAATATTTTATGAATATATTAAATATATTTAACAATTTGGTAACATTGCGCATCCCGCAAAACCACTTACCCGATTAAGCATAACCTCTCGCAAGTGATTCAGGGTAAACGACTTCCAGCTGCAAAATACCTCCGATAATCCTCCCGCAAAAAAAAGCGAAAAAGTTTGCATAACAAACTTCCAACCGGGCAGAATCCGGGAAAACAAGCCTAAAAAGAGTAAAAACAAAGAAAAGAAAACCCGCGTCGGGCAGAACGCCCGGACTCCGAAAAACAGGGACAAAAAAAAGGAAACCCGGAATCAGAACCGGAGTTCCTCTTCCACAGTTTCCTCACCAACCTAAAACTACTAACCTAAATGAACCTTAAAACTTCGCTGCAAAGATAAGGCGAAAAAACAGACCATGCAAGTTTTTATTAAAAAATCTTTTAAATTTATTAATATTTTTTAACATTGCCGCAGCCCGACAAAGCACAAGTATTTGATAATCAATAATAACAAACAATCTTGCGACAATCCGTAAGATTTTTCGCCGGAAAGCGTGCAGTATTTCGGAGATACTGCATTTAAAGAATAAAATTGTTATATGCTGCTGGTAACAGATAAAATTGCTACTTTTGCCAAATGATTTCGACAGCCTCTATTGCAAATACACTTTTCAGCAAGTCCCCGGCAGAGATTTTGCAGGTTCAACCGTACCTATATCCTACAACCTAACCAATTTATACCAGTGCGATGACTGTATCGTTGATCATTTCTACTTATAATTGGCCGCGTGCGCTTTACCTGTGTCTCGACAGCGTGATGCAACAAACCGTCATGCCTTCCGAAATCCTGATCGCAGACGATGGATCGGGCATCAGCACCCGCGACGTCGTGAGGCATTTCCAGAACATCTCACCCGTTCCCGTGCATCACATCTGGCACGAGGACCGCGGATTCCGGGTTGCGGCCATCCGCAACAAGGCCATCGCAGCCAGCTCCGGCGACTATGTCATCCATGTCGACGGCGACCTGATCCTGCAGCGCAATTTCATCCAGGACCACATTCTCTTCGCCCGGGAAGACTGCTACGTTTCGGGCTCCCGCGGCATCATCACCGAAATGCTGACCCAGAGGGTCCTCAGCGGCGAAATCACCTCGCTGTCGGCGCTGACCAAGGGCGTCCGCAACAGCAACAACGTCATGCGCGTACCCATCATGGCGATCGTCTACCGGATGATCGCGCCCTCGCAGGCCCCCAGAAGCTGCAACCTCGGGCTGTGGCGCCGTGACCTCATCCGCGTCAACGGGTTCGACGAGGGGTTCGAAGGCTGGGGATACGAAGATACGGAACTGGGACTGCGCCTGAACAACAGCGGCGTACAGCAGCGGCGCATGAAATTCCAGGGCGTCGCGTTCCACCTCCACCACGACAAGGCCTCGCGCGACAACTGCGCCGTCAATGAACTGCGCTATCTGGAGAGCATCCGCGAACACCGCACGCGCTGCGAAAAGGGCCTCGACCGGCACCTTACGCCGCGCATCACCTATTCCGGCAAAGGCGCAGCCGTCGTTGTCGGCGGCTGATCCTCCGGACGAAACCATTCTTTCGGCTATTTTTCAAACGAAGATTTTTCGGGGAACAGTTTCCCGAGGAACTGCCGTACCCGGAGGCGGTCATCGGCGGTCATCCGGGCGTCGTCGTTCAGGCAGAACAACGACGGATCGTATTTCTCCACCACCGACTCCAGATCCGGCGTATAGGCGGGAATACAGCGCGAATCGCTCCCGCAGCCGACACCGAAGAGGGCACGCAGCCGCTGCCCGGCATTTTTCGACTTGTTATAACGCGTGACCTCGCGCAGCGAAGCCTCCCCGCGGGCGAGGGCATGGTAGAGCACCAGCGAACGCTGCCAGTCGTCGCGCGAGCGGAAACGGTGGCCCTCCGTGGGCGCCAGCTCGTCGCGGAACGCCTCGAGCGTGGCGAGAAAGTCGCTGCGGCGATAGGCATCGACGTTATGGTGCGGCGCCAGCACGGAACAACGCCCGCAGCGGGCCCGCACCAACTCCTGCATCCGCAGGATGGTGTGGCAGTAGATATCGTCGTCGTGCCGTTTCAGCGACTGTTTCTTGAGCCGCACGACCGGACGGCCCGCAGCATCGAAGAAAAAGCCGGGATCGACGGGACGGCTGAAGAACATATCGTCGTTGGCATAGAGGAAATGCTCGGCCAGTCCGGGAATCCGGGGCAGGAACAGCTCGATCGTGCAGGAGTTGAAGACCGGAAGGATTTCGGCGGGCATGATCTCGCGGTGGGAGACCACCCGCACACGCGGATTCGACGTATCGAGCCACGCGGGCGTCTGGTCGTCGGTCAGGATGAAGACGCGGCGAATCCACGGCGCATAGCGCTCCGCCGAACGCAGCGAATAGCGCAGTTCGTCGTTCTCGACGAAACGGCATTCCCCCGCCGCTTCGGGGTCCACCTGTTTGTCGGCAGGCAGCCAGGCGTTCTTCTTCGCCAGCCACGCAGGGTCGTTGCCGTCGACCCAGAGGTATACCAGATCAATCTCCATAGCCTTGTCTATTTGTCGGCGGCGCGTCTCCACCAGATCGGAATCAGGTCGAACAGCCGGAAGGTCTGCCGGTCGCCGCACTCCTTGAGCTTCAACCACGTAATCCCCCAACGGTCGTAGGTGCGGCGGGTGATACGCCGGAACCGCGCATCGAGCTGCAGTCCGTGCGCCGCCATATAGTCGGCGAATGCCTTGTGGGCCAGGTATTTGTCCTGCTGTTTTTTCGGGGTCTGGCGACTCTTGGTGATCGAGGTCGCATTCACCACATACCGGTAGACCACGTCGGGCACCGTCACCACATCCCCGCCCTCGCACAGCACGCGCATCGTGTATTCGACATCCTCGTAGCAGACCCGCTCGCGGAAACGCAGCCCCAGTCGCAGAAGCATCTCCCGGCGCAGGAGCTTGTTCATCACATAGAAATCGGGCGGACAGCGGCAGATGCGGAATTTCTCCTGCGCCCCGGCGACCACCTGCCGTTCGGTATAACGAATCGTCCATTTCGAATACGAAGGGCGTATCTTCAGCATCGAGGCGCAGGCCACATCGGCTCCCGTCTCACGGGCCGCCTCGTAGAGCCGTTCGCAATAGGCCGGGTCGATCCAGTCGTCGGAATCGACATAGAGGACATACTCCCCCGCTGCGGCATCGAACCCGCGGTTGCGGGCGCCGCCCAGTCCGCGGTTCTCCTGCGAAATCACGCGGATACGCGCATCCTGCGCCGCATAGCGGTTGAGGATGTCGATCGAGCGGTCGGGACTTCCGTCGTCGACGCAGACGATCTCGATGTCGCGCAGGGTCTGCCCCACCACGCTGTCCAGGCATCGGGCCAGGAACGGCTCGACATTGTAGACCGGAATGATAACACTGACTTTCGGTTCCATAGACTATCGAATGTATTGTTTTACCGCCTCGGCGATCCGCTCGCCGTCGAGCGCCGCCGAGATGATGCCGCCGGCATACCCCGCCCCTTCGCCCGCAGGAAACAGCCCCTCGGTTTCGGGATGCATCAGCGTCCCGGGGTCGCGCGGCACACGCACGGGCGTCGAGGTCCGCGACTCCACGCCCACGACGAGCGCCTCGTCGGTCACATAGCCCCGCATCCGGCGTCCGAAGGTCGTGAGCCCCTGCCGAAGCCCCTGCGCGATGAATTCGGGCATCCACCGATCGAGCCGCGAAGGCGTAACGCCAGGAATGTAGGAGGTCGCGGGCAGCGACCCGCTCGCACGCCCCGCCACGAAATCGGCGACCCGCTGTGCCGGAGCTATCTGGTGCTCGCCGCCCTCCCGACGGGCCAGTTCCTCGAACTGCTGCTGGAATTTCAGTCCCGCCAGTTCGCCCCATTCGCCCCGCAGGTGTTCGAAATCCGCCAACCGGACCTCAGTCACCAGTCCGGAATTGGCATAGGGCGACGTGCGGCCGCTGGGCGACATGCCGTTGACCACCGACTGCGCGGCATCGGTCATGGCCGGAACGATGAAGCCCCCCGGACACATGCAGAACGAGTAGACTCCGCGGCCGTTCTCCTGGCTTACCAACGAATAGGAAGCCGCCGGAAGGTACTCGCCGCGCGTCTCGCAATGGTACTGGATCGAATCGATCAGCGCCTGCGGATGCTCGATACGCACCCCCATGGCGAAAGGTTTGGCCTCGATGCGGACGCCCCGGCGATGCAGCAGTTCATAAATATCGCGTGCCGAATGGCCCGTGGCGAGCACCACGGCGGCACCTTCGATCAACTCGCCGCCGCACCATACGCCGCAGATGCGGTTGTTCTCGATTTTCAGGTCCGTGACGCGGCTCCCGAAGCGGAACACGCCGCCCGCATCGACGATCGTCTGCCGGATACGCTGCATGATGCCCGGCAGTTTATCGGTACCGATATGCGGATGCGCCTCGTAAAGTATTTCGGGGGTTGCGCCGTGGAATACAAGCGTTTGCAGCGCCTTGTTGTAATCGCCGCGTTTCTTGCTGCGCGTGAAGAGCTTGCCGTCGGAGAAAGTCCCGGCCCCGCCTTCGCCGAAGGCGTAGTTCGAATCGGGATCGACGGCGCCGTTGCGATTGATCTGCGCGATATCGCGTTTGCGGGCCGAGACGTCGCGGCCGCGCTCGAGGATCACGGGCCGCAGCCCCAGCTCGATCAGCCGCAGGGCCGCGAAAAGCCCCGCAGGCCCCGACCCCACGATCACCACCTCGGTACGGCCCCCGACCGACGGATAATCGAAATGCACCGGCCCGGGCTGCGGCTCGCGGTCGGCGTAAACCTCGAGCGTGAGGTTCACCTTCACCTGCCGCTGACGGGCGTCTATCGAGCGTTTCACGACCCTTGCCAACGCAATGTCCGCCTCGCGGATACCCATGCGGCGTGCCGCCTGCGCGGTGTAGAATTTTGCATCGGCAGCCTGCTGAGGCGTGAGGACAAGGGTTATCTGCTGTGGCATATCGATTGGAATTTACATACAAAAATAACCAAAAAACCCGGATAATCCCCGCCACCGATTGCTATTTGTGAATTTTTACCTACCTTTGTCTTACCGATGCGGATATGGTGTAATTGGTAGCCACGTCAGACTTAGGATCTGATGCCTTACGGCGTGGGGGTTCGAGTCCCTTTATCCGCACTTTTCAGTCTCCTTTTGGAGACTTTTTTTGTGAGCGAATCTGCGCAAACAAAAGAATTTTGATCTGTATATCAACACCTTACAACCGAGTTCACAATCTTCCGCCGGAGCAAAGCTGTTCCGATAAAAGCACATTTCGCATCTACCAAAGTGTGTGCATGGTAGATTTTAGCGATTCTTGGTAGATTCAGAAGTGCATAATGCACTGATAAGCATTGTTTTGCCGCAAACTTTCCGGGCTTTTCAATCGTAGTATTAACAATTAAAATTGATTGAAATGCAGAACAGAAAAACTTTCTTCGTGTCGTTTTTTCTCCGCCGCGACCGAGTAATGAAAAACGGGACAGCCCCGATTATGGCGCGAATCTCCGTCAATGGAATTGCGCGAGAAGTTTACACCCAATGCCGCACCCCGGTCGATAAATGGGATACGGCCAAAGGCCGGGCGACCGGACGCGACAAACTCGCCTACGAGGTAAACGCTTATATCGACGACTTTCGGGCAAAGGTCGTCGAAATCTACCGTACCCTGCAATCCGAAGGCTTCGAGGGGAATGCTTTTGAAATTAAGGAACGCCTGCAAAGCCCCGGCAAACAGGCAAAAATGTTTTTGGAAGAATTGACACTATACTGCGAAAAACGACAGAAAGAGGTCGGCGTGCGCATCACACAACTCACATCCAACAAATATTACCGCCTTTGCCGTTACCTGCGCGAATACACTAAACAAGAGTGTAAAAAGGACGATATTCGTCTGTCGGCTGTTTCCTACGGCTATCTCGACGGCTTCAACACTTATTTGCAGACCGCCCACCGCTGCCACCACAACGGCGCTGTCAATATTCTGGACTGCCTGCGGAATTTCATGCTCTATTGCCTGCGCAATGAGTGGATCGAAAAGAATCCATTCAAGAACTACAAACTAAAAGAGGTCGCCCCGCCGCAGAAAGAACACCTTTCGAAAAAAGAAATCGAACTATTGACAGGGAAACAGATGCCAAACCTGCGGCTGGAAAACGTGCGGGATATTTTTGTGTTCTGTTGCCTGACCGGGTTGGCGTTCGCCGATGTCAAAGAGTTGAAACGCGAGCACCTTACGACTGACGAACAAGGCAATATGTGGATTCGCAAGCCCCGCGAAAAGACGGCGGTAATGAGCACGATCCCGCTACTGAAACAGCCCAAAGCAATTTTGCAGAAGTATGCTTTCGACCTGCATTGCATGGAATCCGGCAAACTCCTGCCCGTGCCGAGTAATCAAAAGATGAACGCTTACATGGCCGAAATCGCCACGATCTGCGGGCTGAACAAAAAATTGACGACGCATTGCGCCCGGCATACATTTGCCTGCCTCGCCGTGGAATATGGAATGCCGATTGACGTACTGGCAAAGATTCTGGGACACAGCAATACGAACATGACCCGTCATTATGCGAAATTTTCTGAACAGCTTATCGGACGGGAAATGCAGAAGATCGGCGAGGTGTTCGCCGCAGCAAACTGAACAACGGTAATAGAATAAGGAACCGGGCATCGGAGTTATTAACTGCTCTGATGCCCGGTTTGTTAGTTCATTATGTAACTATTCTTTAGGATAGGTCATTCCTGCAAAAAATTCTTCCAGAGAAATTTCATAAAATTCGCAAAATTTGGCGATTGAGCCTAACGAGGGAAACTTTTGACCACTTTCATAATCCCATATCTTTAGGTGAGTATTATTTGCTAAATACTCTTGCGTATGGTTATGCTGTTCCCGAATTTCACACATCCGTCGAGCAACCAAGTTTACCAATATGGGATTTGTACGTTTCAGTTTGCTAATTTTTTACAAAAAAATCATCATTTCAATCTTTTTCATTCCCCCATAAAGGGGAAATCAAGTTTTTTCTATATATTTGTATAAGCAACAACTAAAATTAATTACAGTAATTATGCTAACTTTGCATTTGTATAGCTCGGCATAGCCGACAGACATAACAACATAAAGGGTAAACAACTCTTTATACCTTACAGCAAACATAGGAACCTCTTTCGGGAGGGTTTGATTCAGGTATAAAAGTTGTCAGTCCTTGTTATGTCCTGCCCTTTACGGGGCGGGACAGGCAAGGGCGCAGGACAGCTTTCTGAATCGGGTTTCCTATGACCTGCTGTGAGGGGCTGACACCGCGCCCTCTTTTCATGCCCTTACGGGACGCGGATTTCTCACAATCCACCCATGCGAATTTATGGAACACGGTTGCGTCCCGTCGTCCTGGCAAAATCAGATCGCCGCATCTGCGGATTGCACCCACCCCCTGATCGGGAGCGGGCGGAATCGGTATGTCGCAGCGACACCTTTTCATTCCGCCGTGCCAGGCAACACCGATGCAAATTATCCCTGCCTGCCGGAAGCAGCTAACAAGCTCTGCGCCGATGGGCGGCTCCTTAAATGCTGGTCGGGGACGGTCGCCATATCTGTTATGGAAAATAGTCGTTTTTTGGTGGCAGCCGTCCCTTTTTCCGATCTTCCCATCAATAAACTATATGCCGCCGTTCTTCGCTCGGTCCCATCTGCTGACCGTCCGGACGGAAAGAACGGACTTTACGGTTCGGCAGAGACTTCTGCACCCCGATCCGGTTTCATCTGTTTTAAAACAACGGCGGCACAACTCATGGCGGATGCGGTTTCGGCAGCGAATTCTTCGTTTTCGAAGTTGCGTCACTACCTTGTTCGATTCTCCGGGATCGCATCCGTTTTTTCATACATGGTCCCGACCAATCCGGGAACAGCCGTAACAAACCCGACAAGTATGCCGGGTGGCACGGAATTACGGCTGTTCCTTTCTTGTGATCTCTCAGGCTCCAGACCAACAGATAGACAAGTGCAGTTAAGCCGACGAATTACGATAAGGCGAAGTGAATTTTATATCATCGGCTTTCTGCGAGGGGCGTTCTGGCGCATACCTTTACGCCCCTTTTCATCCGACCCACCAACCAACCACCTACTTGAACCGCCCCGGCGCACGGGTTAAGCGACCGGGTTTCGGGGTGCAGCGTCGTAATTTGATTTCTTCATAATGAAAATTGGGTTTAGACACCTATTGCGACCTGCCCCCTTTTTATCTGCAAACTTTATTACAGCGATACCATGACCGACGATTTTCCGGATAACAGCATTTACAAACGCGATCTGCGCAGGTTCTTTGTCGCCCTGCGTGAACAGGCCCATCCCATTTACGCCCTCCTGAACGGAGCGCCGAAGTCGGCGTTTTGGATTGTCTTGGAAAACGACGATTTAGAGTGCGAGGAACAAACCTACTCGTTGCAGGAGTTTTACGCGAATCTGGCTGCGTTCCACGACCGTAAAGACACATTCCGGGTTTATTTCAACGCTTACTTTTTCCGGGAAGAATGGGATAAGTGTCTCCCCGGCTGGGAAGCTATGGATAACTCTTTCAACGGCCAAACGGGTTATGAAATTCGTGATAAGGTAGAATTGACCGTCACGGCGTTCAAAAATGAATACCTGCATTTACTTGCGTTCCTTTGCCGGAAACAGATTCTTGCAAACACCCCTTTTAAGTTGGACCGTGAGACGATCAGGCAGTATAAATTCTCGCGCGAGGACGTGAAGCAGTTGCGGGAGCCTGTCGCCCGGTGCAACGAACGCATCATTGCCGAGCTTCGGGCGCAGTACGACGCGCTGGCGGCTATCGACTGCCTGCACGACGCCCCGAAAGCGATGCGGGAAAAGAGGTTAGTTTCTGTGTCCTATCATGTCGTCCAGAAGTCCGAATAGGCTTTCGCCGACGCCGAGGGGCGCGGGCTGTGCCGGGTGCGGCTGCGGGAATAATCGACGCGCCTTTGATTATTCGACCGACCATCTGCGGTTAAATTCTTCGGTCAGTTTCACCACCTGGCGGAACAGCCCGTTTAGCTCCTGCGTATAACGTTCCAGTTGCGCCAGCAGCGCAACGGCACGGCGGTCGTTGAAATTGGTGTGGATAGCTTTGACGGTCTGGTTGTAATTGACCCCGACGGCCCGGATTTGAGCGTAAAGATTCGTCAGGCGCAGGTAGTAGTCGTGCGCGTCCTTGTTAGTCTGAATGACTTTGAACGGTCAGCCGAAGATACGACTGATGAAAAAATCGGATTGGCGGCGAACTCCTGCTTTGAGCATCATGTTCCGCAGTTGGGTTTCCTGCTGGTGATTCAGCCGGAAATTGTGGTAGTACGTCTTGGGGTCGGCGACCCGCTTCTGTTTCTCCATAGACTGTAATTTATAAGGTTAATCGACTTGGGAGATTAACCTACCCGGCATTTCGGTCTTTCGTTAGTGTGGCACAAAACGGAGTTTGTGGCACAATAACACACCTTGCTATTTGCTCTGCGCAAATAAAATCCGTCCCAACGGGACGTAAAGGAGTTGCCACGGGCAACGACTTAAACCTCTATACCGAATCGGTAATCTTCCCGATGCAAAGGTACAGCCTTTTTTCGCTCTTGGTACGGGCCAATTACGACCGTTCATAACCGTTCAGTGCCCTCCGAGCATCGTTTCACGAATTCCACCCTTTAATTTGTGCCTGACAAAAGACCTCTATGCGAACGGTCCCGGTAATGAATGCAACGCGAATACTGCTATATCCGCTGCAAAGTTAAGGACAATTTTCGCTCGTGATGCGGGCCAATTAGGGCGATTCATGGCGCTTCATGGCCCCGCTGGTGTCTTTTCAAGGGTTCTGCCCTTTATTTGTGACGGGTTCAGAGGATTTCGGGTGGCTCAAAGGCCCAAAGGCCCAAAGACTCAAAAGTTCAACGGCTCAAAGACGCAAAAGCTCAACGACCCAATGGCTCAATGGCTCAACAGCCCGCCGGCTCAAAAGGCCAGACGAACCGCAAGATATACAAACACGGATAACTATAATATAAGAACAGGAATAAAAACCTATTTTCATTATATAACTTACAACCTATGGCAAGAAAACAAATACGACGCGAGGACTTCGATGAAGCAGCAATCCTGAACTTGATCGCCGGAGTGGACGCCCCACCACACTTTGTTCCCAGAACATCACCTGCGGCTGTGCCACCGGAAGTATCACCCCCAGAAACTCCGCTACCGGAAGTCTTGGCTCCCGAAACGGTGGCAACCGGAAAAGTCCCGGTGAGCAAGGAACAGGCTACAACCTGTTCGGAGTATGAACAGCTATATCTCCAACCACGGAAATATGATGCCCGGATTACCTGCCGAATGGATTGTGACATAAGGCGGAAACTGCGGCTTATGACGCAACTACTCGGAGATAAAGGGATAACGGTGACTTGCCTTATGAATAATATTCTTTATTACCATTTGCAAAACCACCGTGTGCAAATCAATGCGCTGATAGAGAACTCAACCAAAAAAATTAAATTATGACGAAAAAACACAAGAACAGGAAAATGCGTCGGGGACCGCCGTGCATGGCATTTTTCGCGGATTCAGGCCCGTTATTTATGCCGGATTCCAAAGGGGTTCAACAGACTCAAAGGCTCAATGGTTCAACACTCCAAAAGTCCAACAGCCCAAATAACCAGTGGCTCAAAAGCCCAATTACCCAATAGTCCAACGGCTCATAGCCCCACAAGGTCAGACAGGGAAACGAAGAAACAAACTATACACCTCTAAAATTAAATTATGGAATACCTATTAATCGAAAAAAGGGCCTGGCTGGAAATGCAGGCTGAAGCGAAACGATCAGACGACCGAATGAAAAAAACGGAACAACATTTTTTCCCGGCAGGCGATTCGGGATGAATAGACAATGCCGCAGTCTGTCAATGGCTGAATATCTCTAAGCGAACCCTGCAATATTACCGGAACAGCGGGATTCTGCCCTATACCGTTATGGGAAATAAATGCCAATATAAACCCGAAGATGTGAAGGCTGTACTTGGCCGATGTATAACTAAACAGAAATAGCGATGACAGACGATAAGATTCAATGCGGGGATGACATAATCACCCGCGAAACGCCGGAATACATAGAAACAATCGCAGCTTATCGGAACACAGCACGAATTGCCGACAGGCTGGTGAAAGAGGTTAGGCCTTGTCTGCTCAATGAGCGGTATTTCACCACCGAACAGGTGATGGAGCATTTTCACATTAGCCGACGAGCTTTGCAGAACTATCGGGATAAGGGGATAATACCCTTTCTCTCGATAGGCGGGAATATCCTGTACTCGGAATCCAAAATCAAGGAAATGTTGGAGAAGAATTATTATAAGTTGATGATATTGGAAAATTGAAAATAGGGAATTTGTAATCTCCCATAATTATATGAGGATTCTCAATTAAAATGGAAGATCATCAGAAATTATGGGAGTTTGTTTTGGTTGAGATTGTTGTAGATCAAATAAGCCAGTGTTATTAATAATAAATTTGATCCCGCTGTCAGTAAGTTTACATATGGCATACTCATTACCATTAAAATCATTTTCCAGACGTGTGTCAATCAAACCTTTACTTTTTAACAACCTCATACCTATGCTTACAGCCGTGTCATTAAATCCAGCTTTCGTCATTCTGGTTCTAATCCCATATACATTTACAACGTCTTCATCAGTTAATTGTTCACTAATAATAAATGCTAATAAGGATAATTCATAAGGTTGAAGCCCATCTGTTTCTTTTATAGGATTTTCAAGAATACTTTCCGTCGTCTTTTGAGATTGAAGATATGCTCCAACTTTTTTAATGATTTTTTCTTTTAATTCATCAAAATCGCTCGCTGATTCTGTTTTATATCTTATTATGTTTTTATGCCTTACATCAAATGGAAAATCTTTTCTACTTTCATCGCATACCATTACCACATCTTTGTTTGAAGCAAAGGCATACCCTAACTCATACCAAACATTGGGATTGTCAATAGAAATATCTGCAAAACAGGCTTTTGCATTTTTAATTCCACTCTCAATTTCTTCAATAGGGATTTTTACAGACGGATCTAAATCCACTCGATAGGCAGTAAGTCCTGCAGTTTCTATTGCTGGTTTATATATATCTTCATATCTTTTAGTGAATTTGTTATCACTAATTGGTTGTATTACAAAACATTCGTTACTCATTGCTGATCGAGTTAAATATTGGAATACAAATATAATAATGATATTAAAGAATTATAGACATTTTTTTGTAAAATATGAATAGAATACCCTATCTTTATGCATTGAGAAGTCGGCGATTGGTAGGCAAACCAATGCTTTTTGCGCAATACCAAAGTGTGTGCAGAAGACTGTTTATTTGTTTAGTTAGCTGATATTCAGACCACTGAAAAGATGTGCAATACCCCTTTATCCGCACAAAGGAGCCTTTTTCGAGGCTCCTTTTTTGTTGCCCGTTCGGTGCAAAAAGAAGAAAATCGACTGTATATCATAGCTTTGCAAAGGTTCGCCCGAAAACCTCCGGCGGAAACGGAAAACATTCCGCAGCAAACCTTCAGGTGGCAACAAGGTGGGCAGAGCCCAAAATCGGCCTCCGAAAAGGGAACCGCCACCTTTTTAGCGCATAATGCATTGTTTTTCAGCGTTTTACTCAACAATAAAGTTTTCTTGCAGACGTTTTACTAACTCTTAAAACCGTCACGAACATGAGACAGGAAACTTTTACCATCCTTTTCCTGATGCGGAAGGGAAGAACGAAAAAGAACGGATTGGCGTCGATTTACGCCCGCATCACCACGGGTAGCCTGCGGCAGGAGTTCTATTTTCATTGCGAGGGCAAACCCGAATTGTGGAACCAGAAAAAGGAGCGGATGATGGGAACGAGCCGTCTCGCACTGAAAGTCAATGAGATGCTCGACGAATTCCGCGTACAGATTTTAGACATCCGCTCCAAACTGCTGACCGAAGGCTTTGCCGCCAATGCCGCACAGATCAGACAACGTTACCTCAATCCACTGAACAATACGATGATGCTTATAGCGGGCCTTACCGACTATGTGAAGCGGCGGCAGGGAGAAGTAGGTGTGCGCATCACGCAGCGCACGGCGGACAAATACGAACGGCTGTTACGCTATCTGAAGCAATACCTCGCCAAACGCGGCAAGGAAGAAGATATACCCGTCGAGCGGATGAATTACGAATTTCTGGACGGCTTCAACCTCTTCCTGCAGACCGCCCACCGCTGCCGCCACAACGGGGCGGTCGCCGTCATGGACTGTCTGCGCAATTTCACGCTCTACTGCCTGCGCAACGAGTGGATCACGAAAAATCCCTTCCGCTACTATAAACTCAAAGAGGACGAGGTGCAGGCCAAAGAGCACCTCACGGCACATGAACTGGAACTGCTGACCCGCAAGGCACTCGACCACCGACTGGCCCGCATCCGCGATGTTTTCGTCTTCTGCTGCCTGACGGGGTTGGCATTCGCCGACGCCGACCAGTTGCGGCGCGAACACCTCTCGCAGGACGACGAAGGCCGCTGGTGGATTCACAAGCCCCGCGAAAAACATCCGTGATGAGCCGCATCCCACTACTCCCCATACCGCTCGAAATCCTGCGCCGCTACGAGCACGACGAAGTATGCGTCGCACGCTCACGGGTGCTCCCCACGCCGAGCAACCAGAAGATGAATGCCTACATGAAAGAGATCGCAGCCGTGTGCGGCATCGACAAGGTGCTAACCACCCATTGCGCACGCCACACCTTCGCCTGTATGGCCGTCGAATATGGAATGCCGATCGACGTGCTAGCCAAAATTCTCGGACACTCGAACACCAACATGACGCGCCATTACGCCAAATTTTCCGAGACGGTCATCGGCCGCGAAATGGAGGCATTCGGACAAAAACTGACATCGGCCGCCACGGAGTGACATTCCGGGTTTTAAGAGAGCAAGTTTATGTTTCGGGTGCCCCGAAACCCTTGCAGATTCATCCCGCTGGTCTCAAATGGATATAATGAAAAAGAATCCCAAAGGCGGATGTCCTCCCAAATCCGATGTCGAACGACTCAAGGAACGGCTCGTCGTCAAGATGGCCTCAGCCGACTATTACACCCTGCGTGGCAAGGCACGGGCGGCGGGTCTGACATGGACCGAGTACGCCCGGACGGCGCTCTCAAGGAGCGTCGTCCGCCAGCGGCTCACGGCAGAACAGATGACCCTGCTGCGGCAGCTTGCCGGCATGGCCAACAACCTCAATCAGCTCGCCCGAAAAGCCAACTCCACCGGATATGTTCAGGCAGCGGCGGAGTGCACGGCACTGATCGAAAAGATAGATACGCTCATAGATCAAATCAATGAATAACCATGATAGCCAAAATATCGAAAGGCAGCTCGTTCGGCGGAGCCGTCGATTACGTCCTCGACAAAGGGAAAGACGCCGAATTGCTCACCGGACTGGGCGTCCGGATGAGGGACAACGAATCCATCACCCGCAGTTTCGAGATGCAGGCGGCGCTCAACCCGAACCTTTCGAAGCCCGTCGGGCACATCGCGCTCGCCTTTTCGGCGCAGGACGCGGCACAGCTCGACAACCAGCGGATGGTCGAGATCACCGCGGAGTATCTGGTCGGTATGGATATTCGCAATACACAGTTCATCATCGCCCGCCACCACGACCGGGAACATCCCCACCTGCATATCCTTTTCAACCGGGTGGACAACGACGGCCGTACCATCTCCGACCGCAACGACCGCTACCGCTCAGAGCGCCTCTGCAAGGAGCTGACCGCCCGGCACGGGCTCTACTTCGCATCGGGCAAAGAGAATGTCAAAGAGCACCGCCTGCGCGAACCGGACAAGACGAAATACGAGATTTACCATGCACTGCACAACGCCGTACCCCGCTGCCGCGACTGGCCGGAGTTGACGGCCGCGTTGCGCCGCGAGGGGATCGCCACCGAGTTCCGGATGCGCAGCGGAACCTCCGACCCGCAAGGCGTCGTTTTCGCCAAGAACGGCTACCCGTTCAACGGCTCGAAAATCGACCGGCAGTTCAGTTTCTCCAAAATCGACCATGCGCTGAGCCTGAACCGCCAACAAGCTCTCTCCGCAAACGAACGCGGCTCCGCAAGCAATCCAGCCGCATCGTTCAGTCACCTGCTCGAAGATCTTCTGCAACCGGTCTACGATGCGGACGAAGAACGGCGCCGTCAGGAGCAACAGCGCAAAAAGAGAAAACAACACCGACTTTAATCGACAATACCGATGGACACGAACACGATTATCGAACTTTTCGAAGAACTGAGAAAACAACTCACCTCCCTCAGCCGCAGGATGGACGACCGCAATATATCCGCCCCGGCTCCGGCAGCAACGGATGATAAAATCGCCTGGTTGCTCGAAACGGCCCAACTCACCCGCACGAACGTCGAACGAGCACGCATGGAACTTACAGACCGCATTACAACTATCGAAAAGGAGACTGAAAACCATACCGAGAAAATTATTGCGGCCGTCGCTCATCCTGCGCAACCCGCAGCCCAACGGCATATCCATGTCATCGACTTCAACACCTCGTGGGCGCTACTCTATATGGCGATCTCTTTTATCGTGGTTCTCTGCGGCGGCATCCATGTTACTAAATTATACGACCGTATTGCCAACCTGCGCGATACGGAATTGAAATACCGCTACGTTCAGATGATGGGTGGCATCGACGAGCAAAAACTGCGCGACCTGAACGCCCTCTTCTACGATTCCGAACGCCACGCAGACCGTCGATCGCTCCGGCAGCAAGTTGAACATTACGAAACAGCCGTCCGGGAAGCAATCGAAAATCAACAGCGCAGCGTTATCCAAAAGCAGGAAGCGGAAGATATCCGGCAAAAGCAAAACAGCTTCAAAAGAAATCAGACATTCCAAAATAATCATACGCGCCTGTTAACTCTGATTAGATAACAGGCGCGTATTACTTATCTCGCAAAATCATTATACGACTCTTCCAACTTACCCATAGCTTATCCCATTCAATTATTTTCGTTCCATTTCTTACACTGCTCCATAATCGTATTCAACGCATCCTCCTGTCCTGCTGACGGATAATCATATTTTTTCAGTAGCCGCTTGACAATACGTCGCATTCCGGCACGAGCACTCTCCTTCATATTCCAATCGATCGTCTTGTTGCGTCGGAGTGCATCTGTCAACTCCCGAGTAATGGTGACCAACTGATCGTTGGAATAGAAATCTTTTACAGCCTCAGGCTTGGTCAGCGCATCATAAAAGGCAAGTTCTTCGCTGTTCAGATTAAGCGACTCACCGGCCTTTTCGCCGTAAACGATCTCACGGGCTATTTTCAGCAGTTCTTCGATAACCTCTTCGTTCGTCAGCATTCCTTTCAAATAGCGATTCATGGCATCGGACAGATTCGGTGAAGTGCATATAATTGTTATTTTTTCACATACAAGTTAACAAGTTGTGATACCATATTACGCGCAGATTGCGTTGCGACATCAGAACTAATAGATTGTAAAGACAGGCTTCGTTTGATTTTACGTCTCAAATCACTAATGGTCGCTTCCTTATTGGCCCAATCTATATATTCGGTTTGCCGTGTAATAATTCGAAGAACATTCTGTTTTATAGCATCATCTAAAATATATTGTGATACGATATCATAAATAGCCTTATCAACTAACTCTTCTTTCACTACGGATTCAGCTATCTCAACTCTTTCCTTAGATTCTTCAGCTTTTATTGCTTCAAAATCTATCTTTTCAAAAGATGAAGCGCTTCTGACATTAGATTTACACATACTATATTTGATATATGCCATTTGATGCTCCAACTCCGGAAATAAAGCCCCTTGGTTTATATTGTAGAAATTCAATTCTTCTAAAAGGCTTTCCTTGCTTCCGGCCGGTATGATTATCCTTTCGCTCGCAAACTGGCTATTTAAAGAACAACTGCTCTTCTCGATCCGACTGGCGCCGTAATCAGATTTATTGAGTTGAATATTAATGCTACCCGAAAGCAAAAAAGCTCCGCTCTGCCGAATCAAACGTTCATTGTTGAATGTCGATATAACAAAGTAGGCATTTTGCATCACCTTTGCCAGTTCCTCAAAATCCTCGGCTTGTTTTATTTGACTGCGTAGTCCTAATTTCTCGACCAATTGATGCAATACAATATCTCCGTTGAAATCCATTTCCGCAATTCGAGCCAACAGATCAATATCATCTGAATTATGCTTATGTCCATAAGCCCGTCTATAATAAACAGATCCATCGACATCATATTCATTATCAAATAGATGATCGGAATCGACATCAATAGTATCAGATTCTTTATAATTCTTGTCGTAGTTTTCTTTATCTTCACATTTTGCACACGCAAAATACAACGCGACTAAAGGATTTAGCGTTACATCCAACATTCTGGTTGGCAGTCCATAATGTTGTAATTTTGTCAGTCGTTCAAATGCGCTTCGGCCGCCAAATTCAAAAGGAGCACGAGCACAAGCCTCGGATATAATATCGGATTCAATCGTCAGGTTATTCTCTCTAAATAAACATGGGCGCACATCCCAATTTTTATTGGATTGGCCCCTGAAAAAGAATCGCTCATTGCTACCTTCATTAGTAGCTTGCAACTGAGAAATATATGCAACATATTCCGATAATGTATTGACGACTACATTGCCATTTGAATCAATATTAAGATCTAATTCCATTAGAAATCCCAGTTTAATACAAATATAGCAAAAATAGAAATTACAATAGTAACTTTGATAAATGTAAATTTAGAGGAGCAGGCCAAAGCGTTGTTCAAGTCGTGGTTTGTTGATTTTGAGCCGTTCAAAAACGGTCCCTTTGCCGATTCCGAATTAGGGAAAATTCCTCAAGGGTGGACGATAGGAACATTATCAGACGTAGGAGATGTTATAGGAGGTGGTACGCCCTCTAAAGCAGTGTCCGAATATTATACAAACGAAGGTATAGCTTGGATTACACCAAAAGATTTATCAACAAATAATTGTAAATTTAGCAAACTAATCGAGGGAAACCTCCTCGACGGAGAGCTCACCGGACATGAGTTTGGGTAGAAGGGTATCACGGAGAGTGGATAATTTTATATTTTCTTTTTTATTAGATTCAATTTGGCTAAATAAAGGATCCGCAATTGAGTTAAATTGCTTCAATTTAGTGTCAGAGGGTATTGATATTGGAGTTTTTCTGAAAATCGGAACAGTCAATTGTTGCTGAGTCGTCCCCGTTCCTGTAATATTCTGAGTTAATGCCCACAAGTATAAATATTTTGCAGACAACTCTTTTTTATTAGGGATTATTGAAATTAGCCGGACAATAGGAACATATGGTTCTAATCTCAAACAGACATAACCTATAGTTCCTCTTGCAGAAATAGTTATACTTTCCTCATGAATTTTTGCAACATCTGTATAACCATATAGTCCTTCATTATCTATTCCATTAGAATATATAGGAACATAACACTCAATAGTCTTCTTATTAGTATATTTTGAAGGCCTATCACCCCCAGCAGTAATAAGTGTGATATCTCCTAATTCATAGTGAACCCATTCGTTTCGATCAGAATCCACAAACCACGACTTAAACAGCGCTTTGGCCTGCTCCTCTAAATTTACATTTATCCGTCGATTGAGTCTGATCTTATTATCGAGAGAAGATAATATAGCTACAACTTTTTTCTGCACATCTATTGCGGGGATATTTACAGGCCATTGCATAATCTGTTTTTTGTCCCCTCGAGGCATTTTACACCCTTTTGCTCCCGACATTATGTAATCGAAAAACGCTTGCTGGCTCAACAGATAGTATAAATATTTGCTATCTGTATTTTCTTTTGCACGAATACACAGAACATCCGCAGAGCACCCACCGCACCTATCAGCACACCATATTTTTTGAAAATATGGCCGAATATTAGATATCAAAATATCTCCGATTTTATATTCAATTGTAGTTCCAGGCGGCGTTATTGTAGATTCACTTATACCACCTTTATTGGGTAACATATTTTCCGTAGAGATATAATTCATACTACTCGTTATGCGATTATTTACATAGTCACATACACGTCCCAACTCACATACATTTGTTAAATCATTAAGAATCAAGCCCATATTTACTACAATTTATACCCAATACTACCTAACTGTTTTTTGATCTCCGCCTCCAGCTCGTGCGACTTTTCAAATAATCCTGAGAGCTCGCCCGTCAAGCGAGCCATTTTCTCCTCAAACGGTTCCGTGTCCTCCTCTTGCGCAGCAATACCCACATAACGACCGGGCGTGAGGATAAAATCCTGCTTGGCAATTTCTGCGACAGAGGTAACCGCACAAAATCCTTTTTCATTCTCCAATTTTCCAGCAACATAGGCATTATAGGTGTCGGCAATGCGCTGAATATCGCCACGCTTTATCGGATCGGCCGTATCACTATCGGTCAATTCGCGTAGTTTGCGCGTTACCATTGTGCCCAAGTTGCGAGCATCGATAAAGAGCGTTTTGCCCTTTTGTTGCTTGTTTTTATTGAAAAACCAAATCGACACGGGAATCTGTGTAGTATAGAACAGCTGCGGCGGCATAGCGATAACACAATCCACCAAATCAGCCTCTACCAATTTACGCCGAATCTCACCCTCACCACCACTCTGGCTCGACAGCGAGCCGTTGGCCAGCACAATGCCCGCACGTCCCGTCGGGGCAAGGTGGTGGATGATATGCTGAATCCACGCAAAGTTGGCATTGCCATTGGGCGGCGTACCGTATTTCCAACGCACATCATCCGCCAGCTTATCCGCCCCCCAATCGCTCAGATTGAACGGTGGATTGGCCATCACGAAATCAGCCTTCAGAGTCGGATGGCAATCATTGAAAAAGGTATCCGCATTATATCGACCGAGATCGGCCTCGATACCGCGAATCGCCAAGTTCATCTGCGCCATTTTCCATGTCGTAGGATTGGAATCCTGACCATAAACCGATATATTATTGATATTTCCGGAGTGGCTCTCGATGAATTGTGCAGACTGTACAAACATACCACCCGAACCGCAGCAAGGATCGTAAACACGACCTTTATAAGGTTGTAATACGTTCACCAACGTCTTAACGATACAAGCCGGAGTATAAAATTCACCTGCCAATTTTCCTTCGGCCTCAGCAAACTTCGAAAGACAATATTCGTAAGCACGACCCAAAATATCCTTCGAATCACCGTGCTCATGCATCCGAATATTTGTAAACAAATCGACAACTTCACCCAAGCGGCGTTTGTCGAGCTCGGGACGCGCGAAGTTTTTCGGAAGAATATCTTTCAGACGCTTATTCTCCTTCTCAATCGCCCGCATCGCATTATCGATGATCGTTCCAATTTCAGGAGAGTGTGCATGGATGGCAATAGCTTCCCAACGGGCTTCCACAGGGACATAGAAAACCGGATCATAACTACCCTTCTCATTTTTATTACTCAAATACTCATCCTTATCTTCCTCAAAGCCCTCTCCTTCGGCAACAAGCTGCTGATATTTAGCTTCGAATTTGTCCGAGATGTATTTCAGGAAAATAAGTCCCAATACAACGGATTTATATTCCGATGCATCAATATTTCCGCGCATCTTATCCGCTGCCTTCCATATTTCCTTTTCAAAGCCGATGTCGGCTGTATTCATCGCTGCCATTGTATAGAATATTTTAGGTAAAGGTACAAAATCTTCCCATTTTTTCGCTTTCCCGCAAAGGAATAAACCTTAGAAACAGTATCCGCAAGGCTCGCATAGCGATTTGCAGGACCTTGCGGATATTGTTTCCTCAACTAAATTTTAGGGGGGGGGTGATACAGCTTAGTTGTTCTTATTCAATAAAAACGCATTTTTCTTGTCAAATCCCCACTCATAAATGTATTCGGCACCTTCAATCCGGATAACGAACACGGCACGCACTCCTTTCGTCCACGCCACATGAACAAATCCGGATACGGATTCTCCGGGATATATCGTGTTTTTCTTCAAATATCCCAGTTTTTTGACCTGTTGTTCGTCCTGCAAGGCCTGGCCGAAATCGGCGAGCCGCTGCTGAGAAGCCATATTGGCTTGATAGGCCGCAGAGGGATTATAAGTCGTAGTCGTATAAGACGAATAACCATCGTAGCTGCTGTAACCGATCGTCGTGGAGGTCGAATACCCTGCGCCGGCAGAAGCCATTCCTTCGCTGACGCCCATCAAAACAGCGGCCCAGGTCTGCGACCGGTTCACTTTCTTCAGATAGCTATCGCAAGACCAGACCTGCAAATCGGTGGCGATATCGTGTTCGTCTACGGAATAGGCCGTCATATCGGTCTCCGGATTGAATTCGATCGGCGTCAACGAATTGTTGGAGATAATCACATCGACCCGATGCCACTTGCCGTAATCCCGGACGATGGCATCCGTCAAGGCAACCGTCAATCCGTTTTTAAAATAAACCTCCCAAGGCACACCGTCCCGATAATCGACCGAACGCTCCGTTATGGCCGGAGATTCCCACACCGGCATATCATCCGCAATGCGGAATTTAAGCGTGTTCCCGCTGCCGTCTGCCAATAAATAATAATCATGAATCGGCAGCCCCGCACGATATTCCACTATTCGGCAGGAGCCGTCTTCGTTGTATATCTCGTATGTTCCGGACAATTCGCCACCGGCATATGACGCACGCGTTTTCAACGTTCCATTCTCGTCATATTGCCGATATTCACCATCCAACAATCCACCCGAATAATATGATTTTTCCGATATGCGGCCGTTCTTGAAATAGGAAACGACATCTCCGTCAAACACCGTTCGGCGGTCATCGAGCGTATCGATTGTCTGAAAATTCCCTTCTCTCCGCAATTCTCCCGAAATATAAAAATCCTTGAACATTTTGAGCCCCGCCGAATCCGCAGGATAAAGCGCCAGCCGATAATAATCGGCAAAAACCGGATTCCGCACCGTCACCCCCGAACGGCTATAGTAGAGTGTATCTATCCGCTCCTGTGACAAAGCACCGTTGCCTACCACAAGCAACAATACGAACAATAAAACTCGGTTCATAAAATGACTGGGTTTCATAGGTTTCATCACTTTTCCAATATCCGACACGCCGTTATCGTGTCAATTGTTCTTATTGATCAGATTCACCACGACCTTCGTCATCACATCCTTTTCCTCTGTGCGACTCTCAGCAATCATCAGCGTCAGGGCCACCAGTGTGTTGTTATCCAAGAGACGCGAGCCGTCAGCACGGTAAAGAATCCGATTGTTCTCCAAGAACCACAGGAACAGAAACGCTGCGATGCGTTTGTTGCCGTCACTGAACGAGTGGTTCTTGACCGTCAGATAGAGCAGATTGGCTGCTTTCTCCTCGACGCTCGGATAGAGGTCACACCCGCCGAAGGTTTGGTAAATTGCCCCCATTGTGCTTTTGAACGATTCGTCTTTTTCGTGAGCGAACAATTCGCTGCCTCCGAATTTTTCACGCAACACCTGCAACGCCGCCATCGCATTTTCATAAGTCGCATGAAACGGTTCCTCCGCCGTGGTTGCCGCAACCTCCAACTGCTGATAGTCATAACGATCGAGCGTGTCGAGGCCATAAGTATAGTCCGTAATCACGCGCAGCAACCCGATCGCCTCGGATTTCGTGACAGCCTTTGCCGACAACACGTTCGAGAGCAGATGAACGGTTTGCTTCAACTCCTCCAACTGCTCGGCTTTGGCCTGGCTGTTGACCGCATAACCTTTTATTAGGTACTCTTTCAAGACCTTATTCGCCCAGATACGAAATCGAGTGGCATTTTTGGAATTGACGCGATAACCCACCGATAGAATCATATCGAGGTTATAAAATGGAATCATACGCCGCACTTGCCGTAGCCCCTCATGCTGAACTTGTGCAATTTTTGCACATGTTGCTTCCCGCTCCAATTCAGACGACTTATAAATGTTGTTGACATGTCTGACAATAACCGTTCTGTCAACTCCGAACAATTGCGCAATCTGCACCTGCGTCAGCCACACGCTGTCATCCTCCATGCGAACGTCCAAACGGGTCTCGCCATCGGCCGTCTGGTAAATGATAATCTCTCCTCTATCCATACGAACAAATATAGAAAAATCTACCTGCATCTCCAAAAATTTCCCGCATTTGGATTTTTCGGTGAAAATGACTATCTTTGTGCTGTCTTACAAGAAGATACGGTTTTAGTAAAGGCAAAACACGCAAGCCGGCGCAGACCCATGCAAAAAAGCGGTAGGCAATGCGGGGAATGAGGTCGAGAAACCGACGCAAACAACTGATATACATATAGGTTCATTTAGTGCGAAAGCCCCTTTATCCACACAAAGGAGCCTTTCCGAAGGCTCCTTTTTCGTTGCTTATCCAGCACAAAAAGAGAAAAATCGACTATATATCATCATTTTGCAAAGGCTCGTTCGAAAACCTCCGGCAGAAACCGAAAGCATATTTCTGCAAACTGTCAGGAACACGTTCGGGAACAAGACCCAATAATAGGGACATTTATCGTCCGCACTCCCAATTTTGTATAAATACAATTGCTACATTTAGCTGCAATAAATTTTTTTACTGATATTTTGTTAACCCTAAAGTTTCAACGTCATGAGACAAGAGACATTTGCCACTCTTTTCCTGATAAGGTACTGACCACCCACTGCAGCCGCCATACCTTCGCCCGCATGGCCATCGAATACAAATGAACCGGTAGTGGGGCTGTCTCTTTACGGCCGGCACGAGCTGTCGGAAATCACGATCTCATAGAACCTTGGATTCATTGCCGTACTTGACGTTGAATTTCTGCTTGGCCGCGGCGATGAACTCATCGTAAAGCTCGTCTTTCACAAAATTGATGTGCAACTACCGAAGCCGCCGCCCATGATACGCGAACCCATTACACCACACTCCTCGGCAATCTCCGCCAGGAAATCCAGCTCCTCGCATGACACTTCATAGTTCTTCGACATACCTCAGTGAATTTCGTACATACGTACTATCCATTTATTTTTAAATAGCCTGTAACTTAAAAGGTTATAACCATTTATATATGGCAGGTAATGATTAGGAAAGATCATATCCCCTTCTTACCCTTGTCAAACAACTCCCAGTTTAATACAAATTTACTGAGAAACTTTCAATTCCTCAATTTAGATAGTTTTCACATTTAGAAAACCCTATTCGTGGTAAAATTAACGATGAACGGGTCGTGAAACGCTGACACACCTCGTTTTTTCGGTCGGTATTTTTAGGCTCACCGCTCTTCGAGCGTTACTGTTTGCCCGGCGAGGCGGCTTCGCTCGGCCTCGAAGCAGATGCGGTGGCTTTCGACCGAGTTGGCGATAGTCGTGCGGAAACGGTGTTCCCGGCGGCTGAGCGCATCGACGAAATCCTCGATCAGCCGGAGGTCCGACCCGGCGTGGAACGGTTTGTCGAGCATATCCGAGAAATCGTATACGCGCTCTTCGCCGCCGCGGAATTTTCGGACGC
>X355_Hoffmanns_Two_toed_Sloth__coassemble_1851_pt1 | contig 74248 bp, 51 predicted proteins | sample X355_Hoffmanns_Two_toed_Sloth__metabat2_high_PE_009 | metagenome-assembled genome bin X355_Hoffmanns_Two_toed_Sloth | reverse complement strand
GGTGCCGAAGCAGGGCGCCATGAAGGGCGTCCAGTATTTCATCAGCACGAAATCGGGCCGTTCGCGCCGGATGCGGCGGCCGACACGCACCCAGTTCAGGGGATTCATCGTATTGACACACCGGCAGATACGCAGGTCCGCAGGCGGAGGCGTCGCGACCGTCTGGCTCTCGCCGGGAAACAGCAGCGAGGGATATTGCAGCGTAAAGGTCTTGATATCGACCTCACTGCCCCGCTGCTGAAACGTGCGGGCCATGATCTCCATGATCGACGCCAAGCCGCCCCGGTACGGGTGCGCAGGTCCTAAAATCGTTATTTTCATCTTACAAAGATAGTAAAAAGTCAGCCTGCGCCAAAACCGAACCGCATCCGGTCCGGCAAAACCTTCCGGCCTCCTAAAAGCGTCGTTACGACACCAACGGTATGAAAAAGCAGGACGGATGCAAAACCAAATTGCATCCGTCCCGGCAAAACTTTCCAAATCCCTAAAAGTGCCGTTACGGCACCGGCTATTCGCCGCCGCCCGGATGCCCGAAACTCTTCGACGTGTGCTTGCTGCCGGCGGCCGACTGCAGGGCCAGGTACTCCTCGCCGTAGTCGATCAGGTTCTGCAGCTCGGTGCGGAACGTGTCGAGGTGCTCCTCCTCCTCGGCGATGATGTCCTGGAACATCTTGTGCGTCACAGCGTCCTTGTGCTCGGCGGCCACGCGCGAAGCCTCGTTATAACTGTCGATCGTGCTCTGCTCCAGCTGCATGGCCATGCGCAGCATCTCCTTCGCGTCAGTGACCTGCTTGGTGCGGAACGAGGCGTTCATGTCCACGTCGCCCTGCAGGAACATAATGCGGTCGGAGAACTCCTCGATGTGGCGCATTTCGGCAATCGAAATCTCGCGCATGATCTTCGAGAGGTACTGGTAACGGTCGTCCTCGAAATGGGTGTGAAAGTACATGTACTGCAGCGAGGTGGCGATCTCCTTGCCCACGGCATCGTTCAGCAGGTCGATGCTCACCTGATACTTGTTCTGTGTCTGTGTTTTAGTCGCGCTTTCCATAATGAAAAAGGTTTTGCCGTCCTACCTGCAAAACCCGTTCCACACGTCTCCGGCGCAACACGCCGCCCGGACCTATTTCCATTCGATAGAGGCACGAACGGCTGCCGCGCCGTCGGCCGAAATCTCGAACAACGCCGAACGTTCGCGCAGCTCGCACCCTACCGTCAGGGTCTGGCCGAAACGGCACTCCCGGAGGAAATGGATGTCCAGCCGCACGGGAGCCTCCTGCGTCAGTACGGCCACGGGAAGCATGTCGAGCATCATCTCGATATAGCGCATGGTATTGACGTGGCGGTTGAAATCGATGTCGCTGTACACGACGCGGTGTTCGGCACGCTCCGTGGGATTCACCTCGCGAATCTTGCGCGGCTTGTCCGTCGGGGGAGCGGCGTCGACGATGGCGTCGGCATGTGCGTCGCCCACCCACGAAAGGTCGATCGCCGAGCGCGTCGAGAGATCGATCATCGCCCACTGCGTCACGGCGCGGCCGAACTCACGGCCGGAAGCCGCGTCGGTCAGCGTGAAATTACGCGTCGAAAGCACCCGCCCGTAATCGCTGATCCACGTCGCAACCGTGTAGTCGGTGTACTGCACGGGCTGGTAATCGAACTCCACGGCCATGCGCGAGAGCACCCACGAGTGGTTGTCGGCGTTCAGCGCATCGACGCCGAAGCCTTTGCCGTGGGCGTCGATGCCCGCCGTATTGAGGATCGCAGCCCCCAGGGAAGGAATCGTCGCCCGCAGCGTGAAATCCACATCCTGAGGTTCGACCCGGTAATTATAATGTGATTTTTCGGCCATTCAGTTGAATTTTAACGGTTACGCAGGCAAATATACGAAATTTTCCCTATATTTGTTGGAACGTTAACCCTTTAAAATTTGTTTAGTTATGGAAGTTATGGAAATGAAGAAACTCGATTTTGCGGAAACCTTCAAGGACGCAATCACCATCGGCGTGAAGAACGCACCGTCGGTCATTGCAGCCGTCGCCCTGTTTTTGGTGACGATATGGATACCTTATATCAACATAGGTACCTTCATCGCCATCACCCTGCTGCCGACGCAGCTGGCCAAAGGCGAGGTGATCAACCCGCTGGGCATCTTCGACAGCAAGTATCGCCGTTACATGGGTGAATTTCTCATCACCATGGGCCTGATGGTCATTCCGATCTACATCGCCTTCATCTTCATGATCATCCCGGGCATCGTGCTTTCGCTGGCATGGTCGCTGGCCTACTATTTCCTGATCGAGAAGGGCAAGAACCCGATCGAGGCCCTCAAGGCATCGAACGACGCCACCTATGGCAGCAAATGGACGATGTTCGCCGTCGCCCTCGTATTCGGCATCGCCGCCGCTATCGTTATGCTGATCTTCAGCGCGATCTGCGGCATGATCAACGTCGGCTTCATCACGTTCGTCGTGATGTTCGCCCTGATCGTGATCGTCATGTCGATCGGCATGGCCATCAACGCTTCGTACTGGAAGCAGCTGAAGAACAACGTGGCTTAATTTTCCCGCCTTATAAAAAAGCGAGGGCCGCATCCGATGGATGCGGCCCTCGTCTTATATCGGTCAAAACCGTTTATCACTGATTCGTGATAGGACGTTCCGGATCGTCGGTGACCCATTCGGTAATCGTAGGGGCCGAAAATCCGGCACTCCAACCGAATGTCTCATCCAAATTCAACGTAATTTTATAGGTATAAGCATGACCTGCTGCCCATGCTGGATCATCGGCCGGGAACTTGATCGTAATGTTTTTTGCATTTCCGGCGATCGTCGCATCACCACCTGCCTTAGCCGTAACGGCGAGCGTTAAGATCAGGTCTTTTCCAGCAGGACTTTGTGGGATCAACATCAGTACACCATCATCAGATTTCAGACTTGTAGCAGTCTCTCCATTCGATAACGCACTGACTGAACTGGAAACCGACTGAGAATAATCAGCAGTAGATGTATCGAGGGCCCATGAGCCCGAAGCGCCCGTGAAATTCAACTTTCCTGAAGATATAAGACCCTTGAGTTCGATATTCGTGATTTTCACCTCGTAGGATGCCGTATAATCCGCACTCGTCACCGCAGAGAACATCACCTGCGAAAGAGCATGCTTGAACGTCAAGTCCACCTGATCCCCTGATTTCGGGGCTGTTGCCGAATAGTCTTTTTTCACAGACGTTACAATCAGAAGGTCCTTCTGTGCGGCCATATCACCCACGATAAAGGGAACGGCAGTAAGAGTCTGCATATCGAGAGCTGCACTATAAGGAGCATAAGCAACGAAAGAGTATTCATATCCAATCTTGAAATTTTTCGGATTATCATAAGTCCAATTACCGTCCGTCTGAGTCAGTTTCACATTGCTCATCCAATCCGGAGTGATAGTTCCGGATTTAGTTTCAGTTCCGTAAACTGCGATTTCAGCATCAGCGGCAAATGTTACTCCTGTAACAGGCATTGCACGTGAGATTTTAGAGATCGAGGTGGAGAAGTTCACCGGAGTTTCGTGGGGGGGGGTCGGAGTGACCGGATCATCTTCGGTCGCACATCCGGCACATGCAAGCGCAACAACGGCCGCAGCAAAAAACAGATTTTTCATTTTGTAAGTTTTTTAAGGATTAATGAAGTTTTTCTGGAGTTGTTACCGATTCCGTTCCATTTCAATCGTATCGGTAGAACAAAGTTAGTGCATTCGGACTACCGTTATCCTCGCGCACAACCCCGTTTCGTGGCCATTTGAGTCCCTTGACTATACGAAAACGATTAGGGAGAGCCGTTGGACGCTTTTGTCTCGCATATACGGAATTGTATAACGAAAAAATCATCCCTCCGAAAATCCAAAAACTGAAAAATCGAAAAAAATTATCGAAAAACGATAAATATCAGTTGTTTTTCGAAAATAAGTGATATATTTGTACAATTAAAAACCAAAAGAGAGACAGATGCAAAATAAAAAATCGCTCCTGCAGCGCCTGCTGGTCATCTACATCACGTTTTTCATCGTGCTCGTGGCAAGCATCGCACACGGCATCCTGCCCAATTTCACACGGGGTGCGGCCGAAGGCGTCGAGATGGGTAACGACATCGCCGAGAATTGGAAATCGGGGATTCCCCGCATGATCTACATGCTGAGCGACATCCAGATCACGGGACAGCCCGAAAACACCGTCGAGATCGCGGCTGCACCGGGTGTGGAAGTCAGCGCGAAGGTCAAGCAGCTCGGACTGATCGTCAAGCAGGATGCCCCGGATGCTTCGCCGGTGGGACTGGCATTCCGCTCGGTGGGCGGCAGCGGATGGCTCTATGCGCTGGTGATGCTCGTGCCGCTGCTTTTCCTGGGCATCATCGTGCTGATGTTCGTCATCATCCACTCGCTGCGCCGTTCGATCCGCGAGGAGCGCACGCTCGACAAGCGGAACGTCTGGTACCTGCGCACCATCGGCCTGCTGACCATCCTCGCCGAGTTGGCCAGCGACACCGTGAACTGGGCCATGAACAGCCGCGCCGCAGAATTGCTGGCCGGAAGCGGATATACCGTGAACACGGGATTCCAGATCTCCTACGCCATGATCATCATGGGCATTCTGATTCTCTTCGCCGCCGAGGTTTTCGCCATCGGGCAGAACCTGAGCGAGGAGCAGAAATACACTATTTAGTAATAAGGAACGACATGCAAATTATACGAACGTACAAAACGAGAGGGAGGAATTTATGGCGATAATCATCAACATAGACGTAATGATGGCGAAACGCAAGATGTCGCTCGGCGAACTGGCCGAACGGGTCGACATCACGCCCGCCAACCTCTCGATCCTCAAGAACGGGAAGGCCAAAGCCATCCGCTTTTCGACGCTCGAGGCGATCTGCCGCGAACTCGACTGCCAGCCGGGCGACATTATCGAATACCGGCCGGAAGAGACCCGGGAATAAGAATTTCAAACCAATACCGATACCCATGAAAAAATTGATGATGCTGATCGTTGCGGCGTTCGCCGCTGCCGGCGCCACGGCCCAGATGAACCAGCCGATTCCCGCCGACCCGGAGGTCCGGACCGGTAAGCTGGAAAACGGGATGACCTATTACATCCGCCACAACGAAAAGCCGAAGGGACAGGCCGATTTCTACATTCTGCACGATGTGGGGGCCATTCAGGAAGAGGACTCCCAGCAGGGTCTGGCCCATTTCCTCGAGCACATGGCCTTCAACGGCACCAAGAACCTCCCGGGCAAACAGCTCACGGAGTATCTGGAGACCGTGGGCGTGAAATTCGGCGCCAACCTCAATGCCGGAACCAGCTGGGATCAGACAATCTACAACATTTCGGACGTGCCGACCTCGCGCGAAGGCATCATCGACTCGGCGCTGCTGATCCTGCACGACTGGTCGCATTTCATCGCCCTGGAGCCCAAGGAGATCGACTCGGAGCGCGGCGTCATCATGGAGGAGCTCCGCACGCGCGACGGCGCATCGTGGCGCTCGACGATGAAACTGCTGCAGGCGCTGGGCAAGGGCACGAAATACGAGCACCGCAACCTGATCGGCTACCTCGACGGACTGAAGAGCTTCCAGCATAAGGAACTGGAGGATTTCTACGCCCAGTGGTACCGTCCGGACTATCAGGCCGTCGTCATCGTGGGCGACATCGACGTAGATGCCGTGGAGAACAAGATCAAGACGCTGATGGCCGACATTCCTGCACCCGCCGCCGGGGCTCCGCAGAAAGAGACCATCGTGGTTCCCGACAACGAGGAGCCGATCGTGAGCATCTTCACCGATCCCGAAATGCAGGGTACGAAGGTACAGCTCTTCATCAAGCGTCCGGCGCTCCCCGAACAGCTGGGCAACACGGTGCTCGCCGAGGCTACCAGCGTGATCGAAGCCTATATGACGACCATGGAGAACGCCCGCCTGCAGGAGATTTCGATGCAGCCCGACGCGCCGTTCCTCGGCGCCGGCATGGGCACGGGCGACGTAATCGGCGTCATCCCGACACTCAACGCCACGGTGTTCGTCGCCATGACCCAGGACGGCAAGCTGGCCCGCGGTTTCGAGACGCTCTGCACCGAAATGGAGAAGGTTCGCCGCTACGGATTCACGCAGGGCGAGTTCGAACGCGCCCAGGAAAACCTGATGCGCCAGGCCGAACGCACCTACGCCAACCGGAACGACCGCCGCAACGGCGAGTTCGTCAAAAGCTACCTGAGCAATTACAGCAAGAACACCCCGATTCCCGACGCCGAGACCGAATGGAAACTCGACAGCATGCTGATCAAGGCGCTCAACGTCGAGGCCGTGAACGCTTTCGCCGCCCAGACCATCACCCCGGGCAATCAGGTCATCATCGTCAACGCCCCCGAAAAGGAGGGTCTCACGACGCCGACGGCCGAGGAGCTGCTCGCCATCCGCAACAAGGTGGCCGCCGGTGAGGTCGCCCCTTACGAGGACAACGTGGTCAAGGAGCCGCTGATCCCCGAAGGCACTGTCCTGAAGGGTTCGCCCGTGAAGAAGACGGCCGAAGACACCAAGCTCGGCACGACGGAGTGGACGCTGGCCAACGGTGCGAAGATCGTCGTGAAACACACGGATTTCAAGGCCGACGAGGTACGCATGGGAGCCGTTGCCGAAGGCGGTCTTTCGGTGCTCTCCGACGAGGAGTTCTACATGGGCGAGATGATGCCCGCCATCAATTCGATGTCGGGAGTCGGCAAGTTCCCGGCCACGGAACTCAAGAAACAGCTTTCGGGCAAAACGGCGTCGGTGCAGCCTTCGGTGGAGAATTACGCCAGCGCCATGAACGGCGTCTGCTCGCCCAAGGACATCGAGACGATGCTCCAGCTGCTCTACCTGAATTTCACGCAGCCGCGCTTCGACCGCAACGATTACGACAACCTGATTAAAATGGTCCGTTCGCAGCTCGACAACGCCAAGTCGAACCCCGACTACCTGATGGAAGAGAAGGTGGTCGACGTGACCTACGGCCACAATCCCCGCCGCCGGATGATTTCGAACGAGATCGTCAATAAATTCGATTTCGGGCAGCTGCCCGCCATCTACGCGAAACTCTACCCCGGCGCCAACGGCTTCGTCTTCACGTTCGTGGGCAACATCGACCCCGAAACGCTGAAGCCCCTCGTGGAGAAATACATCGGTTCGATTCCCGCCGCCAAGAAGCCCCTGAACTATGTCGACGACAAGGCGGCTCCGGTCAAAGGCGAAGTCACCGAAGAGTTCACCGCCCCGATGCAGCAGCCGAAGGTGTCGGTAGTCTACTATTTCTCGGGCAAGATGCCCTACACGCTCAAGGACAAGATGGCCCTGACATTCCTCACGCAGGCGCTCAATGCACGCTACCTGATCTCGATCCGCGAGGAGAAGGGCGGCACCTACGGCGTGCGGGTCAAGGGTTCGACGGAGTATATCCCCCACCAGACCTATGACATGACCATCTCGTTCGACACCAACGAGGAGATGGCCGACGAGCTGTGCGAAATCGTGATGAAAGAGATCCGGGAGATCGCCGAGAACGGTCCCAAGACCGAGGACATCGAGAAAAACCGCGAATTCATGCTCAAGAGCTGGCAGAACAGCCTCGAGCAGAACGGTGCCTGGATGCGCTACCTGCAGATTAAGGAGGAGTCGGGGCTGAACTACGTCGCCGACCACGAACAGGCCATCCGCGATCTCACGAATGCCGATGTGCAGGCCCTCGCCAAGAAACTCCTTGCCGACGGCAACCTGGTGAAGGTCGTCATGCGTCCGGCTAAGACAGGGGATAAATAGAACAATATTTCAAACCAAATGAAGAAGGCAGCCCCGAAAGGCTGCCTTCTTCATTACCCGAAACGGCCAAAAATAGTTAACTTTGCCAACTGAAACAATCAACAAACTCATCATGCAAAAAAGTATCCGGCTGGTCTCCGGCCTCTACCTCAAGCTCGCCCTGCTGACGGTAGCCGTAGGCTTCGTGCTGCGTATCGTACTCCTCTTCAACGCCCAGACGACCTCTTTGGGCTTCTCTTTCGGCGAATGGCTCGAAATTTTCCTGTTCGGCGCCGTGAACGATTTCTGCGCCGCGACCGCGGGCTTCGTCTTTCTGTGGCTCTTCACGCTGAGCGTCTCGCGCACGAAGTACACAAAGCCGTGGGGATACATCATCCTCGCCCTGCTCGCGGCGGCATTCTGCTACGTCGCATTCTTCAACACGATCTTCGACGAATACGGCAGCGTCGCACCCCGCATCGCCATGTACGTCCTCGGATACTGGGCCGGCAGTTTCGCCCTGCGGCTCTTCCTGCCCGAGGGATTCCGCAGCCACTGGACCACCATCTGGTTCGCACTCTTCGTCGTCTTTTACGTGGGTGCCATCGTCTTCAACGGGCTGAGCGAATATTTCTTCTGGAACGAATTCGGCGTCCGCTACAATTTCATCGCCGTCGATTACCTGGTCTACACCAACGAGGTGGTGGGCAACATTATGGAGTCCTACCCCGTCGTTCCGATGGCGCTCGGCGTCATCGTCGTCACGCTGCTCATCACGTGGTACCTCTTCCGCCGCGACCTCGTCCGCGCCGAGGAGCTGAAGGGCTGGCAGTGGAAGGCTGTGATCGCCCCGGCCTACATCGCGGCGCTGTTCGCGGCGATCGGCCTGCTGAATTTCAACACCCGTTTCCAGGACAGCGGAAACGTCTATGTCAACGAGCTGCAGGCCAACGGCCTCTACAAATTCTACGACGCCTTCGTCAAGAATTCGCTCGACTACGAGCAGTTCTACCTCACGCGCCCCGAAGCCGATGCCGAAGCCTTCGTCCACGAGGTATACGGCAGCACGGGCGACAACCTGCGCACGGTGAGTGCCGGGGGGGGGTCGGAGATCCGCCGCAATATCGTGCTCATCACCATCGAGAGCATGAGCGCCTCGTACATGGAGCGTTTCGGCAACACGGAGTCGATCACGCCGGTCCTCGACTCGCTCTACCGGCTGGGCATGGCCTTCGACCGCGTCTACGCCACGGGCAACCGCACGGTGCGCGGACTGGAGGCCGTGACGCTGTCGCTTCCGCCCTGCCCCGGACAGAGCATCATCAAACGCCCGAACAATGCCGGAATGTACTCCACGGGAGCCCTGCTGCGTGAAAAAGGCTACAACGTGACCTATTTCTACGGCGGCAACAGCTATTTCGACAATATGGAGACCTTCTTCTCGGGCAACGGATACGACATCGTGGACCAGAAAAGCTACTCGCCCGAAGAGATCACCTTCGCCAACATCTGGGGCGTCTGCGACGAGGACGCTTACCGCAAAGTGATCCGCACGCTCAACGAACAGTCCGGAGACGGAAAACCCTTCTTCGCCCATGTCATGACCGTCAGCAACCACCGTCCCTTCACCTACCCCGCCGGGAAAATCCGCATCCCCAACGACTCGAAATCACGGGCCGGCGGCGTGCTCTACACCGACTATGCCCTGGGGCAGTTCCTGGCCGAGGCGTCGAAGCAGCCGTGGTTCGAAAACACCGTGTTCCTCATCACCGCCGACCACTGCGCCTCGAGCGCGGGCCGCACCGAAATTCCGCTGCACAAATACCACATTCCGGCGCTGATCTTCGCTCCGGGATTCGTGGCTCCGCACGAGGTCGGGGGCATCGTTTCGCAGATCGACCTGATGCCCACCCTGCTGTCGCTGCTCAACATGAACTACGATTCGCATTTCTACGGCCGCAGCATCTTCGATCCCGGCTACGTCAACCGGGCCTTCATCGCCACCTATCAGGACCTGGGATACCTCGAAGGCGACACCTTCACCATCCTGTCGCCCGTGCGCCGCTATGAGCAGTACCGCGTGGCGCCCACCGCAGAGAATCCCCACCACCTCGAACCCGCCGAAGAGGCCGACCCGACGCAGGTAGACCGGGCCGTCTACTACTACCAGACCTCCTGCAAATGGCACAAGCGCTGAGCCGTTTCCATAACAATACGAAAAAACTGCGGTCCTCTCGAAAGGGGACCGCAGTTTTTTTGAACATCGGCGGGATTATTCGCCGGTATAGTCGTCGCCGCCGTTCTTCACGGGAGGCTCGTAGGAGGATGCCGGCGTCATATCGTCGATCTGCGCATCCGTCAGCAGGTCTGCAGTCTTGAAATCGAGGTCCTCGATGCGGCTCACCGAAATCTGGAACTGAGCCTGATCCCACCTCTGACCGTAGACGCCGTAGATGCCGAGCACATTGCCGACAGCGCCGTCCTTCGGAATGGGCTTCATGGCGAACTGCGAATAGCCGCTCGTGCGAATCCCGTAGACCCCCGGATTCGCCGTATTGGTCTCGGTCTCGTTGTAGCACATCAGCACCGAACCGTAGAGACGCACGTTGTTCACATTATAAGCCCAGCGGTACCATGCGCCGTAACGGGGCGATCCCCAGTCGGTCACGATCCAGGTCGGATAGGGATTCTCGAACGTGCCGTTCAGCATCGGGGGATTGGTCACGCCGTCCTGATTCGGAATGCCCGCATAGCGGATCTTCACGCCGTTGAAACGCACCAGACGTCCCAGCTGGGCCTCGCCCAGCGCGGTCGTGTAATTGCTGCTGTTCACCTCCAGGATGTCCGAAGCCTCCAGCGGCACATACTCCCCGGCGAAAACATTCAGTTTGGCGACCTTCGGGTTGTCGAGGTTCGAGTTAGCGTAGTACTTGTGCGTGCCGGCCGTATTGATGCCGTCCGACGGCGCTCCGCCGATCGAAAGCATCATGCGGTAGTTGCCCAGATAGAGGCCGTCGAGGCGCACATACACCCACTGGCTCTTCATATTCTCCAGATCGAGCAGATAATCGAGGTAAAGGCCGTTGTAGAGCTTGAGCTCGATGGCGGCCGTGCCGTCGTAGATGTAGAGCGACTTGTAGATGTTGCCCTGACGGTCGCTGCTGATGACCTTGCCTTTGATGTAATAACCGGCGGCCTCGGACCATCCCTCAATGCTGATGAACTGTTTCTCTTCGGACGTAAGCTCGCCGAATTTCAGCGTCTTGGTGTTTTCCCAGCCTCCGTTGTTGGTTCCCGTACCGGAAATACCGCCGAAGACCGTATTGAACTGGTCCTTCACCGCCTTGATGGAGACCTGTGTCAGCCCCATGGTCGTCATGTCCTCGTCGGTGTAGAGCTTCCGCGGACCCGGGGTGTCGAAATCGTTGTAGCAACCTGCGGCCAGAACGCCGACAAGGAGTGCAAATACTATTTTAAGACTTTTCATAATAGATTCTCTTCTCGGTTAGAAACGGAAATAGACATTCAGATAGTAGGTCGTGCCGAACAGGTAGAAATACTTCGACGGGAAGCGGCCGTAGATATAATCGCCGCCCTCACCGCGCACCTTGCTCATGCGCATCTGCTCGTAACCGCCCGTACGGATATCCTGATCGTTGAGGATGTTCTTCACCTCGAGGCTGAAGCCCAGCATATAGTTGCGGTGGATGTACCAGTTCTTGCCCACGTTGGCGCTGAGGGTGTAGTATCCGCCGAATTTCTCCTGGTTGCGGATCTTCTTCACCGACGCGATGGCCTGGGCCAGCGTTTCGACGTTCGGTTCGGGCTTCGACACCTCGGCGATGATCTGGTTGGTGTAGTACTCCGTAGCCGTGGCCGTGCGGTACAGCGGGTTCATCGAGAGATAGAGGTTGTCGTAATAGTTGAAATTCACGCCGGCAAACCAGTTGCGGGGTCCGCGGTAGTCGAGACCGATGTTGAAAGCCAGCTGCGGCGAGCTCTCCACATGGAAGCCGTCCCAGTTGACTTTGTCCTTCAGCACGATCCGGTCCATGTTGTCCACCGTCTGCACGAAATCGGGGGTCGACGTGTAGGTATACTCGCCCCAGCTCACCGCGCCGACCACCGAAAGGCCCTGCCATACCGGAACCGAGAGACCCAGCTCCACGCCGTAGTGCTCCTTGTCGATGCCGCTCATGGCGAAATTGGTGAACGAACTGCGGGTATCGTCGTAGAACGAAATGACCTTCGACTGATCCTTGATCGTGGTGTAGTATCCCGACAAGCGGGCCTTGACGTAGGGCAGGTTGAGGTTATAGGTGAGGTCCACGCCGAACACCTTCTCGGCTTTCAGACCCGGCGTGGTCGTGTTGCGCGTGCGGGGCGACACGAATGCCGTTGCAAACTTGGGAGCCTGCTGCAGGATGACCGCATTGGCCTCGAGCGAGTGGGCGCCCGAGAACTTGTACCCCAGCGAGAGTTTGCCTTCGTAGGTCAGATAGTCGAGTTTCTTCGAATCGCCCTTCGAGTTGTTGGGGAACAGGCCCTTGCGCCACATACCCTCGCGGTACATCTGCGAATAGCCGACCGATCCGGCGACGCCCAGCGAGAAACCGCCGATGCCCCACGTATAGTTGGCCCAGGCGTTGCTCTCGAGCAGGTGCGCCCGGTAGTAGTAGCCATATTTGTCGCCGACGCGGGCGATGCGGGCATGACCCGTGGCCCAGTAGTAATCCAGATCGTTCTGGTAGGCTTCGGTGCTGGCCATGTCGCGCTCGGCAAACTTATCGATGTCGTACCAGTAGTCGCCGCCCAGCAGGTCCTTGACCTCCGAGTAGTAATTCGTGCGGTTGACGCGCAGGTTGGCGCCGCCGACGATGCGCATATTGTTGCGCATGTTGTGCTGCACGTTGACCGCCAGGTTGTAGTCGAGCTGGTCGGTGTGGCGCTCCTCGATCATGTAGTTCGAACGACTTCTATTACCCATCAGTTTGGACAGCAGCGGGTCAGTGTCGATATTCCGCTGGTTCGTCTGGAAGAAATCGTCGTAGTCGAGCATACCGTCCCACACCCCGGCTGCCGTGATAGCGTCCTGACCGTAGAAATAGATCGTCCGGTCGGTGGTGATACCGTCAATGATCTGCGTGCCGTCCGACGAAGGCATATAGCGGTAATAATCCCCGCGGGGGTCCGCGCCGGCATTCCATGTCAGCGCCGAATAGCCGTTCTTACCGAAACGCAGCGCCGTGGCGGCGTTCAGGCGCGTGTTCTCCGACATGTCCCACGTATAGTTCAGCATCACGATCGGCTCGTGGGTGTTGCGCACGCGCGAGTTGCGGAGTTTGCCGGCCTGATAGCCCACGTTGGGATTGTAGTAGTTGTTGCCGAACAGGCGGTAGGCCTCGTCGGTCGATGCCTGTTGGGCTCCGCGCTCCGAAGGCGACGCCATCAGCGTCAGGCCCAGACGGTGGTTGTCGCCGAAGAGTTTCTCGGCCGAAGCGAAATAGGAGTAGGAGTTGTAATAAACCCCGTCCACATAGCCGTTACCGCCCTGACGGGTACCCACCGAGAAGGCATACGACCAGCCGTTGTCCAGCTGTCCCGAACCGTAGGAGAGCATCGCCCGGAAGCGGTACATCTGGTTGCCGTTCGACACGCTCACGCGGAAGCCCTTGCGCATCTGCGAGGCGCGGGCATTGACGTTGGTTATACCGCCGATGCCGCCGATGCCGAAATCAGCCGCTTCGAGGCCCGTGTAGTTCTCCTGATTACGCGTGGCGTCGTTCAGGCCGCTCCACAGCGACCAGGGGCCGTAGCCCGTCATGGCATCGTTGAAACGAATGCCGTTCAGGTAGATGTCCGAATACTGCGAATCGTAACCGCGGACGTTGAAACGCATCTCACTGAAGCGGTACGAAGCGATGTTGTTGAACAGGTCCTTCGACGACGAGAGCGACGAGGGCAGCGCCTGCGTGTCCGACGACGACGAGTCGTTGTCGAATTCGGCGAAGATCGCGTCGTCCAGCACACCTCCGGCGGGACCCGTCGGCACGATGATGACCTGCTTGAGGTCTTTCACATGCTGATTGTCCACGCGGACCATCAGGTCGAGCTGTTCGAACTCGGGAGTTGCGAACGACAGCGTATAGTCGCCCTTGGGGAGGTTCTCGATAACGAAATTACCGTCCTTGTCGGTCATGACCGTCAGTCCCAGGTTTTCGATCTTCACCTGCACGTTGCTCAGGGCCACGCGGCCGTTGCGCGAGACCACCTTGCCGCGGATACCTCCGTCCTGCGCATAGGACGTGAAGGTCACGGCGGCGAGCATCAGAATAAGTAGAATCTTGAGTTTCATACAAATATTTTAGCGTGTTTATTTGGCAATATAGATATAGACGGGAAAGTGGTCGCTGAAACCGCCCTGAAAGTCGTTGCCGACGAACGTGCGCAGCGGGTATCCCTTGTACTGGCCCTCCTTCTGGATCATGTAGGGACGGCGGAAGATACCTCCGTAGAATTTCGACTTGCCGACGGGCTGAATCTTCAGTTGGCCCGTGGAGCCCGTCGCCAGGTTCTCCGAAACGATGATGTTGTCGAACAGGTTCCACGCATCGCGGTAGGCCAGCGTGCCGTAACCGGCTTTCAGCAGGGCGATGAAGGGATTGAACATATCGCCCTCCTTCACGTCTTTGATTTTGCCTTTGGCGCTCAGCCCCTCCACAACGCTGGCGTCCGTGGCGTCATCGTTCAGGTCGCCCATCACGACCACCTTCGTAGCCGGATTGGCCGCCGTCACCGAATCAACGATGTGCTTCACCTGGCTGGCCGCAGCCAGACGCTTGGGGTCCGAAGCCTCCTTGCCGCCCAGGCGCGAAGGCCAGTGGCTCACGAGAAAGAAGAACGGCTCGTTCTCGATCGTGCCCCACATCGTAACGAAATCACGCGTCTTGAAATTCGGCATGCCGGGCATCTTGAACGGAATGGCCTCGCTGCCCTCCAGTTTGAAGACGTCGGGACGGTAGTAGAAACCGACATCCACGCCGCGGGCATCGGGCGAATCGTAATGCACGATGCGGTAGTCGCCGTGGGTCAGTTTCGGCTGCGCGATCACATCCTCCATCACCGAACGGTTCTCGATCTCCGAAACGCCGATCACAACGGGAAAATCCTTGTCCTCGGCGGCGATGTCGAACAGCACCCGTTCGAGGTTTCCGATTTTCTTGGTGTATTTGGCCGTGTTCCACTTCTTGGGTCCTTCGGGCGTGAACTCCTCGTCCAACACTCCCGGATCGTTGATGGTGTCGAACAGGTTCTCGAAGTTGTAGAAGACCACTTTATAGGGCTTCTGTGCAAAGCATGCCACCGCAATGAGCGATGCAAACAGTCCTGTCAAAAGGATTCTCTTCATAAACGTTATCGTTTTAAAGGTGTTTTATCAATAGACTCCCGGCCAGTCGGAAATCTTTTTCTGCTCCTTGACCGCATCCGCAACGGCGGGATCGAGGTTCTGGAAGAACTTGAAGCCCGTCTGCGCTTCGATCTCTTTCACCGTGCAGGCCGCTTCCGACAATTTCATATTCTCCCCGGCATTCGAATTGGGGAAAATAAAACCGATGGCCTTCAGTTCATCGGCCCCGCACTCCCAAATCTGCTTGTTCTGATTGCTCTTTTGCTGAAGCAACACTTTCCAGCATTTGTCGGGGTACCCCACTTTCTTACCGCTCCTGTCCGTGATCGTCCGGCCGTCAAAATGAGTCCCGGTCACGACAAAAAGCGTGTCGTAACGCACGCGCGTCGATACCAGAGGCGCCCATTCCCGCATTTTAATCTCCAGTTTCCCCCAACTGCCGCTATTGAACCTGTAATTCTGCGGCATGATGTTCGTGGCGTAAAAAGTCATGCTGTTGGTCTGCGTCGTATTATAGCGGTCCGCCGAAGGACACTGGTGCCCGCGGGCATCACCGGTACCGTAAGAGTCGATGATATTTGCCTGCTCGCTGCTGGCAATGGACGGCTGCTGCGTATTGGGATCATAGGCCCAGGCATCGGTACGTCCGACGTTCGGCTGCGTATAGCACCCGTGCAACGGATAAGCCACCCAATGCGCCACGCGCAGTTCCCGGTCGAAACAAATCGTAAAGTTGCGCCGGTATCCGCCGTCATTGTATTTGGTGGAGACCAACGTCGTGTTGTAGGTTTTATAAATATAGTCGGCAGCCTCGCGGTATTCGGGCAGTTCGCCCCACGCACGGTTGAACTCCTGTTCCTCCGGAATCGAGGTGTAAGGCATCTGCCACAGCTGCAAGGTCACGGAATAACCGCTCGAGTAGTTGACGGCAATCTCCGCCGAACGGTACGCGTCGGTGCGGTTTTCCTGCAGGTAGAGAGGCAGCGCCTCGCCCACCGCACCGCCCGCCGTCGTCGCGAGCTGGGACGCCGGATCGAACGAACACCACTCCTCACCCGCTGCCAGCGAGATTTTCGCCTGGAAGGTGAGCTTTTTCGGGCCCTGGGTAAGGATTTTGTCCGTTGTGGTTATACAATTCACGGTCTTTGCTTCGAGCTGGGCGAGGGATTTCACCCCCTCATCGTCATCGTCGCCGCATCCCGTGAAAAGGACAAGCATCGCCAGCAGCAGCATGTACGGCAATCCTAATCCTGTCTGTTTTATGAATTTCACCATGCAAAAATAGCTAAAAAAGTCGCGGTCCGCAGACCTGTTTAGAAACCAAACTCTTGACGGGGTTGTTATCCCCGCCAAGAGTGGTTTGTTTTAAAAGTCAGTTTCCTTGACTACTCAGTGTAGGTAACTATAATCTGTTGGATACGGGTCGTTCCAGTAGAATTAAGTACAACTTCAGTAGCTCCGCTTGCATTCGTCCAAGTACCTGATGTTCCATCCTTAACATATCCAGAAGCTTCAATCAGGTTGTAACTTGCACCTGCGAAAATGAGCTCGACTTTCTTAATAGTAGCTCCATTTATCGTAATAGTATTGCCAACATAGGTTCGTACACCAGTCCCCGTATTATAATACTTAGCCGTATTCCCATTCGTATTTGTTCCTACCCCAAAGGTTATTGTTATAGGAGCTTGAGCAACCGAAGGAACGTCTTGAGCATTCTCAAATCCCATAGTAGCAAAATTGAACGTTGATACTTTCGTACCCTCTGCCTGCTTAGCAGCCTGCGTCAGCATAATCTCATCCGAAACGACTGCAACTCCACCTTCCGTAGCAGCAAGATAAATAACAAGTTTTGCGGTCCGGTCTTTCTCTTCGGCATTCGCAGTTGCAGTAACCTTTACCGAGGTACCAGAAATCTCACCTGCAGGAACCGAGAATTGACCTTCATCTCCTGCAGTAGCTTCAATTTTGGCAAATACCTTATTAGAACCAGCATTAGCAACCGTAAAATTAATTGTCTGTTCTGAACCTGCGGCAGCAAATTCCTCCGGAGTACTCGTGATAACAACAGCAGCCTTCGTAGTGTTCTTCGCAATCGTCTTGACCATAATATTGATTGCGCTCTTATCGAAATTCGTTCCGATAGCGAAACCCGTAATGTCGACTACATCACCGGCAGCCAGAGTCGTGAAATCCTTGTCAAATGCGTATGCCAGCGTAACGACTCTCGAATCATAGCCTGCAACGGCAACCGTATAGCTGTTATATTTCACACCTCCCGACTCACCTTCGGTAATAGACAGAACACCCGTCAGCGTAACAGGCATATATTTCATATCGCTCTCATAGGCTGTCAGAGCAGCCGCGTTGAATTCTGTTGCTGTTGCGGGCGTGAAACTGCCGGTACCGGCATCCTTGATCTCAGGAGAATTGAACTGAAGCAGACCGTTGTCGGTCGGGAACATCTCAACTTTACCCTTAATGGTCACTTTCTGATTGATCTGATAGGTATTGCTGGTCTGCGATGTCCAGGCAGCATTGTAAACGAGGGTATAGCCCGAATCATCGGCCAAAAGGAAGCCCCTCGTATAAAGAGCTGCAATCGTAGCTGTGATCTCCCAGTATTCGCCGACTTTGATCTGGCTGATCGTACCGGTGTTGTAAGTCGGGCCCGAATAATCCTTATCCAACCCGCTGAGGTCGCTTGCCATACGAGGCATCACCTGACCGGTCCCGTTATTCTGGGTAGCGATACCGATAACCGAACCGCTCTTCTCGGGAATCTTCGCATCCTTAAATGCAGCAGCAGAACCGGTACGCACGATAAATGTCGTAGCCTTGCCGGGAAGGACCTCAAAGGTCGTGTTACCCTTCACACCCGACGCGGAATTATTATACCAGGCCGTTCCTACAAAATCGATAGCCGGCTGGCAGTTCTCAATCTTCACGAGCATCGACTCGTATTCAACAATCTTGTCTGCCGTGATAGTCACAGGCGAAATAGCATCTGTCTTCGATGTTTCGATAGCCACATCATTGGATATTTTCACCTGAAGCACTTTGTTGAAATAGGAAATTTCCGCTCCGGTCAAAGGCATGCTTACGACATCCCCAGGGGCGAGCGCCAAATCTTTAAATTTATTGGCATTGAGCATAAGGCCCGAACCAGCTGCCGTACTATTATCCTGTACTACGATATAATAAGGAGCCGAACCTCCCGAAGCTGCATTTGAACCGGCAGCATCGGATACGACAATACCCGTCAGGGTCATCTTCGCAACCTCGTCCGTCACAGGGCCTGCCTGACCGATAGCTTCCAGCAATTTGCGCACCTCTGCCACATTGGTCGTTACGGCCGTCGAACCGTCACCGTTCTGCTTGACGATGATCGTGGCCTTCTTGGGAATGGGAATGCCCTCGAAAGAGCCGTTCGTGGTCAGCGTGGCGGTAACCGAACGCTCGTCGGTGCTTGCGGCACCCTCCCACTTGTCTACGGTGAAAGTCAGCGACGTTTTGCCCTTGCCGCCCGTCTCCTTGCTGGGGTGGCACCAACCGGTTTCCGTACCCGAAAGTTCCAGCACCCAGTTACCGGTCGAAACGACCTCGACGGCTTCAGTCGTACCGCCTTCGAGTTTCACGGCAAGAGTTGCCGATTCCTTACCATCCACGGTGATCGACGGTATTCCGCCGTCATCGTCGTTGTCATCGTCCGAGCAGGCGCTGAAGGCCGTAATAGCCAATGCCGCACAGAACAATGTTTTCCAGAAATTTACTGCTTTCATAGAGTTTAGTATTAATTAAAAAAATAATTGTATGTAGCCAATATAGATTTCAATTCATTACATAATCACAATATTATGTCTCAAAGATAAAATTTATTTCCGGACCTGCAAAGGTTTGTAACATTCTTTTAATAACCAGATCAGTCCATTTTATCACGATTTCTTTTCCGCGCGGTCCTCATTTAACGGGGACAAAAGACCCGGAACGTGCTTGTCACACACTCCGGGTCCAGTAGATTTGAACAGATCAGCGTATTCTGTCGGCCGCGCGTACCAGCAATTCGTCGCGGAAAATGGCCCGGGCCGCGAGGTATGCGAACAGCAGGCAGACCAGCGGCAGTGCAATGGCGGGCTTGAAACCCTGCGTATGGAACGCCAGGTCGGAAAAGACCCTCCAGCTCAGGAAATAGTATACGCCCTCCATAACCAGACTGCCCAGCAGCAGCACGATCTCCACCACGCAGAGGCGGATTTGCAACAGCCGGCGGCGGAACAGGAAGATCGTGACCAGCGGCAGCACGCAGGCCAGCGCCAGCACCATACCCATATAAACCGCGGGTTGCACGGCCTCGCCCTGAGTGGTCTTCAGCGCAAAGGCATAGAGTCCGAACTCCCCGGCGTCACCCGCGAACCACGCCAGGGGCGCGAAGAGCGTAACGGCCATCAATGCCGTGATAATCAGCAAATAAAGCGTTTGGATTCGTTGTATCATCATTTACAAAGTTTTGTCGATCAGGTATTTGTTCCGCTCGGAGGATCCTCTGTTGATAAGTTCCCCCAAAAACCCCGCCAAAAAGAGCTGAACGCCGAGAATAACAGCCAGAATCGCCAGATAAAACAGCGGCTGGTCCGTCACGGCACGCAGCGGCAGGTCGTGAAACTGTTTCCAGAGTTTCTCGGCGATGATCCACACCGTCGTTCCGCCGCCCACGAGGAACATCAGCGTCCCGAGGCTGCCGAAGAAATACATCGGCGAACGTCCGAAATGCGACATGAAGAGCACCGAAATCAAGTCGAGATAGCCTTTCACCATCCGTTCGACGCCGAATTTGGAGCATCCGTACTTGCGGGCGTGATGGTCGACGACCTTCTCGCCGATACGGCGAAACCCGGCCTGCCGGGCAAGAATCGGAATGAAACGGTGCATCTCGCCGTAGACCTCGATGGCCTTCACCACCTTGCGGCGGTAGGCTTTCAGTCCGCAGTTGAAATCGTGGAGTTTGATGCCCGACACGGTCCGGGCCGTCCAGTTGAAGAATTTGCTGGGCCAGCGCTTGCCCACCGGGTCGTGGCGGCGTTTTTTCCAGCCCGACACCAGGTCGTAACCCTCCTCGAGGATCATGCGGCGCAGTTCGGGAATTTCATCGGGCGAATCCTGCAGGTCGGCATCCATCGTGACGACCACCTCGCCCTCCGCCGCCGCAAATCCGCAGTAGAGGGCTGCAGACTTACCGTAATTGCGGGCGAAGCTGATTCCCCGGATAGCAGGATACTGCGCCTTGAGTCCCTCGACGACCTCCCACGAGCCGTCCGACGAACCGTCGTCGATCAGGATCATCTCGTAGGAGAATCCGTTTTCGCGCATCACACGGTCGACCCACGCCGCCAGTTCCGGCAGCGACTCCGCCTCGTTGTAGAGCGGCACGACGACCGATATATCCAGTTTATTCATATCGCGCGGCTACTCGTTGACCTCCGGATCGAACGGCTTCGGTGCCCGGGAGATCACTCCCGCAATGATAAGGCCGAAGATGGCGCCGAACACCAGGCTGCTCCACACACCGCCCCAGAGCGTCTGCAGGATCGAAGGCGCCGGAGAATTCTGCAGTTCATTGACAACCTGCGAAAACAGCCCTTCCATCGAAGAGGGAACATTGCCCATCCGGCCGACAAGGCCGGTCATCCACGAAACATACTGGTCGATGTAGTTTGCATAGCCCACGATCAGATGCAGGTAAACCGCCTGCACGACGCCCACGATAATGCCTGCAAAGCCCGACACGGCCAGCAGAAACCCATAACCCTGTCCGAAGGTGAAACCCTCGTCAACGGTATAGAGCTGCGAACGTCGGCGCGTGTAGCGGTGCAGCAGGTAGTAGTGCACGGCGGCCACGCCGAAAAATTCGAGGATCATCAGATAGATGAATCCCATGCCTTCCGTGAGAAACACGCAGTTTTCCAGCACACTCGACACGGCGAGTATCAGTCCGATGACGGCTCCGCATTTCGCAGCCTCGTTCCAGAAATTGTTCTTATCCATTTATATCGTCCATTTAATCTGTCTATTGCAATTCGCCCTTGCCCTCGCGCAGGATTTCGGGTTCGTCGCCCGTGAGGTTCACGACCGTCGTCGGCACGTTGTCGCCGATTCCGCCGTCGATGACCAGCGCCACGTCGCTGCCGTAGCGTTCGTGAATCAGTTCGGGGTCGGTCGTGTACTCCACCACTTCGTCGTCGTCCTTCACCGAGGTCGTGACCATCGGACACCCCAGCGCCCCGACCACCGACCGCGCCACGGCGTTGGCCGGAATGCGGATGCCGATCGTGCGGCGCCGTTCGAGCGCCTTGTCCGGGATGCGTGCCGAGGCCGCCAGCACGAAGGTGAACGGCCCGGGAAGATTCCGCTTCAGGATTTTGAACACGGCGTTGTCCACCCGGCAGTACTCCGCGACCTGGGCGATGTTCTCGAAAACCACCGTGAATTCGCCGTTCCCCTTGCCCTTGATGCGGCGCAGCCGTTCGATGGCCTTTGCCGAACGCAGCGAACAGCCGAAGGCATAGACGCTGTCGGTGGGATAGATGATGATCTCGTCCCGCTCCAGCAGGTCCACAACCCGGCGCAACTCCTTCTCCGAAGGGCTCTGTTCATAAATCTTGGCAAGCATAGGACGACAAATATACAAAAATTATTTGATCTTGCGCCGATTCAGTTCGGCGCTGTACGCCCGGGCGTTGGCATTGTGCTCGCGCAGGGTCCGCGCAAAGTTGTGATACCCGTCGAACGTGGGCCGCGCACAGAAGAAAATGTAGTCGTGCCGCTCGAAATCGAGCACGGCATCGATGGCGTTCTTTCCGGGCATGCAAATCGGCGAAGGCGGAAGGCCCTTATTAATATATGTATTGTAGGGCGACGGATATTTCAGGTGTTTGTACAAGATGCGCCGCAGTCCGAAATCCTGCATAGCGTATTTCACCGTGGGATCGGCCTGCAGGGGAATGCCCTTGCGCAGGCGGTTGACGTAGACGCCGGCAATGCGGGGCATCTCGTCGGTCTTGCGGGTCTCCTCGTAGACGATCGACGCCAGGGTCATCACCTCCAGCCGGCTCAACCCGCTGCGCTTGCGCTTCGCGTCGCGCTCCGGGGTCCAGAAACGGTCGTATTCGCGCTTCATGCGCTTCACGAACTCCTCGGGCGTCACCGTCCAGTAAAACTCATAGCTGTCGGGCACGAACATCGAAAAGAGCGTCACGCTGTCGAACCCGACCTCCGCGGCCAGCGCCTTCGAGGTCAGCGCCTGCATGACCGCCGCCGAGTCGGCGTCGATCTGCCGGGCGAGTTTCTGCGCCAGCTGCGCGGGGATGCGCACGTTGTTGATCGTCACCCGCACGGGCGTCTGCATCCCCAGCTTGAGCATCCGCGCCACCTCGATGACGCTCATGCCGGGCCGCAGCACATAGTGCCCGGGCTTGAACGTCTGCTCCAGGTCGATCCGGCGGGCATAGGCCCCGAAAGCCCGGTGGTGCCGGATACGGGGCAGCAGCGAATCCACCATCTGCGCATATTCGGCACGGCCGCTCACATAAAGGTCACGTTCTTCGGTCACGGCATTTCCATAGAACTGCCACCGCACGGTGACACCGGCCGCAATCACGACGACAAGCGCCCCCGCAAGGCTCCAGAGCAAAATATTCTTACGCATCCTGCAACTATTTTTTTGCGAAGGTAATAAAAAAATACGCCATTTCATCCCTCCCGCCGCCGTCCGTACGGGGAACTTTCCGGCGCACCACGCCGGACCGCAGCTTCGCAAGGAAAATATTTCGCACGCTTCAGGCCGTTTTTTTCTTGATTCTGAGTTTTTTATCTACCTTTGTTGCGGAACAGTCACTCCATACATACTGAAATTATGAAACATCAGTCCTTGCTCCTGTTTTCGGGAGTATGCGCTCTTTTGGCTGCAGGTTGCGTAAAAGAGCCCGGTTCGAACCGTACCCCCGCGGGCAACGACGACTACTTCGATTTCAAAATCGATCAGCAGGTCGCCCTGTCGGTCGATTACGGATTTCCCAATAAAGATTACGCCGTCCTGTTCGAGCTCTACGACCAGAATCCGCTGACCGCGAACGAAGCCGGCGAAAGCGTCAAACGGGACATCGAACCCATCTACCGCGGAACCACCGACGGTTCGGGCCGATTCTCCGCCGACATTCAAGCCCTCTCCAGCCTCTCGAAAGTGTGGCTTTACTCGGATTATCCGGGGGTGCTCTCTCCGGTCGAACTGGAGATCAGGGACAAACGGGTCTCGTTCAGCCAGAAAGACTATATCGAACAGCTCCGAGCCAAAGGCACCCGGGCGGTCACAGGCAATAAGCACACCTATCCCGACGAATGGCTCACGCTGGGCGACTGGGACCAGTACGGCACCCCCGACTACCTGGAACCCGAGCGCACGATGCCTTCGGCCGGCACGCTGTACGGCATCAACGAGGTGTTCGTCAAACGCACAGACGTGCGCAAACTGAAAGAGCGGTACCCCGAATTTTTCGAGGCAGGACTGAGTTCGGACCTGAGAATCGTCAAACCGACGAAGATTTACCTGGTGTTCATCAACAGCACGGCAGTCTGGCGGAATACCGTGGGCTACTACACCTACGCCACCGGTCAGGAACCCGCATCCGTCGACGAACTCCAGCGGGTTCTGGTCTACCCCGACGCCTCGCCCTATGTGAAAAGCGCGGGCGGCAAGGTGTCCCGCGGCGCCCTGGCCGGCGGCGACCGCGTACAACTCAAATATTGGGACGGCGAAAAGTTCAACGACGAATTTCCCGCCGGGGTTTCTATCGGCTGGTGGCTCGAAGGCATGGGATTCGACGCCGCCTCCGGAAACATCTCCATTCAGAACAAGGGCCGCTTCGGCCGCTTCTCGACCGAGGGACTCAACTCCGACGGCGAAAGACGCACCGTTGCGCTGCTCGACCCCCAGAGCAAAAAGATCGTGACTATCGGGTTCGAGGACAACACCGACCTGCGCTACAACGACGCGACCTTCTACCTCGAAGTCGAGGAGGACGGGGCCGTCGACGGCAACATTCCCGAACTGCCCGACGACGGCAAAGGTCCTTCCGACAAGGAAAACTACGTCAAAACGGACGGCTTCCTGATGTTCGAGGACCTGTGGCCCTACACCGGCGACTACGACATGAACGACGTGATGGTCAAATACAGCAGCAAAGTCTACAAGAATGTCCTGAACAACGCGGTCTACAAAATCGAGACCGAGTACACGCCCTGCCACAACGGCGGTCAGATCCAATCGGGCTTCGGCATCCAGCTGACGGACCTGGCTCCGGAACTGGTCCACAAAGTGACGGTCGACGGCGCCGCTCCGTCGAACTACATGCAAGGACAGCCGCTCGAACCGGGCCAGCGCTACCCCACCGTCCTGCTGTTCGACGATATTGAACCGGTTCTGGGCAAGACGATCACCGTGACGTTCGAACTCAACGACGCGACTGAATCCACGGTGGCGCCTCCCTTCAATCCGTTCATCTTCACCGATTCCGACAAAATTCGCGGCAAAGAGGTGCATCTGGTGAAACAGATGCCTACGGACAAGGCCGACCCGAGTCTTTTCGGAACGGGGCACGATGTGTCGCGGCCGGGCGACAACCTCTACTACGTGTTGGTGAAGGAGGGCAAGCAATATCCGTTCGCCCTGAATATGTCCTTTATGACGGATTTCCCGATTCCACAGGAGGGTAAGCATATCGACGACTCCTACCCCAGGTTCCGCAGCTGGATGGAATCGGACGGCAAGAACGACAAAGACTGGTATCTCCATCCGGCAAAATAACCGCGGCGGAGCCTCGTCCGGCGAAAACGCCCGGCTGACGTAGCCGGGGCGTTTCGGTCCATAGCGCGAACACGCTGTCCGACAATCGGATATACATCCAGCGAATAAAATATTCCCGATGTGTTTGCGGGGATGATAAAATTTTCCTACTTTTGTCCCCGGGTGAGTCTTATACGACCAGCTCCTACAGAATCCCCCAGGCGAGGAATCGAGCAAGGGTATGTGGTCGAAGCGGTGCGATGTAAGTAGCTCACCCTTTTTCTATAACGATGCTTGGACCCGACGGGTCGGAGCATCGTTTTTTTTTGCGGACGCCCGGCCGTCCCGATTCCCGGAAAAAATCGTACCTTGCCGGTATAAAACCGAAAACCAATCCGATGGAAAACAGAATCACAACCCTTTTCGGCATCCGCTACCCCATTGTCGCGGGCGGGATGATCTGGTGCAGCGGCTGGCGGCTCGCCGCCGCCGTCAGCGAAGCCGGCGGGCTGGGGCTGATCGGCTCTGGCTCAATGACCCCCGAGCTGCTGCGCGAACACATCCGCAAATGCCGCGCGGCCACGTCACGCCCCTTCGGGGTCAACGTGCCGCTGACCTACCGCCATACGCCCCAGCTGATGGACGTTATCGTGGAAGAGCGCGTCCCGGCAGTCTTCACCTCGGCGGGCAGTCCCGCGACCTGGACCGGACGCCTGCATGACGCGGGCTGCCGCGTGGCGCATGTGGTGTCGAGTTCGAAATTCGCGCTCAAGAGCCGCGATGCGGGGGTGGATGCCGTGGTGGCCGAAGGTTTCGAGGCGGGAGGCCACAACGGCCGCGAGGAGACGACGACGCTGGCGCTCGTCCCGCAGGTGCAGCAGGCCGTCGATCTGCCGCTCATCGCCGCGGGAGGCATCGCCACGGGGGCCGGTATGCTGGCGGCTTTCGCCCTGGGAGCCGAAGGGTGCCAGCTGGGAACCCGCTTCGCCCTGTCGCAGGAGAGCTCGGCCTGCGAGGCGTTCAAACAACGGTGCACGGAATTGCAGGAGGGCGACACGATACTGGCGCTCAAGAAGGTCACGCCGACGCGCCTCGTCCGCAACGATTTCTGCCGCACGGTCGAGGAGGCCGAAGCACGCGGCGCCGGAGCGGAGGAGCTGCTTGCACTCATAGGCCGCGGACGGTCGAAACGGGGAATTTTCGAGGGAGACCTCGCCGAAGGGGAGCTGGAAATCGGACAGATCGCCGCGCTTATCGACGACCTGCCGCCGGCCGGCGACATCGTCCGCCGGCTCGTCTCCGAATACGAAACGGCCCGCGAAAGCCTCCGCGGGCTCTGATACCGCCGGAAACTACACCCGGTTACGGACGAAAATCCGCTGCTGCTCGGTCTTCATGTCCACCGCGGCGGATAACGCGCGAATCAGCAGCGAGAGCTTCTTGTAACCGTAGTTGCGGGGGTCGAAATCGGGCATCTTCTTCGACAGCACGCTTCCCACGTCGCCCAAAGAGGCCCAGCCGCTGTCGTCGGCAGCGTCGTCGATCGTGTTTTCCAGCAGCGTGCGGAATTCGTCGTCGAACGGCCGGATGATCGTCGAGGCATGTCCCGCCTCCTGCGCCGGTTTCTTCTCCCCGGCGGGTTCGGCTGCGGGCTCCACCGGGATTTCGGCTTCGGCAGGGCGCTTCGTCCCCGACTTTCTCTTCGCAGGGGCCGCCTTCTCCGGCGGAGGCGTCTGCCCGAGAATCTCGACATAGATGAATTTGTCGCAGGATTTGATGAACGGCTTCGGCGTCTTCTTCTCGCCGAATCCCAGCACCTCCTTGCCCGATTCGCGGATGCGGCTGGCCAGACGCGTGTAGTCGCTGTCGCTCGACACGATGCAGAACCCGTTCACGCCCTCCTTGTGCAGGATGTCCATGGCGTCGATAATCAGCGCCGAGTCCGTCGCATTCTTACCCGTCGTATAGGCATACTGCTGAATGGGCGTGATGGAGTTCTCCAGCAGCACCTCTTTCCAGGCGGCGAATTTCGGATTGGTGAAATCCCCGTAAATACGTTTTATCGTCGGCGTGCCGTAGTTGGCGATCTCGTCCAGAATGTCCTTGATCTTGCGGTGCGAGATGTTGTCGGCATCGATCAGCACGGCGAATTTTTTATCGTTCAGTTCCATACAGGTTCAGTTGATGGTGTAAGGTACGAAAAAATCCCGAGAGGATCAACTTTCCGCCTCTTCGAGCGGATTCCGGTCGTCCTCCCCGACGCTGCAATCGCAGAAATGAAACTCCCGGCGGGCCTTCTCCTTGGGGAACAGGAAATAGACGCAGACCGCCTCGGTACACAACTCGCCGCGCACATCACGGATTTCCACGGCGATACGGACGATATTGCGCCGCTGCTCCTCGACGCGGGCCCGCAGGACGATGCGCTCGTCGGTCGTACGGATCGGCTTGTGGTAGCGGACCTCCATCCGGGAGGTCACCCCGCTGGTCTGGAATTTCCGGAAAACGACCCAGCTGCTGATCTCGTCGGCCAGCGTCGCCTGGATGCCACCGTGCAGCGTGTCCACCCATCCCTGGAAGTCCGGGCGGGGTTTCCACACGCTCACGATGTCATCCCCGTCCTCGTAAAATTCCATCCGCAACCCCTGCGGACTGTGCGGATCGCAGCCGTAGCAATGGTACCCCTCCATGCCCTCCCACGGATTGAAAATGCGTTTCATAGTCTGTTTGCTTGTGTTTTCCGCAAAATTAACGAATTATTTCCGCCCGCAGAGCATCCGCACCGAAAAAACGGCCCGAACGGTGCACGAAGTTACGGCCGCGGGTTCCGATATCCGAAAAAAATTTCGTATATTTGTAGATAGTCAAAACCAAAAACAAGAAAGCAATGATACGACTCAATGTATTTATCCGCACGACGGATAGCAACCGCGAGGAGCTGGTGCGCACGGCCAAGGAGCTGGTAGCTGCCTCGCTCAAGGACGAAGGGTGCGTGGCTTACGACCTGTTCGAAAGCACCACACGCGGCGATGTGCTGATGATCTGCGAAACATGGAGCAACGCCAAGGCCCTCGCGGCCCACGAGCAGGCATCGCATTTCACCACCCTCGTGCCGCGCATGCAGCAGCTGGGCGAGCTGAAACTCGAGAAATTCGTCTTCTGATTCGCTCCCCGCAGGGCACAAAAAAACCTCCGCAACCACGATAGTTGCGGAGGTTTTTCGTTTACTCCTCAATCGCCTCGAATTCCGATTTGTAGAGTCCGCAGATCGGGCAGGTCCAGTCGTCGGGAATTTCGTCGAACGGCGTTACGGGAGCGATGCCCGTTTCGGGATCGCCCTTGGCAGGATCGTAGACATAATCGCAGGCCGTGCACTTGTAACGCTTCGGGATGCAGCGGTCGGCGACCTTCTGCCAGTCAATCAGCTCCCAGAAAGCGGCCAGGAATTCGGCCCGGCGGTTGCGGTAGTCGATATAATAGGCGTGTTCCCAGACATCGACCGTCATCACCGGACGCAGTCCGTCGGTCATCGGGTTGCCGGCATTCGACTTGGCCACGATCGACAGCTTGCCGGCCTTGTCCATCGCCAGCCACGCCCATCCGGAGCCAAAAAGACCCACGGCGGCCTTGGTGAACTGCTCCTTGAAAGCCTCCACCGAGCCGAACGCCTCAGTGAGCTTCGCGGCCAGTTTCGCAGGCACGGGCTTCTGGGCGGGGGTCAGCATCTGGAAGAAGAAGGTATGGTTCCAGGTCTGGGCGGCGTTGTTGAAAATCCCGCCGTCGGCCTTGCGGACGATCTCGTCGAGCGGCATCTCCTCGTAAGGCGTGCCGGGAATCAGTTTGTTCAGGTTATCCACATAGGTCTGCAGGTGCTTGCCGTAATGGTAATCGAACGTCTCTTTGCTCATCTTCGGAGCAAGCGCTTCCAATGCGTAGGGAAGCTCGGGCATCGTGTGTTTCATAGTCGGGTGTGTTAATGAATTAAATTTGTCCGAATTTAACAAAAATTTCCGTCGGGTCATAACTTCGAGCCGAAAATGATCATCATTAAAACGAATTCCCATGTTTGCGGACAACAGCACGGGCAGAAACTTTCCGAAAAATTTCCGCCCGTGCTGAAGGAAGCGACGTCCCTAAAAGTTGGCCTTGATGCCGACCGTGAAATTAGCCCCCAGCTCGGGATACCACGGATACTCGTACAAATCGCGGTTGATGAGGTTGCGGCCTTCGGCGAAGAGCGTCACGCGCCCCGAGACCTTCCAGTCGAAATTCACTCGCAGGTCGACGGCAAAGGGCGCCTTGAACGGATTCTGCACCACGGGCAGCATCGTGAACAGGCCGTGGCTGTCGGCCGGCTCATACGCATAGGCCGACCAGCGGCGGACGCCCTGCATCAGCGCCTTCACCCCGAACGAAATCTTGCGGCCCTCGTAGGCGACGCCGACATTTCCGGCAATCGAGGGCGCCCCGTTCTTCAGGTCCGTTTCGTCGTTGTACAGATAGCCGTGCACCCCCAGGTCGAATTTCAGCACGCTCACGGGGCGGTATTCGATCTCGCCGTTGAACGACGTCACGGTCTGACGCGCCGTCACGGGGACGAAAGCGCCGAAGAACCCGATGTTTTCAGCATCGTCGTTCCAGCGGGCCGTCCAGAACAGCCGGTTGTCGCGGATCGAAACCCCGGCATAGAGGCGGTAGTTCAGGCGGCTGCGCCACAGGCTGCCGCCCACCCCGACGCGGAAATTGTAATCGACGGAACTTTTGTCGAGCCATGTCGAAGCGGCCACATAGGGATTTTGGAGCGTCAGCGCCCGGAAATCGTTCGGGTTCACGGCGCCGTCGGCTTCAAAGAAGGGTTTCAGCCCCGGAGTCCCGAGGTTGAAATCAAGCCGGGCGTAGGGAATGATGTAATTTTCGGCATCGACCCCGTCGATCTTGTCGTGGTAGTAGTCGGCCCCGACATCGAGGCGCACCACCCCGCCCGTAAAGCCGTAACGCAGGGCGGCATGAATCAGCTGTTGGGTACACTCCGAAATGGATTTACGCCCGGCCAGCCGCTCGTAACCCGCTTCGAGCGAGAAACTGCTGCGGCCGAATCCGCGGGCGATCTTCGCCCGGGCTTCCAGCGACGTCTGGCGGGCCTTGTCGCCGGCTCCGGGCCACTCGGAGTGGTCGAAGAACATCCCGCCGCGCAACGCCACCTCGAAATTCGTCCGCCCGAGGTCCTGGAAATCGTCCCCGAAGCGCACCGCGAGGTTCGCATCGCCGTAGTCATTCATGTCGCCCGCCCCGAAAGCCTCTTCGAACCCGGCGGGGGCGTAAACCCCGTAACGATGATACATCCGGTTGTCGTAGGAGATGTCCCCTTCGAGGATATGCTTTCCGAGGTATTTGCCCGCAGCGGCCCCGATGCGGTTGAACATCCGCGTCGACGGGTTCTTCACGCCGAAATCGTTACGTATCTTGGCATACTGCCCCTCGTGGTTGACGTAACCCACGACATAGCCCGTCGAGGGATTCTGCGACGAAGCGTAGAAATCCAGCACCGAGTTGAGCGGATACCCCGCCCCGGCCTTCACGTAGAACGGCAGCGGACGGTTGAACTCCCAGTAAGTCACCGTCGCCGGACGAATCGGGCGTGTCGAGAGCGACGTGCGCAGCGACAGCGGCGTGATGGTGTAATCGATCTCGGGACGCAGGCGCGTCGTGTCGGTCATATCGGGACGTACGGCCAGCTTCGAGGCGCTCTCCACTTTCGGAACATACGCCTTGGTCACTTCGACCTGTTTTTCGACCTGCGCCGCAGCCAGCTGCGGCAGCACCGCCGCGAGGGCGGCTATCATCAGCATTCTCTTCATCGTCAGTTCAGTTTTGCGATTCGCGCCTTCGCCTCCTCCACAATGCCGTCGTCGGCAGGCGAATAACCGTCGGCGACACTCTGCCACGTCGCCCGGGCCTGGAACGTGTCCCCCTTGCGGACATAGACGTCGCCCAGCAAGATGAAGGCCCGCGCCAGCCAGTAAGCCTGCGGTTCACGCTCCGAGAAGGCGAACACGGCAGCTTCGGTCTTGTCCATGTCGCCGCTTTCGAACGTCGATTCGATCACGTAATAGGCGGCTTCGGAACCCTCCTTCGTGCGCACCTCCTTCGAAAGCTCCCTGTAGAGCTTCACTGCTTCGGCACTGCGGCCCTCGGCACGCAGCTGCCTGGCCCAGGCGTATTTCGCTTCGCGCAGCGCCACGGCTCCCGTATCGTCGCGGCCGCACACGTCGGCGGCCATCTCGGCGATCTTCGCCCCGTCGCCCCCGGCAACGGTGGCACGCACGTAACCCGTCATGGCATCCTCGCGGCCCGTCCGGGTCGGCGCCACGTCGTAAAGCCGCCGGTAGGCCGAAGCGGCCTCGTCCCAGCGCTTGTCCTCGAAGGTCATCCCGGCCAGTTTCTCCAGCGCGGCCACGGTATATTGGTTCGTTCCCTGCGCGGCCAGCTCCGTCAGCGTCCCGATGGCATTCTCCCGTTCATCCGCACGGAGATAGCAGTCGCTCAGGTAGTAGAGCGCATCGGTCAGGTAATACCCTTTCGGATAGCTCGCCACATAGCTGCGCAGCGACTTGGCGGCGGCATCCCGCTGCCCGCCGAGGTAGAGCTTCTGCGCGGCGGCGAACGACAGCGAGTCGCGCGACAAGGCCGTCAGGTCGCTCTCCATGCCCGCCTTGGCGGCATAGTCGAAATAGGCGTCCACATCCCCCTCCGAAACATAAATCTCACGAATCGACTGCATCGCGCCCTTGGCCTCGGCCGATTGGGGCGACGCCCCGACCACCCGGTCGTAATAAGCCAGCGATTTCTGCTTGTCCCCGAGGTTCAGATAGGCCAGTCCCAGGTCGGAATAGGCCTGCGTACAGCGCGGCGAGGCGGGATAGGCCGCAACGAATTTCTCGAGCTGCGCGGCTCCCTCGGCATATTTCTCCTGCGCGATGTAACTGCGTCCCAGCTCGTAGGAGGCTTCGTCGGCATAGTCCCCGCCCGCAGCGGCGATCTGCCGCAGGGCCTGCTGTTTCTGGTCCGTATGGCCCAGGATGCCGAGCGTGACGGCCCGTTTGTACCGGGCATATTGTTGTTCGGGGGTACCGAGGGCGATGGCTTTGTCATACTCCCCCACGGCCGCCTCGAACCGCCGGTCGGAATAGGCCGCGTCGCCCAGCCGGTTCAGCGCATCGGCTCGGTAGCTGTCGCGCGGCGACCAGGCGGCGAGGAACTTGCCGAAAGCCTCCTGCGCCTGCGCGAGGTCGTTGCGGTCGAAAGCGCAGTAGCCGAGGTTATACCACGCCAGCGCATACTCCCGCTCGGTGCGGGGCGCCCGCTTCAGGTAGGCGTTGTATTTGGCGGCGGCGACGGCGTAGTCACCCTGGGCAAAGGCGATCTCACCCTGCCAGAAAGAGGTCAGGGCCGTATATTTGGGGCTGACGTTCACCGCCGCGGACTCCGCGAGGTAGTTTTGCGCAGCTTTCAGGTCCCCGGCCTCATAAGCTTCCAGCCCGCGGAAATAGGCGATTTTCTGCAGCGCCGCGCGGATGTCGGCGTCGCCCGAAGGCATCGCCTTGATGGCGCGGTAGGCGGCATCGTAGTCACGGGAGTTGTAATAGGCGGCAATCAGCAGCGTCCGGGCCTCACCCACACGCGGCGAGGAGGGATAGCGTCCGACATAGCGCGTCAGCACGTTGATAGCGCCGTTGAAGGCTCCGCCGCCCAGTTCGTACTGGAGTTTGGCGTAGTTGAACAATGCATCCTCGGCAATCGCGGCGTCCAGCGACTCGTCCGAAGCCATGGCGAAAGCCTGCATCGCCTGCTCCTTGTCCCCGGCACGCAGGTAGCAGTCGGCCAGGTGGTAGGAGGCGTTCTGCGTCAGGGCGTCCTCGGCTCCGCACGCCTTGCGCAGCCACTCCGCGGCCTCGGGATAACGGGCCGTGCGGTAGAGCGAGAAACCCTCGAGGTAACTGGCGTCGCGGTCCATCTCGCCGCCTGCATTGCGGAAGGCCGCAAGATGCTCCAGCGTCTTGTTGAAATCCTCCAGCCGGAACCACGATTCGGCCATCACGCGCTCCAGTTCGGCGCGGCGTTCGGGAACTGCCCGGCGGGCCAGCGCCTCGCCGTTCTCGACCACATAGCGGTAGTTGCCCTCGCGGAACTCGATCTGCAACAGATAGTACGGCACCACGTCGCGGTAGGCGTCGCTGCGGGCGAGCGCTTCGAAACCCTGCTTCGCCCGGCCGTAACGCCCTTCGGCATAGTCGATGTAGGCTTTGTAGTAACGGGCATGATCGACATACTCGCTGCGGCTGCCGATACGGTCGAAATAGTCGTAGGCCCGGGCATAATTGCCGTCCCCGAACTCGACATAACCCATGCGGATGTCGTAGCGCTCGCGGCTCGGGGCGCTCAGGGCCTTGTAGTCGGTCTTTTCGAAGGCTTCGCGGGCCTTCTTCATGTTCCCGGCCGAGCAGTAGAACGATCCGAGCGCGAAATGCACGTCGTTGGCATAGACCGATTCGGGATAGCGCTCGGCAAATTCGCGCAGGGCTCCTTCGGCATCGGCGCTGCCCAGTTCCACGGCGCAGGCGGCCAGGTAGAACTCGGCCTCCTGGGCCAGCAGGCGGTCCGCAGGGGTCAGGGCGGCCTTCGCACGCAGGAATTCATGCCGGGCGTCGCTCCAGCGTCCGTAGTCGAACAGATCGCGGGCACGCTCCATGAGCGTCTCTATTTCGGGCTTCGCGGCCTGCGCACCGAGGGTGCACGCCGCCAAGGCAAGGGTCAGCAACAGTATCCGGGATTTTCGCATACACACATTTTCTCTAAATACGGGCAAATATACGAATTTTTACCCATCCGCACACTACCTGAGGAACGGAATTTGCCCCCGGGTTATTGTTGAACAAAAAAACCGAAATCCATGATTGAAAAAGTAACTTTACAGTTGTCCGGAGATGGCAAATTCCATTCCGAAGACGGCAGTTCGTGCGAGCAGATGAATCCCAAAAAGATGCTGCTCTACGCCGCAGCGCAGTGTTCCGGCCAGACGGCGCTGATGATTATGCAGAAAGAGTGCATCACGCCCACGCGCTTCGAAATCAGCTACTCGGGAGAGTTATCTGCCGAAGAGGTTCAATCAGAGAGCGTATACAGCTCATTCCATGTCGTTTACAATGTGGCGTGCGGCTCCGGGGACGACCAGGCGAAGGTCAGCCGCGCCATCGACCTCACGCACGAAAAGCACTGCGGCATGGTCCGGATGCTGCAGATGATCGCTCCCGTTTCGCACGAGATCGCAATAGTGAGTACCGAACCTGCGAAAGCGTGAGACACCCGGCAGCAATGAAAAACGGCGGAGATTATTCTCTGCCGTTTTTTACTGCGCCGTGATGCGCTGGTAATCGGAGACCGCCACGGCGTAGTTGTAATGTGCCCGGATGGCGTTGGAGTAGAGCTGTATCCAGCTCAGCTGAGCCTGCAGCACGTCGAGGATCGTCGCAAGGCCCTCGCCGTAGGAATAGGTGCTGATCGAGAGGTTCTCGCCGGCGATGCGGAGGCTCTCCTCCGAGGCGTCGACCTGCGCCCGACTCTGCACCAATGCCGTCCAACCGTTCATCTCCTCACGCACGATGTCGTCGTGGCGCAGCGCGGCATTCCACTCCTGCTGGAGCTGCACGGCACGTGCGGTCCCGACGGCCCGGCGACGCTCGCCCCAATGGAAAATCGGCACCGAGAGCTTCACGAAGACCGATCCGTCGACCGTCGTAGCTCCGGTCCGGTTGGGCACGAAGGGCTGCCACGAACCTCCGACGCCGACGCTCAGCTGCGGATTGAAAGGTGCCCGGGCCGAACGGACACCCACCTCGGCCTGCTCCGCACGCAGCCGTGCGGCGGCGTAGTCGGGGCGGCGCGACAGGGCTTCGGAGGCCACGACCCGCGCGGGCATCGGAAGCGAGTCGCGAATGCCCTGCGCCAACTGCACATCGAGTACGGCATCGGTCCCACGCAGGATGTTGAAATTGTGCAGGGCCACCTCGTGGCTCTGCTCGGCGCTCACGAGCGAGTATTCGGCCTCGCTCAGCCGGGCGTCGATCATCAGCACGTCGCCTTTGGCGATGTACCCCTCAGCGAAACGGCGGTCGACGATCTCCTTGAGCGAGCGGATAATCGAAACGTACTGGCGCATCGACGCGGCGTAAAGCTCCACGGCCGAAAGGTTCCAGTAGGCATAGTCGGCGGCATAGCGCACGTCGAGACGCGAAAACTCCTCGTCGCACAAGGCGATGTCGTAGCCCAGTTCGGCCTGCCGGGCCGAGGCCCGCACCGCACCGCCTCCGTAGACGGTCTGGACCACCTGCGGCAGGACGCCGAAAGTCCACGGCTCGATGCCTTCGTAACGATGGAAAGTCTTGGTGAAACTCCCGTCCATCGCCAGCCGAGGCAGGTAGCCCGTGCGGGCCTGCCCCATCGTCTCGGCGGCGGCATCGCTCTTCGAGGCGGCGATCTTCAGCTGCCAGCTGTAATCGGCGACCGCCGCCCGGTAGCCTTCGAGCGAGGTCTGTCCGAACGCCGGCAGGGAGAGACACAAAAGGATTATCGAAACTGCGTTTTTCATGGTTTGCGAATGTTATAGAACAAGGCGTAGACCACCGGCAGGACGCACACCGTCAGGAGCGTGGCCACCAACAGTCCGCCCATGATCGTGGCGGCCATGGCTCCGAACATCGAGTCGAACAGCAGCGGCAGCATGCCGAGAATGGTGGTTCCCGAAGCCATCGCCACGGGGACGATGCGGCTGCGCGTGGCCTCGGTAAGGGCCTCATAGGGAGCTTTTCCCGCGGTGCGCAGCACGCCGACCTGCTCGACCAGCACCACGGCGTTCTTGATGTTCATGCCGACCAGTCCCAGCAGTCCCAGCAAGGAGAAAAAGTTGAACACCTTGCCCGTGACGGCCAGCCCGAGCACCACGCCGATGAAGATCAGCGGAATCATCAGCAGGATGACGACCGGTTCGCGGTAGTTGCGGAACAGCAGCAACAGGACGATCAGGATCAGCACCAGCGTCAGCGGCATGTATTTGGCCAGCGCCTCGTTGGACTCCTGCTGGCTCTCCTGCTCGCCGAAGACCTTCATCGAGTAGCCCTCGGGAAGCACCACGGCACGGTCCACCGAATCCTTCAGCGCGGCAAACAACTGCATGGTGTTGACCCCGCGGCCCGGATCGCACTGCGCCTTCATCACCCGCTGGCGGTTGAAACGCTTGATGACGCCCGGCCGGAAATCGAAGCGGAATCCGTCGGTGGCCTGCTCGATCGAAAAGACTTTGCCCGAGGGGTTGAAGATCGGCAGGGCCTGGAGGTTGGTGAGGTTGTAGGTCCCAATATTCTCGTCCTTCAGAAGGATCGGCATGAACTGGTCGCCCTCGCGGTACTCGCCCAGCGTGTAACCCTGCGTGGCGATGGTGATGCCCCGGGCCATCTGGCTACGGGTGATGCCGATGCGCTGGCCTTTCATCTGCGAGTAGACCGGCTGCCACATCGGCACGCGGTTGCCCCAGCCGTTGCGGATGTTCACGGCCCCGGGCGTGCGCCGCATCGTCTGTTCGGCGGCGGCCGTCAGGCGGCGCAGCGTGTCGATATTCTCGCCGATGAACCCGAACTCGATGGCCGCATCGGGCACGGGCGAGAGTTTGAAGAGCGACGAACGCAACCACACATCGGGATAGTTTTCACGGACATACGCATTGAACCGCTCCTCGACGGCGGCGGTCTGCCGCTTGTCGTGCAGTTCGACGAGGATATTGCCGAAATTGGGACGCATCGAGACGCTGCTGCTGGCCAGGTAGTAACGCGGCGGCGTGGAGCCGAGCGTCATCGAGACAGTCTTCACCTCGGGCTGTTCGCGGAGCCACCCCTCCATCGAAAGCAGGTTGCGCTCCGTGTCGCGGATGTTGTAGCCCTCGGGCAGCAGCACGTCGGCGCGGAAATAGGGTTTGTCGAGCGACGGGAAGAAATTTTGGGGCATCAGCCCCATGACCGCCAGCGAAAGGGCGAACAACCCGACGACCACCGCCACGACCCACCAGCGCCGGCACAGCAGGACGGCCAGAAAACGGTCGAAGGCGCGGTAGAATTTCGTGTCGTAGGGATCGTGTGCGGCGGGTTTCACCCGGAGCATGAAATTCCCGAACAGCGGCGTCTGCGTCAGGGCCAGCACCCAGCTCAGCAGCAGCGAGAGGGCCAGCACGACGAACAGGGGTTTCACAATCTCGGCCACCGACGAAGGGGCCAGATACAACGGCAGGAACGAGAAAATGGCGATCAGCGTGGCGCCCAGCAGGCTCCAGCGCGGGGCGTTGGCTCCGTCGACGACGGCGCTGCGACGTGCCGCGCCCCGCAGCATGGCCTGTTGTGCATTGTCGGTGACGACGATGGCGTTATCGACGAGCATGCCCATCGCAATGATGAATCCCGCCAGCGAGGTGCGGTTCAATCCTTCGCCCAGGAACTGCATCAGGAGCAGCGTGCCGCCGATCGAGAACAACAGCGAACTGCCGATCAGCACTCCCGCACGGAAACCCATGACGAGCATGATGATGAGGATGACGATCGCGACCGACTCGGCGAGGTTGAGAATGAAGGTCGAATTGGCCTCTTTGGCGATGCGGTTTTCGGGATAGAGCACCGTCAGCTCCATGCCCACGGGCATCTGGCGTGTGAGCGAGGCCAGCACGCCGTCGATCTTCGTCCCGGCCTTCACCACATCGACGTCCGCTTCGGTCGAGATGCCGATGCCCACGGCCCGGCGTCCGTCGACGCGCATCATCGTCTGCGGCGGCTCGGCATAGCCCCGTTCGACGCGGGCGATGTCGCCCAAGCGGTACTGCTTGCCCGAGGAGGCGAACAGCAACTGGTCCGCAAGGTCGTCGAGCGTCTTGTAGGTCCCGTCTTCGAGAATCTGGATGCGGAGTTTCCCGGCCTGCTTCTCCCCGCTATCGACGATGGAGTTCTGCTGGCCGATGGTCGAAACGATGGTTTCGGGGCGGATAGAGAAATTGGCCAGCGCCGCCAGGCTGACGTAGACGTTCACCACGGGGGTCTGCTCGCCGTAGAGAGTCACCTTCTGCACGCCGTCGACCGTCACGAGGGCCGTTTTCAGCCGCTGGGCCCAGTCGCGCAGTTCCGACCACGAGAATCCCCCGTCGACGGAGAGTCCGTAATAGATGCCGTAAACATCGCCGAAATCGTCGGCGACGGTGATCTGCGACGCTCCGGCAGGCAGTTTCGGCTGGACGTTCAGCACCTTGCGACGCAGTTCGTCCCACAGCTGGGGAATCTCGCGTGCCGGCGTGGCGGGGTCCAGTTCGACCTGGATTTTCGAGACCCCGTAATAGGATTCGGAGGTGATTTTATGCACGAGGCGCATCGACTGCACCTCGCGTTCGATGGGTTCCGTGATGAGTTCCTCGACCTCCCGGGGCGTGGCTCCCGGGTAGGAGCAGACGAGCGACGCCGACTTGATGACGAAGACCGAGTCCTCCTTCTTGCCCAGCGTCGAGAAGCCCAGCGCTCCGCCGGCCAGCAAGACGAAGAGGAAGAAGTAAATCACTTTGGCGCTTCGCAGGGAATATTCGGGCAGATTCATCGCAGCGTCATTTTAAAATCCGGACCCGTTCCCCTTCGCGCAGCTGGTAGACCCCCGCCGTGACGACCCTGTCGCCCGGCGCAACGCCGCTGTCGATGACCACGCGGTCGCGGCCGAACAGCTCCCCGGGCTTCACCTCGCGGCGCGAGACGCGGTCGTCGGCACCGACGACCCAGACATAGGTGCCGCCCTCGGCCGGGGCGTAGATGGCCGACACGGGCAGCGACACGGCATCGGGAACCGGATCGGGGCTCTGCATGGTGATCGTGCACGACATGCCGGGCGAAATGCGGTAACGCGCCGGGTCGGGATTTTCGAGGGTCAGCGACACGGGGAATCCCGAGGCGTCGGACGAGGTTTCGACATACTCTTTCAAGCGGGCCGGAATCGCCGCACCCCGGTAATTGTCGAACTCGACGGTGAAATGCGTCAAACTGTCCCGCAGCAGCGACAGCCCGGTTTCGGGCAGGGTGAACTGGACGGTCGTGGTGACGGGATTGACCAGCCGGAGAATCGACTGCCCGGCCTGCACGCGTTCGAATATATCGACGTATTTGCGTTCGACGACTCCGGCGAACGGAGCCCTCAGGCGCGTGTCTTTCAGCAGGTCGAGGGTGTTTTCATAGGTGGAGCGGGCCTGCGCATAGCGCGTCGAGGCCGCTTCGGCCTCCTGCCGCGACACGGCCTCGTGTTCCAGCAGCCGCTGCATGCGCTGCTGCTGCGAGCGGGCCTCCTCGAAAGCCGAGCGGGTCGCCGCCACCTGCAGCTCGAGATCCCGGGGGTCCAGCTCGGCGAGCAGCGCCCCCTTTTTCACGCTCTGTCCCTGCGCAACGGGAACGTCGAGGACCTGTCCCGCCACCTTGAAGGCGAGGTTCACGGCATCGTCGGGAGTGGCCATGCCGGCGAAATCCTTGTCGATGAGGCCGGCGCCGGCCGCCGTCGTGACCTTCACGGGACGCACCGCCTCGGGAGCCGGGGCCCTGCGGCCGCACGCCCCGGCAAGCAGGGTTATCAGTAAAACGGTGATTGTTCGCATACGAAAAAAGTTGACACGGTGAAAATCGTGTCAACTTTTATACCACATCCGGCAGGGAGCCCCTACGGACGAATATCGCGACAATTCCTTTTAGCCGTGATGGTTCCGTCGTCCAGCACCACAAGGCCGTTGTAGGCCCTCAGCATGGTTTTCATCGTCGAGGCGTCGATGTTGTAGCACCTCACCTCCCCCGAGCCGAAATCGTGCCACGTCACGCCGTACAGCGGATCGGGCGTCAGGCAAACCACGTGCGCACCCTCCTCCCGGGCCTGTTCGACCAGCCGGGCCATGCGCCGGGCGCAAGGTCGCGGCAGATGATCCAGCTCCGTGACGCAGAGCATGTAAACCCGACCCGACATGGTCAGCACCTCCTCCGTGGCGTCACCCTCGGCGTCACGCAGGGCGAATTCGCTCACCAGCGGCCGCACCGACGGCAGCTCGCTCGTGGTGCGGGTGTCCACCCACTCCCATTTTTCGGCATCCTGCCACTCGGTGTCGTCCAGCGAAAACTCGCGCTCGCGGCCCGTCTCCCGGTTGCGGTAGATCAGCACGGTCTCCGACTCGCCGGGCTCGACGGCCGGTTCCTGCATCGCCTCGTGGATATTGACCCCGACCTTATAGGGCAGGAAATCGATCAGCGGCAGATGAATGTAACAGTAGTAACCCAGGTACATCGAGAGGAAGAAGAACGTGCACGTGAGCACGATCTCCAGGGGTTTGAAAGCGAAAATCTTGTCGGGACGGTAGCGCCACCACACCACGAAGGCCATCGGCAGCAGGGCGAGGTTCTTGGCGAAGGTCTCCCAGGGGGTGAGTTTCAGCGCCTCGCCGAAGCACCCGCAGTCCTCGACGGGGATGAGCGTGGCGCTGAGCAGCGTCAGCAGCGTGAAGAAGATCATCGAGACCAGCGCGAAGATCGAAATCAGCCGGATGCGAACCTTGAACAACAGCATACACCCCATCATCAGCTCGGCACCGCACAGCCAGATCGAGAAGGTCATCGCCGCAGGCTGCAGGTACTCCACGCCGTAGATCGAGAGGTACTCGTTGACCTTCAACGCCGTGCCCCACGGATCGATCACCTTCGAAAAACCCGAAAGGATAAACGTGCAGGCGAGGATCAGCCGGCAAACGTTTGCCAGAATCTTGAATGCCCGAGTCCTTCTCATCGCGCGTCGAGTATCGGGGCCAGAACGGCGCGTATCTTGTCGAAATTGCACTCGGGGCTGTCCATCGCCCCGTTCGCATCGCCGCAGTCGACGACGCGCAGCGATGCGTCCTTCGCCGCCGCCGCGAGGTAAACCTCCCGGACACGCCGCTGCAGGTCGAGGGCATCCTCGTGGATGTCTTTCGCCCCCCGCAGGTAGGTGCGGTCGTCGCCCTCGCGCATCTCGGTGAGTTTGCTCTCCGTAAAGGCGAAGGGCACGTCGAGGAACAGCGACATATCGGGACGCGGCAGGTCGTTATAGCCGAATTCAAGGTCGAGAATCCATTGTGCGAGACGCTCGCGCGGCTCCCCGGCGGGCAGTTTCGCACACTGGAAACCCACGTTCGAATAGACATAGCGGTCGAGGATCACGGCTTTGCCCGCGGCGATCCACGCCCGGATCTGCGGACCCGCGGCGGCGCGGTCGCCGGCGAAAAGCAAGGCCACAAGGTAGGGATCGACCTCGTTCACACCGCCGAACTCGCCCCGGAGAAAGCGGGCTATCAGTTCGCCGTAAACCGGAGCGTCGAAGCGCGGGAAATGCACATACTCGCTCTCCACACCACGCTCGGCAAACAGCCGGCGCAACATACGGATCTGGGTAGACTTGCCCGCTCCGTCCAATCCTTCGAGTACGATAAACATGGTTAGTAATTTTTAATACCTCTTAATCATTTTCGGAGCGTAGTGGCGCTCCCTACCGTCGTTGTCGCCGCCCGTGGCGGCGTTTGCAAATTGGACCCACCCCCAACCCCCGCCTTGCCGGGGGCTCAGTCGCATCGCGACCGGAATATCGCCAAAACGTTCAGCTTCAGTTGCGAAGCATCCGCACGGCCCTTTCGACCCCGGCGGCCAGCGCATCGGCCTCGGCAAGGGTGTTGTAGAGCGCAAACGAAGCCCGGCACATCCCCGTGGTGCCGTAGCGGTCCATCACGGGTTCGGCGCAATGCTGGCCCGTGCGGACCGCAATGCCCAATTTGTCGAGGATCATCCCCATATCGTAGGGATGCACCCCCTCGACGTTGAACGACACGATGGCGCACTTGCCGGGCGCCGTGCCGTAAATCCGCAGTCCGTCGATGGCCGACAGCCGCTCCGTGGCGCGGCGCAGCAGCGCTTCCTCGTGGGCCTCTATCTCCGCCGGATCGAACCGCTGCACGAATTTCACCGCCTCGCCCAGTCCGATGGCCCCCACGAAATTGGCCGTTCCGGCTTCGAATTTCAGCGGCACGGGGGCATAGGTGGTCTTTTCGAACGTCACCGTGTCGACCATGTCGCCGCCCCCGAGGAACGGCGGCATCTTCTCCAGCAGGGCGCGTTTGCCGTACAGCACGCCGATACCCGTCGGACCGAAGAGCTTGTGGCCTGAAAAAGCATAGAAATCGCAGTCCATCTCCCGGACGTTCACGCCGCCGTGGACCACGCCCTGACAGCCGTCCACAACGACGACAGCCCCTGCGGCATGCGCCGCCGCGATGACGGGCCGCAGGTCGGGCCGCGTACCGAGCGTGTTCGACGCCTGCGTCACGGCCACCACGCGAGTTCTTTCGTCCACGAGCGACGGCAGCAGGTCCGTGCGCAGCGCCCCCGACTCGTCGAACGGCAGCACGCGGATTTCAGCTCCCCGGCGCCCGGCCAGCAGCTGCCACGGCACGATGTTGGAGTGGTGCTCCATCTCGCTGACGAGGATGTTGTCCCCGGCTCCGACGAACGCATCGCCCCAGGCATAAGCCACCGTGTTGAGCGACGCCGTGGCGCCCGCCGTGAAGACGATCTCCTCCTTTTCGGCCGCACCGATAAAGGCGGCAATCCGCTCCCGGGCAGCCTCGTACAGCTCCGTGGCCTGCTCCGAAAGGAAATGCACGCCGCGGTGAATGTTCGAGTTCAGGTCCCGGTAGAGGTAATCGACCGTATCGATCACCTGCCGGGGCTTTTGCGCCGTCGCGCCGCTGTCGAGGTAAACCAGCGGCTTGCCGTAGACCTCGCGGTGCAGGATCGGAAACTCTTCCCGTATTTTTTCAATGTCGAACATGCTTACAATTTTTCCATTTTCGCCAAGGCCAGCTCCATGATAGCCCCGCACAGCGGCTCAATGCCGCAGCGCGTCACGACGTCGCCGACGAATCCCTCGATCTGCAGCCGCCGGGCCTGCGATTCGCTCAGGCCCCGCTGGCGCATGTACAAAATCGCTTCGGCATCCATCTGCCCCACCGTCGCGCCATGCGAACATTTCACATCGTCGGCATAGATTTCCAGCTGCGGCTGGGTCGTGATGCGTGCCGTCTCGCTCAGCAGGATGTTGCGGCTCTGCTGCCGGGCATCGGTGCGCTGGGCGTCGGGAGCGACGTAGACCAGTCCCGAGAACTCCCCGACGGCCTGCCCTCCGGCAACACCCTTCACATAAGAGTTGCTGCGGCAGTCAGCCACGTTGTGCCCCGTGCGGAGCTTCACCACGCAATGCTCGCTGCCCGCGGCGAGAAACACCCCGCCCAGTTCGTTTTCGGCATCCGCGCCGTCGAGGTCGATGCGGTACGAAGCGTTGGCGCTCGACAGCTGCACCGTCGTCACACGGCAGCGGCTGCGAGCGGCCTGCTTCACCGAAACCTCGGCGAACGCCTCAGCCGTGAAAAGCTCGGTCAGCTCCAGCTGCGCCCCTTCGGCCAACTCCACCTCCAGCACCGACAGGTCGGGAACGGTGTGCACCACGACGACCCGCGCCGAAGCACCGGCCGCCGCCTCGACGCGGAGCTTCCGGGGATCGACCGCCGCGAAAGGTTCGGCCACGGCCCCGTCGATCCGGAGCACCTCGCCGTCCGCCGCACGGAAACCGCGGATGATGTCGAGAATCGTCTCCATCACTTGTCGTATTCGTTGATCAGCCAGTCGTAACCCTCCTTTTCGAGACGGAGGGCCAGCGACCTGTCGCCCGAATGGATAATGCGGCCCTTGTAGAGCACGTGCACCACGTCGGGCACGATGTAGTCGAGCAGACGCTGGTAGTGCGTGATGACCACCGTGGCATTCTGGGGCGTATGCAGTTTGGTGACGCCCGTGGCGACGATCCGCAGGGCGTCGATGTCGAGACCCGAATCGGTCTCGTCGAGAATTGCCAGTTTCGGATCGAGCATCGCCATCTGGAAAATCTCGTTCTTCTTCTTCTCGCCGCCCGAGAACCCTTCGTTCACGGCCCGCGAGGTGAGTTTCGACGAGAGCTCCACCACGGCGCTCTTTTCGCGCATCAGCTTCAGGAATTCGGCGGCCGTCAGCGGCTCCTCGCCACGGAACCTGCGCTGTTCGTTGACGGCCAGCTTCATGAAATTGGCCATCGTGACGCCCGGAATCTCCACCGGATACTGGAAGCCCAGGAACAGCCCCAGCCGCGCCCGGTCCTCGATGGGCATCGACAGCAGGTCGCGGCCCAGGAACTCGGCAGAACCTTCCGTGACGGTGAATTTCTCATTGCCCGCGAGCACCGACGCCAGCGTCGACTTGCCCGAACCGTTGGGGCCCATGATGGCGTGCACCTCGCCGGCTTTGACCTCGAGGTCGATGCCCCGGAGAATCTCCTTGCCATCGACCGAAGCGTGTAAATTATGTACCTTCAGCATATCTTCTTTCTTTTATTATCCTACACTTCCCTCCAGCTGCAAAGCCAGCAGTTTCTGCGCCTCGACGGCGAATTCCATCGGCAGTTTCGACAGCACCTCGCGGGCATAGCCGTTGACGATCAGCCCCACGGCATCCTCCGTCGAAAGCCCCCGCTGGTTGCAGTAGAACAGCTGGTCGTCGGAGATTTTCGAGGTCGTGGCCTCGTGCTCCACCACGCCCGTGCGGTTGCGCACGTCGATCACCGGAAAGGTATGCGCCCCGCAGCGGTCGCCGATCAGCAGCGAATCGCACTGCGAATAGTTGCGGGCGTTCTCGGCCCCCTTCGCCACACGGACCAGCCCCCGGTAGGAATTCTCGCTCCGGCCCGCGGAGATGCCCTTCGACACGATGCGGCTGCGGGTGTTGCGGCCGATGTGGATCATCTTCGTACCCGTGTCGGCCTGCTGGAAATTGTTGGTCATGGCCACCGAGTAGAACTCTCCCACAGCATTGTCGCCCGCGAGGATGCAGCTCGGGTATTTCCACGTGATCGCCGAACCCGTCTCGACCTGCGTCCACGACAGGCGGGCGTTCTCGCGACAGATGCCGCGCTTGGTCACGAAATTATAGACGCCGCCCCGCCCCTGCCGGTCGCCGGGATACCAGTTCTGAACGGTGGAATATTTCACCTCGGCGTCCCGCTCGACGATGATCTCCACCACGGCGGCGTGCAGCTGGTTCTCGTCGCGCTGGGGCGCGGTGCACCCCTCGAGGTAGCTCACATAGGAACCCTCGTCGGCCACGATCAGCGTGCGTTCGAACTGCCCCGTGCCTGCGGCGTTGATGCGGAAATAGGTCGAAAGCTCCATCGGGCAGCGCACTCCCTTGGGGATGTAGCAGAACGAACCGTCGGAAAAAACCGCAGCGTTCAGCGCAGCATAGAAATTGTCGGTATAAGGCACGACGCTCCCGAGGTATTTTTTCACCAGCTCGGGGAAATCGCGCAGCGCCTCGGAGATCGAACAGAAAAGGATGCCCTTTTCGGCCAGCACCTCCTTGAAGGTGGTCTTGACCGACACGGAGTCCATCACGGCATCGACCGCAACGCCCGCCAGCGCCATCTGCTCCTCCAGGGGGATGCCCAGTTTGTCGAAGGTGCGCTTCAGTTCGGGATCGACCTCGTCCATCGATCCGAGCTGCTTTTTAGGCTTGGGAGCCGCATAGTAGATGATCTCCTGAAAGTCGATCGGAGGGATCGTCAGATGGGCCCACGTCGGAGGTTCCAGCGTCAGCCAATGGCGGTAAGCCGCCACGCGCCGCTCGGTCATCCACTCCGGCTCGCCCTTTTTGGCGGAGATCAGCCGCACGACATCCTCCGAGAGACCTTTGCCGATGGTTTCGGTCTCGATGTCCGAGGTGAAGCCGTACTTGTATTCCTGCTCTCCGATATTTTCCAGTATGTCTTTTTCGTTTTCTGCCATTACACACGAACAATTAGCGCAAAGGTACAAAAATCCGTTTAAATTTTCACCATAGCCCCTGCAAATCTGGTTCCGAAGCGGCCAAACGACAAAAAAGGGCGCCCATTTGCTGAGCACCCCGTAATTTCATTGGAAATAGACGGTTAATTACCGGCTTCCCACTTCAGCGAGAATAGATTGATAGCGTTCACTTTACAATAGATATAAATATCCTTTTCTCCACTAACGGTAAGATCGGCCTCCAATGTTCCCTTCGATGTAGGAGCCAAACCCAACTTTTGCGCCGTGTCGCCGACCGTTACCCAAAGTTCCCGAATCGCCGCATCCGTAGCCGAAGAACTCGAAGACTGGCATTCCACGGTCAACTTGCCGCTGCTGTTGGCCTTGAATTTCAAAGCGCGAGCCAATGGCGTCACCCCGTCGGCATCAATTTCGGAAGAACCATTGAGCTTAATGCGCTTGCCCTCTTCAATCGTCACCTTTTTCGCGGAAGTAGCGATGATCGTCAGGTCACCGTAAGCCTTCGTTTCCGTCACATCACCCGCCGGGAAAATCTCCTTATCAGTAAAATCCCAGGCATAGGAAGTACCCGTATCGCCACCGCCCGGGGTCACGGTCAATTTGGCCGTACCGGCGTCGGATGCCTGCGACGAAGCGTCGGCAGGATTGGCGACCACCGAAATCGTGTATTCACCCACGGCAAGTGCGGCAACCGCAGCGGCGGCAATCGTGTAGGCCGGAGAGGTCACATTCTCGGCAGCACCGCCGTTGAAAGTCACGTCATAAGAAGCCGCTCCGTCGATGGCCGCCCACGAAGCCGTCACGGCAGTCTGGTCGCCCACGGTCACCTTCGCCGGTTCGAGTTTCACGACGGGAGCGGCCAGTTTGGTGTCGTTGACCGTCAGCGTGGCGCTGCCCGCGGACGACGGTTTGTAAAGGTAGTCGGAGGCGGCCGCAGCAGTCACCGAGATCGTATAGGTTCCCGGCTTGAGTTTGGCGACGGTCTCGGCCGGAACGGTCATTCCGGTCGTGGAAACGGTTTCCGAGAGACGAACGACCTCTTCGGTCTCCCCGACGAGCGTCGTCAGCGCAAGGCGGTAGGTGTAGGTCGCGACGTTGGGAACGGCGGCCCACGAGAAGGTCACGGGAGCGCTGTCGCCCTTGGTCACCTCGGCGGGAGAGGCCGTAACCTCGGGAGCGGCGAGCGGCGTGGCGTTCTGCCCCGGGGCCTCGGTGCCCTCGTACCAGCCGATGCTGTAAATGTGGTTGACCGTAGCGTCGGTATAAATCGAAACCACTGCCGACGCCGGAATGCCCGGGCAGGGAATGTAAACCTTGCCGCGGTTGTCTGCCGTGGGAGCCTCGAAAGGTCCGAAAGCCTTGCCCAGCGCATCGACATAAGCATAGATGTTGCGACCGGCAGCGTTGGCATAGCAGTCGATGGCCAGCACGCCCTCGCCCACCACCGGGAACTGCACGGCACGCTGGGTGGGCGCTTCGCCCTCCTTGTAGGTCGATTTGCCGCGCAGGTCGAGGTAGTTGTAGCCGTAGTCGGCATCGGCCTGAATCTGGACGTTTTTGCCCGAGGCGGCCAGGATCGTGAGACCGTCGATGGTCTGGTTCGACTCCCAGTTGGCGACCGGCCATTTCGACGCATCGGTGAAATCCCAGAAACTGGACTGTCCCAGCGTCGTGACGACCAGATTGCCCGACTCGACACCGTCGATGTAGACCGAAATCGCATACTCCGTGCGCTCCTTCAGCCCTTCGAAGGTATAGGTATGCGCAGCGATCTGCTCCTGGGTCAGCGTGATATTGCGTTCATCGTCGCCGCCTTTCAGCACGAGCCCCGTCACCTGCTGGTCAGCACCCCACGAAAGGGTGATCGCCGAAGCGCTCTTGTCGGTCACGTCGACGTCGATCTTGTCCGAAGCGACGAACGTGACGGTTCCGCGCACTGCCTCGTCGCGCAGCAGCTCGACGGTGTAGGCCGTACCGGTCGTGAGGCCGGTGAGTTCGTATTTGCCGGCGGCGATCTGATCGGCCGTAAGTGCGACCTTACCGATGCCGGGCGTCACGTTGAGGCCGGTGACGTTCGATCCGGCGACCCAGCGCAGCAGGGCCGTGGTGGCCGTGATGTCCTCATCGGAGACCTTGCCGTCGTTCAGGAAGAGGTTCTCGATGCCCGTGGCGAAGAGGCAGACCGCAGGTTTCGAATCGGAGACGCCCGTGCGCTGTGAAACGGCGACCAGTTCGGCCTTCCATTCGCGGTTGCCGGGAAGCTCCTTGAAGGAGTAATCCATCGTCTTGACCGTCGTGCCGTCGCCGTCGAGCGGGGCTATCAGGTCCACCTCGTCGTAAACGCCGCCCTCGCCGTCAGTATAGGAAAGCGTCAGCGTGTAATCGGAAATGCCGGTCATGACCGTCCACGAAAAGGCGACGTTCACGTTGTTGGTCAGCGTATAGGTAAAGTTCAGCGGGGAGAACTCGCGGTCGTAGGCGATATCCTCGATGATCCCGTCGGGGTCCGAACAGCCGTGAAGCGACACCGCACCGGCGAAAAGCGTCACGAACAGCAGGAATTTATTGATAATCGTTTTCATACGTTTCTTGTTTTTTCCTTTTTCAGGTCACTATCTCACCGGATAACCGTAGTCGTTGGCCAGCATGCTGTTGGTGGTGATCGACTGCTTGAAGATCGGCCAGAACATGTGCACGTCGGGATCGTACTGGTAGATCAGGTCGATACGTCCCGTGGAGGTCGTGCCGCTCTTGATATACTCCTCTTCGAGCGTGCCGTCGGTCTTCTTCGAGGTGTAGAGCGTCCAGCCCTCACCGTCAGGCTCGCCGGCCTCGCCGAAATCCAGTCCGTGGAGCTGAACCGTCTCGCCGTCGTCGGCATACTTGTAGTAGACCTTCGTGCCGATGGTCGAGAAATCGTAGCTTTCGCCCGTGACGGTCGACGTATAGGTGGTGTGGTCGAGCATGGCCTTCATCTTGCCCTTCACGTCGTCGAGCGACTTTTTGAGCAGTCCCCAGCGAATCAGGTCCTGCTTGCGGAGCTGCTCGCAGTTGAATTCGAGCATGCGCTCCTTGTAGATGGCATTGAACATCGCCTCTTTCGACCCGATGGCGTCGAGATAGGCATCGACCGTGTTGTTCGATTTGAAGGCGCGGAAGCGAACCTTGCGCAGCTGCGTTTTGGCATAGGGCAGGTCGTTGAGCTCGTTGGCGGCCTCGGCGGCCATCAGCAGCACGTCGGCATAGCGCATCAGGATCGGCTTGATGCCGCAATCGTTGCCCGAAACCACGCTGTTCATCCACTCGTAGCGGTACTTGCCGCAATACCATTTCTGCACGTTCTCCAGCTCCTGTTTGCCGCCGTTCCAGCGGTAGGGAATGCAGGTGACGTCGCGGCGGCGGTCGGCCTTGTCATACTCGTAGAAGAGCGTGGGAACCGGACCGATGGTGCCGCCGGCCCCGGCCTTGCCGCAGTATTTGTCGGCCGTGGCGTGGCGGATGGCGTAGTTGTTCATCCACTGGCCGCGGTTGTCGGCGAAGGGAATCACGAAAAGCGTCTCGCCGCCGGCCGAGACCTCGCGTTTCATCATGTCGCGCCAGATCTCCTCGAACGAACCTTCCAGTTTCACGGAGACATTCTCCTTGGCGATCACCTCCTTGCAGGCAGCGAGAGCCTTGGTGTAGAGGATGTTGTCACCCCACTCCTGTCCCGCTTCGACCAGCTTGCTGCGGCGGTTCGAGCCGACGTCGCCCGTGCCGATCCGCCCCTCGTCGGGACGCTGCGCATAACCGGCGGCCGAAAGGCACACGCGGGCCAGCAGACCGTAGGCGAAAGCCTTGTTGACGCGGGTCACGGCACCCGTGCGGGCGCCCTCGTTGGGCCAATCGACATAGCCGGCCGCCTCTTCGAGGTCGGCGATGATCTGCTTGTAGATTTCGTCGCGGTCGCTCCGGGGCTTGTTCACGTCGCCCGTCTCGCCGATGGGCTGGAAACGTGCCGGAACGTCGCCCCAGGCCCTGATGAGGTCGAAATAGAAGAACGCACGCAGCACCAGCGACTCGCCCAGCAGGTAGCGCATCCCGGCATTGCCCTTGACATTGCCGTACTTGCGGAGCCCCGCAATGGCGAGATTGGCGTTCTCGATGGCGGTGTACATCAGCGCGAACTGGCCACTGCTCTCGTTGAGCTGGCTGCCGGCGTCGTCGTAAGTGGGATTGTAGGAGTAAATCAGCGTCTTGGTGTCGGTGGGTTTGTCGGGCGATGCCGAAACGTACCACTCCGAATCCGTGTTGGCGCCGTAGTAAACCAACCAGCGGTTGCGGTAGGACTTGTCCACACCGAACTGGCGGTAGATATTCATGACGGCCGCCTCGGCATAGGTCTCGTTCGAAAACATGGTCTCCGAATCGGACGACGAGGACGAGCGGGTATCCAGCAGCTCTTCGCCGCACGATGCGGCCATGAAGCCGGCGCAGGCAAGGATATAGATTAACTTTTTCATCGTTGAGTTTTTTTCAGTCGGTTAGAGGTTAGAAGCTGATGTTCGCACCGAATACCCACGAACGGCTCTTCGGATAGGCCGAGTAGTCGACGTTGGGGGTCATAGGCGTCGCGCGGCGCGTGTCGACCTCGGGATCGAAGCCGCTGTACGGCGTCCAGCAGAAGAGGTTGGTGCCGGTGGCATAGAAACGCACTTTGCTGAGGCGGACCTTGCGCGTCCAGCTCGAAGGCAGCGTATAGCCGATCGTCAGCGACGAGAGGCGCAGGAACGAAGCGTCCTCCAGCAGCCAACTGTGCACGACCGTCTGGGGCATGTAGGGCGACCACATGGTCGTCGTGCGGTTGGCGGCGGCCAGCGCTTCGGGGTCGGTGATCACATTGCCCGTCGTCCAGTCGACATTGGTCCAGCGCTTGCCGAGGGCCATTGCATCGGAAAGGTTGCGGATCACGCCCTTGCCCGTGTATTTCTGCGAGGAGGTGAACTCCACGTTGTTGGCGTTGAAGACCTTGTTGCCGTAGGAATAGGTGAAATTGGCGGCGATGTCGAATCCGTAGGCATAGCCCGAGAGCGAGAAACCGCCCGTGAAGCTGGGCTGCACGTTGCCGATCTTGCCCTGAATGGGGGTGCCATCGGCATCGCAGAGCAGTTTGAGCGATCCCGGACGCATGTCGCCGACCACGCCGGCGCAGTTCGAACCGTCGAGCGTCTTCCATTTGCCCGTCTCGGCATAGTAATCCAGGTCGAAATCCTCGACCTCGTAACGTCCCAGCGTCGTGTAGCCGTGGACATCGCCGATGGCGCCGCCCAGCACGGCGTAGTAGTCCGTGACGTTGTTGTTCCAGCCCGACGACTGCGAATAGGTGTCCAGTCCGGCCAGGTCCATGATGCGGCTGCGGTTGAAGGCGATGTTGGCGTTGAAATTCAGCCCGTATTTGGCCTTCTCGAGGATCACGGCCGAAACCGAGACCTCCAGACCGCGGTTGCGGATCGTACCGGCGTTGCGGTACTGGAAGCTGTAACCCGAACCGGAGACGGGATAGCGCATGAGGATGTCCTCGGTGGTGTTCTGGTAGACCTCGACCGATCCCGAAAGACGGTTGCGCCAGAATCCGAAATCGAGACCCAGGTTATGCGAATAGGTGGTCTCCCACGTCAGGTTGGCATTGGCCATGTAGCTCTCGCTGGCGCCGTTGCCGTTGGGGGTCCAGTAGGTCGGGTCGCCGTAGATGAAGCTGCTGCCCGTGCCGACCTCGTAGAGCTGCGTCAGGCCGCCCATGCCGGTCGGAATGTTGTTGTTGCCCGCGGTACCGAAGCTGTAACGCAGCTTGAGGTTGTCGAGCCACCGGAGGTCCTTCATCCCCCACTCGTCCGAAAGACGCCACGAAGCGGCCACCGAGGGGAAATAGCCCCATTTCTGGCCCTTCGAGAATTTCGACGAACCGTCACCGCGCATCGTGGCCGAAACCAGATACTTGCCCTTGAAATCGTAGTTGATGCGTCCGAAATAGGAGAGCAGGATGTCGTCGGCCGCATAGTTCATGTTCGACGAGCTGGCGTTGGAACCCGCACCCATGAAGGTCCACGCCTGCTCGGCGGTGTAGAAATCGGGCAGGCCGTCGACCCACGTGTTGAACGTGCGCTGCTCGGTGATGATATACTCCTGTCCCAGCAGGACATTCAGGTGGTGGTTGTCGTTCGAAATCAGCTTCTTGAAATCGTAGTTCAGCGTATTGGTGTTGCGCACACGGCGGCGCGTCACGTCGTTGTAGTTGGTCGACGGGGTTCCCGGAACGGTCGAGCCCGAACCCCCGACCTTCGAATAGTAGGTCGTCACGCCGTAAAAGGAGTTGGTCTCCTGGCGGTACTCCTCCATGCCGGCCTCGACCTTCAAGTTGAGGTTGTCGACGATCTCCCACGTGAAGCCGCCGTTGGCGGTCCAGTTAGTACGCTCGCGCTTGCGGTCCGAATCCGAAACGGCGACCGTTGGCATCACAGCGTCCGAGGAGTTCTCCTCCAAATCGTCGCCGCCCTCGATCTGGGCCTTCAGCGGAATGGGCGTATAGAGCATGGCGTTCTTCAGGCGGCCCGTGCTCTGGGTGCCCGAGTCGTTGAGCGAGTTGGCGCCCGCGCCGCGCACCTTCATGCGCGAATAACGGATGTTGAAATCGAGCGTGATACGCTTGTTGGGCTTGAACTGCGTCTTCAGGCCGAGGTTGTCGCGGCTGTAATTCGAGCCGACCATGATCGCCTTGTCATAGAGACGCGCATAGGTGGCGTTCCACTTGAACTTGTCGCCGCCGCCCGAAACCGTGAGGTTGTGGTTGAACTGCTCGCCCGTGCGGCCGAAAAGCTGGTCCATCCAGTTGTTGCCCTTCACGTTGTCGTAGAGGTCGATGTCGGAGAACGACCCGAAATAGGGCTCGTAGTTGTCCGACACCTTGTTCTGGATGGCGGCCAGTTCGTACTGCCATTTGGCAAACTCCGAGGGGTTGAGCGCCTGCACCTGATTTTTGCGGGCGATGTCCTTGAAACCCCAGTATACATTGTAATTGACGTTGACCTTGCCTTTCTCGCCGCTCTTGGTGGTGATGAGCACAACGCCGTTGGCACCGCGCGAACCGTAGATGGCCGTCGAGAAAGCGTCCTTGAGGATGTCAATCGACTGGATTTCCGATGAGGAGATGTCGCTGATGCTCTCCACCGGAAAGCCGTCGACGATGTAGAGCGGCGCACCGTCGGACGAGAACGTGCCCGCACCGCGGACGCGGATGCGGATTTCGGCGTCGGGATCGCCCTCCGTGGCGGTGATCTGCACACCGGCCATGCGGCCCGTCATGGCCTCGGCGACCGAAGCCACGGGCATCTGCTGGAGCGTCTCGGCATTGACCGAGGCGACCGAGCCGACCACATCGCGGCGCTTCACGGTGGCATAGCCCACGACCACCACGTCGTCCATGGCCGTCGATTCGTCTTCGAGCGTCACGTCGATCTGCGTCTTGCTGCCGATGGCGATGCGCTGCGTCTTCATGCCGATATAGGAGATCACCAGCGTCTTCTTCGACGCGTCGGGCACATTGAGCGACCACTGGCCATCGACACCCGAGCTCGCTCCCAGGGTCGAACCGTCGACAATCACCGAAGCTCCGATAATCGGTTGGCCCGCCGAATCCTTGACGACTCCTCCGATTTTCTGAGCCACGGCCGCGGAGGCCAGACTCACACCCAGCAGGAACGACAGGGCGAACTTTAGAGTAAAGCTTTTCATATAAAAGGTTTTGGTTAATAATTAGGTTTTCGCTTCTTCCGTAAAAAACAGGGATATTTCTCTATACAAAAATAAATTGCCCCGGAGGATTCGATTGGTAATTTTTATCACTTCTCATGGATAATTTGTCAATCCCGGCCGAATGGCCTTCCAAAGCGCCGGGAAAGGGAAAACAGGGCAAAAAATCCTCCCTTGACAGGAGGATTTTTCCGGAAGAAATTTTTCTGTATCTGCGGATCAGAGGCGTCCTTTGGCCCGCGCAAACTCCAGAGACGCCCAGATGAAGGGACCCACGCCCTTGCAGTCGTTGTCGATCACCGGTTCGGAGATGTAGTATTCGAACGTCCCGCTGCGCATCCCCTTGCCGCCCAGCCCGGCCACCGAGCAACAGTCGGTCAGCGTGATCGTGCCGTCGGGATTTTCCTTCACGAAGCGGTCGACGAATTTTTCATACAGCCGCTGGGCCCCGGGTCCCGTTTCGGCGGGCAGGTAACCCAGCCGCACACCCTTGAGCATGGCATAGACGAACATCGCCGAGGCGGTCGATTCGAGGTAGTTGCCTTCGCGGCCCGGCTGGTCGAGGACCTGGTACCACATCCCGGTCGCGGGATCAGCGTATTTCGGCAGCACCTCGTAAATATGGTTCAGGATTTCGACCATCGGGCGCGTCGTGTCGTCCACGCCGAGGTATTGCAGCGTCTCGACGATGGCCATGGCATACCACCCCATCGCCCGGCCCCAGGCATGGGCCGACTGGCCGGTGGCCTTGTCGCACCAGAACATTTCGCGCGAATCGTCGTAGGCGTGGCGGTAAAGCCCCGTCGCGGGATCGTAAGTATGCGCCGCGACGACGACGAACTGGTTCACGATGTCGTCGACAGCCTTTTCGTATTCAGCCCCGGAAAGGTACCGCACGGCATACTCGGCATAGAACGGTTCGGCCATGTAGAGCCCGTCGAGCCACATCTGGTGCGGATAGACCTCCTTGTGCCAGAAACCGCCGTCGGCATTGCGGGGCTGCTCCTGCAACTGCGCGAAGAGCGTATCGAGCACCATTTTATAACGTGCGTCGCCCGTGCGGTCGTACAGCCCGAACAACGCCCGGCCCGGACAGATGTGGTCGAGGTTGTATTTCGATTTCTTATAGGTCAGTACGCTGCCGTCGGGCTGCACGATCGTATCGAAATAGCGGTCGGCATAGGCCGTGAACTCCGGGATGTCATAGGCTTCGCCGGCATCGGCGATGGCGAGCAGTTCGAGCCCCGTGGTGTAGTTCCACTTTATCTTGCCGGCGGGAATACCGTCGAGGGTCGTGGGCGAAGGATTGCGGGCGATCTCGCTCCGGGCCATGCGCACGGCGAGCGGCGTGACGGAATCGTAAAGGTGTCCGCGCGAGGTGCAGGCCACGGCCAGCACACACACGGCAGGTATCAGCAATCGTTTCATGCGGTTTTGGTGTCTTGGTTTTCTTTCAGGTTATGGGTTTTCAGGTATTCGGCGGGCGACATATGGTACTGCTCGCGGAAACAGCGGCTGAAATAGCCCGGATCGGAGAAGCCCACCTTGTAGGCCACCTCCGACACGGAGAACTGTCCCGTGCGCAGCAGGAGTTTCGATTTGGTGATGCGGTACTCCTTAATCAGTTCAACAGGCGATTTCCCGGTGAGGCTCTTGAGTTTGTTATACATCGTCGTACGGCCCAGCCCGAGGTGCGAAGCCAGCTGGTCGATCGTGAGCTCCGAATTCTCGATGTTCTCGCCCAGCCACGCCATCACGCTCTTCATAAACTCCTCGTCGCGGTCCGTGACGACGACATCCTCGACGACCAGTTCTGCAACCTTGTTGCGTGCCGACTGCGACGAGAATTTCTCGAAGAGTTTGCGCCGCTGGGTCAGCAGGTTGTCGATGCGGGCCAGCAGCAGCTCGATGCTGAACGGCTTGGTGATGTAACCGTCGGCGCCAAACTCCATGGCCTTCACCCGGTCGTCGGGCGAATGGCGGGCCGTGAGCATCACGATCGGGATGTGGCTCATCGTAAAGTCATGGCGGACCTTGTCGATCAGCTCGATGCCGTCCATGCGGGGCATCATCAGGTCGGTGACGATGATGTCGGGCATCTCGCTGCGAATCTTTTCGAGGGCCTCGACCCCGTCGTCGGCCTCAACGACGTAATAAGTGTCGATCAGACTGTTGTACATGAAGATGCGCAGTTCGCGGTTGTCCTCCACGAGCAGGATTTTCTGGGCATCCTTCGGCGGTGCGACATCGACGCGGCGCTGGCTGTCGGCGGGTGTGAAATCGCTGACCATATAGTCGTTACGTCGGTCGCCGTCGCCCGCCCCGGCCCCCGAGAAATCGATCTGCTCCATGCCGAAATGGGCGTTGCCGAGGCAGAGCTTCACGGTGAAGGCAGCGCCTTCGCCCGGGCGGCTCTCGACCGAGATTTCGCCGTGGTGCAGGGCCACGATGTCGCGGCACAGCGAGAGCCCGATGCCCGAACCTTTCATGTTGCTGTCCACGGCGCGGGAAGCCTGCGCAAAGCGTTCGAAGATCATCCCCTGCTTGTCCTTCGGAATGCCGATGCCCGTGTCGCGGACCGTGAGCAATACACACTCTTCCTCTTCGCGCAGCGAGAGGATCACCTCGACCCGTCCGCCGTTGGGCGTGAATTTCAGGGCGTTGGACAACAGGTTGTAGACCACGCTCTCCATGCGTTCGATGTCGACCCACACCAGCACCGAACGGCGCGAGACGGTGAACAACAGCTCGATCCGGCGTTCGGCGGCCATTTCACGGAAATCGTCGAGGGCATCCTCGACCAGCGGCACGAGGTCCACACGCGAGATTTTCAGCTCCATCTTGTCCTTGACGATCTTGCGGAAGTCCAGCAGCTGGTTGATAAGCGTCAGCATGCGCTTGGCGTTGCGGTGGGCCAGTGTGAGGCTGTTCTCGCCGCGGGGCGAAAGTTCGTCGTGCTTTCGGGCATCCTCGATGCCGCCCAGAATGAGCGTCAGCGGCGTGCGCAGTTCGTGAGAGATATTGGTGAAGAAGCGCAATTTCAGGTCGGTCATGTTCTGCTCGACGCTCGCTTCGCGGCGGATGCGGATGACCGAGCCGGCAATGCGGTAGGCAACGGCGGCGACGGCCAGCGCCAGCAGTACGTAGAGTGTCTTAGCCCACCACGTGAGCCAAGGGGGGGGGAGAACTTTCACCCCGATCGTGATCCCCTCGCCGGCCGCATCGGCATTGCCGACAAAAGCTTTGACGTGGAGCGTGTAATTGCCGATCGGCACATTGGAATAGGTCGCCCGGTTGGAGGTTCCCGAGATATTCCAGTCCTGGTCATAGCCCTCCAGCTTGTACATATACCCCACGATGTGCTGGATGGCAAAATTCAGCGAGGCGAACTCCATGCGGAAATTCGAGAAATTGTAGGGCAGAACGATACGGTCGGCCTCGGTCACCGACTCCGAGAGCGGCGAACGGCGGCCCGCGACGACGGGTTTGTTGCGCACGTCGAGCCCCGTGAAACGCAGCTCGTAGTCGATCTTCGCGGCGCGAATCTCCTCGGGGTCGAAGCGGTAGAGGTGGCGGCCGCTGCCGAAAAGCACGTCGCCCTGCGGTGCGGTGAGCGCCGTGGCCTCGCTGAAGACCGCGTTGCGCATGTTGTCGTAGAGGTAGTAGTTCGAGAAAATTCCGCGCCGCGGGTCGAAGCGCGACACGGCATTGTGCGTCGAGACCCACAGATCGCCCTGCTTGTCCTCGGTCAGGGCCATGCAGATGTTGCTGGCGAGGCCCGCCGTCTTGTCGTAACAGCGGAACCGGGGCATTCCCTCGGCGTCATAGTCCGAGATCAGGTTCAGCCCGCCGCCGAAGGTCGCCAGCCAGATGCGCCCCTCCGAGTCGCGGAGCATCTGGATAATGTCGTTGTTGCCCAGCGACGCGGCGTCGCCCGGAATCTTCTGCACCAGCCGGAAGCGCATCTGCTTGGCGCCGGCCCCCGGATCGAACACCAGCAGGCCGTCGACCGTGGCAGCGAACATCCGGTCGGGACGGTCGTAGAGCAGCCACCGCACGCGCCCCGCCTCGTCCGACGGATAGTGCGTCATCAGGTTGCCGGCGTGGATGAAGCGATGCCCCGCAGGGTCCTCCAGCAGGTTGATGCCCCCGCCGTAAGTCGCCACCCAGATGCGGCCCGAGCCATCCTCCTCGACGCAGTAGACCTGATCGTCGCTGAGCGACCAGGGATCGGCATCGGAGTGGGTAAAATGCGTGACCTTATAGCCGCTGCCCTCGGGCGTCATGCGGTAGAGACCCTCGCCCTTGGTGCCGACCCAGATGTTGCCCGAAGAGTCCTCCTTCAGGGCATAGATCATCCCCGTGCCCCGGCGGCCCTGCGCAGGAAGCGTGTAGACGGGTTTGTTCGCAGCGTCGAAGGCAATCAGCTCGCCGTCGCGCGTCCCGACCCACATCCGGCCCCGGCTGTCGGTCATCAGCGCCCGGATCTCGCCCGAAAGCGGATTCGGGGATTTCGAATCGAGCGTGAAGACCTCGGCGGGCTGGCGCAGGATCACCGCCTTACGCAGGCCGCGTTCGTGGTAAGTCGAGAGCCACAGCACCTCGTCGCGCACGTCGAAACGCACGACGGCGTTGGTCATCTGGCAGTTGGGCTGTTTGGGATCGTTGTAGAAGGGTTCAACCTCGTCGCGGTCGCGGTCGTAGTAACCGAAGCCCCAGTTGTTCATCTTGATCCACAGCAGGCCGCCGCCCTCGGCGATCTTGGTCAGGGTGTCGATGTTGTAGGAGACGGTGTAGGGCTGCTGTTCGAAATGCTTGTAATCGTCCGTCGCGGGGTTGTAGCGCGTGATGCCCGTCTCGGCCGAAGTCACCCACACGATGCCGTGCGAGTCGGCCGCGAGGCCGCGGATGCGGCGCGGACGCGCACCCCTGGGATTCAGCCGCGCCAGCCGGTTGCCCGACACGCGGTAGAGCTCCCCCGAACGGCTGCCGGCATAGACCGTCCTGCGCACCGAATCGGCGACGATGGCCGTGAGTGGAGCGCCGCCGCCCGGCAGGCGGATAACCGTACCGTCCCTGCGCCCGGTGCGGACCACCTCGTCGGCCGTGGCGCAGTAGACATATTCGGCATCGGCCGTGAAAGAGAAAGCCGGGGAAGCGGTTTCACAGAGCGTGCGGACCGTCTGCTCTCCGGCGGCCACCCGGCTCAACCGTCCGTCGGCGGCCGCAATCCAGGCATCGCCCCCGTCGTCGACGTACATCGCCGTGACATCGCCGCCCAGCGCCGGAGCGTCGAAAAAGGCATCGATACGCACCGGCGATTCGTCGCCGGCATCGCTGAAACGCGCCACACCCAGTCCGGCGATGGCCACCCAGGTGCCGCCGCGACGGTCGTGCAGGCAGTGCGTCATGCGGTAATGCTGCGAATCGACGCCCTCGACGAGCGACACCGCATCCTCGAACTGCTCGGTATAGCGGTTCAGGCGGTAGACATGGAAATTATAGGTCGTGAACCAGAGGTGTCCGTTCGAATCCTCGCTCACGGAAATGAAACGGTGGTGCGACAGGGGCGAGAAATCGCCCGGCGTGGTGCTGAAATTCTTGAAGGTGTATCCGTCGAAACGGCTGACGCCGTACCATGTGCAGACCCACACGAAGCCGCGCGAATCGGTGTAGATGTCGGCGATGCGGTCGTGCGTCATTCCGTCCAGCGTGGAGTAGGTCTGGAATAGGCACTGCGGAGGCGTCGCCCGGGCGAACGGGACGGCGGCGAGCAGCAAAAGGGTCAGCAAGAGTCTTTTCATAGTCATTCAACAAATCCGATCGGTATAAATATACAAAAAAAATCGGATTTTTAAGGTCTTTTTTCGAATGCCTCCACAACCTTCTGGGCCTCTTTTTCCGTCAGTTGCCGCGACCATCCGACGCGACTGCGGGGTGCGGCGCCGGGCCCTTCGGAAGCATATTCGGCATAAAAGACCGTTTTTTGCGCGTGCGGCTTCGACCAGTCGTGCCACCCTTCGGGCAGGATATGGGCCCCCATCTCGCAGCCGATAAAAACCGTCTGCGCATGATCGCGCCACGGACGCCCCAGCCAACAGCGTGCGATCCCTTCGGCGGCGGTCAGGCGGCAGTCTTCGAAAATCAGTCCGCACGCCTGTCCCCGGCAGGTCGAGGCCGCCGTGATGTAGGAATCGGCCTTCGAGCGGATCTCGCAGCGGCGGAACAGCGCCGCCGCCGAGCCGAAGATGAAATCGGTCGTACCCTCGACATAGCAGTCGTCGAAAGTGATGCAGGCATTCTCCGCAACGGTCTCCCCGTCGCGGTTTCCAACGCCATAGAGGTAGAGCGTGTCCTGATTGCCCAGGAAGCGGCAGCCGATGAACCGAAGATCCGTGCCGAGGCACTGTACGGCGACCGCCTGTCCCACGGCTCCCGCGGCATTTTCGAACGTGATGCCCCGCACCGTCCAGCCGTCGCCGCCGAAATAGACGGTCGAAGAGCCCGAGGTGCCCAACGGATGCCCGGTAGCGCCGGTCTTCGCGGCGTAATCGTCCCACGTAACCGTCACCGCTCCGCAGCCTTCCAGCACGACATGGCGTTTGGTGGCGGGAACGGCGATTTTTTCGCGGTAGGTGCCTTCGCAGACAAGGATGCGGGTCGTGTCGCGGCAAAAGTCGGGAACGGCGGCCACGGCCTCCGTCAGCGAGAAGAAATCACCCGAGCCATCTCGTGCGACCACGAAATCGGAGGGTTTCAGACGGCTGCCCAGCTCGGGAATCAGTTCCGGAAGCTGTGCGGCGACCATCCGCGCCACGGTGCGGGCACCGCGGACATTGAAATGGGTATTGTCCTGCCGCCCGTCGGGCCAGCGGGGGTTGGTTCCCGGCGCAACCCACATATAATACGCCTTCGAAGCCTCGTCGCCCAGCGACGAAACCCACGCGCGGGTCAGCCGCTCGGCGTCGATCAGCACGACGCCCTCTTCGGCGGCCACACGGCGCACGGCGGCTGCATACGGTCCGTGGGTGTCGTCCAGCGCATCGCCGGTGAAACGGCGCCGCACGACGGGCGTCAGCAGCACCGGGACGGCCCCTTTTCCGCGCGTCTCGGCCACATAGCGGCGCAGATTCGCGGCATACTGCGCCGGAGCGGCATAGCGGGTCGAATCGTCCTGTTTCTGGTCGTTGTGCCCGAACTGGATGAAGACGTAATCGCCCGCCTGCAGTTCATCGCAAACGGCCTTCCAGCGACCTTCGTCGCGGAACGACTTGGTGGAGCGTCCGTTGGCGGCGTGGTTGCAGACCGTGACCGAGCCGTCGAACAGCGGCCGGAATAACTGCCCCCACCCCCGTTCGGGATTCTGCTTCGCAAGCTCCTTCGTGGCGCAGGTCGAATCGCCGATCAGGTAGACATGCAGGTTCCGCCCGCAGGCCGTGCCTACGGATAACAAACAGATCGTCAGCAGGAAAAGTCGCCTCATGTCAAGTTACGGTTCAGGCAGGTTTCTATTCCAATGCGGTATAGCTGCCGCCCGCAGTCTGGGCGGCGGAAATCTCCCGGACCAGGAAGTGGAAATAGACCTCGATATTGGGATAGATTCCCTGCGGATCGAGCGTCGTGGCGTTGGCGTCGGAAGCGTCGTTGGGGTCGAGGCCCAGCAGCGTCTCGTAATAATCGGGGATACCGTCGCCGTCGGTGTCGGTCGCCGCACGCAGCCGCTCCTCGTCGGTGGCCGTGAGCTCGGGCCAGCCGCCGACAGCCGACTGGGTATCGATAATGCCGCCGGTCGAACCGTTACCGCCATTAGAGAAGGTGGCCGTCCCGCCGCGGGCGTCGGTCTCGGCACGCTTGTCCACGGCATCGCGGCTGAGCGAGGCTCCGGCATATTTCAGCACGACATCGAAAGCATCGGCGGCGCTGTGGGTCGTGGTGTGGCAGACCTGCGTATCGCCGGACCTGATCGGCAGGAGATTCGCCTGCCGCATGGTCGAAGCATTGCCCACGCCGCTTCCGTCATGCAGATAGATTCCGTCCCAGTTGTCGGCATTTATGGCCGCAGCGTACGAGCCCGCGTGATAGTTGCCCTGAACGTAAAGCCGGGGATAATCGTACTGCGTATTACTGCTGGCATAAAGCGAATTGGCATCGACGAAATAGTTGCGCGTCTTCGAGGCCGGCCCGGGCTTGTAGTAATTGTTCACGATATTGAACCAACCGCCCTCGCCGCCGTAAGTCGAATTGTCGTTCCAGTTGTAGATCACGTTGTTGCGGTAATCGACATTCCCGCGGTGGGTCGAAAGATGGCTGTCGTAGATCTCCGGATGGTCGATGCGGGCGTTGCGGCTCTTGTTGTGGGCCAGCAGGTTGTGGTGGAACGAGGCATTTTTGCCGCCCCAGATGCCGCCGTAACCGTGGCTCCCCTTGGGATGCCCCGAATTGTTGAGACTCTCGGAAAGCAGGCACCACTGCATCGTGAAATTCCGGTTGGCGTAGAACGAAGCGCATTCGTCCATCGACCACGACATCGAACAATGGTCGAGGATGATATTCTCGCGGTAACGCCCCCAGATACAGTCCTCCTGCGGTTTGGCGGCATCCTTGGTCGTATCGCCCAGGCGGAAACGGACATAGCGAACGATCACGTTGTCGGCATCGATGCGCACGGTATAGTCGCGCAGGCAGACGCCCCCGCCCGGGGCAGTCTGTCCGGCAATGGTGATATTGCCGTTCTTGATCGTGAGGTCTGATTTCAGGGCGATCGTTCCCGCCACGTCGAAGACGACGATGCGTTTGCCCGAAGCCTCGACGGCCGCACGCAGCGACCCCGCGCCCGAATCCTCGAGGTTGGTGACGTGGTAGACCTTGCCGCCACGACCGCCGGTGACGTACATGCCGCCGCCCTCGGCACCCGGAAAAGCACGCAGAACGCCGTCGTTCTCGTTGGCTAGGGGAAGCCCCAGGTTCACATCCGGGTCGACGGGCGAGCTGCCGTCCGAAAAGGTTACGAAATCGGAAAAGGCCGAATCCTCCCATTCGGACGAGCCCAGCGGCGCCACGGCACACACCCGGCAACGGTAGGTCACGCCCGGGGCCAGTTCGAAACGCTGGGAGCCGAGGCTCGTCGTTTTCGATTCCTCGGGCGCCGCGGCATCGCCGGCAAAAAGTTCGAACGTAAAGCGCACGGCCTCGACCTGCGCGGCGACCGACCAGCGCACGGTGGCCGTCTGACCGGAAACCGTGAACGTCACGTCGGGTACCGGAAGGGTTTTCCGCCCGGGAGCCTCCTCGGTGGAATCGCCGCCGCATCCGGCAGCAAGTGCCAGAAAAGCGGGTAACATATATAAAAACATATTGCGTATCATTTGGTTAGCTATTTAATAACGACATAACGGGCCGCACTCTCGGAAAGGTCCGCATTTTCCTTGGTGATCTGCGCCGAGGAGACGGCGATGCCGCGGTTGCGGCTGCCCGTCACGACCAGGGCGCGATCCAGTCCTCCGGGGGCGACGAAACCTTCGGCCCGGAGGTTCTTCACGTTGTTGAGCATCAGCGCAGGACCCTGCTCGGGGACGATCTGCACGTTGCGCAGCACGACATCCGAGGATTCGTTGATCCGGGCGCCCGTCGCGGCATAAATATAGGTATTTTCGACCGTCACATGCTCGACGTTCATCTCCGGCAGGCCGTTGAAATACATCGCACGGCGGGCTCCGCGGCACCAGACATTGCGGATATGGATATTGCGGAATGCGGGCGTGGTCTCGTCAACAGCCTTGGGAGCCAGGTCCGCAGATTCGGCTTCCGCCCCCGCGGCAAACACCTCGGAGGCCGATTTGCCGCCGTAGAAAAGGTCGAACAGCAACGGCTCCTGCAGGATGTCGCTCATGGCGATATCCTCGATCCAGATATGCTCCACCACCCCGCCGCGACCGCGCGTGGACTTGAAGCGCAGGCCCACGTCGGTGCCCGAGAAGACGCAGTTCGAGACCTTGACATTGCGCACGCCGCCCGACATCTCGCTGCCGACGACAAAGCCGCCGTGGCCGTGAAAGACGATGCAGTTGTCGACGAGGATGTTCTCGCACGGGATGCCGCGGTCGCGGCCCGCCTTGTCCTTGCCGCTCTTGATGCAGATGCCGTCGTCGCCCACGTCGAAACGCGAGTTGGTCAGCACGACGTTCCGGCACGACTCGATGTCGATGCCGTCGCTGTTCTGCGCATAGTCGGGGCAGCGAACCGTTATATCATTGACGATCAAGTTAGTACACATTGCCGGATGAATATTCCAGCAGGGGGAGTTCTGGAAGGTGACGCCTTCCAGCAGGACATTCTCGCAGTTGTGGAGGGCAACCATGACCGGACGCAGAAAATCGCGCATACGCTCGAAATCGGCACGTGTCGTGGCCCACGTCGAGACGTTCTGGTCGGCGCCCGAGGTAGCCCCGAACTTATAGCTTTCGGAAGGATACCACGTCTTTTCGTCATCGGAGAGTACGCCGCCCCCCTGCACCAGCTCTTTCCACTGGCGGGGATTGAGTTTGTCCTTTTTCACGGCACGCCAGGCATCGCCGTTTCCGTCGATCACACCGCTGCCCGTGACGGCCACGTTCTTCACGCCGCGGGCCGACAGCGGCGACTGGCAGCGCAGGGTGTTGAGTCCCTCGAAGGTGGTCTCGACCAGCGGGTAGAGCGATTTATCGTCGCTGAAAACAATCACGGCGTTCTGACCCACATGGAGTTCGATGTTGTCCTTCAGCACGATGGGCCCCGTGAACCAGACCCCCTCGGGAACCTCCACACGGCCGCCTCCGCGGGCAGCGAGGGCGTCGATGGCAGCGGCAAAGGCCGCCGTGTTGAGCGTATGGCCGTCGCCCACACCGCCGAAATCGGCGACGCTGACCGTATCGGCCGGGATTGCGGGCCGCGCGACGTGCGGCATTTCGAACGGATGGCCGCCGGGGGAAGGTGCCGGATGCGGAGTGCGGGCCCGGCAGTCCGCGGCCGTTGCCAGGATAACCGCCGCACAGATCGTCACAAGTTTCAGGTTCATAAAAGAGGTAGTTTTATCGTATACTTAAAATTATCGGAATTCAGGTATACAAAAGTAAACTGCCTCAGCCTATCGGACCGGGATTTTTTGACGCAAACGATGCATTTTTTTTCAAAACTACGGAATCCGCGAGACGACGACCGCCGTTTGGGCCCGGCGGACCGACTCCATCAGCCCCAGCACGCACTCCGTATCGCTGAGGTCCTTCAGCCACTCGCTCTTGCGCCACAGCATCTCGAAGGAGTAGTCAATCCGCCCGCGGATGTCGGGCGTGAGCTGGAACAGATAGCTCGTCTTGTCGTCGATCTGCGAGACGACCTGCTTCTGCGGAACGGCGACGGCCAGCCCGACGCTCTCCTTCTCCCATTTCAGGGTGTCGTTCTCGGGGTAATCGCGTCCGAAGGCGGCGATGATGTTGTCCTGCTTGTAGACCCTGTTCCCGGCCATCTTCATCACACCCGTCGTGAAGACCAGTCCCTTGAAGTCGCCCTCGATGCGGTTCTCGACCTGCACGTCGCTGTGCCCGGCGTAGAGGATGTAACGCGAGGTCATCGTGATTTCGCGGCCGCCGTATTTCCAGCCCTCGACCCGCATCTCGACCACCGTGCGAATCGGCCCTTTGGCCAGGATACGCGCTTCGCGACGTTTGAAATCCGTGATGTGGACCATCTTTTTCGCTTCGGCATCCCAGCCTTTGAGCGCACCGACGCCCACCGAACCGAAAACCCGCAGGTTGTCGTGCCCGTAGCCGTCGGCCAGCTGTTTGTCCGACGGGTACCACATCGTCTCGGCCAGCTCCAGCCGGGGACGTTTTTTGCCGTAGGTATCGATGGTCTGCTTGTTGTCGAAATAGATGCGGTAGGCGGCATACTCCGACTCGAAGGCCGGACCGTGGTGGTGGAGCTTGTGGTACATATCGTTCTGCGCCGAGGAGAGCGTATCTGCCGCCCGCAGGGTTTTGTCGGGATTTTTCAGCCACATCTGGGCGTGCACGCGGCTCTTGAACACCCGCTTGTCGGGCGCCGAGGAGTAGACCACCTGGAAATTCTGGTGCCCCGTGATGTTGGCGACGAAAACCAGTTCGCCCAGCCGTTTGTCCAGCTGGGAAGGAATCTGGTGCACGCCCCCGAGCGACACGACGGCGCTCTGGGCCCACTCGGGCACATCCCGGATGACGACCGGACATTCGGGCCGCGATCCTGTGACGGTAACGCGGTAACCGCATTTCTGCGTTTTGGCGCTCAGGGTGCAGACAGCACCGAGGGCCAGCAAAAGAGCGAGAATCCGTTTCATGATACTATTTCAGTTTTTCAATGATTCGTTCCGATCCGGCACGGCTTCGCACAGCAAAAAAAGATGCCCCGATACAACAGCACACCCTATATAATATGCGACGAAGGGGATTCAAAGCACGCCCGGAGATTTATGCAAATATATAAATTTTGACCGCAATTCTTTGTATTTCCCCAAAAAGATTCTATATTTGCACACCCTTTCGGAGTTAACAGCCGGAAGGCGTGACCGGAGAGGTGGGTGAGTGGCTGAAACCACCGGTTTGCTAAACCGACGTACGGGGCAACCTGTACCACGAGTTCGAATCTCGTCCTCTCCGCAAAGCGATTTTCCAAACGAAAAGACTGCACGATGTGCAGTCTTTTTGCTTCCCGGAGCGGGCCGAATTTATTCGAGCCCGCTCCGGGAAGCAAAAAGGCCCCTCCGCCTGCGGAGGTTTTCGTTTGGGGAATCGCTTTGCAAGGATGCCGCCGGCAGGCAAGAGAAAGGCGAAGCGGCATGGAGCGCAAGCGGAATGAAGCGAGCCAATTTCGGCATTTTTACTTTCCGGAACGAGCTGAATTAAAAAAAATTGCTATATTTGTAACAGAAATAACTAAAGGTTAAGACAAACCTTTATGCCATGAGGTAAACTTGCGACTATTACTGATTGTAATAGGTTTTCATCCGGTATAAATTTTGTCTGAAACCTGTGTTTTGCCCCTGCATTTCGGTGCAGGCGGCATGCACGGGCGTAAGGGCAACTACCGGATCAAGGCTCGCAAGGCCGACCTCATGGAGCTGTACCTGCGTTCCGTGCTTTTTTTGTGCCCGGCCGGAACGTAAACCAGGTCGGGTGCGGGACATCTGAATTCTTCAAGTCGAAGTTGCGTCACTTCTATTTTTCTCGACTGTTCCGCACCCGTTTTTTCGAAGAGTTCGCCGAAAACCATTAGCGGAAAAGCGTGAACAGGCATCCATTCACTCCATTTCGGTCAGGTGTTTCCAGTAGCGGCGCGGCATCAGGCGGCGCTGCAGCCGCTCGTTCGTCCGCTGGGGAATCGCCAGCGCCCGGAAATAATTCTTCCACAAAAGCTGAAACTGCCGTTCATCCTCGGCCAGCCATTCGTCGGCGAGTTTGTCGGCGATCATCCCCCGGTCATCCTCCAGCGTGATCCGCCGCGCGGAGGCTCCGTCGTAATAGTATCCGTAGTCGCGTTTGCGGTCGTAGATGAGCCACCGCTGGTCGGCGAAACGGTCGGTGAAATAGTCCAGCGCCAGCGGCAGGGCATTGTGCTCGGGGGTGACGGCGGCGAAATAGGTCCCGTCGGCGGCCTTCTGCAACCGGACGAACTGTTTCATCCGTTCGCGCTCGTGGGAGACCTGAAGCGCCAGCCGGTGCAGGGCCTTCATATCGGGGTCGGCCTGATCGGCCACGACATCTCCGCCCTCGTCGAAAACCCGACGCAGGCAGCGCAGCATCAGCTGATCGCTTCGGGCCTGCTCCCCGTGCCAGGCGTAGACGAACATCGAACGGGCCCGGGGAATCAGCCGGCGTTCGAGCCCCCGCCACACGCGGGCGGCATGGGCGTCGTCGGTCGCAACGTCGTGGACACGCTCCGTAAAGAGCGGTTCGGACTCCCCGGGGCCGATCAGCGCATCGGGAAACAGGCGCAGCGAATAGGCGTCGAACAGCGCAGAGAGCAGTCCATCGAAGGATTTGTCGTAACGGAAGACCAGCATGGCGTCAGAACAGGGTCAGCTGACCCTCGTTTTTGTCGGATTTCCGCCGCTGCGGGGCGGTGAGCAGCCGGCGCACCTGCTCGGGACGGAGTTCGTTGACGCCCTGCCCCATGGCCAGTTCGCGGCAGAGGACAAAGTACTGCGCCTTTTTCATCACCACACCGATCTGCCGCAGCGACTGCTGCGTCAGCGTCCGGTAGCGGCGCGAGGTGACGATCAGCCGGGCTGACTTGACCCCGATGCCCGGCACGCGCAGCAGCGATTCGTAATCGGCGCGGTTCACGTCGACCGGGAAAAATTCGGGATGCCGCAGGGCCCAGGCCAGTTTGGGGTCGATCTCCAGGTCGAGGCGCGGGGTACGTTCGTCGGCGATCTCGTCGGCCCGGAATCCGTAAAAACGCATCAGCCAGTCGGCCTGGTAGAGCCGGTTTTCACGCACGAGGGGCGCCTTGTCGAGCGCCGGCAGCCGTTTGTCGTAGGGATTGACCGGAATGAAGCCCGAATAGTAGACGCGCTTCATCGTGGGCCGGGCATAGAGCGACGACGACAGCAGCAGAATGTCGCGGTCGCTCTCGTCGGTGGCTCCGACGATCATCTGCGTGCTCTGGCCCGCAGGGGCGAAGCGGGGCGCATGGCGGAAGCGCGTGCGCTCCTCGGCGCTCTGCAACACCCCCTGCTGGATATAGCTCATCGGGCGGTAGATGCTCTCGTAGTTCTTGTCGGGAGCCAGCAGCAACAGGTTGCGCTCGGTGGGAATCTCGATATTGACGCTCATGCGGTCGGCATAGCGCCCCGCCTCGGCAACCAGTTCGGGACTGGCGCCGGGGATGCTCTTCAGGTGGATGTAGCCGTTGAAACGGTGCACCGTGCGCAGGTCGCGGGCCACGCGGACCATGCGTTCCATCGTGAAATCGGGATTGCGGACGACTCCCGACGAGAGGAACAGCCCCTCGATGTAGTTGCGGCGGAAAAACTCGATCGTCAGCTCGGCCAGTTCATCGGGGGTGAAAGCGGCACGCGGGATGTCGTTGCTGCGGCGGTTGATGCAGTAGGCGCAGTCGTAGATGCAGACGTTGGTGAGCATGATCTTCAGCAGCGACACGCAGCGTCCGTCGGCCGTGAAGGAGTGGCAGATGCCCCACCCCGCCGTGCTGCCCACATCACCCGCGCGGTTGCGGCGCGTCACGCCGCTCGACGCGCACGAGACGTCGTATTTGGCCGATTCGGCCAGCACCTTGAGTTTTTCCAGCACGGTCGCTTTCATGGGGGCAAGATATTGTTTTTTTTCGAGAAACGAGGGGCTTCTGCCTGCAATTTTCCCCATCTTTTCCGATGTCGCTGTATGCGTGGGAAATAAAAAAACGGGGCGGTTCGCACCGCCCCGTTCGTATGGGTTAAGGGGAAAATCCCCGAAGATCGTTCTCTGTCCGGACCCGTTTAGAATCTCCGGCGGCCGTAACCGCCGTTGCCACCGCCACGGTTGCCGCCGAAACCGCCCGAAGGACGCTCCTCACGCGGACGAGCCTCGTTCACGGTGATCGTCTGGCCCTCGAAATTGGTGCCGTTGAGCTGTTCCATAGCCTTCCGAGCCTCCTCGTCGTTGGGCATTTCGACAAAGCCGAAACCGCGCGAACGACCCGTTTCCCGGTCAGTGATGACGTTGGCCGAAGCAACTTCGCCAAACTGTGCGAATAAATTTCCTAAGCCTTCACTGCTCGTGCCCCAGCTCAGATGCGAAACATAAATGTTCATTCTGCTAAATAATTAAAATAAAAGTTAAAAAATGCCTATTTGTTGATAATAGCTATTCGTACTGCGTTCATTCCGCGCGTGCCGCGCTCAAGCTCGAAAGTCACCCGGTCGCCTTCGGCGATACCCGCCGGTGCGTTGGTGACGTGGAAAAAGTATTTCTCGCCGTCCGAGGCGTCCTTGATGAAGCCGTAGCCCTTCGAAGAGGTGAAATACTCCACCCGTCCGCTCAGGGGCTCGTCCTCTTCACCCTCCGCCTGCCGGGGCACCGAAACCTCGATCTCGGAGATGTCGATCTCCTCCCGGGGTTTTACGTCCTGCGGCGAGGTATGAAGCACGCCGTTCTCATCGACGTAAGCCAGCATATCCTCGAAGCTGCGGCTGCCGCCGCTCAGGCGCTCCTCCTTTTTCTTCTGCTTGTCCTGACGTTTTGTCTGTTTTAGTTTTTCTCTTTCTCGCTTTCCCGATGTAATTCGTTTGGCCATTCAATCAGTTTATTTTTTGCGGATACGGAAAACAACCGCGACACGCCGCAAACGCGTCACACTGAACAAAAGAGCCGGATAATGAGGTCGATTTTGAGAGTTGGGGAGACCGCGATAACCTGCGGTATCAGACACTTACCAAAGAAGATTCAAAACAAAACTCGATTGTTTTCTGCACAAAGATACATATTTTATTCTACAAATCCTATTTTTTGCGTATTAAATCGCAAACTCCCCGGCAGCAGAGGCCGTGATTTCAAGTTTATTTCAGATTTGCGCCCCAACTTTGCAGCGAAATAGGCAACACGTGCACATTTTTTGTACTTTTGTCCGGCACGTCCCTGAAGGAAAACAAACAGAAACTCCGAATGATGAAAAAATTACCGATCCTGCTCCTTTTCACCGCCTGCTGGTCGCTGTCCGCAGCCCGGGAGCCGCAGCCGGAATCACGTCCGACGCGCACGGCCCGCACCTGGACCGAAATCATTACGCCCGATTCGACCGATGTCCTGGTCGAACAGCTGCGCAACATGCCCAACATCGAAATCGGCAAGGGAATCACCTTCCGTCCCAAAAACAACTGGTTCGAGCTGACGATGCGGTTCCGGATGCAGAACCTCGTGGCGCTGTCGTTCGACGACGATTTCACGCTCACCAAGACCGACGCCCGCGTCAAACGGCTCCGGCTCCGCTTCGACGGTTACATCTACTCGCCCAAGCTGGTCTACTCGGTCCAGCTGGGATTCACCGGATACGACACCGAGGTGCTGCCCAACGGCAACATGAACATCGTACGCGACGCCATCGTCTACTACGTCCCCAGCTCCAAATGGAACATCGGGTTCGGACAGACCAAGATCAAGGCCAACCGCGCACGGATCAACTCGTCGAGCGCCCTGCAGTTCGTCGACCGCAGCATCGTCAACAGCGAGTTCAACCTCGACCGCGATTTCGGATTTTTCGGCGAGTACAACCTCGACCGCAAAAGCGGCTTCGACCTCTCGGCAAAAGGCTCCGTGACGCTCGGCGAAGGCCGCAACTGGGGCAGTTCGTCGAATGGCGGAATGGCTTACACGGGACGGCTGGAACTCTATCCGCTGGGGCGCTTCTCGGCCAAGGGCGACCTGCTCGAAGGGGATTTCGATTTCGAAGAACAGCCCCGCATCCTGATTGCCGGCGCCTACTCCTACAACCACAAAGCCTCGCGCCTGAGCGGCCAGCGGGGAGCGATCATGCCCGACGACGCCACGCGCAGCCTCGGCTCCTATTTCGCCGATTTCATCCTCAAATACCGCGGATTCGCGTTCTACACCGATTATATGGGGCGCACCTGCGGCGAACCGCTCTTCGACAACGACCTGAACGCCTTCGTATACAGCGGCCAGGGCCTCAACATACAGGCCAGCTACCTGTTCCGGAACAAATGGGAGGTCGCCCTGCGCAACTCGACGCTGTTCCCCGACAGCGAGGTACAGCCGTTCGCAGGGTACAAAAACTGGAACCAGACCACGCTGGGCGTCACGCGCTACATCATCGGCCACAGCCTGAAAGTGCAGGCCGACATATCGTACAACGCCCGCAGCCAGTCCGTCGATCCGAAATACAATCGCTGGGAGATCCGTTTCCAGCTGGAACTGGGATTGTGACAGAAAACACCCGGAGCTCAGGCTCCGGGTGTTTTTATTTTACAGGAGTTTCAGCGCGATCTGCGCACAGGCTTCGGCATCGGCCAGCGCATGGTGATGATGCTCGAGCTCATAGCCGCAGGCCGCGGAGACGGTGTGCAGCTGGTGGTTGGGCAGGCGGCTGCCGAAGATGCGCCGCGAAGCCCGGCAGGTGCAGTAGAAGGTATATCCGGGATAGGGCATGCCGTAGAGGTCGAAGGCCGCTTTGAGGCACCCTTCGTCGAAAGGCGAATTGTGCGCCACGAGCGGCAGGCCCTCGATGCGGGGCTCGACCTCATGCCACACAGCGGCGAAATCGGGGGCTTCGGCCGTATCTTCGTAGGTCAGGCCGTGGATGGCCGTGGTGAAATGGCTGTAATAGTTGGGACGGGGACGTATCAGGCGGTAGAACGTGTCGGTCACTGCGCCGCCGCGCACGACGACGACACCCACCGAGCAGACGCTCGTGCGTTTCCCGTTGGCGGTTTCGAAATCTATGGCTGCAAAATCTTTCACCCTGCAAATATACGCAATTCGACGGATCGGCGTACACTCCGAACGTAAAAAAAGCCCCGTCTGTTGCAGACGGGGCCGGTGAAGTTTCAAGGATATGGTTGTCAGGTGTGTGAGGTTTCATCCGATCACACCGCAAAATTACCCGGCCGCCGTTTCATCGCCGCGACAGGCCGATGACATCGGGGCGAACAAACCGTTGCGGAACGGTTACGGACGCCGCTACCACTTCTCGCCGCCGATCGCCGCCCAGTCCTCAACCTGCGCCCGGGCGGCCCAGGACTCCCATGCAGCGGCCAGTTCACGCACCAGTTCGGGATGCTGCGCAGCCAGGTCACGGGTCTCGGTGCGGTCCGTATCGAGGTCGTAAAGCTCCCAGGCCCCGCCCGTCGGGTAGGAACGCAGCGTGCGCCAGCTGCCGGGATATTCCGCCACGAGTTTCCACCGCCCGCGCCGCACGGCCTTGTTGCCCTCGTGCTCCCAGAACATCATGCGGGTGGTGTCCACGCAGTTTTCAGCGAAGGTCGCGGCGAAACTCCGCCCTTCGAGCGGAATGGCCTTCATTCCGCGGACTGAATCGGGATAGTCGCCGCCGGCCAGTTCGAGAAAGGTAGGCATGAAATCGGTGATACCGAAAAGGCCGTCGCGGAAACCGCCCTTGTCGCGGATACGGTCGCCCCACGAAACAATCATCGGGGCGCAGACGCCGCCTTCGTGAATCCAGCTTTTATAGCGGCGGAAAGGCGTGCAGCAAAGGTGCGCCCACTGGGGGCCGTAACTGCCGTAGGTGTCGCCGGGACCGAGCGCCAGCCCCGGGATGTCGCCCGCGTGCACCGGGCGTCCATCGCGCGTCTCGGCAGGGATCATCCTGTCGCCCCAATGTTTGCCGGTGCGTTCGACCGTATTGTGGAGATGCCCTTCGTTCGAGGCGCCGTTGTCCGACAGAAAGACGATCAGCGTATTATCCAACAACCCGCGGCGGCGCAGTTCGCCGACGATCTCCCCCACGCCGGCGTCCATCTGTTCGACCATCGCGGCGTAAACCTCCATGCGCATCTGCTGCCACTCCTTCTCCGGTTCGCCGGCCCAATCGTAGCACTGCTCGTCCTTCGGGGGCAACTGCGCGTCGGCCGGGAGTACGCCCAGCCGCTTCATCCGTGCGAACCGTTCGACGCGCAGCGAATCCCAGCCGGCGGCGAAACGCCCTTTATATTTCTCAATGTATTCGGGACGCGCATGCAGCGGATAATGCGGGGCGGTGTAGGCCACGTAGAGGAAAAACGGCTCCTGCCCGGCGGACATCTCGCCGATGAACTGCCGGGCACGGTCGGTGATCGCCTCGGTATAGTAATAGTCTCCGTCGGCACGGACCGGGGTGTTGCCGTCGAAGAGGCATTTGGGATCCCAGAAACTCCCGTGGCCGCTCAGCGTGCCGTAAAACCGGTCGAAACCCCGCTGGAGGGGCCATTGCGAGATGTCGCCCGCAGGATCGGTGTTGTTGGTGACATGCCACTTGCCCAACATGGCCGTCTGGTAGCCGCTCATCCGGAGCGCCTCGGCCAGCGTCACGCTGTTCGGTGCCAGCGTGCCCCGATAACCCGGATAGCCGCGGTCGGCGACCATATGACCGACGCCCGCCAGATGCGGCGTCAGCCCTGTCAGCAGGCTCGCACGCGAGGGACAGCTGCGGGCCGTATTGTAGAATTGGCGGTAGCGCAGGCCATTGGCCGCCAGCGAATCGAGGTTGGGCGTCGCGATCTCGCCGCCATAGCATCCCAGATCGCTGAAGCCCAGGTCGTCGGCCAAGATCAGCACAATGTTCGGACGTTCGTCGGCCGGAACCTCGCCAGAGCACGACGTAAGCGCAGCGGCACCCGTGGCAGCAGCCCCAGCCAGGCAGATTTTTCCAAAATGGATCGGTTTCATGT
>X355_Hoffmanns_Two_toed_Sloth__coassemble_1843_pt1 | contig 86140 bp, 59 predicted proteins | sample X355_Hoffmanns_Two_toed_Sloth__metabat2_high_PE_009 | metagenome-assembled genome bin X355_Hoffmanns_Two_toed_Sloth | reverse complement strand
GAAGGTGAAGACGGCGTCGGCCCCGACGCTCTCGCCGACATCCTTGATGCGGCCCAGCGGCGGTAGTGCTTCGAGGTCTCGTGCCACGAACCCGTATAGGGGGCTATGACATTGGCGTCGCACGTCCATGTCTCGCCGGCGAAGCAGTGCGGAAACTTGTAGAACCCGGATTCCAGCCGCGTGAACTCACCTTCGGCATCGGGGTAGAGGCGCAGTCCGTGGCTCGTGTCCTGGAACGTCGTGTCGTGGCTGCCGAAATAGAGGCCCTCCCCGTCGCCCACGTAGGCGAAACAGTTGGAGGCCATACAGCCGCCCGTGCCGCCCGTGACGGTGCGCATCGGGTATTTGGCGTCCATCTGGCGGAATTTCTGCGCCGGGGTCTTGTAGGGCGCGGTGTTACTGTAACGGAAGATCATCCCCTTGGGGTCGTCGTACAGCTGGCCGCCGGTGTGGGTGAGCAGCAGTTTGTGATCCCCGGGAAGCGGCATGTTGCCCACCAGCGGGTAGTGCAGCTCGCGGACGATCGTGTGGGGCTCGCGGTTCTCGATCTTCGATGCGAAACGCACCTCGTCGCCTTCGAGCGTGATGTCGAGCGTGAGGCGCATGTCGAGTTTCACCGCTTCGCGGACGCTGAAATCGGTGGCGTTCAGGTGGTCGTAGGTCAGCGTGATCGTGTCGCCTCTGCGCGAGATGCGGGGCGTCTGTTCGGCGGGCAGCACCTCGATCTCCTTGGCTTTCTGCGTGTCGTAGTAGAGGCGCCAGAGGTAGTCGCCGCCGGCGTAATCCCGGCCGGTTTCGAGGTTTTTGATGCTGGTCAGGCGGCCCTGATCGTCCACCGAGATCTGCAGTTTGTCGTTTCGGAGCGTGTTTCCTTTCGGGGCTGCCCCGGCCGCCGGGAACAGCAGAATGCCCGTGCATGCGAGCAGCAGTTTCACCATTTTATTCATGTCTCTCTTCGTTGTTGCGGCCCGAACGCCGGACGCCCTTCGCGGGGCGCCCGGCGGGGCCGGCTTTGTGAGTTAGTAACCCGGATTGTTTTCCTTGATGTTCTTCATGACTTGCATCGTGGTGGTCGGGAGCGGCCACAGATAGCTCTTCGGAGCCACGAATTTGCACTCCGCGAGGACTTGTGCATAGGCATTGCTGTTGAAGAAATCGGCGGCGCCTTTGGCCACGGGGGCCATGAAATCCATACACCCGTCTTCGTCGATCTCGGGCACGGCTCCGTGGAACCACATGTTGTTGTCGATGTAGGCACGCTGGAGCTTTTCGTCTTTCTTCGGCAGGCCGATCCAGGGGCGGTTGAGCACCTTCTCGGCAATGCGCCAGCGCCAGATGTCGTACAGGCGCAGGTTCTCGAAGGCGAATTCCATGCGGCGCTCGATGCGCAGGATCGTGCGGAGCTTGTCCTGCGACCGCTCGGTGATGGCCGGATAGTCGGAGGTGGCCGTCACGTCGGCCTTGTAGGCGCGGGCGCGGACTCGGTTCATGGCCTCGAGCACCGTGTCGTCGATTTCGTTCAGCTCGATCTTCGCCTCGGCATAGATCAGCAGCACGTCGGCATAGCGCAGAATCAGCTTGTCATTCTCGGGTTCGAACGGAGCCAGCCAGTCCTCGTCGACGTGCTTCTTCAGCACCAGGCCGTTGTAGGAGGCGTACTGGTTCGAGGTGCCTTGGATTTTGTAGGAGCGCGAGTCGTTGTTGACCACTTCCGTTCCTTCGCGTGCACTGTACACCTTGTCCCGGTCGAAATGCGGATCGAAAATCACGCCCAGATGCTGCGTGCCGTGTTCCACGATGGTGTAGGTGCAGCGCGGGTCGCGGTGCTCGAACGGCTTGTGGGGATCGTAGACCGTCGATTCGTCGATGGGCTTGCCCTGGTCGTCGAGGAATGCGCAGAGCAGGTACCACGAAGGCAGGCAGGTCGTGCAGGTCGGGGCCCCCGACAGACGAGGCAGTTTGGCCGTGCAGGCCTGGCCGCCGAGATACTGGTATTTCGAGTCGTTCGACAGGGCCTTCGAGCGGGGAATGTTGAAGATGCCTTCGGGCGAATGCTTCGTCGCGTTGCGGAACAGTTGTCCGAAATCCGAATGGAGACTGTAAGTCCCCAGCTGCATGCAGTTCCAGGCGGCGTCGCGGGCCTCCTTGAAGAGCTTCTCGGCTTCCGTGGCGTCGGCATCGCCGAACCCGTTGTTCTCGAGGGTGTCCCATTTGCGGATCGAGGCGAAATGGAGGGCGAAACGGGCTTTCATGCCATAGGCTGCGCCGCGCGTGGCCCGCTCGATCTCGCCTCCGTAGGATACGGGCAGTATCGGGGCTACGTCGTCGAACTCCTTGAGGATGTCGGGCAGGACGGCCCACATGTCGCTGCGGGTCAGCTCATAGGCACTTTCGCGGCCCTGCTCGGAGTCCATGTCCATATCTTCCGGAACCACGACGGGATCGCCGAAATGGATCATGATGCGGGCGTAGAAGCAGGCGCGGTAAAAGCGGGCGTTGGCCATGATACGGTCGTAGCGGGCCTGCTCGATCTGGCCTTCGTGTTTGCGGAGCTCGGTGATGATCTTGTTGCAGCGGTTGATACCCGTATAGGTGATGTCCCACATGCGGACCGAGAGCGGAAAGTCGGAGTTCACGCCGTCGATGAGGAAACGGCCCGGGGAGTTGCGGTTTTGTCCGTCGTCCGTCAGCATGTCCAGTTCGGTCTGGTTGCCGGAGGTCCATTCGTTGCGCTCCATGGGCCAGTAGGTGTGGTGGAGCAGGGCATTGAGGTTCAGCTCGAACTGCTCGGCCGTCTGATACCACGAGCCGCTGGCGGCCTTGTCCCTGGGCGAAAGATCCAGGTCGCTGCACGAAACCACAAGGCTTCCGGCCAGGGCGAATAATGCGATTTTAATGGTTTTCATATCTTTTCGTTCTTTGATACGACGTTAGAATTTAAGCTGTGCGGAGAAGAGCACCGATTTGGTGATGGGATAGCCGGTGGTGCCGACCTCGGGGTCCCAGCCCTCGGGGAAATGGCTGTGGGTGAAGAAGTCGGTGAGCGTCACGGCGAAGCGGAGGCTCTTGACATGGATTTTGCTCATCCATTTCTGGGGCAGGGTGTAGCCCAGCGAGATGTTCTTCACGCGGAAATAGGAACCGTCGAAAAGCCAGTAGTCGGAGATCGCATAGTTGTTGTTCGCACTGGACCACGAATAGCGCGGGTATTTGGCACGCTTGTTCTGCTCGATGGTGTTTTTACGGCTCCACGAATTCCCCCCCCCGATGTAGGTGGCGAAATTATACCACTGCGAGCGCAGCGGCTGCACCATCTCGTCCGTGAGGTAGGAGTTGCGCTGGCCGACGCCCTGGAACGTGAGGTTGAAATCGATGCCGCGCCACGCCAGGTCGACCGAACCGCCGTAGTTGAAATGCGGGAGCGAGGAGCCGAGCACCCGGCGGTCGTAGTCCGTCGAGATGAGCGGATTGTTCGGGTCGCCGTCGGCGAAGTTCCGGTAGCGGATGTCGCCCGGCGAGACGTAGGAACCCAGGGTCGCCGAATTCCTCACCTCTTCGGAGGTCTGGTAGAGGCCTTCGCTGACGTAGCCGTACCACGAATTGTATTCGACGCCCTCGCGGATGATCTTGCCGCCCGAGATGACCTCCTTGCCGCCGATATAGCCCATCTTCGAAACGTCGTCCGAAAGGTTGAACGAGAGCCCGTAGCTGAAATCGCCGATGTGGTCCCTCCAGCCGAGGGTGACCTCCCAGCCTTTGGTGTTCATGTCGCCGATGTTGTCATAGGGGTCCGAAAGTCCCATGATCGGGGCGATGGGGACCTGCAGGAGCATGTCGCGCGTCTTCTTGTAGTACCAGTCGGCGGTCACCGACAGGCGGTTGCGGAGCATCGAGAGGTCGATGCCCACGTCGATGGTCGAGGTGGTCTCCCAGGTGATGTCCGTGACGATGGCGGCGGCCTGCGCATAGCCCGACAGGCCCGTCAGGGTCGAACCGATGTAACCCATCGTGTGGTTGTTGGCCAGCACGGCCTGGTAGGGGTAGTAGCCCTTGATACGCTCGTTGCCCAGTTCGCCGTAGGAGAGGCGCAGCTTGCCGTGGTCGAGGACCTTGCGGGCGCCCTCCATGAATTTCTCCTCGGTGAAGACCCAGCCGGCCGAGGCCGAGAGGAACGTGCCCCAGCGGCAGTCGGGCGCGAAGCGTGAGGAGCCGTCGCGGCGGACGTTGCCCTGGACGTAATATTTCGACTTGTAGTTGTACATCAGTCGGGCGAAATAGGAACGGCGGGCCAGTTCGTTGATGTCCTTCGAGTTGGCCGTGGCTCCGTCGGAGTTGCCGGCGGCCAGGTCGGGAATCAGCGAGTGGGCGAACGACGTGTTCTTGGCCACGATCGTGCCCTCCTGATACCAGTAGTTCTCGTAACCGACCATGGCGCTGAAATTATGGTCCAGGCCGAACGTGTGCTGGTAGTTGGCATAGACCTGCGTGGTGTGGGCGAAGGTGTCGCCGCGGCTCTCTTCGAGTTCCGTGGTCAGAGCGCTGCTGATGTATTTCGAACTGGTGAGACTCTCCTCCTGATAACTGAAATAGGAGGTCTGGCGCTGAAAATCCTTGATTTTGGTGTAGGTGAACTGGGGCGAAAAGATACCCGTGACGGTCAGCCCCTTGACGGGGGTGATGTCCAGCTGGAACTTGGCGTTGGCCAGGTACTTGTCGGTGTCCTTCTCGCCGCCCGACATCAGGGCCGCATAGGGGTTCACGCCGTCCTTGCCCGGGGCGTAGCGCCCGTCGCTCCACACGGCCTGATAGATGGACGGGATGTAGCGCATGGTGCCTGAGGGCGAAGCGTGGGGATTGACCTGATCGGTGTAGCGCAGCGAGATGTCGGCCGAAGCCTTCATCCACTTGAATACCTGTATGTCGTTGTTCAGGCGGGCCGTGTAGCGCTTCCACGAGAGGTTTTTGCGGAACAGTCCGTCGACGTCGTCGAAGCCCAGGCTCAGTACCGAGCTGCGCTTGTCGCCGCCCGACTGAATCGTCAGGCTGTGCGAATGGCGCACGCCCACATCTTTGAGCACCAGGTCCATCCAGTCTACGTTCGGATAGATGTCCGGATTTTCGCGGTTGAGGATGGCGTAGTTCTCGACATATTCGCGGGAGTAGTCCTGAAACCAGCCGCCCGAGGGCAGGTCGTTGTAACGCAGTTCGTTGACCGCCGCCATGTAGTCGTTGGCGTTCATGTACTCCGGCTTTTGGGACTGGAAATCGAGTCCGAGCGTATAATTATAGGTGACGCTCGCGCCCGACTTGCCGGCACGCTTGGTGGTGATCAGGATGACGCCTGCCGCGGCCTGCGATCCGTAGATCGACGCTGACGCCGCATCTTTCAGCACGGTGATGTTCTCGATGTCGTTGGGGTTGACATCGTCGATCTTGCCGGCCACGCCGTCGATCAGCACATAGGGGTCGGATGCACCTTCGGTCATCGACGTGATGCCGCGGATGCGGATCGTGGCCGAACCGCCCGGTGCGGAGTTGGTGCGGGTGACCGTCACGCCCGGCATCGCGCCCTGAAGGGCCTGCGAGATGGTCGGGCTCTGCCGGTTGAGGATCGCCTCGCCTCCGATCGAGGAGAGCGACCCCGTGAGGTCCTTTTTCCGCATGGTACCGTAACCCACGACGACCACTTCGTCCATCGAGGTGCTCTCTTCCTGAAGCACGATGTCGAAGGCGGTGCGATTGCCGACGGGAATGGTCTGGGCCTTATAGCCCAGGTAGGAGACGACGAGCGAAGCATCTGCGGCGGGCTTTTTGGCCAGGCGCAGGAGGAAGTTGCCCTGGGCGTCGGTTGTCACGCCCTGCTGGGTCCCCGAGAGGATAATGGTGGCGCCGGGAACCGGCTCCCCTTTCTCGGTCTTTACGCTTCCCTGAAGGGTGAAGTTCTGGGCCGAAGCGTACGATGGCGAAAATAAAATCGCTGCCAGAAGCGCACAGAAAGCCGTGATCATCCGAAAATCACACTTTCTTTGAAATTCATCGTAACTTTTTTTCATCTTTTTAGAATTAGTAGTATATTTGCGCTGTACACCACACCACACAACAGATAAGATGGGCGGATTAGTGTGGTTTGGTGTGGTACAAAAATAAATGTAATATTTGATATTCCAAAGAAAAGACGGTTTTTTTTGAATTTTTTCATCGAATGTCATCGAAATGTAACGAGGACTGCCGGGCAGGGGATGCTCCCGTATTTCAGTGTCCGGATTGTTGAAACCTTAAACGAACCTTTATCTTACAGCTATGAAAAAGTATTTGTTATGGATATGCACGGCGGCGGCTTTGCTGACTGCCGGGGCTTCCTGCTCCGACGACCCGGAAGTCGACAGTGTCGGCCGGGTGGGCATCCAGCAGGAGAGCCTGACCGCCAGCGGCGAGGGTGAGGACCTGACCCTCAACGTGACCAGCAACGCCTATTGGCGGATCAATTTCACCGATCCCGAGACCGGCGAGTCGATTCGCTGGGTCACGGCCAGCGAGACCAGCGGCATGGGCAACACTGCGGTGACGCTCAAGGTCACACGCAACCGTTCGACCAGCGGGCGTACCACCTATGTTAATGTAATCACCGAATCGGAGTCCTCCACGGCTTCCGTCCTGCTGTCGCAGGGCGCCGGCACGATCGGCGGCGGTGACGGGTACGATTTCCCGATCTACCAGACGTTCAGTATCGATGCCGCCCTGGCGTTGGACAATGCCTTTATCGAAGGGCCTGTCTGCTATTTCGACAACGGCATGATCCTGCGTCGGACGGGCACGCCGACCGTGATGGAGTTCAGCACCAAGACCCACACCAACCCCACGACGAACTGGTATTTCCAGCGGGGCGTCGTTATCGGGGAGTGGGAGACCGGCGATGCCCTCCAGCTCGAAATTCCGGTGAAGGAGGAGCTCTCGGGCGACCTGCGCTACTCCTACGGCAGTCGCCGCGACGGCACCCAGAATGCCGGCCATGCGTGGGCCTTCGAATGGAGCGCCGACGGCGAGAACTGGACGCTGTTCGACGGCACCAGCTCCGGCGGCGCTTCGGACGCCACCTGGAAAGTGATCGATTTCACGATTCCCGCAGCCAAGAAGATTCCGGCCGGCGGTAAGCTCTGGATTCGCCACCGCTGTACCGACGGTTCGAAGGCGAGCACCTCGGCAACGAACAAGACCGTAGCTTACCAGAGTGCTTTCTGCATCACGAAGGCCAAGGCCGAACCGACCGCAGTGCCCGACATGAACGACGAGACGGTGGTCTTCTCGACCGGTTTCGACGACCTGATCGATGCCAAGGCCGCCTATATCGACATTCCGCTCGATTTCATGTCGTCGTGGAACGACGGGGCGTATGCCTTGCCGCAGGCGCAGATCGGCATTGTGAGCGTAACGTCCTGCTGGAGCCGTCCGGGCTTCTTGCAGGTGGGCCGCGGCGACGAGGCGATCGTTTCCCGCTACACGCAGGGCGCCTATACGATTAAACTCGCGTCGCGCTTCGAGACGATGCGGGTGCTGAAGAGCGACCTGAAACTCACGTTCCTCGCGACGGCGATGATCGACGCTTACGGCAAACCCACCGATCCCGGTGTGGTCGTGAAGGCCGACGGTACGAGCGGTGCCATGGTGGAGGGCGGTACGCTCGAAGGCGTTGCCAACAACGAATTCAAGCCCTTTACGGTCTATGTGCGCAATGCGACGCCTGATACGGAGATTACCATCACCTCGGCCGACATGGCCTCCAGCACGGACGACGTGCGCTTCTTCCTCGACGACATCGTGCTCGAGATCGAGGGCGAGCCGCAGCGTCCGAGCGCCGACGATCCCGTGAAGGCCGACATTTCGGCCATCCGCGCCATGAAGGGCGCCGGAGCGGTGACAATCAGCGACAACTATTTTATCCAGGGCCGTGTGGTGGCTGTGGATAACGTGCCGACCGACTGCTTTGCCCTGCAGGATGCCGATGCCGGCATCTTCGTCAAGCTGGCGAACCACGGTCTCTCGGCAGGCGATCAGGTCGAGGTGGTCGTGAAGGACGCCCAGTTGGCGACCGATGCCGACGGGCTGCTGGTGGTGACGCCGAAGGCCGCCGACAAGGTGACCAAGACCGCGGCACCGTCCGAGATTCCCGCCTATAAGCCGGTTTCGGTGGCCGAACTGACTGCCGGAACCTATGAGGCGATGCTCGTCACGCTGCCCGAATCGCAGGTGGTCGATGCCGACCTGGCGAAGACCCTGAGCGGGACTGTCACGCTCGAACTGGAGGATAACACCACCTATGCGATGAAGACCTATGCTTCGGCGTCGTTCGCCGCGACGGCCGTTCCGCAGAAGCGCGGTGCGGTGAAGGGTCTTGCCGGGGCGTCGTTCCTGCTGCCGACCTCCACGGAGGACCTCGCGGCCATGACCGGCACCCGCTTCGGACAGACGGTCTACGCCATTACGCCGATCTCGGGGCTTATCAAGGTTTCTCGGGAAGGTGCTGTGTATGGGTTCCGTAACGTTACCTATGCGGACAATACCGTGACCTATTCGTCGCCTGAGGGATGTACGATCACCAAGATCGGCAACGAAGGTGTGGCAGGTTGTACCTTGGCCAATACGGGGTCTGCCACGATTTACGACGGTCGTTTTCTCACGACCGGCTGGGCGGTGATAACTGGCAGGATAACGGACTGGTATTCAAGATTAAGGCTACGTCGCGTATTGTAGGTAACCTGCGTTTCGGATTCGGCCTGTTTGCGGCAAGCACTCAAGCGGTTCCCAAGAATTGGAAGGTTGTTTGGAGCCATGACAATGTCTCTTGGAATGATGGTGTGCGTGTGCTGGAGATGCCTTTCACGGGAGAGGGCTCGGAGACTTTCGCACTGACTACTGCTGCCAATACCCGTGGCTATCGGATGGCTTATTTCAACGTTCCGGAGAGTAAGGCCGTTGCCCAGGGTGGATTTTTCTACGTCAAGATCATGCAGGCAGATAATACGACCTGCCATGCTTCCGGCAAGACGATTTCTACGGCAGGACAGCTCCTTTTCCAGCACGGGTTCTATCTGACAACCCATGAAAAACGGGCTTACCATACATCGATGCTGCCTTCGGGCGAGAATGTGCTGCTGACCGAAGGCTTCGATGATGCTTTCCTGGCACATGACTATTTCATCCCCTCGTGGCAGATGTGGACTAACCTTTCGAATGAATACACGATGCCTGACGGCTGGGAGAAGACCGGCACCGTGTACGAGGGAACGGGCTATATCCGGGTCGGTAAGAACGCTACGGACGCTGCGAGCAGCATCACCACACCCGCGTTGACCGCTTTGGGCGATGCGACTGCCAATATTACCCTGAAATTCAAGATCGGCATCGGACTGGGAGGTAAGAACGAATATGCTCCCGATCCCTGCACGGTCACGATTACGACGACGGGCGGCGGTACTGCCGGTACGTTGACTCCCGATCTGAGTTCGCTGCTTCCGCAGTCGGATTTGACGGAGATCACGAACGATACGGCTCCCGCATACGAGAATGCCTACCACCGCTGGTACGAGGTTTCAGTGCCTGTCACGGGAGCTACGAAGGATACGAAAATCACGATTGGCGGAGAGGGACGTCATTTCATCGACGAGATCGTAATTACCAAGGACTAACCTAAACAACTATAAAAAAAGCTATGAAAACACTGAAGTATCTGCTTTGTGGAATTACAATGTGCGCCCTGGCGTGCTCGTCGAGCAAGGATGACGGCGACGGACCCGGCAAAGGTGCGTCGAACACGCTCAAAGTGATGTCGTTCAACGTTCGCTACAACAGCGCCAACGACGAGGGCGATACGAACTGGGAAGTGCGCAAAGCGGCTGTCGTGAAGATGATCAACACGGTTCAGCCCGATGTGGTCGGCCTGCAGGAACCGCGCACGGCGCAGCGGACCTACCTGAAGACCAACCTTCCGAACTATGCCTATATGGAGGTTCCCGGAACGGGTGACGGAAAAGGCGGCAACACCTGCCTGATCTATCGTCAGGACCGGTTCACGCTGGTGGACAACGGTTACTTTTTCCTCAGCCCGACGCCCGATGAACCGTCCCGCTGCTGGGATGTGGGGGATACGCAATGGCGGACTTCAGTCTGGGTTCACCTGAAAGAGAAGGAGACCGGCAAGGAGTTCTGGTTCCTCTCGACGCACATGCCCGTGCGCACGAATTCCAGCTTTCCCAACGAGCCGTACATTCAGGCGCGTATCAACAGCGCGAACCTCAATATCGAGCGGATGAAGAAGCTCGCAGGCGATTCGGGGATGTGCTTTATCGTGGGCGACATGAACTGTTCGGAGAAGGCCGCCGACGGTTCGGTCAATGCCGACGGCGTGCGTGCGCTGAAGCCCTACCGGGACTGGATGACGGCGGGCCGCGACATCGCTCCTGCGGGGGATGCCTACAGCTTCAACAATTTCGGTTCGGGAACGGCGGCGCCGAGCCGCAACCTCGACCACATCTTCCACCGCAATGCGAAGATGGCCATATCGTTCCGCACGCTGACCGACAATTACGGTGTGAAGTATGTTTCCGACCACTATCCGATCCTGCTGACGGCGCTGTTCTGACCCGAAGCACGTATATGAATGAGAAACGCCCCGGCTCTGCAGAGCCGGGGCGTTTCCGGGTTTTCGGGACTCGGTCAGTTGACGATGACCGTCGGAAAGTATTCCCGCAGCAGCGCCGCGGCGCGGTTGAGTTGTTCGGGGGAGTTCTCCCGCACGTCGCGAAGCCGGTATTCCAGCCCCATCGCCTCGTATTTGTGCACTCCGAGGGTGTGGTAGGGGAGCAGTTCGACCCGTTCGACGGACTTGTAGCCCCCGAGGCGTTTGCCCAGCGTGCGGATGTCGGCCTCGGCGTCGCTGTATCCCGGCACCAGCACATAACGCAGCCAGAAGGGTTTTTCGTGAGCTTCGAGCCACGCGGCAGTCCGTAATGTCTGGGTGTTCTCGCGCCCGGTGAGGGCGCGGTGCCGCTCCGGATCGGCCTGCTTCACGTCGAGCAGCACCAGATCGACCAGCCCCAGCAGCTCCTCGACTGCCGGATTCCACACCCCGCCGTTCGTGTCTATGCAGACGTGGATGCCGGCCTCCTTCAGCGACCGGACCAGCGGAACCAGTTCCGCGGCCTGGAACGTGGGCTCGCCGCCCGAGAAGGTCACGCCGCCGCGCCGTCCGAAGAACGGTTTCTGGTCGACGGCCATGCGCAGGATCTCCGCGGAGTCGGTCGGTGTGCCCTCTCCGGCCTCGATGGTGTCGGGGTTGGCGCAGTAGAGGCAGCGGAAATTGCAACCTTGGAGGAAAACGACGAGCCGGAGTCCCGGCCCGTCGAATGTTCCCATGGATTCGTAGGAATGAACGCGAAGCATGTTTGTCCTTTGTTTTTGAATCGCTTTGTGATTCGAACTTTAGCATGGGTTCGGGCGCAAACCGGGTTCCGATATGCAAACCCTGCGCCCGCCCCTAAAGGCGGCTTTTTAAGCCGCTACATTCTTTCGTGAAAACTGCGGCTGATAACCTCCAGCTGGTGTTCGCGACTCAGCTTCGTGAAATTCACGGCGTAGCCCGAGACGCGGATCGTCAGTTGCGGATACTTTTCGGGGTGCTCCATGGCATCCTCCAGCATCTCGCGGTTCAGCACGTTGACGTTCAGGTGGTGGGCACCCTTCGTAAAGTAGCCGTCGAGCATCGTCACGAGGTTGTCGATACGGTCTTCAGCCGTCGGGCCGAGCGATTTGGGCACGATCGAGAAGGTGTTCGAAACGCCGTCCTGCGCGTCGCGGTAGCGCATCTTGGCCACCGAAGCGAGCGATGCGATGGCGCCGCTCTTGTCGCGGCCGTGCATCGGGTTGGCTCCCGGGGCGAAGGCCACGCCCTTGAGGCGTCCGTCGGGCGTCGCGCCGGTCTTCTTGCCGTACATCACGTTCGAGGTGATCGTGAGCAGCGACAGCGTCGGGCGGGCGTTCTTGTAGACGGGCAGTTTCTTGAGCTCCTCGCTGAAATAGTAGACGAGGTCCACGCCCAGGTGGTCGACACGGTCGTCGTTGTTGCCGTAGCAGGGGAATTCGCCCTCGATGTCGAAGGCTTCGGTGAGTCCTTCGGCGTTGCGGCGGGGCGTCACTTTGGCGTATTTGATGGCCGAGAGCGAGTCGAGGGCGATCGAAAGACCGGCCACGCCGTAGGCGAGGTTGATGCGGGGATCGGTGTCGACGAACGCCATCTGGGCCTTCTCGTAGTAGTACTTGTCGTGCATGTAGTGGATGATGTTCATGGCCTCGTTGTAGATGCGGGCGATCTCCGTGAGCACCATCTTGTAGTTGCGCATCACCTCCTCGAAGCGCAGCGGACCCTCCGAGAGGGCCGGGATGCCCTTGACCATCAGCGTGCCGGTGTTCTCGCAGCGGCCGCCGTTGATGGCCAGCAGCAGGGCCTTGGCCAGGTTGGTGCGGGCGCCGAAGAACTGAATCTGGCGGCCGATGTCCTGATACGATACGCAGCAGGCGATGCCGTAGTCGTCCGAGTGGCGGACCTCACGCATCAGGTCGTCGTTCTCGTACTGGATCGAGCTGGTGTCGGCCGAAACCTTGGCGCAGAAATCCTTGAATCCCTGCGGCAGTTCGGGGCTCCAGAGCACCGTGAGGTTGGGCTCGGGCGAAGCGCCGAGGTTGTAGAGCGTCTGGAGGAAGCGGAACGAGGTTTTCGTGACCTTCGTGCGGCCGTCGTTGAAGCGTCCGCCGAGGGCCTCGGTCACCCACGTGGGGTCGCCGGCGAAGATGTCGTTGTAGGACTGCATGCGCAGGTGGCGCACCATGCGCAGCTTGATGACGAACTGGTCGATCAGCTCCTGGGCGAACGACTCGTCGATTGCGCCGTGTGCCAGGTCGTATTCGATGAAGATGTCGAGGAACGACGATACGTTACCCAGCGACATGGCGGCTCCGTCCTGCTCCTTGACGGCGGCCAGGTAGGCCATGTAGACCCACTGCACGGCCTCCTGGGCCGAGTGTGCCGGACGGCTGAGGTCCAGGCCGTAGTATTCGCCCATCGTGCGGATGTCCTTCAGGGCCTTGATCTGCTCGGCGACCTCTTCGCGCAGGCGGATGCGGGCGTCGGTCATCGGGCCGGTGAGGTTGCGCAGGTCCTCCTGCTTGGCCTCGATCAGGCGGTCGGTGCCGTAGAGGGCCAGACGGCGGTAGTCGCCGATGATGCGGCCGCGGGCGTAGTTGTCCGGAAGTCCCGTCAGGAATCCCAGCGAGCGGAACGAACGGATCTCCTCGGTGTAAACGTCGAATACGCCGTCGTTATGGGTCTTGCGGTAGTGGGTGAAGATGTCCCTGACTTTCTCGTCCACCTCCACGCCGTTCTCCTTGCAGGCCCGCGATACGACGTTGATGCCGCCGAAAGGTTTGATGGCTCGTTTGAGCAGTTCGTCGGTCTGCAGGCCGACGATCAGTTCGTTTTCCCGGTCGATGTAGCCGGCCTTGTGCGACGTGATGGTCGAGACGGTCTTGTTGTCCAGCGAGCGGACGCCGTTATGCTGACGTTCCTCTTCGAGGGCTTTGAGACAGAGGTTCCAGATGTGTTTCGTGCGTTCGGTCGGTCCCTGAAGGAACGAGGCGTCGCCCAGATAGGGGGTGATGTTCGTCTGCACGAAGCTCGTAACGTTGATTTCCTTGCTCCAAAGCCCGTCGATAAAGGTTTTGTTCAGTTCCATAGATAAATGATATTGTTCGTTTTGAGATTATAATTGTCCTATTTCGGCCTGCAAAGATACGTTATTTTTTTCACACTAACCAAAGAGCGCTTACAAATTTTTATAAAAATTTAAAAAATACCTACGATCAGGTACCGGAGGCGTCTGAATCCGGGGGCGATCGTTATTTCGGGCGGTTGTGGCCCTGCTTTTGCCCCGGCTAAGAGCCGGGTTTTAGGGGGCGATGGCAGGTTGGAGTGGTTCGGAGTCAGATACGCGCTTTCAGGCTTTTCCCGTTCGGCAAAATTGCGTACCTTTGCTGCATAAAATCCCGACGACGATGGAAGAATTGACTTTGACGACTCCCGCCCTGCTGTTTTCGGCCGTGTCGCTGATCTTGCTGGCCTACACGAACCGGTTTCTCTCCTATGCGCAGCTGGTGCGCACGCTCAAGGAACAGCACCTGCAACATCCTTCGAAGGTCACGCGTGCGCAGATCGACAACCTTCGCCGCCGGCTTCATCTCACGCGCACGATGCAGGCGCTGGGCGTCTCGAGCCTGTTTCTCTGCGTGGTGACGATGTTCCTGATCTATGTGGGGTGGATTCTCCTTTCGGCCTATGTCTTCGGGGCGGCCTTGCTGCTGCTGATCGCCTCGCTGGGCGTTTCGCTCTGGGAAATACAGATTTCCGTCCGGGCGCTCGACATCCATCTGAAAGATATGGAAAAGCCTGTTTAAGAAGCGGGATTCAGGATAATTGTCCGGTCCTGTTTCAGGTATATCTGAAAAACGAAGATGCCGCGACATCCCGTCACTGCATCTCCCACTAACCTACTTATGTAACCTAAAACCAACTTGTGAATTCGGTTCCCCGGTTTTCACATGACAAAGATACGGGGCCGTCGTTTCAGCGAAATGACGGCCCCGTTACATTCGTGTTACTTCTGCTGTTCCAGGAAATAATGCTGCGATTTCAGCAGATTGCGCGACTGGAGTATCATCGTCTTGGTCTCGTTGAGAATCGTCAGGTAGAGCACGCTGGCCCGGGTGCTGCCCGAAGGATTGCTGTTGATGCGCCGCAGCTGGCTCTTGATCGCCTCGACGATTGTGTCGAAGAGCTTGTCGCGCATCACGAGCACCATATCGAGGTCCGAAAAGTCTTTCGTCGAGAGCATGTCGTTGATCTTGTCGAAGATGGCCTCCACCTGGTCGTTGACGCGCATCAGGTCGACGATCTGTTCTTTCGACAGCCCCTCGTGGTTGTTGTCGATGTGTTCGAACGCGGGCCGCGTGATGTGAATCAGCGCCTTGGTCACCTCCGAGAGGTAGTCCGTAACTTGCACGTAGAAATGCCCCGTATCGATGTCGCAGCGCTGCAGGCGGCGCAGTGTGGGCATGATGTTGTATTTGCGGGCGCGGGCGTCTTCGAAGAGCTTGTTCGAGTCGCGGACCATCTCTTTCAGCACCTTGCGGTTCTCCTTGAAGACGGCGACCAGCGTGCGGTTGTAGATGCGCGTGACCTCCTGCATCGTCGTGCAGACCTCGCCGATGCAGGCGCACAGCACCTCGTCGGGGGTCTCGGCGGTGTCGAGCGGCAGCAGTTCTTTCTCGGCCTCCTCTTTCAGTTCGGGGCTTTTGCGGTGGCTGCGGACGAGCAGCCAGAGGCAGAGCAGCGTGAGCGCCGCCACGGCGATCCAGCCGCCCCACAGCAGCAGGGCCGTCACGATCAGCGCGATGAGGAATCCCCCGAGCGCCGTGATGAACCATCCCGAGATCACGGCCATCACGCCCGTGATGCGGTAGACGGCGCTTTCGCGGCCCCACGAACGGTCGGCGAGCGATGAGCCCATTGCCACCATGAAGACCACGTAGGTCGTCGACAGCGGCAGTTTGTAGGAGGTGGCGATGGCGATCAGGATCGACGCGGCGGTGAGGTTCACCACGGCGCGGATCATGTCGTAGGGAGCCGACGAGCGCTCCTCGGCGGGCAGCGGCTCGAAACGGCGGTCGATGGCTTTCTGCATCCGCGCCGGGATCAGCCCGGTCCACATGGTGTTCATCACCAGCGTGGCGCGTACGAGGCTGCGGGAGATGAGGGTCGAGCCGAAGCGCTCGTCGCCTTCGTGCTGCGAGGCGAGCGAAAGTTCGGTCTCGGTGACGTGCTGCGATTTTTTCGAGAAGAAGAGCGTCAGCACCATGATGATTCCCGAGGCGCCCAGCAGCAGGAAATTCGCGCGGGCGGGTCCTTCGAGGGCCCCCATCATCATCGTCTCGCTGCCCGCCTCGCCGGCGATCCGCCAGGCGTCGTAGCCGGCCAGCGGCACGCCGATGAAATTCACCAGGTCGTTGCCCGCGAAGGCCAGCGCCAGTGAGAAGGTGCCCGAGAGGATGGTGATACGCATGATATTGAGGCGCATACGCTGGAAAATATAGAGGATGAGCGCGGCGGCGGCCCAGAAGACCACGAGCGTCAGCACGACGTGTTCCCCGACGTATTCCGAGATCGAGGTGGGAATCAGCCCCGAGCTTTTCAGCCCCTTGAACAGGGCGAAATAGAGGATGCCCGCCAGCGAGATGCCGCACCAGACGGCTCCCCAGCGGCGGAACACGGCGGCGTAGCGGAACGAGAAGATCAGGCGCGAGACGTACATGAAGATCGTTCCCGTCACGAAGGCCAGCGCCACCGACAAAAGAATCGCCGCGATGATGACCATGGCCTTGCCCGTGTTGATGAACTGCGAGAGGTCCTGCAGCGAGGAGCCCGGGTCCCCGGCGATGCGGAACAGCGCGGCGGCCACGGCGGCGCCCAGCAGTCCGAAGACCATCGACACGGTGGTCGAGGTGGGTAGTCCCAGCGTGTTGTAGAGGTCCAGCAGCAGCACGTTGCCCAGCATCATGCCCAGGAAGAGCATCATGATCTCCTGAAAGGAGAACTGCCCGGGGTAGAAGACGCCGCTGCGGGCGACCTCCATCATGCCGCTCGAGGTGAGCGTGCCGACGAGAATGCCGGCAGCGGCGACCCAGAGGATTACGCGGCGCGGCGCGACCTTCGAACCCAAGGCCGAGTTGAGGAAATTGACGGCGTCGTTGGCGACGCCCACGACGATGCCCATCACGGCCAGCAGGGCCAGGATGACGACGATTGCGGTGAAAAGTGGAGACATAGTGTATCCGGTTTCGTGATTGTTAACGGTATTTTACCGTTGCAAAGGTCCGAAACGGATGTTACAAAAGTGTTACGGGGATGTTGCGGGTTTGTGAAACCAGCGGGTCAACTCCGCTTCTTCAGCGTAAATACGAACTCCAGTCCGCCGCGGTCGCGGTTGCGGGCCGTGATGGTGCCGCCGTGGAACATCACGGCGTTCTTGACGATGGCCAGTCCCAGTCCCGTGCCGCCCTGTTTGCGCGAACGGCCCTTGTCGATGCGGTAGAAACGCTCGAAGATGTGCGGCAGGTGCTCCTCGCCGATGCCGATGCCGTTGTCCGCAAAGAGAATCGTGCACTCCTCGGGGGTGTCGTCGACGAGGCGGATGAAGATGTCGCGGCCCCCGGAATAGGCGGCGGCGTTGTCCGCGAGGTTGCGGAACACCGATGCCAGCAGCGAGGGGTTTCCCTCGACCTCGACCTGCTGGGGAAAGTCGATGTTCACGCGCAGACGCTGGTCGGCGGGTTTCAGCTCCATGTCGGCGGCCGTTTCGGCAATCAGTTCGTTGAGCGACACGCACTCTTTCCGGATTACCTGGCTCGCCTCGTCCATGCGTGTCATGGTCGAAATGTCGGCCAGCAGGCTGCGCAGGCGTTCGGTCTGCGCGGCGCTCTTTTCCAGAAAGTCCGTGCGCTTTCCGGCGTCGAGGTCCGGATTGGCCAGCAGGGTCTCCAGATAGCCCTGAATCGCCGCCACGGGGGTTTTCAGTTCGTGGTTGATGTTGTTCGTCAGTTGTTTCTTGATGCGTATCTTCTCCTGCTCCTCGTGCAGGGCGAGGGCATGCTCGCGGTCGCGGTCGGCGGTGGTCTTCTGCAGCCGCGCGTAAAGGCGGATGATATGCTGCGAAATGTCGCCCAGCTCGTCGTGGGGGAAATCCGTGCGTTCGTCGATTCGTTCGCCCCGCTCGGCGCGTTCGGCGAATTCGTTGAGCCGCGTGATGTTCTGCCCCAGGCGGCGGGTGGCGAAATACCCTGCGACGCTCATCAGCAGCGTGACTCCCAGCATGAACCAGAGGAATTCGCGGTCGGCGGCCAGCACCTCGCTCAGCGGCACCGAGTAGGGTACGGCCGTGCGGACGATGCAGCGGTCGCCGAGCATCGCCGAATAGAAATAGTTGCGTTGGGTGCTCTCGGAGTGGCGGCGGATGGTGTAACCCGTGCCGCGGGCCACGGCTTCGGCCACCTCGGGGCGGTCGAGATGGTTCGAGGCGGGCAGCGTGTCGAGCGAGTTGTCGAACCGGACGCGCCCGTCGCGGTCGATGACCGTCACGCGCAGGTCGCCGAAGGCGTTGTTCTGACGGGCGATAAAGGTTTCGGGGGCGGTTCCCTCGTCCACGGCGTCGAGCATCCGCAGGTTGAGGAGCTGCAACCGCGCATTGAGCTGCTCGGCCTTGAAATGCTTCTCGCGGCCGTACTGGAACAGGACGAAACACGCCACCAGCGTCCACGAAAAGACCAGCAGCAGCAGGAACAGCCGCCGGTGGTAGGAGAGTCTACTCCTCAAAGCCGTAACCATAGCCCAGTCGTGTTACGATGTGGTCGCCGTAGGGTCCGATCTTGCGGCGCAGGCGCGTGATGTTGACATCGACGGTGCGGTCGAGCACGATCACCTCGTCGCTCCAGATGCGGCGCAGGATCTCCTCGCGCGAGAAAATCACGCCCCGGTGGGTGAGCAGCAGGGCCAGTATTTCGAACTCTTTCTTGGTGAGCGCGAGCTCCTTGCCGTCCAGCGTGCAGACCTTGCGCCGGAGGTCCATTTCGAGCCCTTCGAAGGCGATTGTCTCCTGTTCGGCCGGGGCGTCGGCCGTGCGGCGCAGGACGCTCCGCACGCGGGCCAGCACCTCGCGCACCGAAAACGGTTTCGGGATGTAGTCGTCGGCCCCGAGGTTGAGTCCGGCGACCGTGTCGTCCTCGGTGTCTTTCGCCGTGCAGAAGATCACCGGAACCTTCGCCGTTTCGGGGTTGGCCTTCAGCAGCTGGGCCATCCGGAAGCCGCTCATCTCGCCCATCATGACGTCGAGCAGGATCAGCGAATAACGCTCGGGGTGCATTCCGAGGGCCTGTTCGGCGCTGTACGCCACGTCGGCCTCATAACCCTCGACCTCGAGGTTGAACTGCAGGATTTCGCACAGCGACTCTTCGTCGTCGACCACCAGGATTTTGTGTTTTGCCATACATGCAGAGTTTGAATCCGGGTCAAAATTACGCAACATTCACGGATGTTACACGCCCCGCGGGGATATTTAACTGAAATGTAATACCGGCGTAAGACGCCGGATTTAGGGGCTACGGTGGCATCTTGCATATCAATACCCTAATTCCCGCTACAATCCTTTTTCTAAGCGGTTTTAAGCCCGGCCCAGTACCTCCATCTGCTGGCGGATCGACTCTTCGTGGATGGCCTGCAGGACGGTGCGCATGAATTCGCGGTCCATGCCCACCTGCTCGGCTTGTCCGGCACGGCGTGCCAGCAGTTCCTCGTAACGCTGGGTCTGCAGGACGGGCATGTTGTGCTCTTTCTTGTACTGCCCGATGTCGCGCGAGACGCGCATGCGGCGGGTCAGCAGCTCCAGCAGTTCGTCGTCGAGCTTGTCGATCTGCGAACGCAGTTCGGTGAGGCTCTCGGTGGTGATCGTCTGGTCGCGGATCACGAGGTTGCGGGTGATGTAGGCCAGCGCGTCGGGCGTCACCTGCTGGGCCTTGTCGCTCCACGCGCAGTCGGGCGAGCAGTGGGCTTCGATAATCAGTCCGTCGAACCCGAGGTCCATGGCCTGCTGGGCCAGCGGGGCGATCAGTTCGCGTTTGCCGCCGATGTGGCTGGGGTCGCAGAAGATCGGCAGCGACGGCAGGCGGCGGTGCAGTTCGATGGGTACGGCCCACAGCGGATGGTTGCGGTAGAGGTTCTTGTCGATCGACGAGAAGCCGCGGTGGATGGCCCCGATGCGGCGGATGCCGGCGTTGTAGATGCGCTCGATGGCGCCGATCCACAATTCGAGGTCGGGGCTCACGGGATTCTTCACCAGCACCGGCACGTCCTGTCCGCGCAGGGCGTCGGCGATCTCCTGCATGGCGAAGGGATTGGCTGCCGTGCGGGCGCCGATCCAGAGCAGGTCGATGCCGCCTTTCAGGGCCGCGGCGACGTGTTCGCGGGTGGCGACCTCGGTGGCGGTGTACATCCCCGTTTCGCGCTTCACGCGCTGGAGCCAGGCGATGCCGGCCTCGCCGACGCCTTCGAATCCTCCCGGTTTGGTACGGGGTTTCCACAGTCCGGCGCGGTAGATGCGGAAGCCCTCTGCGGCCAGCGCACGGGCGGTCTCCAGGACCTGTTCTTCGGTTTCGGCGCTGCAGGGGCCTGCGATGACCAGCGGCCGCCGGGGATCGACCCCGGGAAGCGTGATAGGTTGAATGTCGTTCATAATGAGCTGATTTTTATGGTTTTCGATTTGTCTTAAATGGCGGGGTTGGGGCATTCGGCGTATTCGCCCAGAATGCGGAAATCGCTGGTGAGGGGCCGCGCGGCGTCGACGGCCTGCCGGTAGCGCACCGGGTCGCCGAAGGTGACGTCGACGTAGAAGCGGTACTCCCATTCGCGTCCGATGATCGGCAGCGACTGTATTTTGGTCAGGTTGATGTCGTAAAACGATAGGACGGTGAGCACTTTCGAGAGGCTTCCCTGGGTGTGGGAAAGGGTGAACAGCAGCGAGGCTTTGTTCGTGTTCGCGGGGTCGGCGAAGGCGGCGGCGCGGCTCTCGTCGGCCAGGAGCAGGAAGCGCGTGAAGTTGTGTTTGTTGGTCTCGATGCCGCGGCTGAGGATTTCGAGCCCGTAGAGTTCCGCTGCGTCGGCGCCGCAGATGGCGGCTGTTCCTGCGAGCCGCCCCTCGGCGATCTCCCGGGCGCTGCCGGCGGTGTCGTCGCGCTCGACGATCTTCATCGCGGGGTGCGCTTTGAGAAAGTCGCCGCACTGCATCAGGGCGATCGGGTGGGAGTGGACCTCGCCGATGTCGCCGAGCGTCTGTCCGGGCAGTGCGGCCAGCACGTGCGAGATGCGGAGTTTCTGTTCGCCGATGATCCGTGCGTGGCTCTGCTGCAGGAGTTCGTGGTTGGGGAGCAGGCTTCCCGCGATGGTGTTCTCGATGGCCGCGATGCCCAGCAGCGAGGGGTTCGCCGCCATCCGGGCGAACAGCTCGTCGAAGCTCAGGCAGGGGAGGATGCCGATCTGCCGGTCGTTGAAGTAGCTGCGTGCTGCCGTTTCGTGATAGCACCCTGCGATGCCCTGTATTGCGATCTGTTCCATAGTTTGGTTTGAAAAAGAAAAATCCCGCTCAGCCGAGCGGGATTTTCGTATCATGATTAATCTATATTCCTATTTCATACAGTTAATTGCACGCGACCCCGCTTTTTCCCTTGCTATAAAAGAAAAAGTAATAAAAATAATATGCAAAACCGTATGCTCTCATGGTCGCGATTGACTTTATCATCGGCAAATGTAGCGAAATAATCCGGAAAACCAAACGTCGGGGCTGTTTTTTTGCGGAAAAATCAGCGTTTGCGGTGCCGGAACCGCTTGCGCAGTTCCTTGCGGCGGCCGAAGGCGAGTCGGAAGAAGGTGCCTTGCAGCAGCGTGTCGTCGACGTTCCAGCCGCGGGCCTCGGCGTAACGGTCGAGGATGTAGAGGAACGCCACGGCGGGACAGGACAGCCGCCGCAGGTTGACCATGCAGACGCGGGGCCGCAGCGGCCGGTCGGCGAACCGCATGCGGTTGATGTCGATCAGCTGGAACCGGAAGGCGCCCGTCGCCGTGTCGCGGCGCCAGAGGACGTTGCCGTGGTTGAAATCCCGGTGCTCGATACCCTGTTCGTGGAGCTGCCCGGCGAAGCGGGCGAATGCTTCCAGCACGGGCAGTGTCCCGGCGGAGGGGAAATGTCCGGTGGTCTGCGACAGCGGCGTATAATCCGAGTAGAGAGAAATGTAGTAGCTGTCGCTCAGCAGCCCGCGGTAGCGGTATTCGCTCCACGCGATGGGTTCGGGCGAGTCGATGCCCAGCGCCCGCAGCCGCACGGCGTGTTCATACGAACGGCGGGCCTTGCTCCGGCGGAAGAAGGTGTAGATGAAAGCCTGAAACAGGTTCGGGCGGCGGAACCGCTTGACCGCGACCCGGATGCCCCCGATGTCGAAGGCCTTGATCGTGTTGCGTCCGGTATGCAGTACCTCGCCGCCGGTCCCGAACAGTTCGGGGAGGTGCTCCGTGAAGCTCCGCAGGCGTTCCGAGGCGGGATTGACGTGAATGCGCATAGTGAGAAAAATTTATGCTGCAAAGTTACGCCCCCGCGGGTTATGCCGTTAGTCCGATTTGATTGTGAAGTTGTCCTTAATAGGAAAAAAGGGCAGCGGCTGTCGTATGCCGCCGCCCGGAGGAGTATTTACTGGTAAGAGGCAATCACGCCGTCGGCCGCCTTGACGGAGAAATCCGCTTTGTATTTTCCATAGGTGAGCGCGAATTCCAGCATCAGTTCGCTTTTCGCCATTTGGGGTATAAAGTCGAAGAGGCACTTGCCGACCGCTTTGCCTCCGGTCTCGTAGGGAATGACCGTTCCGCCGATGTCGGGAGCCTCTTCGCCCTGAAATCCCAACACCTGGCCTTCGGATTGCCCGCCGTTCCATTTCAGAACGGGGGTGACCGTCACCTCGGCCGTAGTCCACATGGCTTTGGGCGGGACGGTGAGGGTGATCGTGACGGGTACCTTGCCGCCGATGGCCTCGAGCACCTCGGGACTGACCGTAACGGTTATCGCGGAGAACCACTGTTCGAAATCGGGCGTTTTTTCCGTCTCTTTGTCGTCGTTGCAAGCGGTGCTCAGAAGCGTCAGGGCGCATAAGACCCCGGTGAGGAGTTTTTTCATCGTGTTCGGGTTTGATCGGGATAAAGATACGGATATTTGCCGGATTTGCAAGGTCGTGTTGTCCGGCAATCCGGATGAGCTATCCGTACACACATTTGAACGATTCGTTTCATATCGTCGTCGCCGTCAAACCTAATTTTGCTTCAACATTTAATTACTAACCCAAACCTGAACTATGAAAAGAACTCTACACTGGCTCCTCATCGCTGTGTCGGTGATCGGACTCTGCGCCTGCGGCGACGACGATACGCAGGATTCGGGCGACGGCGCGACCGTCGAGGTCTCGACCAAGGCCATTTCTGAAATCACGGCCACGACCGCCGTCAGCGGCGGTGTGATTACCGGCGAGGACGGGGCATCCGTTTCGGCCCGCGGCGTCTGCTGGTCCAAGTCGTCGGCGCCTACGACCTCCGATTTCAAAACCGCGGACGGCTCGGGACTCGGGGAATTCACCTCGAAGCTGACCGGACTCGAAAACGGCGTCGTATATTATGTACGCGCGTATGCGGTCAGCGGCAAGAACACGGTTTACGGTGACGCCCGGCAGTTCACTGCCGGAGCCGCGACGCCGACCGTGACCACGGCCCAGGCGACCGAGATCGAATACCGCACGGCCGTCGGCGGAGGTACTGTCGACGATCCCGGAGCCTCGGAAGTCACAGCCTGCGGTATCTGCTGGAGCACCTCCGAGAATCCCACGACCGACGACGACAATGTCGAGGGCGACCCCGAAGAGACGACGTTCACGCTGCCGATGGAAAACCTTTCGTCGGGGACGACCTATTACGTGCGGGCTTTCGCGACCAACAGCGCCGGCACCGGTTACGGGGCGCAGGTCAGCTTCACGACCAAGGAGGAGTCGCTGGTGACGATCGAAGACGCCGCTTTCAGACAGTACTGCCTCGACAATTTCGACCTCGACTACGACGGTAAACTGCAGGCCAGCGAAGCCGTGGAGGTGACCGAGATCAACTGCTCGGACCTCGGCATCACGTCGCTGAAAGGGATCGAACATTTCACCAACCTGCGGTCGCTGCTCGCCAACGACAATCCGCTGTCGGCCGTCGATCTCAGCCAGAACCGCAAGCTCACCCGGCTGGAACTGATCCGCACCGCCTTCGAAACGCTGACGGTCAGCGACCTGCCGGTGCTCGAGTCGCTGCTCTGCGACGGCCTCAAGGAGAACGTCGTGGGTACGCTGAAATCGCTTACGGTGAAAGACTGCCCCGCCCTGAAGGAGGTTTTCTGCCAGGAGAATTCGCTCTCGACACTCGTTTTCACCGACTGCCCCGAACTGGCGCTGCTGCGGTGCAATACCAATCAGCTGACGGCCGTCGATCTTTCGGGATGTCCGAAACTCGAGGAGTTCTATGCCTGGGACAACCAGCTGGCCTCGCTCGACCTGAGCGGCAACAAGGCGCTCAAACTGCTCGAGCTTCAGCGCAACAGGTTCACGACGCTCGAGGTGGCCGACATGCCCGACTTGCAGCATATCTGGTGCGACGGCCTGCACAAAGAGAACGGCGAGGACGTGGTCGGCTGCATCACGACCCTCGCGGTCCGCAACTGCCCCAAACTCGAAGAGCTCTTCTGCCAGGAGAATTCCATCTCGTCGCTCACCGTCTCGGGATGCCCCGGACTGATCAAGCTCTGCGGCTGGAGAAATGCGCTGACGACGCTCGACCTCACGGGCTGCGAATCGCTGGCTACCCTCCAGATCGCCGCCAACCAGCTTTCGACCGTGACGCTCAAAGGCTGTGCGGCGCTCGACCTGCTGGACATTCCCGACAACCGGCTGACGTCGCTCGACCTCTCCGACTGCATCAACCTGCGCGAGACCTGGATGCAGGGCAACCCCACGCTGACATCGCTCGACCTGAGCAAGAACAATGCCCTGCAAATCTTCCGCTGCATGGCCACCGGCATCAAGAGTCTCGACCTGAGCAACCATGCCTACCTGACCTCGGTCTGGTGCGACGGCTGCGGCATGGAGTCGATTTCGGTGAACGGATGCCCGCAGCTGAACGAGCTCAAATGCCAGAACAACCTCCTCACGTCGCTCGACGTCAAAGGCTGCCCCAAACTCAGTATCTTCTGGGGCGACACCAACAACCTTTCCGAAGCCGATTTCAGCGGATGCGGTGAGCTGACCGAGTGCAACATCCAGATCAACAAGACGCTGAGCGTCCTCAATGTGACGGGCTGCACCAAGCTCAAAACCCTTTCGGCATGGGACTGCGGCATCAAGGCGCTCGACCTCTCGACCAACGACAACCTCGAACTGGTGCAGGTGAACGACAACAAACTCACCTCGCTGGCCGTTCACGGCAAGAAACTGCACGACGTGCACTGCGTGCGCAACCAGCTCACCTCGTTCACCGCGACGGATGCACCGGCCCTGATCGTCATCTGGATCCACGACAACCTGCTTACGTCCCTCGATGTCAGCCAGTGTGCGCCGGCCATGAACGTGCTGGGCATCTATGCTCCGGGCAACCCGGCCGAGAACACCAACCCGCTGCAGACGCTGTACATCAAAAGCGGCCAGACCTTCGTCGAAAGATACGTGCCGGAGACGGCTCAGACCATTGTAAAATAGCGGACCCCCGATGCGGTGTGGGACGGCAGGACGATCATCCTGCCGTCCTCCGGCGCATCGCAAGGACTCTAACATCAACACATCAAGCCTATGAAGTTCAACTTACTCAACTGCGGCCGTACCGCGGCTGCGATGCTCGTCCTCGCCGCCATGCTGTGCCTGCCGTTCACGGCGGCCGCCCGGACTGGTGAAAAGGGTGCTGTCAGCGGTCTGGTCCTCGATATCGAGGGACAGCCGGTCGTCGGCGTCAGCGTATTGGTCAAGGGCACCACGTCGGGCACCACGACTGGAACGGACGGTCGGTATCAACTGTCAAACCTCCCCGCGGGCGCCGTCCTGACCTTCAGTTTCCTCGGCTTCCAGACCGAGGAGGTCGCCTACAACGGACAGTCGACCCAGAACATCGTCCTACGTCAGGCTTCGACCGAAATGGAGGATGTCGTCATCGTCGGTTACGGCGTCCAGAAAAAGGAATCCGTCACCGGGGCCCTGTCGAACGTGAAGCCCGAGAAGCTCGAAAAAGTAGCTTCCGTCACCCTCTCGAACGTGCTGGGCGGTTCGATGCCCGGCATCATCAGCCGCCAGAGCACCGGAGAGCCGGGCAACGACTCGGCGGCCATCTTCATCCGCGGCATGGGAACGTGGCAGAACCGCAATCCGCTGATCCTCGTCGACGGCGTCGAACGCGACATGAACCTGATCAACATTGCGGAGATCGAGACCGTCACGGTCCTCAAGGATGCATCAGCCACGTCGGTCTACGGCGTGCGCGGCGCCAACGGCGTCATCCTGATCAACACCAAGAAGGGCCGCATGGGCAAGCCGCAGGTGACGTTCCGCACCGAATGGGCCTGCCTGCACGGACTGCGCTTTCCGGAGTATATCGACGGCTACGAATTCGCCTCGCTGATGAACGAGGCGACCCGCAACGGCGGCGGCCCCTCGGCCAAACTCCCGTGGACGGACGATGAGCTGACCAAATTTCGCGACCACAGCGATCCCTATCTCTATCCGAGCGTCAACTGGGTGGACGACCTCCTCAAGCGCAATACGTTCCAGACGATCAACAACCTCAACATCAGCGGCGGCAACGAGACCATCCGTTATTTCGTCAACGTGGGTTACACCAGCCAGAGCGGCCTGTTCAAGGAGGACCCGCGCTACGATTACCGGACCAATTCCCGCTCGGACCGCTATAATTTCCGTTCGAACGTCGATGTCAACGTGGCCAAAAGCCTCGTGCTGAGCCTCGGCCTGGGCGGTATCATCCAGGACAAGACCTATCCCGGCACCGCTTCGGACGAGATATTCGCCCAGATGCGCCAGGTCTCGCCGATCCAGATGCCGCGCCAGAATCCCAACGGCACCCCGGGCAGCGCCGGTTCGGCCGTCTACCTCAATCCGTGGGCGCTCACCACGCAGAGCGGCTATTCGAAACATTTCGTCAACACCCTGCAGGGCACGTTCAACCTCGCCTGGGACCTCTCGTCGCTGGTGACGCAGGGACTTTCGTTCGCGGCGAAATTCTCCTACGACTACTACTATTTCAACAACGTCAACCGCCATATCACCTACGGTATGGACCGCTATATGGGCAAGGACTCGGCCGGGCAGGACCTCTATATGAACGTCCGTAACGCCGGCAGCATGGAGTACGGCGTCAGCAACACGTCGAACCGCGCCTATTACTACGATTTCGGGTTCAACTACGACCGCACGTTCGACAAACACCACGTGACGGGCATGCTGCTCTTCAACCGCCGCGATTTCAAGAACCTCACGGCCGGATCGAGCATGTTCAACCTGCCTTACCGCCGTCAGGGACTTGCCGGCCGTCTGACTTACGATTTCGCCAACAAGTACCTCACAGAGTTCAATTTCGGTTACAACGGCTCCGAGAATTTCAAGAAAGGCAGCCGTTACGGCTTCTTCCCCTCGGCTTCGCTGGGATGGGTGATGTCGAACGAGGGCTTCTGGCAGTCGTCGTTTCTCCGGGATGTCTATTTCAAGATCCGGGGGTCGTACGGCATCGTCGGCAACGACCAGATCAGCGACCAGCGCTTCCTCTACCTCTCGACAGTCAACACCAGCGCCAACGGCGGCCTGTTCGGCGATTCGCAGGCGCTGATCACGGGGTATGCCGAATCGAAGATCGGCGTCGACGTGACGTGGGAGAAAGCCTATAAAGCCGATGTCGGCGTCGAACTCCGCCTGCTCCGGGACCGCCTGACGCTGCAGGGCGATTTCTTCAACGAGAACCGGAACGACATCCTGCTCGAACGCAAGTCCATTCAGAGCGTCGCGGGCATCGCCACGGCGGTTTACGCCAACCTCGGCAAAGTCGTGAACCGCGGCGTGGATGCCGTGCTCGAATGGCGCGACACCTCGAAGGACGGCTTCTACTACTCGTTCTACGCCAATTTCACCTATGCCCACAACCACATCGTCGAGGACGATACGCCGCACCCCAAATACGACTACCTCGAGACCCGCGGACGCCGTATCGACCAGCCGTTCGGCTACATCGCCCTCGGTTTCTTCGGCAGCGAGGAGGAGATTGCCGACAGCCCCGAGCAGACCTTCATGACCAATGTCCGCCCGGGCGACGTCAAGTACCTCGACCTGAACAACGACGGCAAGATCACGCCCGACGACCGGGCGCCCATCGGTTTCGCCCGCACGCCCGAGATGATGTTCGGATTCGGCGGTTCGGTGGCCTGGAAGGGGATCGACCTTTCGGTCGGCTTCACCGGCGCCGCACGCACCTCGACGTTCCTGATGAGCGAGGACATGATGCCCTTTTCGCTGGAATATCCCCGTTACAACGTCTCGCGCGAATATTACGACCACCGCTGGATTCCGGGCGCCGACAACAGCCGCGCCAAGTATCCCGCCGTCATCAACGGCAACAACCCGAACAACTACCAGAAGAGCACGCTCTACCTGCGCGACGCGAGCTATATCAAACTCAAGAATGCCGAGATCGGCTATACGCTTCCCGAACGCTGGTGCCGCAAGATCGGCATTCAGAAGGTCCGCGTGTTCGTGAACGGCACCAACCTGCTCTGTTTCGACAAACTGAAGATCGTCGATCCCGAAGCCGACGGCGGTACGGGCAACTATCCCCAGCAGCGCACGATCAACGGCGGTTTCCAGATCAACTTCTAAACACCCGCACAGTCATGAAAACAAAATTTATAGCACTCGCACTCTGCATCCTACCGTGCCTGAACGCCTGCACGGACTATCTCGACAAGACGCCGGACGAGGATATGACCATCGAGCAGGTATTCACCAATCCCGACTGGACCCGCGCCTACCTCTCGAACATTTACAGCTGGCTGCCCAACGAGGCGAATTTCGCCGACGACGGGGCTTTCCGCAGCCCCTTCACGGGCGGATGCGACGAAATGGAGATCGCTTTCGGAGGCGCCTTCTCGCACATGATCAATGCGGGTTCGTGGAACTCCAGCAACATCGACCGCATCCCCGTTTGGCGGGAGGCCTATGCGGCCATCCGCTGCGCCAATATCTTCCTCGCGCACATCGACCGTGCGAATGCCACTCCGGACCAGATCAAGGTCTGGAAGGGCGAAGCCTATTTCCTGCGGGCCTATTTCCATTTTCAAGTGATGCGTGCTTACGGCCCCGCCATCCTCGTCGACCGGGTCATCGCCCCGGACGAGATCGCTTCGGACCTCGTGCGTTCGACCATCGACGCCACGGCGAAATTCATTGCCGACGATTGCGGCCGCGCCTTCAACGGCCTGCCCGAGACCTGGACCTCGACCGACTACGGCCGTCCGACGCAGACCTCGGCGCTGGCGCTCAAATCCCGTGTGCTGCTCTATCTCGCATCGCCCCTTTATAACGGCAATACCGACCTGGCCATGATGAAAGACCCGGTGACGGGACAGCAGCTCATTCCCCAGCAGGAGAATCCCGAGAAGTGGAAAGATGCTGCGGATGCCGCGGAGGATTGCCTCGAGGCGGCAAAGGCCGCAGGGTTCAAACTCCATTACAGCACGTCGAACGACCCGGTGAAAAATTACGAGGAGGTCTTTACCGAGAATTGGAACGAAGAGATACTTTTCGGCAAGAACCTGGGCGATTACTGGCACCACATGTGGTGCAGCGACCCGATCAGCTACGGCACGCCCTCGATCTTCAACCCCACGCAGGAGCTGGTCGACGCCTATGAGATGGAGGACGGCTCGACGCCGATCACGGGCTATACGAACAACGGGCTCAAACCCATCGTCAACACCGCTTCGGGGTATATCGAGGAGGGTTATACGAACAAGGCCGAGGACGGCCGCTGGCCTTCGGGCGTGCGGAACATGTATGTCGGCCGGGAGCCGCGCTTCTATGCCAGCATCAATTTCCCCGGACAGATCTGGAAGCAGAACCACGAGCTGGCCTTCTGGTACGAAGGTGTGGACGGCAAGAAATACGCCGGTTCGGACTATTGCAAAACGGGGTACCTGATGCGCAAGATCAACAACATCGACATCACGTCCAACCCGCTGAAGACCGAAAAAACCTTCTGGATTTATTTCCGGCTGGGCGAGATTTACCTCAATTACGCCGAGGCGCTGAACGAGTATTCCGGTCCGGTGGATGCGGTTTACGACGCGGTCTATGAGGTCCGCAAACGTGCGGGCCTGCCCCGATTGCCGGAAGGGCTTTCGAAGGAGCAGATGCGCGAGCGTATCAAGCACGAGCGCCGCATCGAACTGGCGTTCGAGACGCACCGTTTCTTCGACTTGCGGCGCTGGAAAGACGCCGAGAAGAGCGAGGGCAAGCCGATCCACAGCCTGAACATCTATGCCGGGACGTCGCGCCAGGACAATGCTTTCTACGAACGGACCCTGTGCGAGCAGCGCGTGTTCGTCGCTCCGCAGCACTATTTCTTCCCGATCGAGCAGGCCGAGATCGACAAAAACCGCGACCGCCTGCTCCAGAATCCCGGATGGTAAACGCCGGACAAATCCAAAAACCGACAAATACGATGAAACTGATCGCTTATTCCCGTTATTTTATCATACCCGTCCTGATGGTGACGGGACTGCTGAGCTGCTCGTGCACGAACGAGTTCGAATGGACCGTGCCCCCGAAATGGGAGCCCAAACCCGAGCCGGAGCCCGGCAGCTACGACGTCACGATGGAGACCCTGCTCGAAGAGATGGTCTCGTTCGAAGAGGCCGCCAAATTCCCGGCTGTCTCCTACACCTGCCGCCAGGAGAGCAGCCATGACCGCCGCTCGACGACGCCCGGCACCCCCGAGTGGTTCGCCAACGACGACGGCTGGGGTTACGTCCGCGACGAAGTGAACCAAGGACGTTCCGAGCGTGTGCTCTTCGAGGAGGAGGGCCCCGGAGTGATCACCCGCATCTGGCTCACGTCGTTCCAGGCTCCGACGACGATCATCCGCTTCTATTTCGACGGCTCGGAAAAGCCCTCGTGGGAACTCCAGTCGTTCGACCTGCAGGACATCTGCGCCTCGATGGGTGACGAGTGGAAGAACAACTACCTCAAAGGGGGCCTTGCGCAGCCCGGGGCCGAATGGAATCGCGGCAGCTCGCTCTACCTGCCCATTCCCTATGCCGACGGGTGCAAGATAACCCTCGAAGAGCAGGATAACTCGCTCGTCAATCCCTCGCGTTACTACCATATCAACTACCGGCGTTACGATCCGGCGACGAAGGTCGAGACCTTCTCCAAGAAAGTCCTCGAACGTACCCGGGAGCTGGTCCAGACCACCAACCGCACGTTGCTGCGCCCGACGGTCAAGATGGCCGGGCGGCTGGTCACCAAGACGCTGACGCTCGCCCCGGGTGAGAAACTGACGCTCGACCTGCCCGACGGAGCCCGCGCCGTCACCGAGACCAAATGCGAGGTGAAAAGCGACGGCGATTATGCCGACATGATGCGTGCCCTGGTCCTGACCGCCACATTCGACGGGACGCAGACCGTGGCAGTTCCGCTGTCCGAGTTCAGCGGGGCCGGCACGGGCGCCAATGCCGTGAAGAGTTGGTTCGTGACGGCCGACGGCGACGGAGCCGTCACGAGCCGCTGGCTGATGCCCTATCAGAACAAGGGCGGCATGACGCTCTGCAACACCTCTGCGACGGCTTCGGCCGAAGTCACCCTGACGGCCCGCGTGGTCGCCTATACGTGGGATACGCGTTCGCTCTATTTCCACGCCGCGTGGAAGCAGACCAACGACCTGCAGATCATCTACTGGAGCGACTATGCCCGCTGCTACGACTGGGAGTTCGCCCGCATCGAAGGGGGCCGCGGCGTCCTGAGGGGCGACCTTTTCTCGATCTACAACCACACCCACAACTGGCCCGGCGAGGGCGACGAGAAAATCTGGGTCGACGACGAGACCTTCCCGTCGCATTTCGGCACCGGGGTCGAGGATTACTATTCGTTCTGCGGCTATTTCCGCTACCTGTCGCCCTTCGGCGGCGAGCCGCGGCTGGACAACAACGATTTCCACGCCTACAACAACCACTACCGCATGCGTGCGCTGGACGGTATTCCCTTCAACAGCAAACTCCGTTTCGACCTCGAAATGGAGGGCCATGAAGCGGGCCGGGCCGATATTTCGAATGCGATATTCTGGTACGGCGATGCGGCGACGCGTGCCGTGGGATTCCGGCAGTTCAATTTCTAAGTCCGTACCGCGATGAAGAGAATGCTCTCCGTATTGTTCCTGGCCCTGCTGCTCGCCGGCTGCGGCGGACGGGATTCCGGGCGCGTGACGCTGGGAATGCTGCTCGACGAGATGACCTCGCCGGCTGCGGCGGCCCGATGGCCTGCCGTGCCCTACACCTGTCTGCTCACCAGCAGCCATGACCGGGCGTCGGTCGCTCCCGGCACTCCCGCGTGGTTTGCCAACGACGACGGCTTCGGATTCATCCGCACCGACACGATCGCCGGCCGTATCGAAAAGGTCCTCTTCGAGGAAGAGGGACCCGGTGCGATCACCCGCATTTGGCTGACGACGCAGAATCCGGCGGGCGTGATGCGCTTCTATTTCGACGGTGGCGAACAGCCCGGATGGGTCGTCCCGGCCTACGACCTGATGCAGTTCGGACTGGCGGCGCTGGGACGCGGACTGCTGCATCCCCACACCAGTTACGAAGCGGGCGTCAAGGGCGGAAGTACGCTTTTCCTGCCGATCCCGTATGCCCGCGGCTGCCGCGTGACGCTCGAAGAACCCGCCTGGATGCAGGGCGTGCCGCACTACTACCAGTTCAATTTCCGCCGCTATCCGGCCGCAACCGAAGTGGAGACCTTCTCGATACACTCGGTCGAAAAGTACCGGAAGCAACTGCTGGAAACAGATGCGCTGCTGCTCTCCCCCGACCGGGCCGTCTCCGGCGGACGCAGGACCGAAGCCGTGCGGCGCCTTGCCCCGGGCGACACCCTGACGCTCGTCCTGCCGGCCGGAAGCCGGCAGGCGATACGCACGGAATTCCGGGTCGAATGCGATACGGCCTCTTACGAACAGACCCTTCGGGGACTGCTCTTTACGGCGGAGTTCGACGGCACGCAGACCGTATACGCTCCTCTCTCCGACTTTTCGGGCGGAGGAATGGGGGCCCCGGCCGTCGAGAGCTGGTACCTTTCGTCCGATGGACGGGGAAATATCGTCAGCCGCTGGCCCATGCCTTACCGCGGGAGGGCGGTGCTTGCGGTGTGCAACCTCTCGGAAACCCCCTGCGAGGTGGCGCTGGACGTGCGGACCGAACGCTGCCGGTGGGACGACCGCACGCTCTATTTCCACACGTCGTGGAAGCAGGAGAATGGGCTGGCTATCCGCAAGAGAGGCGAAGCGTGCTACGACTGGAATTTCACGACCCTCAGCGGTCGGGGGCTTTACCGCGGCGACGTGCTTTCGCTGTTCAACCACTCGCGTGCCTGGTACGGCGAGGGCGACGAGAAGATATGGGTCGACGGCGAGGCGTTTCCCTCCCATTTCGGGACGGGCGTCGAGGACTATTACAACAGCTCGTGGGCCCCGGTCTACACGTTCCATACCCCGTTCGGGGGCGCTCCGCGTGCCGACCTGAAAAACGCGCAGGGTTACAACACCTTTTTCCGCACCCGGAATCTGGATGCGATTCCCTTCGGCGAAAAGCTGGTCTTCGATATGGAGATGCTGAGCTGGACCGACGGCACGGTGGATTATGCCACCACCGTATTCTGGTACGGCGACCTCGCGGCGAAGGCGGCTTCGACGTCGGGAGCCGACGATCTCCGGCGTCCGCTGCTGCCCCGTCCCGCAGACCCGGCGGATTACAGGATCGCCGGCGCCCTCGAATTCGAAAAGCTTCTCTACACCGCCAAAAGCGAGGGTCTGAACACCGACCGGCAGAACATGGCGGGATTCCCCGAAGGAGTCTGGAGCGGACAGGCGCAGCTCGTCGCCTTCGGCGGCAAGGCCGGGGATTATCTGGAATTCGAACTCTCCGACCTCGCTCCGGGCCGCTATCGGATCGGTCTCTATGCGACGAAAGCCGCCGATTACGGATGTGTGCGGTTCACGGCCAACGGCTGCCGCCCGGCGGTTTTCGATGCCTACTGCGACTATGTGACCCAGACCGGTCCCATCGAACTGCGCTCTGTCGGCGTGCCGGACGGAAAACTCACGCTGCGGGCGGAAATAACCGGCCGGAATCCCCTTTCCAAAGGAACGATGCTCGGCCTGGACTGCCTCGTGCTGACGCGCGAAGACCCTGAAAAATAATGACCATGATGATACGCAAACCAATCCTTCGAATCCTCTTCGCCGCTCTGCTGCCGACCCTCGCGGCCTGCGGCGGCCGGGCGTCCATCGACATCCGGCACATCAACAACAGCCATACGGAGCTCACCTTCCGGGCCGACGCCCGCTACCTGCTGCTGCCCGTCGAGGACGGCATTCCCAATGCCGTGGTGACGGTTTCGGCCGACGGACTCCCCGACAGGACGTTCCGGGTGGCCCTGGCCCAGACCCGCACCGATTATACGGTGCCGTTCGACCTGGCCCCGTACCGGGGGCGGACCGTGACGGCCGACGTCACCAACTGTGCCTACGACGCCGTCTGCTGGGAGCAGATCGCCCGGAGCGACCGGTTCCGCCCCGCCGAAGAGCCGCATTACCGGCCGTACTACCACCACGCCCCGGCCTACGGCTGGATGAACGATCCCAACGGAATGGTGTGGTACGACGGCGAATACCACCTCTTCTTCCAGCACAATCCCTACGGGTCGCGTTGGGAAAACATGACGTGGGGACACTCCGTGAGCCGCGACCTGCTCCGCTGGGAACAGCTGCCCAACGCCCTCGAACCCGATTCGCTCGGAGCCATGTTCTCGGGCTGCTGCGTGATCGACCGCGACAACACCGCCGGGTTCGGGCGCGACGCCATGATCGCCCTCTACACCGCGGCGGGCGCCCGTCAGACCCAATGCCTGGCTTACAGCACCGACCGCGGCCGGACCTTTGCCAAATACGCCGGCAATCCCGTGCTGACGGGCGACGTGCCCGATTTCCGCGACCCCAAAGTGTTCTGGCACGAACCGACGGCGCGGTGGATCATGGTGCTGGCCGCCGGCCGCAACATGGAATTCTACTCCTCGGAGGACCTGAAAACGTGGCGTTTCGAAAGCCGCTTCGGCGAAGGCCACGGCTCCCACGCCAACGTCTGGGAGTGCCCCGACCTGTTCGAACTCCCGGTGGACGGCGACCCTGCCGATAAGAGATGGGTGCTGCTGTGCAGCCTCGGCACCGAGAGCGGCTCCCGGGTACAATATTTCGTCGGCCGTTTCGACGGACACACGTTCACCAATGAAGCCGCTCCCGAAGCGGTGAAATGGATGGATTTCGGGCGCGACCACTATGCGACCGTCACGTGGAGCAACGTCCCCGACGACCGCCGCATCGCCATCGGCTGGATGAGCAACTGGCAGTATGCCAACGATGTCCCGACGGTCGCGTTCCGCAATGCCGCCACGCTGCCCCGTGAACTCGGCCTGCGGACCTGCGAAGACGGCCTCAGGCTTGTCTCCGCGCCCTGCCGGGAACTTCGCACGCTGCTCGGCGACCGGAAGCGGCAGGGACCTTTCGTCGTCGAGACCGAGTACAACACGGCCGCGCTGCCAACTGGGAACGACGGGGCCTACTGCATCGAACTGGGAATCGGCGGCATCTCCGCCGAGGTGTTCGGATTCAAACTCTTCAACTGCAACGGCGAATACGTCGACTGCTGTTTCAACCGCATGGACGGCACCCTGACCGTCGACCGCGCCCAGAGCGGCAAGGTCGGTTTCAGCCCGGCATTCGCGGCCGCGCCGCCCGCGCGGCTGCCGGCGGCGGAGAATTACCGGATCACGCTTTTTGCGGACCGCGGATCGATCGAACTCTTCGTGAACGACGGCGAAACGGTCGTCACCGACCTGGTTTTCCCCTCGGAACCCTACAACCGGATGAATATTTATGCCAAAGGAGGTGAAATATCCGTGGAGAATCTCGACTTTTACAAAGTGACCCTCAAATAACATTCAAATCGAAAAACATGAATCGTAAGATCTATTGGATTACATTCGTCGCCGTCATGGGCGGTTTTATCTTCGGCCTGAACATGGCTGGAATTTCGGGTGCGGTAAATTCCATTCGTGACGTCTTCGACCTGAGCGACGGCGGGCTGGGACTGGTGGTCAGCGCCCTGACGATCGGCTGCCTCATCGGTTCGCTTTTCACGGGCGGATTCGCCGACCGTTACGGGCGCCGCAAAATATTCCTCGCCGTGGCCGTGCTGTTCATCGTCTCGTCGCTGGGCTGTGCGCTGGCCCCCGACAGCCACACGCTGGTCTTTTTCCGCCTGCTGGCCGGTATCGCCGTCGGGGCCGACTCGGTCATCGGTCCGATGTATATCTCGGAAATGGCGCCTGCCGACAAACGCGGACGCCTGGTGTCGTTCCAGCAGTTCGCCGTCGTTATCGGTATCCTCGTCGCCTACGCCATCGACTACCTGTTGCTCGACCTCGCCGAGGCCTGGCGCTGGATGCTCGGCGTGCCGGTCGTTTTCGGCGCGATCTTCTTCGTGCTGGCCCTTACCAGTCTGCCTGAAAGCCGGCGCTGGGCTCCGGCCAAAGGGTCCGTCGCCCGGGAGAAGCGGGCCTTTTCGGATATTTTCAAAGGCAAGACGGGCCGTATCGTCCTGCTGGGGACCCTGCTGGCCGCTTTCCAGCAGATCACCGGCATCAATGCCGTCGTGAACTATGCGCCGATCATTTTCGAACAGACCGGCGTGGGCGGCGGCACGGCCCTGCTGCAATCGTGCCTCGTCGGATTCGTGAATTTCCTGGCGACCATCATCGCCCTGTGGCTGGTCGACACCAAAGGCCGCAAGACCTTGCTGCTGTGGGGTGCCGCGGGCATGATCCTCTCGTTGGCCTACCTCACCTGCTCGTTCTCGTTCGGCTGGCCGGGCGGCGGCGTGCTGGCGGCCCTGCTGGTCTACATCGCCTTCTTCGCGGCCAGCTTCGCTCCGGTGATGTGGGTCGTGAACAGTGAGATTTTCCCCGACCGCGTCCGGGCGCAGGCGCTTTCGTTCTCGACCTGCATCAGCTGGATATGCACCTTCCTCACCGTGCAGTTCTCGCCGTGGATTCTCAATGCCCTGGGCGGCGCCGCGCTCTTCGGTATCTTCGGACTCTTCAGCCTGGCGGCTTTCCTCTTCGTCTGGAAATATATTCCCGAGACCAAGGGCAAATCGCTGGAACAGATTGAAAAAGAACTGGGACTTTAAAAACCGCAATCCGATGAAACCGTTATTCGTAGGTATGGGGGAGGCCCTCTGGGATGTTCTCCCCGAGGGACGACAGATCGGCGGGGCCCCTGCCAATTTCGCTTTCCATGCCGGACAGCTCGGGTTCCCGAGCGTTGCGGTGAGCGCCGTCGGCAACGATGCGCTGGGGGATGAGATCATGGAAATATTCACCGACAAGGGCTTGCAGTATTTGCTCGAACGGGTCGGTTATCCGACGGGTACCGTGCAGGTGACGCTCGATGCGGACGGGATTCCCAACTATGAGATTCGCGAGGGTGTGGCCTGGGACAACATTCCGCTGACCGACTCGCTGCACTCGCTTGCCGAACGTACCGGGGTCTTCTGCTTCGGCACGCTCGCCCAGCGCAATGCCGTTTCGCGTGCGTCGATCCGTCATTTCCTCGGGCACATGCCCGACAGCGGCCTCAAAGTCTTCGACATCAACCTCCGGCAGCATTTTTACGACAGGGAGGTGATCGTCTCGTCGCTCGAAGCGTGCAATGTTTTGAAAATCAACGATGATGAATACGAGCAGCTCCGGCCGATGCTCGCCCTGGAGGGGATGTCGCTCGAAGCGGACTGCCGGGAACTGCTGCGTCGTTTCTGCCTGCGCGGCCTTGTCCTGACGTGCGGTGCGGCAGGCAGCTATATCTTCACGCAGAGCGAACATTCGTATCTGGAAACTCCGCGCGTCCGGGTTGCCGACACGGTCGGAGCCGGGGATTCGTTCACGGCGGCCTATTGCGCCGCAGTGCTTGCCGGTAAAAGCACGCGCGAAGCGCACCGGCTGGCGGTCGATCTCGCGGCCTATGTCTGTACGCAACACGGTGCGATGCCGGAGGTCCCGGAGGAACTGAAAAACCGGCTGAACTAAATGAAACCTCTCCCGAACCGGGTATTTCTGACGCTGACGCTGGCGCTGGCCGCCCTTCTGACGTCCTGCCGGACGTCGCGGCCCCGTTATGTGATCGGCGTGTCGCAGTGCAGCAACGACGCGTGGCGCGAGAAGATGAACAACGAGATGCTCACCGAGGCGTTGCTGTACGACGACGTGAGTGTCGAGATTCGGTCGGCGGAGGATAACAACAACCGCCAGATCGCCGACATCCGTTCGTTCATCGACCGCGGCGTGGACCTGCTCGTCGTTGCGCCGAACGAGGCGATTCCGGTTACGCCGGTCGTCGAGGAGGCCTATGCCAGCGGAATCCCGGTGATCGTCGTCGACCGCAAGATTCTCTCGGACCAGTACACGGCCTATATCGGGGCGGACAACTACCGGATCGGCAAGGTTATCGGGGAATACGTGGCTGCACGCCTCGGCGGCCGGGGCAAGGTCATCGAACTGACGGGACTGAGCGGATCGACGCCCGCCATAGACCGTCATCAGGGTTTCCTGAGCGTCCTCAACCGCCATCCGGACATTCGGCTGCTTTGCAGCGAGGATGCCCGCTGGCAGCAGGAGGTTGCGGAGCGGAAGACCGATTCGCTGTGCTGGCTCTATCCCGATGCGGACCTGCTGTTCGCCCACAACGATCCCATGGCATATGGCGCTTACCTGGCGGCCAAAAGGTCGCTGACCAACCATAGGATCGACTTTATCGGCATCGACGGCCTGCCGGGACCCGGCAATGGCATCGACCGGGTGAAGCAGGGTGTTTTCGATGCGACGTTCATCTATCCCACGGCCGGGGACCGGGTCATTGCGACGGCCATGGACATCCTGCAGGGGCGTCCCTTCGAGCGGGAGACGCTGCTCGGAACGGCCATCGTGGACAGCACCAACGCCACGGTCCTCGAAATGCAGACCCTCGAGCTGCTCGAACAGCAGAACAAGATCAATTTCTTCAAGTCGAAGATCGACAACTACCTGCTGCGCTATTCGACCCAGCTGACCATCTCGTGGTTCAGCATCGTCTGCCTGCTGCTCATCGTGGCCATCCTGCTGTTGCTCTGGCGTTCGTTCCGGGCCAAAAGCCGCCTCAACAGCGAGCTGATGCGTCGCAACGACGAGATCACCTCGCAGAAGGAGCGGCTCGAACAGCAGCGCGACCAGTTGATCGAACTCTCCCGGCAGCTCGAAGAGGCGACGCAGGCCAAGCTGGTCTTCTTCACCAACATCTCCCACGATTTCCGGACACCCCTGACGCTGATTGCCGATCCCGTCGAACGGCTGCTGGCCGACGGTCGCCTGACTGCCGACCAGCGGTTTTACCTGCAGATGGCCCGGAAGAATGTCCAGATACTGCTGCGCATGGTCAATCAGATTCTCGATTTCCGGAAATACGAGAACGGCAAACTGGAACTCGACCGCTCGCCGCTCGACCTGTATGCCTGCATGCTCGCCTGGAACGCTTCGTTCCGGGAGGCGGCTCTGCGGCGGAATATCCGTTTCGATTTCGATTGTGATCCGCAAAGCGATTTCCACACCGTCGCCGACGGAGAGAAGATCGAACGGGCTTACTACAACCTGCTGTCGAACGCCCTCAAATTCACGCCCGCACAGGGCCTGATACGCGTGTCGCTCACCCGCGAACATCCTGCGGAAGGCGGGGAGTGTTTCCGGCTGACCGTGACCAACAGCGGATCGTACATCACCCCCGACCAGGCGGCCCGGGTTTTCGACCGCTTTTACCAGACCGACCGCAACAATACCGGGTCGGGGATCGGACTTGCGCTGACCAAGGTTTTCGTCGAAATGCACGGCGGAACGATCGGTGTCGAGAGCTCTCCTGAACGGGGCACCTCGTTTTCCATCCTCCTGCCGGCGGTTCCCGTGCCCGACGCGGCTCCGGCTTACGACCTGCGGCCTGTCGAGACCGTTCCGGAGCACGACGAACCGGAAGCCGAGGAGGAGGTGTGCGAAGAGTCGTTCCAGCGGGTGCTGATTATCGATGACAACCCCGATATCCGGGCTTACCTGCGGCGGTTCCTGAGCGATGAATTCATCGTGTCGGAGGCTTGTGACGGTGAGGAGGGCTTTTCCAGGGCCGTGAGCAGCGTTCCCGACGTGATCGTTTCCGACGTGATGATGCCCCGCTGCGACGGTATCGAGTGTTGCAGCCGCCTGAAACGGGAACTTTCGACCTGCCATATTCCGGTCGTCCTGCTCACGGCATGTTCTTTGGACGAGCAGCGGATCGAGGGGCTCAAAAGCGGCGCCGACGCCTATCTGGCCAAACCGTTCAATGCCGAGGTGCTGATCGCCACGATCCACAGCCTGCTGGAAAACCGGGCCAAGCTGCGGCAGTATTACGGCGACAACCGGCTGCCGGCGCTCAAAGGACTGGTCAATGATATGGACAAGGATTTCATAACACGTGTCCGCACGCTCATCGAGGAGAATCTCGACAACCCCGATTTCAGCGTCGAGGAGTTCGGTCGTTCGATCGGCATGAGCCATGCCCAGCTTTACCGCAAGATCAAGGCGCTGACCGACTATTCGCCCAACGAATACGTGCGTGTCACCCGTCTCCGTCAGGCTGCCGCGATGCTCTCGGCTTCCGACCTCACCGTCGCCGAGGTCGCCTATCGTGCCGGGTTCAGTTCGCCGTCCTATTTTGCCAAGTGTTTCCGCCGCCTTTATCAGGAGACGCCGGCCGACTATCAGAAAAGGACCCGGCGCAGATAGCGCTCTGATCCCGATAAAGAAACGGCCTCATAACATTGTTATGAGGCCGTTTCTTTATTTTTGAGCTGTCACCGGGACTTGAACCCGGGACCTCTTCCTTACCAAGGAAGTGCTCTACCACTGAGCTATGACAGCAACATTTCTCTTTCGAGTGGTGCAAAAGTACACAAGAAAAATGAAAAGACCAAAAAATTGTACACATTTCACAATTATTTTCTATCTTTACTTCCGAATCATAATAAAATGCAAATGAAACGTATCCTGATAGTAGGCGCCGGAGGCCAAATCGGTTCCGAGCTGACAGTTTTTCTGCGCGGGATCTACGGCGGTGCGAACGTCGTGGCCACCGACATGCGCGAGTGCCGGACGCTGTCCGAAGACGGGCCTTTCGAGGTACTGAACGCCCTCGATGCAACGGCCATGGCTTCGGTCGTGGCCCGTTACCACATCGACACGATCTTCAACCTCGTGGCGCTGCTGTCGGCTGTCGGCGAACGCAATCCCCAGATGGCCTGGAACGTCAATATGGGTGCGCTCAACAATTCGCTCGAGGTGGCCCGCCAGCATCATTGCGCTCTGTTCACCCCTTCGTCGATCGGGGCCTTCGGACCCTCGTCGCCCAAGGACAAGACCCCGCAGGACACGATCATGCAGCCCACGACCATCTACGGCATCTGCAAGGTCACGGGCGAGCAGCTCGGGAACTATTACCACCATAAATACGGCGTCGACACCCGTTCGGTGCGCTTTCCGGGCATTATTTCGAGCGTCACGCTGCCCGGAGGCGGTACGACGGACTATGCCGTGGAAATTTACTACGAGGCGATCCGTTCGGGGAAATTCACCTGTCCCGTGCCGCCGGACGTCTATATGGACATGATTTATATGCCCGATGCCCTGCGGGCCTGCGTCGAACTGATGGAGGCCGACCCGACGAAGCTGATCCACCGCAACAGCTTCAACCTCGCCTCGATGAGCTTCACGCCCGAAATCATCTGCGCCGAGATCAAAAAGCGACTGCCCGCGTTCACGATGGATTACAACGTCGATCCCGTGAAGAAAGAGATTGCCGAGAGCTGGCCCAATTCGCTGGACGACACCTGCGCCCGCGAGGAGTGGGGCTGGAAACCCGAGTGGGACCTTTCGCGCATGACCGACGATATGCTGGCGCATATCCGCACGAAACTGGGCATGGCGTAATGCGGGATGTCGAGGTAGCCTGCGTTACCGACACCTCCGAAAGCTGGGACGGAACCCTGCTGCCGGCCTATCCTGCCGGGACGCCGCGGGTGACGATTCTGCGGGGCGTAATCCCGCCCGGAGCCACGATGGCGATGCACCGCCATTCGGTCGTCAATGCCGGCGTGGTGCTTCGCGGCGAACTGACCGTGGTTTCCGATACGGGCGCCGAACGGACCTTCCGGGCCGGCGAAGCCCTCGTCGAGCTGGTCGGAACGCCCCATTACGGGGTAAACCGGGGCGTTGCGGAGACCGAAGTGGTGATGTTTTACGCTGGGGCAGGAGATTTGCCGTTATTCGAACCGATTGAATAACCGAAAAAATACCGATTATGAAACGCATCGTCCGGAGTGTCGTCGTCCTTTTGCTGCTGTTGGCGGCCGTCATCGCGGGCGGCAGTCTCTATATGCTCTCCTATTCGCTGACGCCCGACGCGACGATGGCGGCGAAGAATGCCGCGTCTTATAAATATATGTATGCCGAATATCCGTTCCTGAAACCGTGGGTCGACAGCCTCGAACGCACGGGGGCGCTGCGCGATACGGTGATCCTGGGTTCCGAGGGCGAGCGGCTGCACGCGGTGTATGCGGCGGCTCCCGAGCCGACGGACCGGACGGCGGTGATCGTCCACGGATACACGGACAACGCCGTGCGGATGCTGATGATCGGCTATCTTTACAACCACGACCTGGGTTACAACATCCTGCTGCCGGACCTCTATTACCACGGGCAGAGCGAGGGCCGGGCCATCCAGATGGGGTGGAAAGACCGTCTCGACGTGCTGCGGTGGATGGAGATCGCCAACGACATCTTCGGCGGCGATACGCGGATGGTGGTCCACGGAATCTCGATGGGGGCCGCGACGACGATGATGGTCTCGGGCGAGGAGCAGCGGCCCTATGTGAAATGTTTTGTCGAGGATTGCGGTTACACGAGTGTCCGAGACCAGTTTGCGAAAGAGCTCAAAGAGCAGTTCGGGCTCCCTGCGTTTCCGCTGCTCGATGCGGCGAGCTGGATATGCCGGCTGAAATACGGCTGGAATTTCACGGAAGCTTCGGCGCTGAAACAGGTGGCGAAATGCCGGCTGCCGATGCTGTTCATCCACGGCGATGCTGACGGTTACGTCCCCACGCGGATGGTCTATCCGCTATACGAGGCCAAGCCGGGCGACAAGGAGTTGTGGGTGGTGCCGGGCGCCGAGCATGCCGTCTCCTACCGCGACAACCGGGAGGAATACACGCGCCGTGTCGGGGAATTTGTCGGTAAATATATCTGAGAACTATTGTATGATGAATGATTATAATTTGCAGCAGGCGCAGGCCTTCTACCGGATTCTGGAGGAGACCATCGGAAAACTACCCTCCGACGTGCGCGAGAGACTTTACCGGCCGAGCGCCGAGAATTGTGTGAAAGACGTCGTGCTGACGGAGCTTCGCCGGCAATTCGAGGAGTGCGGCTGCGACCTGGATCGGCAATATGCGAAATACAACCGCTCGGAGTACTTTTTTGCGGACATCGTCGAACCGGGGCGGGTCTATGAGATCGGGTACCCCCGGTGTCTCTGTCCGCAGGTCGATGCCGGATTCGTCAAGGCCCCGACCCATTGCGAGTGCTCCCGCCAGAGCATCCTTTTCGTCTACCGGGAGCTGATTCCCGACCGGACCGTCCGGGTGGAGACCCTCCGAACCGTCCTCGCGGGGGATTCGGAGTGCCGGTTCCGGGTGACGGTCGAGTGAATGCGTAACCTGCGGATTCATGCAGCGGGCGAACCCGGCCTGCAAAAAAGAACGGCCCGGATGAAAATCCGGGCCGTTTCTGTCGTTGATAGAGCCTCTTCGATTAAGCCTTGCCGGCCGATCCGAGGACGCTCTCGCACTTGTGCTTGTAGAGCTTCTTCAGCTCGTCGCGAGCCGGACCCAGGTACTTGCGGGGGTCGAACTCGGCGGGCTGGTCCACGAAGATCTTGCGCACGGCGGCGGTCATGGCCAGACGGCCGTCCGAGTCGATGTTGATCTTGCAGACGGCGCTCTTGGCGGCCTTGCGGAGCTGCTCCTCGGGAATGCCGACGGCATCCTTCAGCGCACCGCCGTGGGTGTTGATGATCTTCACGTACTCCTGGGGTACCGACGACGATCCGTGCAGCACGATGGGGAATCCGGGGAGTTTCTTCTCGATCTCGGCCAGGATGTCGAAACGCAGTTCGGGCGGAACGAGGATGCCCTCGGCATTGCGCGTGCACTGCTCGGGCTTGAACTTGTTGGCGCCGTGCGAGGTACCGATCGAGATGGCCAGCGAATCCACGCCGGTCTTCTGTACGAAGTCGATTACGTCGGCGGGGTCGGTGTAGGTGTGGTGCTCGGCCGAAACCTCGTCCTCCACGCCGGCCAGTACGCCCAGCTCACCCTCGACCGTAACATCGTGCTGGTGTGCATACTCCACGACCTGCTTCGTCAGGGCGACGTTCTCGTCGTAGGGGAGGTGCGAACCGTCGATCATCACCGACGAGAAGCCCATGTCGATGCAGCTCTTGCAGAGTTCGAACGAGTTGCCGTGGTCGAGGTGCAGAACGATGGGAATGTTCTTGCCCAGCTCCTTGGCATACTCGACGGCACCCTGGGCCATGTAGCGCAGCAGGGTCTGGTTGGCGTATTTGCGTGCGCCTGCCGAAACCTGCAGAATCACGGGCGAGGAAGCCTCGACGCAAGCCTGGATGATGGCCTGCATCTGCTCCATGTTGTTGAAGTTGAATGCCGGGATGGCATAACCGCCTTTGATGGCCTTGGCGAACATGTCGCGCGTGTTCACGAGACCCAGATCTTTGTACGATACCATAGTATTAGAATGTTAGTGAATTGTTGCTCTCAAAAAACCGTACAAATTTACTAAAAAATCTAAATAATAGTCTCTTTTTGTGAAAAAAATAACAGACACACGGAAAATACGGATTGTTTTTTGTAAATTTGCAAGGATTTTCCGGAGGGCGCGGCAGGTCTCGCGGGGTGTTTGGATCGATATACATCCGCATTCCGGCCGCGTGCGACAAGTCCCCTCCGAGGGCCGTTTAAGAAACGGCTTTTAGAGGGGTGGAAGCGCAGAACTGAGTCCGAAACTCAGTAGCCGTGCATCGCCTTTAAAGCCCGGCTCTTAGCCGGGTCAGACTTGTAAACGCGGCGGTACGCCGCGAGGACAGCGGTTTGGAACGGACGAACAGACAACATACAAACAAAATAATAAGCAAAACATCATGGCAGACTTTATCTATCAGGAGCCGTTTCCGATTCAGGACGACAAAACCAAGTACCGTCTTTTGACGAAGGAGTATGTGAAGGTCGTGGAGTGCGACGGCCGCAAGATTCTCAAGGTGGACCCCAAGGGCCTCGAACTGCTGTCGAAAGCCGCTTACGCCGACGTGTCGTTCTACCTGCGTGCCGCGCACCTCGAGAAACTGCGCAACATCCTCGAGGACCCCGAAGCCACCGACAATGACAAGTTCGTGGCCTACACGATGCTGCTGAACCAGGTCGTCTCGGCCGAGGGTGAGCTTCCGACCTGCCAGGATACCGGTACGGCCATCTGCATCGGCCACAAGGGTGAGGATGTCTACACGGGCGCCGACGATGCCGAATGCATCTCCCGGGGTGTTTACGAGACCTATAAGGACCGCAACCTGCGCTACTCGCAGGTCGTTCCGCAGACGATGACCGAGGAGAAAAACTCGGGTACGAACCTCCCGGCGCAGATCGACATCTACGGCGGCAAGCCCGGCATGGAGTACGAATTCCTCTTCATCACCAAGGGCGGCGGCTCGGCCAACAAAACCTTCCTCTACCAGCAGACCAAGGCGCTGCTGAACGAGGAGTCGCTCACGAAATTCATTAAACAGCATATTTTCGACCTCGGTACGTCGGCCTGCCCGCCCTACCACCTGGCGATTTGCATCGGCGGCACGTCGGCCGAGATGTGCCTCTCGACGGTGAAGAAGGCTTCGGCCGGTTATCTCGACGAGCTGCCCACCTCGGGCAACGAAGGCGGCCGCTGCTTCCGTGACCTGGAGTGGGAGGAGAAGGTGCTGAAAATCTGCCAGGAGAGCGGCGTCGGCGCCCAGTTCGGCGGCAAGTACCTCGTGCACGACGTGCGCGTGATCCGCGCCCCGCGCCATGCGGCTTCGTGCCCCGTGGCCATCGGCGTCAGCTGCTCGGCCGACCGGAACATCAAGGCTAAAATCACCCCTTCGGGCATCTTCCTCGAGGAGCTGGAGAAGAATCCCGCACGCTTCCTGCCGAAGGAGGCTCCCGGCATGTCGCCGGCCGTGGACATCGACCTCGACGAGGGTATGGACAAGGTCCGCGCGATCCTGACGAAATACCCGATCAAGACGCGCCTGAACCTCCGGGGTACGCTGATCGTCGCCCGCGACATCGCCCATGCACGCATCAAGCAGATGCTCGACGAGGGCAAGCCGATGCCCGAGTATTTCAAGAAACATCCGGTTTACTATGCCGGTCCGGCCAAGACGCCGCAGGGCATGGCTTCGGGTTCGTTCGGCCCCACGACGGCCGGACGTATGGACCCCTATGTGAACCTGTTCCAGGAGCACGGCGGTTCGCTGGTGATGGTGGCCAAGGGCAACCGCTCGCAGCAGGTGACCGACGCCTGCAAGGCCCACGGCGGATTCTACCTGGGTTCGATCGGCGGTCCCGCCGCAATCCTGGCGAAGAACTCCATCAAGTCGGTCGAGGTCGTCGACTTCCCCGAACTAGGCATGGAGGCCGTGCGTAAGATTTACGTCGAGGATTTCCCCGCCTTCATCATCGTCGATGACAAGGGGAACGATTTCTTCGCCGATTTCAAGCACTAAAAAGGATAGTTGATTTTAATTTGTACCTTATTTCGGATTCGAACGCTGTAATCGCCGCCTGCGGCGTCGTTTGCAAATTTGACCCACCCCAAACCCCCGCCTTAGGCGGGGGCTTAGTGCCGCAAGCGGCAAAATTGGCGTTTCGGATGGTCGGTGCAAATTAGTTGCATGAAAAAATACTAACGAGCAAAACTTTACGTTGTAAAATTGTAAAAAAGACCATCGTAAGACCTGAAATCCGGTAGATAATCCGGGTAAAATTCCGGTTGCGTCGCGACAAGCCCCTCCCGAGGGAGGGGTTTGGGGTGGGGTCAGACTTGTAAACGACGCCATAGGCGGCGAAAACGACCGGCAGGTACGGAGTTACGATGGAAAATTGAAAGACATATCGCTTTGTGATGAGGTTTCTTTTTGCAAAAATATCCCTGACGGCACTTTTCGTGCTGGCGATCTTCTCGGTATATGCTGCCGAGAAGGTCACTTTTGAGGCCAATTCGCCGCTGACGGTCGCCGTCGGCGAGGCGTTCCGCGTGGAATTCGCCCTGAACGCCAAACCCGACGGGGATACTTTCAAGGCGCCTTCGTTCGAGGGATTCGACGTGCTGGCGGGACCTGCCATCTCGCAGGGGTCGTCGGTCCAGATCGTCAACGGCTCGATGACCAAGAGCGTCAGCTATACCTACACTTTCGTGCTGCTGCCGCAGGCCGCGGGCAACGTGACCATCGGGGCCGCGGAGGTCAAGGTCGACGGCTCGTCCTACCGGACCCGGCCGCTGCCCATCGAGATCGTGAACGAGGGCGAAGGCTCCCGGGCGCAGCAACAGCAGCAGGGCGGTTCGAACCGGGCGGACGATACGCAGGCCGATGCCCAGAGCCAGATCGGCAAGGACGATATTCTGCTCCGGGCCGTCGTGTCGCGCTCGTCGGTCTACAAGAACGAACCCCTGCACGTGGCTTTCAAGCTCTATACGCGGGTTCCGGTGGTCAACCTGATTCCCTCGGGATCGGCGCCGTCGTTCAACGGCTTCTGGTCGCAGGATCTGAGCGATCCCAATGCGGCCCGTTCGGGGCGTGAAACCTACAACGGCAAGGTCTATGACACGCAGGTGATTTACGATTACCTGCTTTATCCGCAGCAGGTGGGGACGCTGTCGATCGAACCGGTGGAACTGACGGCCGTGGCGCAGGTCGTGGTGCAGAGCCGCAATGCCGATCCCTTCTTCGGCAGTGGCCGCGAGGTCTTCAACGTGCCCCGCAAGGTGCAGAGCCAGCGGACCTCGGTCCATGTGAAAGCGCTTCCGGCAGGTGCTCCGGCCAGCTTCAGCGGTGCCGTGGGCAGTTTCACGATGGACGCCCAGTTCCCTTCGGAACGGATCGCGGCCAATTCGGGCGCGACGGTCACGGTGAAGATTTCCGGCACGGGCAACCTCACCTTCGTGCAGGCCCCGAAACTGCCGCTTCCGACCTCGTTCGAGCAGTATAACGTCAAGACGACCGAGTCTATCAACACCTCTTCGTCGGGCATCTCCGGTTACCGCCAGTTCGAATATCCCTTCATCGCACGCGCCGAAGGCACTTACGATCTCGAACCCATTGAGTTCACCTTCTTCGACCCCCAGCGGATGCAGTACGTGACGCTGAAATCGAAGCCGTTGACGCTCGAAATCACGCCCGACACCCGCGGTGGCGGGGGCGATGCGGTGGTGATGCAGGGCCGCGGCATGTCGAAGGAGGAGGTGAAGATGTTGGGGCAGGACATCCGCTTCGTCAAGCTGGGCGGGGCTCAGCTGCGTTCGGAGCGTGTGCCGTTCATCTTCAGCGCGGCCTACTGGATTCTGCTGGTGGGCATCCTCGTGCTGTTCGCCATGATCTACATCGCCCTGCGGCGGCAGATCCGCGAATCGCAGAACATCGCCCTCGTGCGCGGCAAGCGGGCCAACAAGGTCGCTGTGCAGCGATTCCGCGCCGCCAAGCGCTATATGGAGGAGCAGAACCGCCATGCCTTCTACGAGGAGATGCTGCGGGCGCTGTGGGGCTATATGAGCGACAAGTTCAACATTCCGGTGGCCAACCTCACGAAGGAGAACGTCCGTGAGGAGTTGCACAAACGGGGCGTTTCGTCCGAGGATTCGCAGCGGTTTACGGCCATCATCACCCAGTGCGACGAGGCGCAGTATTCGCCCGTGGAGTCGGCCCGCATGGGCGACGTCTATTCCGAGGGCGTGAACCTGATTTCGCGCATCGAGTCGGTGATAAAACGATAGTGTTATGAAGCGACTGATTATATTCCTGATTCTGACGTTCGGCGTTCTCTGCGCGTATGCGCAGGAGGGTGCCGACAGTGCGGCGCAGTCCGCGGCTGTCGCGGAACCGGCTGCGGAGGCTTCGCCCGAGCAGTTGTGGGACCGGGCCAACACGGCCTATATCAACGGAGATTTCCACGCTGCGGCGGAGATTTACGAACAGATTTACGCCCGTGGACTCACCTCTGCTAAACTTTACTACAACCTGGCCAACGCCTATTTCAAGGAGGGGCGGCTGGGTAAATCCATCCTTTTTTACCGCCGGGCCCTGCGGCTGTCCCCGGGCAACGACGACATCCGCTACAACCTGAGCGTCGCCGAAGCCCGCACGAAGGACAACATCGAGCAGATTCCCGAGTTTTTCCTCACGGAGTGGATGCGCGACGTGCGCCACACGATGAGCTGCACGGCGTGGAGCATCTTCTCGCTGGCGGCGCTGGTCTGCGCCCTGGCGCTGTTTCTGATGTACCTGCTGGCACAGCGTTTGCCGTTGCGCAAAGGGGGCTTCTACGGAACGCTTGTTGCGGTCGTGGTCTTCATGCTCACGAGCTGGTTCGCCATGGGCGAGCGGCGCGAGATGCTCGACGATACGCAGGCCGTGGTGATGTCGCTCTCGACAGCCGTGAAGAGTTCGCCCGACAAGTCGGCGACGGACCTCTTCGTGCTGCACGAGGGAACCCTTGTCGAGATCACCGACCGCCTCGACAACTGGTGCGAAGTCACCATCGCCGACGGCAAGAAGGGGTGGCTGGAGTGCAAAACGATCGAAACGATTTAAATGTCGAAACTTTTACAGGACGTCGTCGGCGAGCTCTCGAAGCTCCCGGGCGTGGGACGCCGCACGGCACTGCGTCTGGCCATCCATATCCTGCGCATGGAGCGGGATTCGGTGGCCGAGATGACTGCCAGCATCGACCGTTTCCGCAACGAGGTGAAATATTGTGCGCAGTGCAACAACCTCTCCGACGAGGACATCTGCCCGATCTGCGCCGACCGCGAACGGGACCATGCGACGATCTGCGTCGTGGAACAGGTGGCCGACGTGCTTTCGGTCGAAAACACGCGCCAGTACCGGGGTATGTACCATGTGCTGGGCGGGGTGATTTCGCCGATGCAGGGGATTTCGCCCTCGGACCTGAAAATCGACCTGCTGTGCGACCGCATCGCCCGCGGCGGGGTGAAGGAGGTGATTATCGCCATCTCGACTTCGGTCGAGGGCGAAACGACGCTTTTCTACCTGATGAACCGCCTGAAGCAGTTCCCCGGACTGAAGATCACCTCCATCGCCCGGGGCATCGGCTTCGGCGACGAGCTGGAATACGTCGACGAGCTGACGATCACCCACGCCCTGCTCAACCGCCGCGAAATCGATCCCGCTTAAGAAGCGGGGTTTAGGGGGCGACGGGTGGTTTCGGGGTTTTTAATCCGGGTTTCGCCCCGCACCGATAGAATGGAAGGAGAAATTTCGGCTGTCATTTCGGTCAGCAATCCGGTTGCGTTGCGACAAGCCCCCTCCGGGGAGGGCTGTTTAAGAAACGGCTTTTAGATGGTGAAAGCGCAGAGCTGGATTCGAAGTTCTGAACCGTGCATCGCCTCTAAAGCCCGGCTCTTAGCCGGGTCGGATTTGTAAACGACGCCGAAGGCGGCGACAACGACCAGATGGATGCGGCAAGCCGGCGGCCAAAGGATAAAGGTACTAAAACACAATACACTATGGATTTTGTAACGAACGAGAAACTCACTATCGTGGGTGCGGCCGGCATGATCGGCTCGAACATGGCTCAGACGGCGCTGATGATGCGCCTGACGCCGAACATTTGCCTGTACGATCCTTATGGACCGGCGCTGGAAGGCGTGGCCGAAGAGCTTTTCCACTGTGCCTTCGAAGGGGTGAACATCACCTTTACGACCGACATCAGGGAGGCCCTGACCGATGCCGCCTATGTGGTTTCGTCGGGTGGCGCGGCTCGCAAGGCGGGCATGACGCGCGAGGACCTGCTGAAAGGCAATGCCGAGATCGCCGCGCAGTTCGGCAAGGACCTCAAGGCTTACTGCCCGAATGTGAAGCACGTCGTGGTGGTCTTCAATCCGGCCGACATCACGGGCCTTATCACGCTGATCTACGCGGGCCTGAAGCCTTCGCAGGTTTCGACCCTCGCGGCGCTGGACTCCACGCGCCTGCGTTCGGAGCTGGCCAAATATTTCAAGATCTCGCCCGACGAAATCCGCAACTGCCGCACCTACGGCGGTCACGGCGAGCAGATGGCGGTCTTTGCCTCGACGACGCTCGTTGCCGGACGGCCCCTTTCGGAGCTGATCGGCAAGGAGATGCCCGAGGGCGACTGGGCCGACCTGCAGCAGCGGGTGATCCAGGGCGGCAAGCACATCATCGACCTGCGCGGGCGTTCGTCGTTCCAGAGCCCGGCCTACCTTTCGATCTGCATGATCGCGGCGGCCATGGGCGGCAAGGCGTTCGAGTATCCCGCCGGCGTATTCGTGCATAACGACGAGTTCAAGCATATCCTGATGGCGATGGAGACCTCCATCACGAAGGACGGCGTGTCGTACAAGAACGTGCAGGGCACGGCCGAAGAGCACAAGAAACTCACGGAGAGCTACGAACACCTGTGCAAACTGCGCGACGAGGTGATTTCGATGGGCATCCTGCCTTCGGTGGACGAGTGGCGCAGCCTGAACTCGCACCTGAAATAGGTTGTTTTCCCGAAATTGAAAATCCCGGTCCTTGTCGTGAGAACCGGGATTTTTTGTCGGCAGCACAACCCTGTCAGGGTTTCGCCTGGAAAACGGCTTTTAATTCGCCGTTGCTCAACAACAGCAGCATCGGGCCGTCCATGTCGTAGTGGGTGGTCGCTTCGAGGGCCCGCGCGAAGGCGTTTTCCCGCTCCATGCCCGGGCAGGCCATCATCGTGGAGGCGATCGGTCCCATTTTCAGGGTGCGCTTGTCGTCGGTCTTGTAGATGCCCGACAGGCGGTTGCAGGCCCCGACGCCCGTCAGGCGGTTGTCTTCGGCCAGCAGCGTGAGGGTGAATTTGTCCTTTTCGGGACGGACGGTCTCTCCGCCGAGCTGGATGAGCTGCCATTCGGTCCCCACCAGGGGTCGGCGGGCTTTTTTCTGGTAGGCGCGGCAGTTGCAGCATCCGGCGATAAGTGCCCCGGTGACAGCGACAACCGCAATTCTGAGCAAAATCTTCATCTGATTTTCGTTTGTTCGTTGCTGCAAATATAGGGAATTAATTGTACCTTTGGTGTCGTAACGACACATTTATGAGTCGGGAGGCATGGCAGGACCGGGTGAAATCCGGTTTTGCGTCCGCCTGGCTTTTTCATGCGAAAAACCTTTACCTATGAAAACCATCATCGCATCGCCCCATGCGCCCAAGGCCGTGGGTCCCTATTCGCAGGCCGTGGAGGCCGGCGGAGCGCTTTATGTTTCGGGCCAGCTCCCGATCGACGCCGCGACGGGCCGGATGGCCGAGGGCATCGAAGCCCAGACGCGCCAGTCGCTCACAAACCTCGGCCACATCCTCCGTGAAGCCGGATACGATTATTCCGACGTGGTGAAAACCACCGTTCTGCTGCAGTCTATCGGCGATTTCGCTGCCATGAACGCGGTCTATGCCGAGTTTTTCACGGCGGAGATACCCGCACGTATGTGCTACGAGGTCGCGGCGCTGCCGATGGGCGCCCGGGTCGAGATCGACGCGGTGGCGGTGAAATAGTCTCCGCCGACAGGCCGAAGGTGCGCCCCGGATGCCTGGGACGCGCCTTTTGTTCTTTTGTAAATAATTTGTGGATAAAATAGGTCCCGGCTGTTGGTTTTTTATTGAGAAAAGCCGCAATTTTGTAGAACCGGGTTCTTCCGGACGGGACGCAAAAATTGAAGACAATAGATAAGAATTAAGTAGTTATGTCAAAAGCCACCAAAGCTGAAGCTCCGCAGAAGGTCAATTACAACGATGCGGTTGCCGAGTCGAAAGTCTATTTCGACGGAGACGATCTTGCCGCCACGGTATGGGTGAGCAAGTACGCGCTCAAGGACTCTTTCGGAAACATTTACGAGAAATCGCCGCGCGAGATGCACGAACGCATCGCCGGCGAGATCGCCCGCATCGAGAAAAAGTATCCCAATCCCCTGTCGAAGGAGGAGGCGTTCGAATTGCTCGATCATTTCCGTTATGTCATTCCGCAGGGCGGACCGATGACCGGTATCGGCAATAATTTCCAGGTGGCGTCGCTGTCGAACTGTTTCGTGATCGGGCACAAGCATCCCGCGGACTCCTACGGCGGTATCTTCCGCATGGACGAGGAGCAGGTGCAGCTGATGAAGCGGCGCGGCGGCGTGGGGCACGACCTCTCGCACATCCGTCCCACGGGCAGTCCGGTGCTGAACTCGGCGCTCACGTCGACGGGTATCGTGCCCTTTATGGAACGTTATTCGAACTCCACGCGCGAGGTGGCTCAGGACGGCCGGCGCGGTGCGCTGATGCTGTCGCTGTCGATCAAACATCCCGATGCCGAGCGTTTCATCGACGCCAAGGTCGACACGGGCAAGGTCACGGGCGCCAACGTCTCGATCAAGATCGACGACGAGTTCATGCGTGCGGCGCTTGCCGGCAAGAAATACCACCAGCAGTTCCCGATCAAGTCGGACAGCCCCAAATACCAGCAGGACATCGATGCCCGGAAGCTCTGGGAGAAGATCATCCACAATGCATGGAAATCGGCCGAGCCGGGCGTGCTGTTCTGGGATACGATTATCCGCGAGAGCATTCCCGACTGCTATGCCGACGAGGGTTTCACGACGGTTTCGACCAACCCCTGCGGTGAGATTCCGCTCTGCCCCTACGATTCGTGTCGCCTGCTGGCCATGAACCTGCTGAGCTATGTGGACAATCCGTTCAAGGCCGATGCGAAATTCAATTTCGAGAAATTCCGCAGCCATGTGCACAAGGCGATGCACATGATGGACGACATCATCGACCTCGAACTGGAGAAGGTCGAGCTGATTATCCAGAAGATTGCGGACGATCCCGAGGATATGGATGTGCGCCGCGTGGAGCTGGAGCTGTGGAAGAAGATCCGCGAGATGGCGCAGAAGGGCCGCCGCACGGGCCTCGGCATCACGGCCGAGGGCGATATGCTCGCGGCGCTGGGGCTGCGCTACGGTACGCAGGAGGCGACCGATTTTGCCGTCGAGGTGCAGAAAGCTCTCGCCCTGGCGGCTTACGGGGCTTCGGTGAAGCTGGCCGCCGAGCGTGGCGCCTTCCCGCTCTACGATGCCGCGAAGGAGGCGAACAACCCGATGATCGCCCGTATCCGCGAGGCCGATCCGGCGCTCTACGAGGAGATGACGAAGACCGGGCGCCGCAACATCGCCATGCTGACCATCGCCCCGACGGGCACCACGTCGCTCATGTCGCAGACCACGTCGGGTATCGAGCCGGTGTTCCGCACGGTCTACAAGCGCCGCCGCAAGATCAACCCTTCGGATAAGGACACGCATGTGGACTACGAGGACGAAACGGGTGAAAAGTTCCAGGAATACAACGTCTACCACCACAATTTCGTGAAATGGCTGGAGGCGAACGGCTACGATACGTCGAAACTCGCCACGATTTCCGACGAGGAGCTCGACCGGTGGGTCGCCGCGTCGCCCTACCACGGCGCTACGGCCAACGACATCGACTGGGTGGCCAAGGTGAAGATGCAGGGCGCCATCCAGAAATGGGTGGACCACTCGATTTCGGTGACGGTGAACCTGCCGAACAACGTCTCGGAGGCGTTGGTGGCCGACGTTTACCGCACGGCGTGGGAGTGCGGCTGCAAGGGCGTCACGGTCTACCGCGACGGCTGCCGCGACGGCGTGCTGCTGGAGAAGAACTCCAAGAACAAGAAAAAGTGCGAGGAGCATCCCGGCGAGGTGCAGAAGCGTCCGAAATCCATTCCTGCCGACATCGTGCGGTTCAAGAACGGCTCGGAGGACTGGATTGCCTTCGTGGGCCTGCAGGACGGACGTCCTTACGAGGTCTTTACGGGAAAGATCGAAGAGGATGCCATGTTCATTCCCCCGAAAATCAAGAAGGGATTCATCATAAAGGTGCGCGAGGAGGACGGAACCAAGCGTTACGATTTCCAGTACACCGACCGCTACGGCTATACGAACACCATCGGCGGCATTTCGCGCCTGTTCAACGAAGAGTTCTGGAACTATGCGAAACTGATTTCGGGCGTACTGCGCCACGGTATGCCGATCGAGAAGACCGTGTCGCTGATCGAGTCCCTGCACCTGGACAGCGAGTCGATCAACACCTGGAAGACGGGTGTCTGTCGCGCACTGAAACAATATATTATCGACGGCACGAAATCCAAGGGCAAGTGCCCGAGCTGCGGACAGGAGAATATGGCCTACCAGAACGGGTGCCTGACCTGCATGTCGTGCGGCTATTCCAAGTGCGGATGATGTATCGCTAAACGTCTGATTCAGTATTCTTAAAAGGCCGGAAAAGATTGCTTTTCCGGCCTTTTGGGGTCAAAATCGCTCTTTGTGTGTACTTTTTTGCTGAAAATGAACGGTTTTTGAAGGGAATGATGTACATTTACGCTCGAAGTGAGAATGTATTAATTTAAATACGAGTACACTATGAAAAGAATTTTTCTGACTTTCCTGATCGCGGCCTTTGCCTCGGCCGCATGGGCGCAAGACACCCCGAAGAAGCCGAGTTTCTCGGGTTTCGTTTCCAACGGATTCTGGGATAACTGGGAAATTTCAGTCGGTGCGGGAGCCGGTACGGCTTTCAGCAACGGCAGCAATCTCAAATCCCTCGGCGACCGCATCGGGTTCGAGGGCAATTTCTCGCTCACGAAATGGGTGCATCCCGTCGTCGGCCTCCGGGCCCAGCTGCAGGGCGGCTGGTTCAATAACTACGATCCCGAAATGGGCAAGATGGACTGGCCGTATATGTTCGTCCATACGGACCTGATGCTCAACGTCTCGAACTGGATCGGCGGCTACCGCGAGGACCGTGCATGGTATGCCGTGCCGTTTGTCGGCTTCGGCTATATGGCTTCCAATTTCACGGACAAGAGCCAGCGTGACAACGGTGCCAACACGAATCAGGAGCTCGCCTTCACGTATGGTCTGCTCAGCAAGTTCCGCCTCTCGCCGTCGTTCGATTTCAACATCGAGCTCAAGGGCCTGCTCTCCAAGTCGGAGCTTTGCCCCGCCCAGATGAACGGACAGTACCTCCTCGGGTTCTCGGCTACGGCCGGCCTGACCTACCGCTTCAACCAGCGCGGCTGGCAGCGCGGTGTGCCGGGTTATACGGCTGCCGACATTCAGGCTTTCCAGGACGCCGTGGCTGCGAGCATGGCCGCATCGGCCGCTCTTGAAGCGCAGAACGCCCAGCTTGCCCAGCAGCTTGCCGATGCCGAAGCTGCCGCCGCCGCTGCGGATGCCGCCGCCAAAGCCGCCGCTGCCAAGGCTGCCGCCGACGCCGCTGCCGCCGCGCGGAATACGAATACGCTGAGCCCTTATTCGATCGTGTTCTACGATTACAGCATGTCGAAACTCACGTCCAAGGACAAGACCCGCCTCGAGCTGATGGCCGACGTCATCAAGGACGGCCCGAAAGACCGGGTTTATACCATCGTGGGACATGCCGACCAGCAGACGGGTACGGCCGCCGGCAACCGCCGCGTCGCCGACAACCGGGCCAAGAACGTCTACGACTTCCTCGTGAAGTGCGGCGTGAATCCCAAGCAGCTGACCTACGAAGGCAAGGGCAACGAGCCGGATATTTACAAGAATAACCAGAAGGCCAACCGCGCCGTGATCGTCAAATAGGTCCGGACCGATCGCATAAAAGAAGATGCCTCTCACAGCGAGGGGCATCTTTTGTTGGATGCGTAAGTGGTTTTACCGGATGATCACGGCATTGACCAGCCGGACGCCCGAGCGGCGGTTGATCTCCTCCCGGAGCGCCTCGCGCTGGTAGAAGAGCTCCGACCGCAGTACGCTCGACTGGATGCGCACATGGAGGATGTGGTTTTCCAACCGCAGTTCGGTGGTGACCTCCGCGGCGCGGTCGCCGACGATTTCGCGCCACGTGTCGGGCAGTTTGCCCTCGGCGACTTTCGCGGCGATATAAGGGCGTTTGAAGAACTCCTCCAGCAGGTCGCCCATCAGCATTGTTTTGGTGCGTCTCATGATTCCGGGGTGTTGGTCGGGTCTGCGGCGGAGCGTTCCTGCGTTACGGTGCCGTCGGCCACCGTGAATAATGTGTAATCGCCGCCCGCCTTGTCGAGAATGGTTTTCAGGCGCGTGGGATTGCAGTCGGTGATAAGTATCTGCCCGAAGGCGTCGTCCGAAACCAGCCGGATCAGCTGTTCGACGCGCCCGGCGTCCAGCTTGTCGAACAGGTCGTCCAGCAGCAGGATCGGCCGTTCACCCTTCGCCTCGGCGACGATGGTGTACTGCGCCAGCTTGAGGGCGATGAGAAACGATTTCTGCTGTCCCTGCGAACCGTATTTGCGCAGGGGGTAGCCGCCGATTTTCAATACCAAATCATCGCGGTGGATGCCTGCGGTGGTGAATTCGTTGACGAGGTCCTTCTGCCGGGCGGCCAGCAGCACCTCCTCGAAGGGGCGGTCGTTCAGTTCCGACTTGTAGTGGAGCCCGACCTGCTCGCGGTCGCCCGAAAGGGTGCGGTAATAGGCCTCGACGACGGGCTGCAGCCGCTCGGCGAACTCCTGCCGGCGGGCGTGGATGGCCTTGCCGTGCTCGCACAGCTGCATATCGTAAATTTGGAGCATCGTCTCGTCGGGCCGGGTTTTCAGCAGGCGGTTGCGCTCGGCCAGCACGGCGTTGTAGCGCATCACCGAGTTGAGGTAGGGGCGGTCCAGCTGCGAGATGAACGCGTTGAGGTAGCGGCGCCGTTCGTCCGCCGAGTCCGAGATCAGCGCACTGTCTGCCGGCGACACAATCACTGCAGGGATCAGCCCCACGTGGTCCGACAGCCGTTCGTACTCCTTTCCGTTGCGTTTGAGGACCTTGCCGCCCTTGCGCGAGAACGAGCACACCACGCCTTCGCTCTTGCCCGCATCGGTGGCGTACTGCCCCTCCACGAGGAAGAAATCGGCCCCGTGGCGGATGCTCTGCGCGTCGGTCATCTGCAGCGACGACTTGCACATTGACAGGTAATAGACCGCATCCACGACGTTGGTTTTGCCCGCGCCGTTGTCTCCCACCAGGCAGTTGATGCCGGGGCAGAGGACGAGCTCTTCCTGGGTCATGTTTTTGAAATTCAGCAGCGCAATTTTCTTCAGATGCATAGGACAAAAGTACAAAAAATCCGGACACGACATTGCACATTGTGAATAGTTTTGTATCTTTGCAAACTATCGTATGAAATTATAAACTAAAACACAATAAAGTAATATGGCAAAGCAGAACGTCGCCGAACAGGAAACCCTCGGCGAAGCAATGAACAGAACGGAGCTCTTTTTCGAGAAGAACGGCCGGACGATGGGTTATATTTTCCTCGGCCTGCTGGTGCTCGCGGCGCTCATTTTCGGGTATCGTGCGCTGATCGTTCAGCCGCGTGCCGAGAAGGCCGCCGAGATGATTTCCGAAGCTCAGGCCCGTTTCGAGGGCGAAACTCCCGATTTCGAACTGGCGCTGCTCGGCGACGCCAACGGTGCGGGCTTCCTCGACGTGGTCGACAAATACGGTTCCACGCCCTCGGGCAACCTCGCCAAGCACTATGCGGGTATCTGCTACCTGCGCACGGGCGATTTGGAGAACGCCGCGAAATACCTCGCCAAATTCTCCCACCTGAAAGGCATCCCCGGAGCGCTGATCAACGCGCAGAACTACGGACTGCAGGGCGACATCGCCGTTGAGCAGCAGGACTATGCCAAGGCCGTGAAATTCTATGAAAAAGCCGTGAAGGCCGCCGACAACAACCTGACGGCCCCGATGTACCTGCGCAAGGCGGGTCTTGCGGAGCAGGCTATGGGCAACGCGCAGAAGGCCGCGGCTTTCTACGAGAAGATTCTGACCTCGTATCCCGCCTCGATGGAGGCCCGGGAGGCTGAGAAACTGCTCGGCAGCGTAAAATAAGCGGAGGAAGACGATGGCGACCAAGAATCACAATCTTTCCAAATTCGACTCACCCCTGCCTTCGGCCGCGGACATGCGGTTCGGTATCGTCGTGGCCGAGTGGAACCGCGAGGTCACCGAAGCGCTGCTGGAGGGGGCCGTGCGCACGCTGCGTGCCGCGGGATGTCCCGATATGAACATCCAGATCAAGTATGTTCCCGGCACCTTCGAGCTGTCGCTCGGCGTCCAGTTTTTCGCGGAATACACCGATGTCGATGCCGTCATCGCCCTGGGATGCGTTATCCAGGGTGACACGCGCCATTTCGATTTCATCTGCCAGGGCGTGACGCAGGGCATCACGCAGCTGCAGATCCAGTGGAACATGCCTATCGCGTTCGGCGTGCTGACGGTCAACGACATGCAGCAGGCCCTCGACCGCTGCGGCGGCCGCCATGGCAACAAGGGCGACGAAGCGGCCGCTACGGCCATCAACATGGTCAAGTTGCAGATCGACATGGAGGCGGCCTCTCCGGATCACGAACCCGACCGCCGCAACATCAACTGATTCTGCATTTTTTCTGAATAAAACATCCCCGGCTCCATTGCGAGAGCCGGGGATATTTGTTTGTACGGACCGGGATCAGTCGACGACCTTGATCGTCGGACCGGTCTCGCCCTTGCCGTCGTCGCGGTCGGCGGCCCAGCGGATCGTACCTCCGTTGGGGGCTTCGAGGGCGCCTGCACCTCCGGACTGCCAGTTGGCGGCGCATACGAACCGGAATTCGACTTTGCCGTTGTCGATGCCCTGACTGAACGTCACGGTGAAATCGATCGAAGTGTAGGCATCGGTGACGGTGTGGGTGTATTGTACCGTCTGGCCGTTCACAGTCGCCGTTTTGAGTTCGGTGGCGGGTTTCCATTCGCCGCCGTCGTTGTATTCCATGCGCCAGTAGAGGTGTCCGGTCGCCGAGGTGCGGGGCGTTCCCTTGAAATACACCTTCGTTCCGGCCTTGAAATTCTTGACGGGGATCGAGAAGAGCCATTCGTCGCCCGGCCAGCCACCGGTGATGTAAGGTTCGCCCGTGCCTCCGAGGATGCGTGCGCATTTGCCGTTGGGATCGCTCGGCGCGGTGTGCGTGTAGGAGAGCGTGCCGTTGCCGGAGGCCGATTTCATCGCGTTGTTATCCTCGAACTGGACCTTCGAGATGTCGATGCGTGCCACGTTGAAAATCCATTGTGCCGGGACGTCGAGACCCTCCATTTCGGGGCCGCCGGCGTTGGACCTTTGTGTGATGACGACGGGCAGCTCTTCCGTGCCGGCTTTGATCGTGAAGGTCGAACTGCGCTGCTTGTCGGAGTTGTTGGCCTCGGGGGTGATCGTCACCGTGCTGCTCTTGTAGGCCTCGCCTTCACCCGGGGATACCGTGTACCAGGTGTCCTCTTCGGGAATCGAGATCGTCCAGTCGTAGTTCGAGTAGACGGTGAAGGTCTGCGGCTTGGGCGACGCTCCCGGGAAAGAGGGGCTGAAGCTCTCGGGGTTGATCCGGATGTAGGGCACGATGCTCTGGTGCACGGGCAGCTGCGCCGTCGTGCCGGAGAACTCCCCGGCGCCTTTGAAATCGATGCTTCCGCTGCGCTCCAGCTCCTGCGCCCCTTCGGGATAGGCCTGAATGTCGAGCCGATAGAGTCCGTGGCCCAGCTCGGTGAAGGTGAACCAGTCGTCTTGGTCCGGCGTATAGAAATAGTCGATGTTCGAGGAGACGGTGACGTCGTAACTCTTCGCGGCGTGCTCCGCTTCGATGGCATCGACCGGAGTCCCGTTCTCCGCAAGGCTGATGTTGATGTAGGGGATGTTGGCCAGTTGCCTGACGGCGATTGTCGTTTCGGTCTGGCTGCCGTCAGCGTAGCGGAATACAAGGGTCGTCGAGCGGGGCGACGTGAAATCGTTGTCCTTGGCGCAGACCCAGAAGCGGCCTTCGTTCTCGCCGGCTTTAGGGAAGATGCGGAGCCACTCCGCGTCGTCGGAGTTGCATTCGACGGTCCATTTCCGGTTCGACCGGACGACATAGCCCGCCACGACGGCGGTTTCGTCGCCGATGATGGGCTGGATGTCGAAGCCCAGTTCCGAAGCGTTGGAGATGTATTTGCTCGCAGTCATCTCCTCCAGCCGGAAATAAGCTCCTCCGCCCGACGTATCGTCGTCGTCGCACGATACCAGCCCGGCGGCCGGGAGCAGGAGCGCCATGGCGCCCGCTGCTTTCCAGAGCATATTGCGGAATATCTGTTTCGTATTCATGATTTCGGTCTTTTAAAGGTGATTAGTTTTCCTCGGCGATTACGTTGTGCCGGAAGGAGTGCGGCCACGGCGAGCCGGCGTCCCTGGCCACGGCCTGGCCGCTCCACCACACGGGGAAGATCATCGTGTTGTCGTTGACAGAGCCGCCCTGTTCGGCGAAGGCCGCCTCGTAGTTGGCGCGGTTGTTGGCCACGGCGATCAGCGGATAGGGGTAGCGGGCGATGAACTTGCCGTCGGTGCGGTCCAGCTCGATGGTGCCCAGTCCGGTCTTGCATTCGGGATAGCCCGTGCGGCGCATTTCGTGGTACATCTGGAATCCGACGACCCAGAAAAGCGAGAGCCATTTCTGCTCGGCCAGCCGCTGTTCCGTACCGTCCCATTTTGCCAGGTCGCTCTCCAGGAGGGTCGTGATGTCTTTCTGGACGATCGAGACGGGTGTCGTCGATACCGAGCTGCCCGACAATACGGGGAAGGCCGCACGTTGTCCGTACTGTCCCCATTTCTCGCACGATGCCTGCACGGCCTCTTCGTAATACTCCTGCGCCGATCCCGCGATCCAGCCCTTCAGGGCGGCTTCCGCCTTGATGAAAAGCAGTTCGTCGTAGCCCATCAGGTAGATGGGGTTGGTGTCGCTGACCAGCGTTTCGTAGTGCAGGAACGGCTCCTGGTCGGCGATGGGACGGCTGTTGTAGCCGTTCGTGCAGCCCGAGATGGCGCCTACCATCGGCTGGATCTGGCTGGCGTTGTAACGGGGTTTGATCCAGATGCGCAGACGAGGGTCCGTCGTGCCGTCGGCCTGGTTGTAGATCAGGCTGAGGAAACGCTCCGAGACGTGGTGGTCGCCCGAGAGGTCGGTTTCGCTCGTGAACGAACTGGTGTTGAAATAGCTGAGGTAGTATTCGGCGGCGGCCGTGAATTTGACCGTGGCTTCGTCGTCGTTCGATTCGAAGACCGGATAGGTCGCCGGATCGGCCAGCAGTTGCTTGATCTGGTCGCCGACGCTGGGCGTGAAGGCGTTGTTACGGCCGCTCACACGCATCAGCAGGCGCAGGCGCAGCGTGTTGGTGAACTTCTTCCATTTGGCGATGTCGCCTCCGTAGATGCCGTCCTTGGTGGCGTTGGCCAGTACAACGGAGGGTTGGTAGAGGCTGTTGGCCTGTTCCAGGTCGGCGATCATCGCTTCGTAAGCCTCCTTCTGGGAGTCGATGTGCGGCTGGCGGATGCCTTCCGAACCCTTGAGTGCCTCGGTGTAGGCGATCGAACCGAACATGTCGCAGCAAATCGACAGGTAATAGACCTTCATCGTCAGGGCGATAGCCTCGTAATTGGGCTGCTTCTGGTCTATGGCCAGTCCCCGCATGTGGTCGGCGTTGGCGGCCCACTTGTAGCAGAGGTTCCAGATGTTTGCGAAATTACCGTCGGCGAGGTTGTAGCAGTGCTCGCGCCGGGGCGTCGATTTGGCGACGGTCACCTGGGAGATTTCGTTGGCGATGGAGAGCATGTAGCTGGCCATCGACTTGGCTGCGTCGTAAACGAGCGGTTCCATCATGGACGAGGGTGCGATCGAGCCGTCGGTGAGCTTGTTGGGGTTCCTGTTGTACTCCTCGAAATCCCCGGTGCAGGCCGTGCAGGCCGCAAGCAGCGCCAGTGTAAGGATCTGTTTTGCGTATTTCATATTCGCCGTTTTTTAGAATTGAAGTTTGAGGTTGAAACCGTAGGTCCGGGTCATGGGGAACGTTCCGGTCTCGATGCCGGGGTAGATGTTGGTTCCGTTGACCAGTCCGGCCGCTTCGGGGTCGTACTGCGGCCAGTCGGTGATGCAGAAGACGTTGGTCGCGAAGAATCCGATCGAGATGCCCTGCAGGAATTTGGTCTTGGCCACCAGGTGCTTGGGCAGCGTGTAGTCCAGGCGCAGCTCCTTGAGCTTCAGGAAATCGGTGCTGAAGGTGTTGGACTCGGCGTTGTCGCGGTTCCACAGGTTGGTGCGGTAGTACTCGATGGCGTTGTCCACGACCGTCGTGTTTTTCGTGTAAACGACCGAACCGTCCTCCTGTGCAACGGCGTTCACGCCGTTGAGAACGAATCCGTCCTCGCGGTTGTCGAGCGAGTTCTTCAGCTTGCCCTGATAGGCCAGCGAGAAATTCGTGACCGAGTAGGCGTTGCCGCCGACCTGGGCCGTGAAAGTCGCCGTCATCGAGAGCCCTTTGTAACGCAGCGTCGTGCCGAAACCTGCCTTCCAGTCGGGATTCACCTGGGCGATGTACTGGTCGGGTTCGGTGAAGGAGGGGCGTCCCGTCGAGGTGCTGAGGATCGTCATGCCCGAGCAGTCCACCTGCCGGCCGTCTTCATCGACATAGAAAGAGCCTTCGGGGGCCTTCTTGAAGGTCTTGCCGTAGATGTGGTGCATCGACTCCCCGACGTAGGATTTGATGTAGACGCGCGATCCGACGGTCGTCGAGGTCGAGGTCTGCAGCGGCGTTGCGGGGTCCCATTCGGGGGTCAGGGCGCAGAGCTTGTTCTTGTTGAGCGACCAGTTGCCGGTGATCTCCCACGTGAAATTGCGGGTCTTGACCGGGACGGCGCGGAATGAAACCTCGACGCCCTTGTTCTCGATGCGTCCGGCGTTGATCTTCATGGCCGTGGCGCCGATTTCGGCACTCTGCGAGGCGCTGATGATCTGGTCGGTGGTGGTGGTCTTGTAGAAGGCGAGGTCGATGTTCAGCCGGCTCTGGAAGAACCGCGTGTCGAGTCCTACCTCCCAGCTTTCGCTGTTCTCGGGGGCGATCAGCGGGTTGGGGATGGTGGTCGGGATGACGTACCCGCCGGGATAGGCCGTCGTGCTGTAATCGGGGTAGAGCGAGAAGACGCTGGTGTCGTTACCCACATTGGCCCACGACGCACGCAGTTTGAGCATGTTCACGTTGGGCGAATCGATCTTGAGGGCCTTGTCCAACAGTACGCTGGCCGAGACCGAGGGATAGAAATACGACCACTGGCTGGAGTGCAGCGTCGACGACCAGTCGTTACGCGCCGTGATGTCGATGAAATAGGTGTCGTCCCACGACAGGTTGATGAATCCGTAGAGGCTGTGGATGGCCTTGTTGCTGCGGTAGGGCGAGGTGTCGAGGGCTACGGCCGAGTTGGCGAACGAGAACATGCCGGGACCTTCGTTGAGCAGTTTCGAGGCTTCGATGGTCGTCGAATAATACTTGTTGCGCAGCGTGCTGCCGCCGAAGGCCGCCGTCACGCCGAGGCGGTCCCAGAAGGAGTCGTTGTACTTGAGCAGGAAATCCGAGCTGTATTCGTACTGGCGGATGGTTTTCTCGCGGTACATACCCTCGGGATAGCCCGTGCCGAGCATGGGTTTCTGCTGCGAGCGCCACTCGATGTTCATGTCCATACCTCCGCGCAGGGCCAGCGTCAGCTGAGGCATGAACTCGATGTTGAGGTTCACGTTGCCGAACACGCGGTCGCGGTCGAGTTTGTTCAGCTCTTCGTAGAGCGTGCGGTAGGGGTTGTAGATGTCCTTGAGGGCTGTTTTCTGCGGGTGGTCCAGACAGATCAGCGAATTCTGGAGGTCGTGGCGTCCGGCCTTGTCGCCGGCGACGGCCGCGTCGTAGTTGGCCTGGGTGAAGCGGCCGTTGAAATACTCGTCGGCATAGGTCGAAGCAGGGTTGGTGTTGTAGTTCCAGATCAGGCCGTACAACGGCGACGAGGAGCTGTAACCCGAGATAGGCATGTTTTCGCTGTCCTTGCGCACGTAGTTGACCTTACCCGAGAACTGGATGTGCTTCGAGATTTTCTGCTGCAGGGCGAGGGCGAAATTCTGCTGGTTGAAACCCGTGTTGGGCATGATCCAGTCGTTGCGCGTGTCGGTGAACGAGAAGCGGGCGCTGGTTCCGCGGCCTGTCGAACCGTCGATGGTGACGGTGTTGGTCCACGTCACGCCCGTTTCGAAGAGCCCGGTGTACCAGTCGTCGGCATAGACCCACGGCAGTTTGGTGTATTCGCCGGTCTCCCAGTTTTTCGACATGTAGAGGTAGCGTTTCTTGCTGGCGTCGAAGCGTTCGCCGTAGGTGTAGCGCGACATCGAACGCTGTACGCCGATGCCGTCGGAGGCTGCCGACGCCGGGATGCCCCAGGCCGAGAATTCGCTGTCGGTCTGCAGCACGTCGCCGTTGGCAGAGGGGCCGTAGGTCTTCTGGAAGTCGGGCCAGAACCCGGCCTTCTCGAACGTTACCGTGCCGCTGTAGGTGACGCCGATGCCCGGTTTCTCACGGCCCGATTTGGTGGTGATCAGCACGACGCCGTTCTGGGCCAGCGAGCCGTAGAGAGCTGCCGCCGCAGGGCCTTTGAGCACCGAGACGCTCTCGATGTCGTCGGGGTTGATGTCCGCCACCGAGTTGCCGAAATCCACCGGGGAGTCCGCATTGGCGTAGTTGGCTCCGGAGCCCGATCCGACCGTTCCGCTGAGCATCGGAATGCCGTCGACGACGAACAGCGCCTCGTTCGAACCGTAGTTGAGCGACGAATCGCCGCGCAGCGTGACGCGCACCGTACCGCCGGGGCCGGTTCCGGCCGACGACATCGACAGCCCGGCGACCTTGCCGTTCATGTTGTTGATCCAGTTGGAGGAGATCGATTGGGTGAGCGACTCGTTCGAGACCTTCGTGATGGCGTAGCCGACCGATTTCTCCGAACGGGTGATGCCCAGGGCCGTCACGACCACGTCTTCGATCTTCTGGGACGACTCCTTGAGGGTGACGTTGATGGCCGTGCGCGGGCCGACCTGAATTTCCTGTGTGTCATAGCCCAGCGACTGGAATACCAGCACGTCACTGTCGCTTTTGACCTGGATCGAATAGCTTCCGTCGACATTGGTGGTAACGCCGGTGGTGGTTCCTTTCAGGATGACCGCGGCGCCCACGAGCGGGGTTTTGCCGTCGGTCTCGTAGACGATACCCGTGACGCTGCGGGCCTGTGCCCATGCGCCTGCGGCGGACAACAGCATGACCACGGACAGGAATATGCTCCGTATGTAAGTTTTCAGATTCATATCTTTAGTTTTTAAATTCGGGGTTCTTTTGAACGGCTGCGGCCGACCGCAATCGGTCGCAGCCGGTTTGCGGATCAGGGCTGTACTTCGGTGACGGAGAATGCCGGGCAGGTGCCGGCCCTGGTCTTTATGCGCGTCGTTCCGCCGTTGGCCGCGACGATGTTCTTGGCCTTGTTCCCGGCCATTGCGTCGCAAACCCGCAGACGGATGTAGATGTTCCCGGATGCCACGGCCGTCGGGACGGTGATGTTGTCATCGACCGCTACGTCGGCGTTGGCCGGCGAGTCGGGCATCATATAGGTATAGGTAATGTCGCGGTTTTCGCTGTCCGTCATAGCCTTATCCTGAATGGTTCGGGTGTTAACGGGGGTCCAGGAGGCCTTTTCGTCGGCCGAATATTCGAGTATGTAGAATTTGGGGCCCGAGGCCGACGAGGAGATCAGCGCCTTGACGTTGAGCGTCGTATTGGCTTTGAAATCGGTGACGGGAACCGTGAAGAGCCAGTAGTCGTCCAGCGCGAATCCGTACATCAGCAGACGGCCGATTTCGTTGTCGGCGCCCAGCGTAAAGGACATGTCGGCGCTGTTCGAACTCGGGTTGACGGCGCGTACGGCGTCGATCCGGGCCGCTCCGTCGTCGCTCTTGTACCAGCGCTCCGTGCGGTTTGCCAGCCCGTTGGCCTCGGCGTCGGCCGGGAAGGTCCATGCATAGGCGACGGCATTGGCTCCGGTGCTTTGCGACACGGCGATGGGCTGTTCTTCACCGGCGGTCTTGACGGTGAACGAGCCGCTGCGGGCGCCGCCCGTATTGGCGGTCGGCGTCACGGTGACGGTTACGTCGGTGTCGGCGGCTCCGGAGAGCGGCGAAACCGAGTACCAGGCCCCTGCCGGAACTTCAATGGTCCATGCGGCCGCACCCCGGACGGTGAAGGTCGTGCCCGTCGCGGCATCGGCGGCGAATTCCGGAACCGTATTGTCCGTCAGTCCCGTGATGACGATTTCGGGTTGTGCGGCGTCTCCGGCCTGCTGGGTGATCGGGATTTCGAGAACCGACACTCCGTCTACCTTCACGATGATGTTGCCCGTGCGGGGCTGGTCGGTGTCGTTTTTCCGGACCTCGATCTTCGTGCCGTTGTAGGGGAGCCAGGTGGCCGTGACGGTGGCTACGCCGTCAGCGAGCTTGGCGCCGTTGGCGGCACCGCCGCACTTGACATCCGTAATGGTCAGCCAGTCGCAGTCGGTCTCGGCCGTCCAGGCGCGGTTGATGCGGAGCGAGCCTTCGAGCGTACCGCCCTCCTTGACGACCTCCATGTCGGGCGTGAAGAGTTCCGGGGCGGAGGTGTTGACGAACTCCTTTTCGAGCGGGGTTACGACGGCCTCGGGAGCGGGAGCCTCGGCCCCTTCGTCCTTGGCACGCACGACCGAGATGTCGTCGATGTAGAGGCGGCACTTGACGGTGCGTTCGCTGCCGAACGTGATGCGGGTCTCGGCCGTCGCGCCGTAGACGATCAGCGAATAGCGGGTCCAGCTCCAGACGTTCTTGACCTCGACGGTCGTTGCGGTCGTCGAGAGGTCGCCGATCGTGCCGGGGCCCGTGATCGAAACGTCTATCTTGTCGTCGCCGTTGTCCACGGTCCCGCCGGCCGAGGCGTAAGCTGCGGCGTTGAACTGCACGAGCAGCGTCGCGGACTTGTTGGCGTCGATGCCTGAAAGGGCGGGAATGGTTATGGCGCCCATGTTGGCCGTCTTGCCCAGCTTGACATATCCTTCGTAGCGGGCGTAGGTCGAGGCGGTGCAGGTGTAACCCTTGCCTTTTACGGCTTCGGCCATGCCTGCGACGGAGAGGGCGAATTCATTGCCGTTGGTGCCGTCGACATTGACGGTGGGCCATCCGTATTTGGAGTAGGGGCTCACCCAGTTGGCGGGAATCCACGAGAAATCGTCGCTGAAGAACGAATAACCCTCGGCGTGCGAGTCCACGGGCAGGTAGGCCACCTGCGAAAGCGCGATAACCCGCTCGGCGCTGTTGCCGCTGAATTCGGGGTCCTGGGCGGTGATTGTGAGCGTCGATTCGTTGCGCTTGTTCTCGGTGTTGGCTTTCGGCGTGACGGTGACGGTGGTTTCCGTGCCGGCCTTACCGCTCTTGGGCGCTACGGTGACCCAGGTTTCGTTGTCCACGGTCAATGTCCAGTCGTAGGAGGCGTTGACCTGCAGGACGACCGGTTCGGGATCGTCCGCCGGGAATGCGATCTGGTCCTCGTCGATGCCCGTGACGGTGATTCCGGCCGCCAGGTAGGCGTCCTGCGAGAGGCTGAAGGTCTTCTCCGTGTAGACCGGGTGGAGGTAGTTGCCGCTGTTGGCGCGGACCGTGAGTTCGCCCGTGCGGGCGTCGCCCTCGTTCCGGTCGCCCGTGACGGTGATGCGTATCTGCTCGCCGGCCTCGCCCTTCCTGGGTGTGGCGATGAACCATCCGGCGGTCTTGGTGATCTCCCACGGAGCGTCGGTGCTCAGCGTGAAGGTCTGGGGTGAAGGTGCGAAATAGAGGAAATGCAGTCCCGATTCGGGCACGCCTTCTATGTTCAGGGTCGGCGCCGCGGGCTGTTTCGACTGCTCGTCGGTGTCGTCGTCGCTGCATGCCGCCGCCGTGAGGAGGAGTGCGCAAAGGGACAGCCGGAGCCATCGGTTAACTAACTGTTTCATGGCTGATTTTTTTGACGGTTTATTTGCTCAGGTCGGTCGTGAACGCTTTGGGACGGGTCATCGTCTCGGTGTAGCTGTTGTTGAAGCGGTCGGTGACGGTGATGTCGAGGGACGAATCGGCCGAAGACGCCGTGACGGTGAACATGTGGGCGCATCCTCCGGTCAGGAAATCCGAGGTGGGCGTGGTGGTTTTGGCCCGCGGAATGTCGTAGGAGATGGCGTGCATCGGGTCGTATTTCCAGATCTGCTTGCAGTCGAGCTCCTTCCCGTTCTCTTTGACCACGATCTTCCAGCCCGGTTCGTAATCCCAGACGTTGATGAAGACGACGTTTTCGCCGGTGGCGGTGAAATAGCTCTTGGACGGGATTTTACCCGATGTGAACGCCGCTACGGCGTCTGCGTCGGTGTTCATGTGGTTGTTGACCACGTTCATGTCGTAGGTCGTGAACTGGCGTTCGAGGGGCAGTCCCACCGATTTGTACTGCCATTTCATGTCGGTTCCGCTGACCGTGAAAATCTTGTAGCCGGCCGGGGAGCCGTCCTTGCAGAGGTTGTTCTTCCCGTACTGCTGTGTCCACCACCACGTTCCGCATACGGCGGCGATGTTATGCTCGTAGACGTTCGCGTATTTGGGCGACTGGATGTTGCGGTTGATATGGGTGTGGCCCGTCAGGAAGGTGACGCTGCTGAATCCGTCGAAGCAGCCGAGGATGTTGTCCACGTCGGCCGACGACTGCAGGGCGATGCTGACGCCGAGTCCCGAGTTGTAGCTGTAAAGCGGACAGTGGCAGCCCACGACGATCGGGGTGCTCTTATCCACGTGCTTCAGCTCTTCGCGCAGCCAGGCCAGCTGTTCCGCGCTGAAGCGGCGGTTGTAATTGCGCGATCCCACCGTGCCCTGCGAACCTCCGGTGTTGATGTACTCCGTGTCGTCGAGCATGATGTAGTGGATTTTGCCGATGTTCATGGCATAGTAAACCGGCCCCAGGTTCTGGCGATAGGGGGCTTCGGCGCCGAAATCCGATGCGACGTAGGGGTCGTTGTCGTGGTTGCCCATCACCGACCACATCTGGAAATCGAGGTCCTTGATCGTGGTTTTGCACTCCGGGAGGGCCCATTTGTTCGTATACCAGTAGCCGTCCCATGAGAAATCGCCCAGGTTGAGCATGTAGACTTTCCCGGGAGCGTTGTTGTAGGTGGAGGTGAGTTCGGAGATGAAGCCGTTGGCGAACTGGACGTAGTCCAGCGGCGTGTTGCGGTTGGCGAGGTGCATGTCCGTGGCGACGAGCATCGTGTGTGCGTCGTTCTCGCTTTTGAGCAACTGGAAATCCAGTTGTTCCAGGGTCGATGCGTCGAGTGTGCAGGGGTGCCAGAACTGCGGAATGGCCTCGCGGGTGAGAACGTCGTATCCCGCGGGCAGGATGATAAAGACGAGGGAGTTGCGTTTTTTGGATTCGAGCCAGTAGTGGCCGTTGGCGTCGGTTTCGGTGATCAGGTCGCCGTCCGATACGAGTACGCCGGGAACGCCTTTGCCTTGACAGAGGACGATGCCTTTGACGGTTGCGCCGTCTTTGTCGGGAATGTCACCCGAGTAGGTGAGGTAGAGTTGTGTCGAACCGAGGCTCTGTTCTTCATCGCCGCGGTGCAGGATGAATTCGCACGGCCCGTCGGCTGCCGTGTCGGGGACGGTGAAGGTCAGCGATGTTTCGTCAGCAGCGCTGACCGCAATCTCCGAATTCCCCCCCCCTTGCGCCAGGGTGAGTTTGTCGGTGGACTGGAAGCCGCGTCCCTTGATCGTTACGGACTTTCCCCACGATGTGTTGATCGCACCGGGCAGTTCGACATCCATGGCCAGCTGTACGGTCAGTTTGCTGGCTCCGAGAACCTGGTATTCGCTGCCGCGTGTGAGCACGACCTTGTAGATGCCCTGGTCAGTCACTCCTTCCGGAATGGCGAACGAAATTGCCGATTCGGAGAGTACCTCCGTCGCTGCGGGCAGGTCGTTTCCGTCGCGGAGCGACACGGCGTCCCCAGTGCGGAATCCCTGTCCGTCGACGGTAATGTCCATGCCCCGGAAGACGGTCATCGAGGTCGGGATGACGACGTTGGAGATCATCCGTCCGTCGTTCACCACCTTCTTGTCGCTGTCGTCGCATCCGGACATTCCGACCGGGGCGAACAACAGGAACAATCCTGTGAGTAGCGGAAAAATTTTGTTCATAAGGTATTGGGTTTAAGGTTTTTTTCTTAGCGTGTGGAGTAATCCCCGATGCGGACGGGGCATGCGCCGCGCCCGTGCAGGGGGCCGGCTGAGGCCCGTCGTGTGCAGCGGCGGGTATCTGTGAAACGGTGATTGTTTGAAAAGGCTGGAGACGAAATCATGCATAGGCGCTTCATTTTGAATTTGCGGGACAAAGATAGGTCGGGAAAAGGCTCCGTGTACTCCGGTAACGGGAATGTAACCCTTCTTTTACCTGGTTGAAGCACGGCTACTGCCGGCGGGGGACTTGCTGGGGTGCGTCCCCACACATCCGGGGCCGGGCACTTCGGTGCCTGTTGCCGGAATCCGGATTTCCGGCGAGCCGCCGGTCGGGGTGTTTTGACTTTTCCGCTGCATTCTGTCGGGTCTTTATGCTTATTTTTTCGTCGTATTTCAGGTAAAAAGCCTTGTGATGCGTAATGTTTTTGATTTCATTGCGAAATAAAATTAGATAAAATATTTGGTATGTCAAACAAATTATCTGAAAAATTTCGAAAAATAACGGGTTTGTTTAAAAAATGGGCTTTTAAAACGAAATATGCAGGGCGTATATATATAAAAAAAACGTCCGGATTTGCCGGACGCTTGCGGGAAAAGGATGGTTTTTCGAATTTCTGTTTAAAAAATCCCGAGATTGTCGAGGAAGACCAGCAGCAGCACCGCCGGGCAGACGTACCGCAGCAGGAAGATGAACACGCCGTAAATGCGGAATTTCAGCTCCCCGTTGTTGGTAATCTGCTCCTTCAGGATGCGCCGGTCGAGGCGCCAGCCGACGAAGATGCAGGTGAAGAATCCGCCCGCGGGCAGCAGGATGTTGGCCGTGAGGAAATCGAGCGAGTCGAAAATGCTGAGTCCGCAGATTTTCCAGCCTCCCAGCACGCCCAGCGACAGCGACGCCACGGCGGCCAGCGCCATGCAGGCCCCGGTCGTGGTCCATGCGGCGGCTTTGCGGCTCATGTGCCACTCTTCGTGCAGGTAGGCAGTGATGACCTCGTGCAGGGAGATGGTCGAGGTGAGGGCGGCGACGACCAGCAGCAGGAAGAACACCGACGACCAGACCATGCTCAGCGGCATGCCGTTGAAGATGGCGGGCAGGGTGATGAAGACCAGCGGAGGTCCCGACGAGGGTTCGATGCCCACGCTGAAAACCGCCGGGAAGATTACCACGCCGGCCAGTATGGCCACCAGCGTGTCGAGAATCGTGACGTTCAGCGCCGTATGGCGCAGGTTGGTGTCGGGTTTGAAATAGGAGGCGTAGGTGACCATCGTGCCGATGCCGATCGAGAGCGAGAAGAACGCCTGCCCCAGCGCCACGAGCACCGTCGAGGGAGTCACCTTCGAGAAATCGGGCCGGAAAAGGAACCGGATGCCTTCGCCGCCGCCCGGCATCAGCAGCGAGTGGATCGACAGCGCTATCAGGATGACGAACAACAGCGGCATCAGCACCTTGGCCGAACGCTCGATACCCTTCTGCACGCCCATCGCGATCACGAAATGCGTCGCCAGTACGAACAGCGACGTGTAGACCACGGGCCGCCAGGGATTTTGGATGAAGCTTTCGAAAACGGCTTTGTACTCTCCGGGGGTGGTGAGTTTGGCGAGGCTTCCCGTCACCGAGTGCACCATGTATTCGGCGGTCCATCCCGATACCACGAAATAGAATCCCAGAATCAGGAACGCCGCGATGACGCCGTTGTACCCCAGGAAACTCCATTTGGGGTCGAGGGCCCGGTAGGCGCCCACGGCGTTGCGGTGGGAGGCGCGTCCTACCGAAAATTCGGCCAGCATGAGCGGCAGTCCCAGCAGCAGAACGCAAAGGATGTAGATCACCAGAAAGGCGCCGCCGCCGTTGTCACCGGCCACGTAGGGAAACCGCCAGATGTTTCCCAGGCCCACGGAACTCCCCGCCGCGACGAGCACGGCGCTCAGTTTGCCACCCAGCGTGGCACGACCCTGTGAATGATGCATGGTTGATCCTGTTTATATATAAGGTATGTGCGCACGCAGCCGCGTGCGCACATACGCTATTTCTCCAGTACGACGCTGACCCGTTCGAGCTTGCCGCCCAGCGGCGGCGCCAGCTTCGAGACCGTGCATTTTACGTGCCGGACCTGCCGGAAGGAGGCGTAAACCGCCTCGATGATGTTCATCGCCACGCGCTCGATCGTGCGCTGCGTGATGCGCATCTGCAGGCTCACGACCTCGTAGACCGTGAGGTAGTTGACCGCCTTTTCGACATCGTCCTCCGCGGCCACGTCGCCCAGCTCGGCCGTGATCTCCAGGTCGACCGTAAAACGATTGCCGACTTTCCGCTCCAGTTCATAACAGCCGTGCAGCGCCCGGAACTCCATGCGCTGCAGGACGATGCGGTACTCCATCCTATTCGGCGATTACGAGGTAATAATTCTTCTTGCCTTTCTGCACGAGCAGGTATTTGCCCGCGATCAGGTCGGCGTCGGTCACCGGGCGCATCGCGTCGGCGACCTTCTCCTTGTTGAGCGATACGCCGCCGCCCTGCACCATCTTGCGGCACTCGCCCTTCGAGGGGAAGATGTCGCTCTTCTCGGCGCAGAGGTCCACGAACGGGATGCCGGCGGCGAGCTCCGTGCGGGCCGCGCGGTACTGCGGAACCCCTTCGAATACCTGCAGTAGGGTCTGTTCGTCCAGCTTGTGCAGGGCCTCCGACGTGGCTCCTCCGAAGAGGATCGCCGAGGCTTCCACAGCTTTCTCGTACTCCTCGCGCGAATGAATCATGCAGGTGATCTCCTCGGCCAGCCGCTTCTGCAGCGTGCGCAGGTGGGGCGCCGCGTCGTGCTCGGCGACCAGCGCGTCGATGGTTTCGCGGTCGAGCAGCGTGAAGATTTTGATGTAGCGCTTGGCGTCTTCGTCGCTGACGTTGAGCCAGAACTGGTAGAACTTGTAGGGCGAGGTGTAACGCGGGTCGAGCCATACGTTGCCGCTCTCGGTCTTGCCGAATTTCGTGCCGTCGGCCTTGGTGATCAGCGTGCAGGTGATGCCGAAAGCCTCGGCTTCGGGACCCAGCTTGCGGCGGATCAGCTCCGTGCCGGTGGTGATGTTGCCCCACTGGTCGGCGCCTCCCAACTGAATCTTACAGTTTTTCGTCTGGTAGAGGTGCAGGAAATCGTAGCCCTGCACCAGCTGATAGGTGAACTCGGTGAACGACATGCCGTCGCCCTCGCCATTGAAACGCTTTTTGACCGAATCCTTGGCCATCATGTAGTTGACGGTGATGCACTTGCCGATGTCGCGGATGAAATCGAGAAACGTGAATTCCTTCATCCAGTCGTAGTTGTTCACCATCTGCGCGGCGTTCGGGGCGTCCGATTCGAAATCGAGCAGTTTGGCCAGCTGGCGTTTGATGGCGTCCTGATTGTGGCGGAGGGTCTTCTCATCGAGCAGGTTGCGCTCCTGCGACTTGCCCGAGGGGTCGCCGATCATGCCCGTGGCGCCGCCGATGAGCGCCAGCGGACGGTGTCCGCACATCTGGAAATGCTTGAGGATCATCACCCCCACGAGGTGTCCGATATGCAGCGAGTCGGCCGTGGGGTCGATGCCCAGGTAGGCCGTCGTCATCTCTTTTTCGAGTTGTTCCTTTGCGCCGGGCATGATCGTGTGGACCATCCCGCGCCATTCAAGTTCTTCGATAAAGTTCTTTGTTGCCATTATTGCATTGCTTAATTTTGTTTTCTGTTTCAGGGCGCAGAGCCGGGGCTTGTCCCGGTGACGTTCCGCCGCCCATAAATCCCGCTTCTTAAGCGGGCTATTCCACTTCGAGATCCAATGCTTTGCGGAGTTCCGCGATGAGCGGGTTTTTCTCCGTCATGTGTTTCACTCGGTCCTCCAGTTTGATCGGACGCGCAGCCTTGATCTCCTCGTTGACGATCACCTCCAGCTCGATGGCGCCCGAGATGCCCGCCAGTTCGGCGATGCGCATCAGCATTCCGGTCTTGCTGCGGAGAATCTCTTCGCGCAGTTCCGTCGTCGGAACGCTCACCGAGATGGTGTTGCCCCGGACGGTCATCAGTTCGAAGGCGGGGACGAACCGCGGACGTTTCGTCCTGAGCAGATTCAGGATGCCTTCCCGTGCGCGTTCCAGCTTCTGTTCGCAGGCGGGATCGACCTCCACGGCTTCGGGCTCGGCTTCCGCTTCGTCGTTCTTGTCTTCCGCATCCGGAGCGGCGTTTCCCGCGGCGAGCAGTTCCGAAAGCGACGTTCCCGAGATCATCGGCCGCCGGACCGGTTTTGCCGGCTGCGGGGCTGCGGGCTCCGGTTGCGTTGCGGACGGCTGCGGGGCCTCCGGAACCGACTGCGGCTCCCGGACGGTCTCCGGCTCAGGCTGCGTCGCGGGCCGGGGCCCGGGCTGCGGTTCCCGAACAGCGGGGGCTGCCGCAGGGGCTTCCGCGACCGGTCGGGGCTGTGCCGGAACGGCCGCTGCCGCAGGCGCTGCAGAAGCGGGGGCCGCCGTGCGAGGCGTCAGCTCGGGAAGCGGATACTCCCCGGGGGATGTCAGGGTGTCATTTTTTTTTTGGCCGAGTCCCGCGATTTTCATCAGGCCCAGCTCCACTAGCAACCGCTGGTTCGACGATTGCCGTATTTTCCCGTCGAGCTCCGTCAGTACGGAGATGGCTCCGAACAGGAACTCGACACTGCAGGCGCCCGCCTGCGTCCGGTATCGTTCCAGCAGGGTGCCGGTCATCTCGATCAGCCGCAGCGTGTCGGGCTGTTTGGCCATCAGCAGGTCCCTCATGTGGCGGTTTAGGCCCGCCATGAAGGTCTGCCCCGAGAAACCTTTCGACAAAACGGTGTCGAAAGTCACCAGTGCATCGACGTAGTTGCCCGCGAGTAGCATCTCCGTCACGCCGAAATAAGTATCGTAATCCAGCACGTTCAGCGTCTGGGCCACATTGCGGTAGTCCAGTGCCGTGCCGCAGAACGACACGGCCTTGTCGAACATCGACAAGGCGTCGCGCATACCGCCGTCGGCCTTCTGGGCGATGAGGTTCAGCGACTCTTCGTCGGCCGTGACGCTCTCCTGCGCGGCGATGTACCGGAGGTACTCGACCGAGTCTTCGACACGGATGCGGTTGAAATCGTAAATCTGGCACCGCGAAAGGATCGTGGGGATGATCTTGTGCTTCTCGGTGGTCGCCAGGATGAAGACGGCGTGTGCGGGCGGCTCCTCGAGGGTCTTGAGGAAGGCGTTGAAGGCCGCGGCCGAGAGCATGTGGACCTCGTCGATGATGAACACCGAGTAGCGTCCCACCTGCGGGATGATGCGCACCTGTTCGATCAGCGTGCGGATGTCCTCCACGGAGTTGTTCGACGCGGCGTCCAATTCGTGGATGTTGAGCGAGCGTCCCTCGTTGAACGAGCGGCACGATTCGCACTCGTTGCATGCTTCGGCACCGTTGGGCGACAGGCAGTTGATGGCCTTGGCGAAGATGCGTGCGCAGGTGGTCTTGCCTACGCCGCGGGGACCGCAGAAGAGGTAGGCGTGGGCCAGCTGGCTGCGCTCGATGGCGTTCTGGAGCGTCGAGGTGATATGTTTCTGCCCGACGACCGACTGGAAGGTCGCGGGGCGGTATTTGCGTGCGCTGACGATGAAATCACTCATAGTGATGCAAAGATACGAAATATGAATTAAGAATTAAAAATTAAGAATTAAAAATTATGTGCCGTGCTCCGGCACGACAAATTGGCGGTTGTTGGCAGTTGTTCTGTGACAAATAATGACACAATGTCCTGGATTCGGAGTTGGCAGGGGTTTTGCGGATAAGAGGATCGAAACGGATTGAAAAACAAAACTTAAACACTATGAATATCAATACGCTTACCATCAAGGCGCAGGAGGCGCTGCAAGCGGCGCTTACCCTTGCGCGGGAGCGGGGACAGCAGGCTGTCGAACCGCTCCATCTGCTCACGGTCCTCATCCGTGAGGACGATTCGCTGGCGACGTTCCTGCTGGGGCGCGTCGGTGTGAACGTGCGTTCGCTGCGCGACGAAGCGGAGCGTGCCGTAGGTGCGCTGCCGCGGGTCGAGGGCGGCGGCGAGCAGTTCTTCGCACAGGAGACCTCGAAGGTGATTCAGCGGGCCGTGGATTTCACGAAGAATTTCGGCGACAAGTACGCTTCGGTCGAGCACCTGCTGCTGGCCCTCGTGGCCGAGCGCGGCCCCGTCGCCGACATCCTCAAGCGCAACGGTGCCACGGAGAAGGAGCTGATCGAGGCGATCCGCACGTTCCGCAAGGGCGCGACGGTCGATTCGCAGACCTCCGAGCAGCAGTTCGACGCGCTGGGCAAATACGCCATCAACCTGAACGAACAGGCCCGGAGCGGCAAACTCGATCCGGTGATCGGTCGTGACGAGGAAATTCGCCGGGTGCTGCAAATCCTTTCGCGCCGCACGAAGAATAACCCGATTCTGGTCGGTGAGGCCGGTGTCGGCAAGACGGCCATCGCCGAGGGTATCGCCCGCCGGATCATCGACGGCGACGTGCCCGAGAACCTGAAATCGAAGGTCATCTACTCGCTCGACATGGGTGCGCTCATCGCGGGCGCCAAGTATCAGGGCGAGTTCGAGGAGCGTCTGAAGGCCGTCGTGCAGGAGGTCACCGCCAGCGAGGGCGAGATTCTGCTCTTCATCGACGAAATCCACACGCTGGTCGGCGCCGGCAAGTCGTCGGGGGCGATGGATGCCGCGAACATCCTCAAGCCGGCCCTTGCGCGGGGCGAGCTGCGGACCATCGGCGCCACGACGCTCGACGAGTTCCAGAAATATTTCGAACAGGACAAGGCCCTCGAACGGCGGTTCCAGAAGGTGATGGTCGACGAGCCTTCGCAGGAGGATGCCATTTCGATTCTCCGCGGCCTGAAGGAGCGTTACGAGAACCACCACCAGGTGCGGATCAAGGACGAGGCCATCGTGGCTGCCGTCGAGCTTTCGACGCGTTACATCACGTCGCGGTTCCTGCCCGACAAGGCCATCGACCTGGTGGACGAGGCCGCCTCGCGGCTGCGGCTGGAGATGAACTCCGTTCCCGAGGAGATCGACACCCTCGACCGGAAGGTCCGCCAGCTGGAGATCGAGCGCGAGGCCATCCGCCGCGAGAAGGACAAGGAGCGCGTGGCGCATCTGACCAAGGAAATTGAAGAGTTGAAAGCCAAGGAGGCCGAAATGCGGGCCAAGTGGCAGGGGCAGCGGGATCTGCTGAAGAAGATCCAGGAGAACAAGGACCGGATCGAGAAGCTGAAGATCGAGGCCCAGCAGGCCGAGCGTCAGGGCGACTACGGCCGGGTGGCCGAAATCCGCTACGGCAAGATACAGGAGGCCGAAAAGGAGATCGCGGCCTTCCAGGAGGAGTACAAACTGGCTTCGGCCAACGGGTCGATGATCAAGGAGGAGGTCGATGCGCAGGATGTCGCCGAGGTGGTGTCGCGGTGGACGGGGATTCCCGTGACGCGGATGCTGGCCTCGGAGCGCGAGAAGCTGCTGCACATGGAGGACGAACTCCACCGGCGCGTCATCGGGCAGGAGCAGGCCATCGCGGCCATTTCCGACGCCGTGCGCCGTTCGCGTGCCGGGCTGAACGATCCCCGCAAGCCGATCGGTTCGTTCATCTTCCTCGGCACCACGGGTGTCGGCAAGACCGAGCTGGCAAAGGCCCTCGCGGAGTTCCTCTTCAACGATGACCAGATGATGACGCGTATCGACATGAGCGAATACCAGGAGCGGCATGCTGTGTCGCGGCTCGTCGGGGCGCCTCCGGGATACGTCGGTTACGACGAGGGCGGTCAGCTGACCGAGGCCGTGCGCCGCAAGCCCTATTCGGTGGTGCTGCTGGACGAGATCGAGAAGGCGCATCCCGATGTCTTCAACATCCTGCTGCAGGTCCTCGACGACGGCCGTCTGACCGACAACAAGGGCCGCACGGTGGATTTCCGCAATACGATCATCATCATGACCTCGAACATGGGGTCGCAGGTGATCCAGGAAAATTTCGCCGAGGCTTTCAACGGTAAGAAACTGCCTGCGGAGGTGGTCGAACGGACCCGCCGCGAGGTGATCGACCTGCTGAAACAGCAGTTGAAACCGGAGTTCCTGAACCGGATCGACGAGATCGTGATGTTCGAGCCGCTGACGCACAAGGACATCGAGCGCATCGTGGACATCCAGCTGGGCATCGTCCGCCGGATGCTGTCCGAGAACGGCATCCGGTTGGAGTACACCGACCGGGCACGAGAGTGGATTGCCGCCGCAGGTTACGATCCGTTGTACGGAGCGCGTCCCGTGAAGCGTACCATTCAGCGTTACGTGGTCAACGACCTCTCGAAACGGATTCTCGCCGGGGATGTCGACCGCTCGAAGCCGATTTCCATCGACGCCGGCAAGGACGGACTTACATTTGCGAACTGATTCCTCCGGCCGAATGCCGGAACGGGCCTCTGGGGAAACTCAGAGGCCTTTTTTTGCGATGCGCCACGCCAGGGCGTTGTACGCTCCGAGCAGGGGGCCGCGCCAGCTTACGGGCAGTGAGTTCAGAATGCGGACTTTGCGCAGCGTGCGGCGGTAGGTGTGTGTCCAGCCGAAGAAGCGTGCCGCGCGGCGTGCCTCCTTCGTGCCTCCCTTGACGCTCTGGATCAGTGCCTTGCCCAGCGCTGCGCGGGCCACGAACTCCCGGTCCTCGTCGGGGGCCCCGGGGTCGTAAAGCTCCTCGAACGAATAGACGGTCTGCTCGGGGGTGTAGACCGCCGCCGAGCGGTTCGACGCCACCCGCGAGTAGCGTACCAGCCGTTCGGGCGAGAAGCAGACCGGGTAGCGGCGGGCGATTTTGATCCACATGTAGAGGTCCTCGGCGATCTTCATGCCCTCGGGGAATCCGCCCACGGTGTCGAAAACCCGCCGGGGGATGCACGAGGCAGAGGGGATGGCGATGTAGCGGTGGGCCGAGTCGCGGAAGAAATTGCCGACGACGCCCCGTTCCGAGGGTGTTTCGGCCGGGAACACGCCGTCGTCGCTGACGATGGAAAACGCCGTGCAGTAGAGGCCGCAGCCGGGGAACTCTTCGATCAGGGCGGCGATTTCGGCGAGAAAACCCGGTTCCCATTCGTCGTCGGCGTCCAGCAGGGCGATGTATTCGCCCGAGGTCTCGGCGATGCCGTGGTTGCGGGCCACGCAGACTCCGGCGTTGGGCTGCGTGACGAGCCGCACGAGCGGCGACGGAATCTGCCGCACGACCTTCGCGCCGCCGTCGGTCGAACCGTCGTCCACGACGACGATTTCCGCGGGAGGATAGCTCTGCGCCAGCGCCGAACGCACGGCGGCGGCGACTTCGCGCTGCTTGTTGTAGAGGGGTATGACGACCGAAATCGTGGGTTTTGACATGTGTGTCGGCAGGTTTTGTTGCGAAGATATCGATCTTTTGCTACTTTTGCAAATAAAACCTTTCCGATGACCGCATCCGAGAAAATCCTCGCATTCGTCCGCAACTCGTTCGACACGGCGCTGTACTTCGCCGTGATGGCCGTGAAGGAGAACTTTCGCAACTACGTCGGTCGTGCCGGTACGGTCGGCACGCCGAAGCCTTCGGTGCTGATCCTCGGCAACGGCCCCTCGCTGGCCGAAGACCTGCCGCGGCTGATCGAACGCGGCGAACATTTGGCCAAGGATGTCATGGCGGTGAACTATTTTGCGCTGGACGAGCGTTTCGCGACCGTGCGTCCGGCCTATTACGTGCTGTCCGACCCGATGTTCTTCCGCGACAGCGCCTGCCGCGACCGGGTGGCGGAGCTCTACCGGACGCTCAACGAAAAGGTGACGTGGCCGATGAACCTCTATGTGCAGTACTACAATCCCGAAGGGTTCGACTACCGTGCCGCGCTGCCCAATCCCAATATCCGCATCGTGCGGTTCCATACGCAGGTCTACCGCGGGTTCCGGAGCGTGGAATTCTGGCTCTTCCGCCGCGGCCTGGGGAGCGCCAATTTCGGAACCGTGGTGCAGGTGTGCGAATACGTCGCCTTGCTGCTGGGGTATAAGACGTTGGAGCTGTACGGCGTGGACCATACGCTGTTGGACGGTTTGTGCGTGGACGGCGAAAACCGTCTCTGCCGCGCCGACGGGCACTATTACGACGATGCCCCGGCCACCCCGAAACCCATTTTCCAGAAGGTTCCTCACCGTCCCTACACCCTGTCGGTCTATCTGGCGGAGGTCGCCGAGTTGTTCCGCGGCCACGAGGTGCTGCGCGACTATGCCGCCTCGCTCGGGGCGCGGATCGTCAACCGGACGAAAGGGTCGATGATCGACGCCTACGAACGGGGTGCGGAATAGATTCTACGGCTGCAGGTTCCGGCTGGCCGCGATGATCTCGGCCATCGTGAAATCTTCGGGGTAGTCGATGTCCAGCCCCTCGATATGGTCCACGACGGCCATGTACGGCTTGTCGCCGATGCGCCGGCCTCGGCCGCACCACAACTCCCGCGAGAAAATGAAGAAGGCGCTGGTCTCGACGTAGACCGGTTCGATGGTTTGCGTGCGGGGGATGTTGTCGAGGCTGTAATTGAGCGGCTTGCCTTCGAACCACGCGAAGGTCTGGACCTTTTCGGCGCTGAACGCCGAATCGTATTCGCCCGAACGGACCTTGTCGAGCGCCCCGGCGACGGTCGCGGCACGGATAAAGGGCGAGGTGGCGTGGGCGAGGATGTAGAGGTCGGCATCGACTTCGGCGGTGAAACGGTCGTAAATCTCCCGGCCCAACGTCGTGTCGCTGTCGAGCGACGGGTCGCGGCGCAGGAACCGCACCCCTTCGGGCAGCAGCGGGCGGATGCTCTCGTCGCTGCAGAAGACATAGACTTCGTCGATGGCCTCCACTGCGGTCAGGGTTTTCAGGATATGGCACATCAGCGGCGAACCGCTCAGCGAACGGAGGTTCTTGCCCGCGACGCGCTGGCTGTTGAGCCGGATAGGAACGAATGCGACGGTTTTCATCGTATGGGAGTTTTTCATTGTACCAGAAGATTGCAGCCGCGGATGTCGGCGTGGTCGATGCGGCCTTCGACGATGAACGATCCGTCTGCCCCGACCGTGCCCACGTCCTGCGTCTGGATAAATGCGCAGGACCACCAGTTGCCGAGGTCGGTGATGTTCAGTCCGCCGCGTGCGCCGGCCGGAAGCCGGTCGAACGGGTCGTTTACGTCGCGGGCCGTGACGCGCATCCATGCCGGACAGCGGAACCGGTTGCCGCCCTGCGAGTAAGCCTGCGAGGTGAGTTCGGCCATGCCGTACTCCGAGTGTATCTCGCGCACCCCGAAGGCGTCGCACAGTATTTTGTGAAACTCCGCCTTGGGCAGCTCCTCGCGGTAGCCCTTCATGCCGCCGGTCTCCATCACCACCGTGCCGCTGAGCTTCGGGGCATAACGTTCCGCGAGGTCCCACAGCGCATAGCTCACGCCCAGCAGGATTTTCGGTTTCGGGTCCGCCTGCATCGCGGCCAGCAGGGCCTCGCAGTCGTCGAGGTAGAAGCCTCCCGAACCGCAGTCGGACAAGAGCCGGTCGGCCATGTAGACCAACGACGAACCCTTGCGGCGCAGGTAGTTGGGCAGCAGGGCGTAGAGGCTCCAGTGTTCGGGGGCCCCGTAAAAGGTGCGGAACGCGGCGCGGAACACCTGTTCGTAGAGCGCCAGCGACTGCATCGGATGGCGCGAAGGGGTCATGCCGGTCGTTGCCGACGAGGTGAATACCGCTTCGGGAGGCGTCGTGCCGCAGTAGACGTCGTGCGTTTTGAACAGTTCGATGGGCAGGAACGGAATTTCCTCCGGCGATTCCACCTGTCCGGGCTTCACGCCGATCCGCGCGAGATACTCCCGGTAGGGGGCGCATTCGGCGGCCTGGCGGCGGAATACCTCCAGCGCCATCTGGCCGAAGGCCGCGTCGTCCGTGATACAGAATATGTCGTCGGGAGTGCTCATCGCCTACAAAGATAAGGATAAAAACCGAGAGTTAGAGCAGATTGGAGCAAGAAGGTTGTAAACAAGGGCTTTAGAGAGGAATGGATTGCGCTGTCGCAGCCAAACCGAAGCCATCGAAAAGCCAACTGAAACCAGAGTTACGTTACTATCCCGTTACTCTGTTCCGAATGGCAAAGACAGTTTTGGGAAGGTTTCAAAGCGCTGAAATACAAGCTCTATTCGCCTTGTTCCGCTTGCAAATATAGCCGAATTTCCGAAATTCGGGCAGAGGGAGGCGAAAAAAGTTCTATTTCTGGTGCGATTGCGTTGATATGCTGCGATTTGCATATCGAAGAACAGCTCTACAAGAAATAATTTTGTAACCAAAAAAATTGTAGAGTTATGAGATCGACATTCAAAGTTTTATTTTATCTCAAACGCAATGCCCCGAAAAAGAGCGGGCTTATTCCGGTCATGTGTCGTATTACCGTAAACGGCAAAATTGCTCAATTCAGTTGCAAGCTGGACGTGGAGGAGAAATCGTGGAACGTAAAGTCGGGACGCGTTTCCGGTCGCAGCATCGTGGCGCAGGAGGCCAACCGGATGTTGGATAAGATTCGTGTGGGTATCGATCGTGCCTATCAGCAGATCAGCGACCGCGACAACTACGTTACCGCCGAGAAAGTTCGCAATGCCTATTTAGGATTGGGCATGAACCACGAGACACTGCTCGCCGTATTCCGTCAGCATAACGAGGATTACGAGAAGCAGGTCGGCAAACTCAAAAGCCTGCGCAGCTATTGGAAATACTGCGTCGTTTACAAACACCTCGCGGAGTTCGTCGAAAAGCGGTACAAGGTCAGCGACATTGCGCTCAAAGAGCTTACTCCGGCATTCATCACGGACTTCGAGTTGTACCTGCGAGTGGAAAAGAACCACTGCAACAACACGGTCTGGTCATATATGATGCCGTTTCGGAAGATTATCTATATGGCCGTCAATAACGGCTTGTTGCAGCGCGATCCGTTCTTCGCGTACAACATCACCAAAGAGGAGACCAAACGGGGCTTTCTGACCAAAGAGGAAATTACATTTATCATCAATGGCACATTTAAGAAGAAAAGCTATGAACTGATTCGTGATTTGTTCATCTTCTGCACCTTTACGGGATTGAGTTGGACGGATATGGCGAACCTTACCGAAGCGAACCTGCAAACTTCGTTCGACGGGCATTTGTGGTTGAACACCAACCGTCAGAAAACGGGTGTCGAAACGAATATCCGACTGTTGGACGTTGCCAAGCATATCATCGAGAAGTACCGCGATATGGCGCCCGACGGAAAGCTCCTGCCCGTTCCATGCTACAATAATTGTAAAAACAGCATTAAGGCCATAGCGAAGAGATGCGGCATCGAGAAAAACGTCACGTGGCATACAGCCCGCCATACCTATGCCTATGCCACGACGGTCTGCCTGTCGAACGACGTACCTATCGAAACGCTCTCGAAGATGTTGGGACACCGCAGCATCCGCACGACGCAAATCTATGCGAAGATTACCGCCGAGAAAGTGAGCCGCGACATGGAGAAACTCGCGCAGCGTATCGAGCAGATGGAAAGCTTTATTTGTCAAGCGATTTAATGAACTTAAAAAAACAGAATACGATGAAAAGAGAAATAATCACGATAGACGAGTACGGCAGGTTGAATATACCGACCGACACGGTAAGCGTATGGATGACGGAAGCGGAAATAGTCGAATTATTCGGCACGACTGCCGGAACGATACGTGCGGCTATCAAAGCCATTCTCAAAGAAAACGCCCTGCACGACTACGAGGTCTGCACGTGTATCCGTCTGGACAGCGGCAATCGGGCGGACGTATATAACATGGAGGTCGTCGTAGCCCTCGCGTTCCGGTTGAATACTTACCCTGCGTCGGTTTTCAGAAAGTGGCTGGTAAAGACAGCCACCGCACCCCGACGCATGACACCTCCGATTGTCATTCAGTATAGGGACTGGCTTCCGAATTGAACCGGACGAGCAAGGAAACGGGCAGGCTGCGACACCTGCCCGTTCTCGTTTTCAGAGGATTGCCTTGCGATAGTTTTCCACGAGCATCTTCTCGATGTCGGATTCCCGATAGAGGACTTTGCCGCCGAACACGATATAGGGTATCTTGCGCTCGGTACGATACTCCTGCAAGGTGCGGCGACTGACTTTCAGCCGGGCGATCACCTCCTTGTCGGTCATATACCGTTCTCCTCCGAGCGGTGGATGAAAGCCGTCCGTGAGTTTATCGACCTCTTTCGCACATCTCTTCAAGGCGTGCAATGCCGATGCGATGCGTCCATCCTCCGACGTGATTACGTTACTGTCATTCATCTTTTCTGTGAATTTAGTGGTTGGTAAAAATAAATATTA
>X355_Hoffmanns_Two_toed_Sloth__coassemble_1842_pt1 | contig 86378 bp, 57 predicted proteins | sample X355_Hoffmanns_Two_toed_Sloth__metabat2_high_PE_009 | metagenome-assembled genome bin X355_Hoffmanns_Two_toed_Sloth | reverse complement strand
TTTACGCCGCCGCCAATATCGTGGATATCGTCGGCGAATACGTCACGCTCAAGCGAAAGGGCGTGAACTATCAGGCGTGCTGTCCGTTCCACAACGAGAAGACCCCGTCGTTCGTCGTGTCGCCCTCGAAGGGCGTCTACAAGTGTTTCGGATGCGGAAAGGGTGGCAACGCCGTGACCTTCCTGATGGAGCACGAGAACATCACCTATCCCGAGGCCCTGAAGATGGTGGCCAAGCGCTACGGCATCGAGGTCAAGGAGAAGGAGATGTCGGAGGAGGAGGTGCGCCGCAACGACGACCGCGAGTCGATGTTCGCCCTGAACGGCTGGGCCGCGGAGTATTTCGCCAACTACCTCCACCGCGAGACCGAGGGGCAGAGCGTCGGCCTCTCCTATTTCCGCCAGAAGCGCGGAATGACCGATGCCACGATCAAAAAATTCGGACTCGGATTCTGTCCGGCGAAGGGCGACCGGATGTCGAAGGACGCCCTCGCGGCCGGTTACAAGCAGGAGTTTCTCATTTCGACGGGACTTTCGCTGGTCAGCGACCGGGACGGCTCGTTGTACGACCGGTTCCGCGACCGGGTGATCTTCCCCGTGCACAACATTTCGGGGCGCATCGTGGCCTTCGGAGGCCGCACGCTCCGCACGGACAAGCAGGTCGCCAAGTACCAGAATTCCCCTGAGAGCGAGATATACAGCAAGAAACGCGAGTTGTACGGCCTCTATTTCGCCAAGAAGGCCATTCAGCAGCAGGATTTCGCCATCATGGTCGAGGGTTACACCGACGTGATCTCGATGCACCAGGCCGGTGTGGAGAACGTCGTGTCGTCGTCCGGAACGTCGCTCACGACGGAGCAGATACGCCTGCTGAACCGCTTTACGAAAAATATAACGGTGATTTACGACGGTGACTCGGCGGGCATTCACGCTTCGCTGCGCGGCATCGACATGATCCTCAAGGAGGGCATGAACGTGCGCGTGGTGTTGCTGCCCGAACCCGAGGACCCCGATTCGTTCGCCCGCAGCCATACGGCCGCCGAGGTGCAGGAGTACATTCGGGCCAACGAGCAGGATTTTCTCGAGTTCAAGGCCAAGCTGTTGCTGAAGGATGCCGAGGGCGATCCGATCAGGAAAGCCTCGCTGATTGCCGATATGGTGCAGTCGGTCTCGCAGATTCCCGATCCGATCCAGCGGTCGGTTTATATCAAGGAGTGTGCGCGGACGATGGACATCGACGAGCAGATATTGATCTCGGAGGTGGCGCGTAAGCGGATGACCACGTCGGGCGACCGCGAGGCGGACGAATTCCTGCGCCGGCAGACGACGCTCCGGCAGCGGGAGGCCCAGCAGCCCGAGGTGGAGTTCGTCAAACAGGTCGAGGCCGGAAGCAGTTTCGAGGCGCTGGAGCGCGAGATCGTGAAATACCTCCTGAAATACGGCCATTGCTCGTTCGATTTCAAAGAGGGGCGGACGATGGTGGCGTGCAATGTCGCGGAGGTGATCTTTGCGGAGCTGAGCGACGACAATATCGAGTTCCGCAATCCGGTCTACACCAAGATCATGGCCGCCTACCGCGAACAGTGGACGCAGCTGGGAACCGGGGTTGAGGTGCCGGCGCATGTCTTTCTGAACCACATCGACCCGGAGGTGTGCAACATGTCGGTGGACATCCTCACGGCGGACGACAACTACGTGCCCAGCGAACTGTGGCGCCGCAAGGAGATACACGTGGACACCGATGCCGAAATGCTGGCCGTAGGGGTGCCGAAGGCCGTGACGCTTTACAAGTCGAAGGTCGTCGAAACGTTGATTAAGGACCTGCAGGCAAAGCTGGGCGATGAACTCACCGACGATGAGGAGCGGGAGATCATGCAGCGTCTGGCCGGCTATAACAAAGTGAAAGTGACTATTGCGAAGAAGATACAGCGATTGATTCTATAAGAAAAAAAGGGGCGGGTTTCGGGTTGTACACGCATCACTGCGCATACCGTGTGCAAACAGAAAATAAACAGAAAGATGTGTAAAACATATCAAAGATAAAAGAATTAGTTACCTTGACCGATTCCCACCCCTGTGAATTAAAATTGCAATTCGTGTGCCGTTTTTGAGTATATGAGCGAACAAAAGAAGATAAACATCCGGAACAAGCGGGCGACGTTCGACTATGAGATTCTGGAAGAGTACGTTGCGGGCGTCGTGCTGGTCGGAACGGAGATCAAGTCGATCCGTGCCGGAAAGGCGTCGATGGTCGATACGTTCTGCTATTTCGACAAGGGCGAACTGTGGGTGCGCGGCATCAACATCGCCGAGTATGCCTGGGGAACTTGCAACAACCATGTGCCGCGCCGCGACCGCAAACTGCTGCTCACGGCCCGTGAGCTGGAGAAGCTGCAGCGTGCCTCGCAGGACAAGGGTCTCACGATCGTGGGCCTGCGGATGTTCCTGAACGAGCGCGGACTGGCCAAAGTCGTCGTGGGGCTGGCCCGCGGCCGCAAGTCGTATGACAAGCGCGAGTACCTGAAGGAGAACGACGCCAAACGCGAGATGGACAAAGCCCTAAAGACTTACAGGAGATGATAAAAGCGATATTTCTGGACGTCGACGGGACGTTAATCAGCTTCAAAACCCACGCGATACCCGCTTCGACGCTGGAGGCGCTGTGGAAGGTGCATGACCGCGGCGTGCAGCTTTTCATCGCCACGGGCCGTGCGGCCGGCGACCTGGAGCTGTTAGGGGAGATTCCCTACGACGGCGTGGTGGCGCTGAACGGCGCCGATTGTCTGATGCGCGACGGAAGGGTCGTCGCCCGGCATCCCATTCCGCGGGCCGATTTCGAACAGGCCATGCAGCTCTCGGACAAGTACGGGTTCTCGCTGGCTTTCGAGCTGAATGAGGGGCTGTTCATCAACCGCCTGTCGCCCGCTGCCGAAGAGTGGTCGCGGCTGGTGGCCCATCCGATGCCGGTCGAAACCAACCTCTTCGAACTCTTCGACAACGTCGAATGCTGCCAGATGTGCTTCTTCTTCGATCCGGAACTGGAGCGCGAGGTGATGCCGCAGCTGCCGGGGCTGGTGACGGGGCGCTGGTGTCCGATCTTCGTCGATGTCAACGTCCGGGGCATCGACAAGGCGACGGGACTGGCCGAATTCGCATCGCATTTCGGCTTTGCGCACGACGAGACGATGGCTTTCGGCGACGGTGGCAACGATGTGGCGATGCTCCGTGCCGCGGGTGTCGGCGTGGCGATGGGCAATGCCTGCGACGAGGCGCTGAATGCCGCGGATTATGTGACGGCGTCGGTCGATGACGACGGAATCCGGAAGGCGCTGGAGCATTTTGGTGTGATCGATTAAAAAGGTAAAAATATGTCTTTGATACTTTGTATTGAAACCGGAACGGACGTCTGTTCCGTGGGTATCGCCAAAGACGGCGAACTGCTGTCGCTGCGCGAGAGCGACGAGGGGCGCGACCACGCCCGCAAGGTCGGCGTGTTCGTCGATGAACTGCTCCGCGAGACGGGTATTGTGCCCGACGATTTGGACGCCGTGGCCGTGGGCAAGGGCCCCGGGTCGTACACCGGGCTGCGTATCGGCGTGTCGTTCGCCAAGGGATTGGCCTATGGACTGCGGAAGCCGCTGGTGGCCGTGGGGTCGCTGGACGCGCTGGCCGAGGTGGCCCGCGAAGATTACGAGGCGGGGATTCTCGCGGTCGATGGCTGGGACGGGGCTTACCTCTGTCCGATGGTCGATGCCCGCCGCATGGAGGTCTACGCGCAGGTCTTCGACACCGAGGGGCGTCCGCAAAGCGAGGTGTCGGCCGAGGTGGTCGGGCCGGAGAGTTTCGCGGCGTTCCGCGGGCAGGGACGTCCGTTCGTGATCTTCGGCAGCGGGGCCCGCAAGTGCGCCGACATCCTTCCCGACGCCGTGTGCGTGGAGGTGACTCCTTCGGTCCGCGGTCTGGCGCAGCTGGCCCAGCGGGCCTTCGACGAAGGACGCACGGAGGATATTGCCTATTTCGAACCTTTCTATTTAAAGGATTTTGTCGTTACCACCTCGAAGAAAAAACTCTTCTGAGATTTATCGTGATGGCGGCAATATGACCGAAAAGGACCTTATAAAGCTTCTGTCGGAGCGGTTTTATGAAGATTTCGCCGACGAAGCGGCCCGGGCGGTGCTCGGGGCGGATGCCGTGGATAGGCTCTATGGCGTCGCCGTCGCCCCGCCTCCGGAGCTTCTGAAGCCTGTGCGGCAGAAGGTGCTGTTCCGCGGGGCCTATGTGCTCGAACGGATTTATTTCACCGCTCCCGAACGTTTCATGCCCCATGCCGGGGAGTTTTGCCGGCGGGATTTCCCGGCGTGCGCCAACGCCAGTGCGCGGCGGCATCTCGGCAAAATCATGGCCGACCTGCTGGGACGTTACGAACCGGAGCCGGAGGTCCTGGGACGGATCGCCGAGACGGCGGCCGAATGGGCCGTCGATCCGGCGGCGAAGGTCGCGGTGAAAATCTGGGTTGTCGAGGTGCTGATACGCTGCCGGGACCGGGTCGGCTGGGTCGCCGAATCGTGGGACGACATCGTGGAGGCGCTGGCGCTGGACGCGACGCCCGGAATCGAATGCCGGATGCGCAAAAGCTGGAAAAAAAGCTGAAAAAATCCCCGCAACACGCGTTGCGGGGATTTTTCGTTATTCCATGCTGCCGATCTGTTCTCTCAGTCGTTTTTTGAAATTGTCGCCGAGGATCGTCATTCGGTCCGTGGTTTCGAACAGCGCCGCCCGGTTGCTGTCGAACGCCGCGATGAATTCGCGGATACGGAAAGGCTCTTCCTGAATGAAATTGGGGCACTGCGAAACGCTGAGGTACTCTTTGGGCAGCATCAGGTAGGTCTCCCCGAATCGTCCCTGCTCGAGTTTGAACTCGACGGTGAGCTCCTTGCAGCGTTTGAAAACGCCGCTCTTGCCGTAAAGCTCCGGCTGACGGGCCACGTCGCCGTCGTCGAGGGTGAGCTCCACGGTGAGGGGTTTGTCGCAGGGCGCGGCGTCCGTGTAGACCACCGGGGCGAGCGTATAGGCGTCGTAGGTCCATTGTCCGGCCTTCGGGAAGCGGGCGTAGGGGATTTCGCGGCCGTTTACTTTCACCGTTTTGGGCGGGAAGGTCGAGGGGAAACGCAGTTCATAGCTGCGGCTGTCGGGAGCTCCCGCATAGGTGCCTTTGCGGGGTGCGACGACGGCGCGGACGGTGTTGCCGGCCTGCTTCTTCGTGACCCGCGTGATAGCATAGTCGGTGGTGTACTGCTGGCTGATGCCGTCGTCCTCGTAATGGTTCAGCTCCCCGTCGGCTCCCGGAATGAAGGTCAGCACCAGCGTGTCGCACGGTTGCTGGAGGTTTTTGACCGTCGGGGGATTCATCGGGAGGATGGCTCCGGCCCGTGCGTACCAGGGATTTTCGGCGAGGGTGTAGTGCAGTACCTCGGTGCGGTTTCCCGTGTGCATGGCTCCCGTGGCGCAGTCGTACCATTGTCCCTCGGGGAACCAGATCCGGCGTGCGGCCAGCCCCGTGACGCTGTCGGCGGGTTCCGCGACGGCCGTGGCGAGGATGTCGTTGCCGAACAGGAACTGCTCGGGAACCTCGTAGGCCTGGTTCTGCTCGGGGTAGTCGTAGTACATCGGGCGGCACATTCCGACGCCGGTGTCGTAGTTCTCGCGTGCGGCGGCGTAGATGTAGGGCGCCAGGGTGTAGCGCAGGCGGATGGCGTCGCGCATGATGAACATCTGGTCGGGGAAGCACCAGATGTAACGTTCGATGCGCGGGTCCTTCGTGGAGTGTGTCTTGAAGATCGGGGTGAAGACGCCGTACTGGAGCCAGCGCGTGTAGAGTTCCGGATCGGTGTGTGTCTGCTCCTTGCGGAACATGTGGCCGCCGATGTCGTGTCCCCAGTAGCCGTAGTTGACGTTCGAGGAGGTCGCGGTGAACTGCGGGAGGTAGGCCAGCGTGCCCCACGTGGCATAGGTGTCGCCCGAGAATGCCAGCGGATAGCGGTGCGAACCGAGGCCGCCCCAGCGGTGGTAGATGAAGGGCCGCAGGGCGGGATTCCTCCGCTCGGCGTGGTGGAAGAAGGTGTGGTTGAGCCAGAAGGTGTTCGACAGCCCGGGGGTGAATTTCGATTCGGTCCACTGCTGCCAGTCGAGCCACCAGAAATCCACGCCGTCCTGCTCCATCGGGCCCAGTACGGTCTTGAAATAGGCGTCGGCCCATTTCCGGTCGTCGATGTGGAACGGCACGCTCTTGCCCTTTTCGGTCCAGCCGTATTCCCGGGTGAAAGCGTCGTAGACATCCTCGTAGGGCTGGATGCCCGAGGCGGGGTGGAGGTTGAGCGCCACCTTCAGCCGCTCGTTTTCGGTCCACCGGAGGAAATTCGCGGGCGCGGGGAAGAGCTCTTTCTGCCAGGTGTAGCCGGTCCATCCGATGCGTTGTCCGTATTCGTCCTTGGGGGAATTTTTTTTGCGCAGTCCCCAGGTCTCGTGCCAGTCCATGTCGACTATCAGCACGTCGAGCGGCACATCCATCGACTTGAGCTTCTGCACCAAATCTACGAATTCGTTGTCCGAATACTGCCAGTAGCGGCTCCACCAGTAGCCGAAGGTGTATTTCGGGGGCAGCGGCGCCCGGCCTGCGACGAGCTGGAAATCGGCTAAAGCCTGCTTGTAGTCGTGTCCGTAGGCGAAGAGGTAGAGGTCCTGCCGGTCGCCTGCCGGTCGCGCCTCTACCCACTCCTTCCACGCGGAGCCGTCGGGCGTCAGCACATGGCGCGGGCTGTCGTCCACGAGGGCCCATCCCGAGCGTGAGAGAAGCCCTGGCTCCATCGGCTCGCGGCCCAGTTTCCGGCCGTCGCATCCGTCGAGCGTGCGGGTCGTGCCCATGAGGTTCTGCGGGTCCTCCGTGCCGGGGGTCCAGACGACCTCGCGGCCGTTGAGCCGGAAGACGGCTTTCAGGTTTTTGTCCGTAAACTTGCCGCCTTTGGTGTAGGTCAGCGTTAGGGTCGGGGTGGTGATGGTCAGCCGGGATTTCGTGTCGCGGACCCTGAAATCCGGCACGGGCGTCTGGCGGTTGACGAAGGTCAGCGTGGCGCGGTCCTCGAAACGTCCGTCCTCGCTCCACTCCATGCGGATCAGCTGCGGGGTGAGCACCGTGAAGCGGGCGTTGCCCGCCGTCACGACCGCTTCAGGGGCCGCTTTCGGATTGTCGGCGGCAGCACATCCCAACGCGGCGGCAAGGGCCGCCAGCAGAATCGTCAGTTTTTTCATCGGGGTTATTTTTTTGTCGTTTTCAGTCGCTTATGCCTCGGAGCCGGGCAGGGCGGGGGTGTCGTCCGGCAGGTCGTCGCCGGTGTCTGCGTCGGCGATCTCGAGCGTGCGGGCCGCATGCCGTTTCTTGGTTTGCAGGCTTGCCGTCTTGCGCAGCCGCTCGCCGACGCGGATGATGTTGTCGTTGCCCGTGCAGAGGCGTTTGTGGGCGTCGTCGTAGGCGTCGCGGGCCTTGTCGAGCGCCGTGCCGACCCCTTCGAGCGATGCCGTGAAGGCCACCAGCTGTTCGTAGAGCTTCAGTCCGCAGGCGGCGATCTCCTTGGTGTTCTTGTCCTGGTCGTTGTATTTCCAGAGGTCGGCGACGAGTTTCAGCAGCGCGAAAAGATTCGTCGGCGAGGAGATGATGACTTTTTTGTCGTAGGCGTCGGACCAGATGGCCGGGTCGTTCTGCAATGCCGCGAGAAAGGCCGGTTCGTTGGGGACGAACATGATGACGAAATCGGGGGAGTTCAGCCACCGCTGGTACTCCTTGCGGCCCAGCTCGGTGACGTGCTGCCGCACGGAGGCGACGTGCGCCGCGAGGTGACGCCGCCGCTCCTCCTCGCTGTCGGCTGAAGTGTAGCCCACGAAGGCCGTGAGCGAGACCTTCGAGTCGATGACGATGTCCTTCTTCTCGGGGAGGTGCAGCACCACGTCGGGACGCAGGTTGCGGCCGTCCTCGTCCTTGATGTTGTACTGCGTCTCGTAGTGGATGCCTTTCGAAAGCGCCGAGCTGTCGAGAATCGTCTCCAGCAGCATCTCGCCCCAGTCGCCCTGCACCTTCGAATTGCCCTTCAGGGCGTCGGTCAGGTTCCGGGCTTCGGCCGAAATGTTCTGGTTGAGCTCCATGAGGCGTTTCAGTTCGGCTTTCAGTTCGCCCCGCTGCGAGGTCTGCGTGGTGTAAATCTCCTCCACCCGTTTTTTGAAATCGGTGATGTTGTCCCGGAACGGTTTCAGCAGGATGTCGATCGACTCTTTGCTCGTCTGCTTGAAATGCTGCGACTGCTCGCCCAGAATCTCCGTCGCGAGGTTCTTGAACTGCGCCCGGAAACGCTCCTCAGCCTTTTCGCGTTCGGCGCGTTCGGCTTCGCGGTCCTCGGCGTTCTTCTGCCGCAGGGCGGCGATCTCGGCTTTGGACGAAGCGCGGAGCGCCGCCAGTTCGGTCTCGGCACGCATGCGGTTCTCGATCTGGGCGCGGATTTCGGCCTCGGCGGCGAGGCGGGCCGTTTCGGCGGCGGTCTTCTCGGTGCCGAGGCGCGACGTTTCACGGCGCATTGTGGCGATCACGGCGCCCAGCGCGGCCGCGAGTGCGCCCAAAAGAACGATGGCGAGGATGGATGCTGTGTTCATGATATGCAAAGATAGGATTTTCCGGGGAATTTTTCATACCTTTGGTGTCGTAACGACACTTTATTTATTATGAAACGTACAGTAGCTCCCTCGATGCTCTCGGCCGATTTCGGACACCTCGAGCGCGATACCCGGATGATCGACGCCAGTGCGGCCGAATGGGTTCATATCGACGTGATGGACGGCGTTTTCGTCCCCAATATTTCATTCGGCTTCCCCGTGCTGAAGGCGATCCGCAAGGCGACGGCGAAATTCCTGGATGTGCACCTGATGATCGTCAGTCCCGAAAAATACGTGGCACGCTTCGCCGAGGCGGGCGCCGACCTGGTGACTTTCCACGTCGAGGCGGCGGACGATCCCGCGGCCTGCATCGGTCTGATCCGCGAAGCCGGGGCCAGGGCCGGCGTGTCGATTAAGCCGGCGACTCCGGTCGAGGCGCTGCGCGGGATACTGCCGCTGGTGGACCTGGTGCTGGTGATGAGCGTCGAACCCGGTTTCGGGGGACAGTCGTTCATTCCCGGGTCGCTGGAAAAGATCGCACAGCTGCGGACGATGGCGCGGGAGATGGGGCTCGAAACGATCATCGAGGTCGACGGCGGACTCTCGTCGCACAACGCCGGCGAGGTTTACGGGGCCGGGGCCGACGTGCTCGTGGCCGGCAACGCCGTCTTCGGCGCGGCGGATTCGCAGGCCGAGATCGTGAAAATCTTGAATGCCTGATGGCCGTGTTCGGTTTTTTGAAAAGGCTTTTCGGGGGCGGAAGCTCCGCCCTGACACGGAAGGAGATCGCGGCGCTGCCTGCCGGGAAACTGGTTCACAGGGCACTCTATTCGCTTCCCGATGCCGAGTCTGCAAACGAAGCGCAGCGCGATTTCGTCAGCATGGTGATGCTCGACGGCGAGGTGCGCAACGGCGGTTTCAATCAATATTACTACAATACGGGCGAGGAGCGGCAGCGGGCTGCCGAAGCGTTTGCCCGGGCGGGAGCCGCCGACGCGGCGGAACTCGTCCGACAGGCCGACGGCTGCTATGACGCCAACCGGGAGCGGCTTGCCGAACTCTGGGACGGGACGATGAAGGGCTTTTCCGCCAGTTACAAGGAGCGGTTTTTCGACCGTTTCGACACGGAATATTATGCGCTGATGGATAAAAAGCGGTTTCAGGAGCTTCTGGCGGAGTTTGTCCGCAGCCATGCCGGGGATTTCATTCCGCGGAAATAGGCGTTTCAGCGTCCGGCGTGCCGGGCCGTCTCCGCGTCGAGCAGGCGGCGCAGTTCGCGCAGAAGCGCATCGTCGCGGAACCACTCTGCACCGTAGGTCAGGTTGAATTCGTAATCGAAATCGGCGGGGTTGGCGCCCTGGTTGTGCTGGAGGATGGTTTCGGCCTTGTCGAGCGCCTTGACCCAGCGGGCTTCGGGCGTGGCGCACGCTTCGTACTCCTCCCAGAGCGTCCGGATACGTGCGGACGCGGAGTCGGGCAGCAGGGGCGTGAGCCGGTCCATGGCCGAACGTTCCGCCGCGGCTTTGGCGGCGGGATCGGACTGCTCGACGGCCGGGATGTCCCCTTCGTAGGCCTCCCCGAGATCGTGGACCAGGCACATCGCAAGGACCCGCTGCTGGTCGAGTTCCGGCTTCTCGCCGGCAAGGACAAGGGCCAGCAGAGCCAGCCGCCACGTATGTTCGGCGGTGCTCTCAGTACGTCCGGCCGAGGTGCGGGCCGAGCGCAGGACGTTTTTCAGCCGTTCGGCCTCGCGCATGAATTGCAGGTATCGTTCCAACTTTTCCATATCCGGGATTCTGTTTCAACCCTCAAAGATACGATATGTCGGATTAAATCGCTAACTTTGCGGTGTTTTTAGACTCGCCATGATTTCATTAGATAACCTTACCGTCAGTTACGGGGGCTGGACCCTTTTCGACAATATTTCGTTCCTGATCAATCCCAAGGACCGCATCGGACTCGTGGGTAAGAACGGCGCGGGCAAAACCACGCTGCTGCGCATCATCACGGGCGAACAGCAGCCCACGACGGGTGCCGTGACGCTGAACGGCGACTGCACAATCGGCTACCTGCCGCAGACGATGCGCGTCGCGGACACCACGACGCTTGCGGAGGAGACCGCCAAGGCCTTCGAGGAGGTGCTGCGGCTCGAAGCCGAGATCGAGGACCTGACGCGCGAGATCGCCGAGCGTACCGATTACGAGAGTCCCGAATACGAGCAGCTCCTGCACCGCCTGAACGACGCGCAGGACCACTACCACATCCTCGGCGGCGAGACCCGCGACGCGGACATCGAGAAGACCCTGCTGGGCCTCGGGTTCAAACGCTCCGATTTCGGACGCGCCACGAGCGAGTTTTCGGGCGGCTGGCGCATGCGTATCGAGCTGGCGAAACTGCTGCTGCGGCGTCCTTCGATCTTCCTGCTCGACGAGCCCACGAACCACCTCGACATCGAGTCGATCCAATGGCTGGAGGATTACCTCAAAAACTACAACGGCGCGGTGCTGCTGATTTCGCACGACCGGGCCTTTCTGGACAACGTAACCAACCGCACGGTCGAACTGTCGCTGGGCAAGATCACCGATTATAAGGTCTCCTATTCGAAATACGTCGTCCTGCGTGCCGAACGCCGTGCGCAGCAGGTGGCGGCCTACGAAAACCAGCAGCGGCTGATCGAAAAGACCGAGGAGTTCATCGAGAAGTTCCGTTACAAGCCCACGAAATCGAACCAGGTGCAGTCGCGCATCAAGCAGCTGGAGCGGCTGGACCGTCTCGAAATCGAAGAGGAGGATTTGGCGACGCTTAACATCAAGTTTCCGCCCGCGCCGCGGTCGGGACAGGTCGTCGCCGAGATCAACGAAGCGGGGATGTCGTTCGGCGAGAAGCACGTCTTCAGCGGTGCGAATTTCGTGATAGAGAAGGGCGACAAAATCGCGCTGGTGGGCCGCAACGGCGAGGGCAAGACGACCCTCGCACGCATGCTGATCGGACAGCTGACGCCTACCGAGGGGTCGATCCGTCTCGGGGCCAACGTCAATATCGGTTACTACGCCCAGAATCAGGACGACCTGATGGACGGCGAATTTACGGTCTACGACACGCTGGACCGTGTGGCCGTGGGCGACATCCGCACCCGTCTGCGCGATATTCTGGGCGCGTTCCTGTTTCGCGGCGAGGACATCGACAAGAAAGTCAAAGTGCTCTCGGGCGGCGAGCGGGCGCGGCTGGCGATGGCCCGCATGATGCTGGAACCCCGGAATTTGCTGGTGCTCGACGAGCCGACGAACCACATGGACATGCGTTCGAAGGACATTCTGAAGAACGCCATCATGAAATACGACGGAACGGTGGTCGTGGTTTCGCACGACCGCGAATTCCTCGACGGCATGGTCGAGAAGGTCTACGAATTCCGCGACGGCGGGGTGAAAGAGTATCTGGGCGGCATCTACTATTTTCTTGAAAAACGCAAACTGGAGTCGCTGCAGGAGATCGAACGGCGCGATGTTCCGTCCAAAACGGCCCTGAAAACCGCCGGAGCAGCCGATGAACCGAAACCGGCCGTTTCGGGAAAACTCTCCTACGAGCAGCGGAAGGAGCAGGAGAAACAGATTCGCAAGCTGAAAAAAGCCGTGGAGACGGTCGAGGCGGAATTGGCCGGGATCGAGCGGCAGATTGCGGAGTACGACGCGAAATTCGCCGCGGCGGCCGAATACAACGAAGCCGATTACAAGGCTTACAACGAGTTGAAAAGCCGTTACGAATATCAGATGCACGAGTGGGAGAAGGCGTCGTATGAACTGGAAATAATCGAAGAACAATGATTTTCCATTTCAGGCGGCATCTGCGGCACATCCCTCACCTGCTCGCTTAAAATGAAAAATCCGGGACGGAGGCTTTAACGAACGAGTATAATTTTAAACAATGGATAATAACCTTATTTTCGGGATTCGTCCCGTGGCCGAAGCCATCGAGGCCGGAAAGCAGATCGAGAAACTCTACATCCGCAAGGGCGCCGAAGGGCAGCTGATGCAGGAGTTGAAAGACCTCTGCATGCGGCATCGCATTCATTATCAGGAAGTGCCGGTCGAGAAGCTCAACCGCCTGACGCGCGGCAACCACCAGGGCGTCGTGGCCCAGACCGCCGCCATCGCCTATGTCGAGCTGGCCGATATTCTGGAGCGGGTGCCCGAGGACGAGACGCCGCTGGTGGTGGTGTTCGACGGCGTGACCGACGTGCGGAATTTCGGGGCCATCGCCCGCTCGGCCGAATGTGCCGGGGCGCACGGACTCGTGACGCCGCTGAAAAACTCCGCTCCCGTGAACGCCGAGGCGATCCGTTCGTCGGCAGGGGCCCTTACGGCGATTCCCGTGTGCCGCGTGGGGTCGATACGCAACACGCTCAAGCAGCTGCAGACCGAGGGCTTTCAGGTCGTGGCCGCCACGGAGAAGAGCCGCAAGCTGCTTTACGACGCCGATTTCCGCAAACCGACCGCTCTCGTGATGGGCGCCGAGGATACGGGCATCTCGAAAGAGGTGCTGAAACTCTGCGACGAACAGCTGGCCATTCCGCTGATCGGGCACATCGAATCGCTGAACGTCTCGGCCGCGGCGGCCGTGATGCTCTTCGAGGTGGTGCGCCAGCGCATCGGAGGGGCCGGCGAATAACCCTGCATAAAACCCAAACCCATGAAAGCCAAACTCCAATACTACCTGCAATGGCTCCGTGACGGGGCTGTGCGGGTCGCGCGGTCGTATCCGATCGAAACCCTGCTCGCTCTTTATGCCTGCGTCTGGTGTCTGCTGACCTATGAACTCGACTGGAGCGGGAACGACCTGTTCGAACAACTGGCCCCCGTGCCCCTGTTCTTCGCGCTGGCGCTGTCGGTCAATGTGCTGGCGGGGCGCGGTCCGTGGCGGAAAATCTACTGGGTCGTGTGGGTGCCGATCGTGCCGCTGACGCTCTGGGGAGGACTCGAAGCGTGGGTCGAAAGCGCCCCGTACCGTATTTCGCTCGGCATATTGGCTCCGCTGTTGCTGCTGTTGAGCCTGCGGGCCGTGCGCAACGACCGTTTCGTCAGCGGAACGATTGTCTGGCTGCGTTCGGGGGCGCTGGCACTGCTCTTCGCCAATGTCGCATTGGGGCTGTTCTATGCGATACTCTATTCGACGACCTATATCTTCGGCCTCGAGGGCAAATGGATCGAGCACGTTGCGGTCTGGGCCGTGACGATTGTCGAGACGCTGGCCGTGCCGGTGCTCTTCCTGATGATGGCCGACCGCTGGCGGGGCGCCGAACTGCGCGGCAACCGCATCCTCGAGGTGCTGCTGAATTACATCGTGACCCCGGCGCTGCTGATCTATACCGTGATTCTCTACCTCTACATGGCCAAAATCCTCTTTACGTGGTCGCTGCCCGAGGGCGGCGTGGCCTACCTGGTCTTCGGGTTTACGATGACGACGCTCGCCGTGAAGGCGCTGGACCAACTGCTCGACAAGCGGATTTACAACTGGTTCTTCGGCCGTTTCAGCCTGGTGTCGCTGCCGATGCTGGTGCTGTTCTGGATCGGCGTGGTGCGCCGCACGAACGAATACGGACTGACCGAACCGCGTGTTTATCTCGTGGTGTGCGGCGGGCTGATGACCTTTTGCGTGCTGCTGTTCCTCTCGCAGCGCGTGGGACGCTACCTGTGGGTATGCCTGGCGGCATGGGTGACTTTCGCCGTGCTGGCCTACGTCCCCGTCCTCGAGCCGGAGCGCGTCGCCGTGCGGTCGCAGGCGGACCGTGCCGAACGGATTGCCCGTTCGCTCGGACGGCTCGATGCCGACGGACGGTTGTCGCTGGTGCCGCTGGCGATGGCCGACACCGTTCATAAGGAGGAGTACCGCCGGCTTTACGAATCGCTGGAATACATCCGGCGTGACAGTGCGGCCTTTGCGCCCTTCGGCGTGAAACTCGATGATTTTGCCGCCATCTTCCCCGACGGGATGCGCGATTACGTGAAATGGGGATACGATTACGACATCGTGTCGACCGATGATCGGTACATCAGCGTCGATATGCCCGCAAATGCGTCGTTCGAGGTTGTCGCGGGCTATTCCCGCTATTATGCGAACCTGCACTATTGGAGTGACGACGGGTTCCGTTACACCAACGACACGCTGCGTATCTGGCTGGGCGAAAAAGAGCCTGTGATGGTGATTGCGGGTGCAGAACTGCTGAAAGCGCAGTTGGAAAAGAGCGGGTTTATGCCTGCCGAGAGTGCCGTTCCGACCGACGGGCAGGCGTTGAAACTGCTGGATTACCGCAGCGAGCGTTGCCGAATTCTGTTCGGACGGCTGGAAATCGAGCGCGGGGATTCGACAGCCACGCTCTCCGATGTGTCGATAAACTCCGTCTGGATGCGATGACCTCGGTTTATGCGCATCCCCGGCTGGGGGAGGTGACCCTCTCGCGGACGCTGCGTGCACGCCGGGTTTCGATTTCGGTGCGTGCCACGGGTGTCGTGCGGCTGTCGTTTCCCTATGGGGTGTCGCAGAAACGCGCCCTGGAGTTCCTCGAACAGAAGGCCGGATGGATCGAAGCGGCCCGCGAGCGGCTGGCCCGCAAGCGGGCGGCCATGCCTTCGCAGCTGCCGCCCGCGGAGCAGAAAGCCCGTATCGAGGAGCTGCGCCGGGCCGCCAAAGCCGATCTTCCGGGCCGCATCGCGCGGCTGTCGGAAGCGACGGGGCTGAAATACGAAAAACTTTCGATCCGCGCCTCGCGCACGAAATGGGGGAGTTGCTCGGGGCGCAACCACATCTCGCTGAGCCTCTTCCTGATGACCCTTCCGGAGCATCTGCGCGACTACGTGATTGTTCACGAACTTTGCCACACGGTCCACCACGACCATTCGCCGCGTTTCCATGCGCTGGTCGACCGGCTGGTCGGAGGACACGAAAAAGCCCTTAACAAAGAGTTAAGGGCTTTCACGATTCGTTGAGTCGTTGTGCGGAGTCGGGCGGCTATCGCTGGCCGAGGACCTCTTTCTCCCCCTTATAGGTGAACGCCATGAAGACGATCGAGAGGAAGCAGGCTCCGATCAGCAGGATGAACGTCCAGTCCCAGCCGGCCTTGTCGGCCACCGAGCCGATCACGATGTTGGCCAGGATGGCCGTGCCGAGGAAATAGCCGAAGAATCCGGTCAGTCCGGCGGCCGTTCCGGCGGCGTTCTTCGGGGCCAGGTCGAGCGCCTGCACGCCGATGAGCATGACCGGGCCGTAGATGAAGAACCCGATGGCGATCAGCGACATGGTGACGATGACGTAATTCGACGAGAACTGCCAGTAGAGGAAGATGAACACCGCGACGATCGCCATGAAGAGGATGGTCGGAACGGCGCGGCGTCCGTGGAACACCTTGTCGCTCAGCCAGCCGCAGATCAGCGTGCCGGGAATGGCGGCGAATTCGTAGGCGAAATAGGCCCAGCCGGCCTGCTTGATGTCGTAGCCCTGCGCGTCGCGGAGGTAGGTCGGAGCCCAGTCCAAGCATCCGTAGCGCACCATGTAGACGAAAGCGTTGGCAATGGCGATGAACCAAAGCAGCTTGTTGTTCAGGACGTATTTGAAGAAAATCTCACGCGTCGTGAGCACCTCTTCCTGCTTGGCGCTGTAATTCTTCGGGAAATCGTCGCGCCATTTCTCCACCGAGGGAAGGCTGCACGACTGCGGCGTGTCGCGGATGAGCACGTAGGCCAGGATGGCGATGAAGATTGCCACGACCGCCGGGAAAAGATAGGTGCCGATCAGGAAATAGAATTCCGAGTGGCTTCCGTAGAACCATGAGCCGAACCAGATGGCGCCGTAGACGGCCATCGGGCCCACCAGCGCCCCGCCCACGTTGTGGGCGCAGTTCCAGATCGACATCTTCGTGCCGCGTTCGTTAATCGAGAACCAGTGGGTCATGACGCGGCCGCACGGAGGCCAGCCCATGCCGTTGAACCAGCCCACCAGAAAGTTCAGGACGGCCATCAGGACGATGGCCAGCTGCTTGCGCTCCGGGCCGAGCAGCGTGACCGGCACGATCATGAACATCATCGACACGGCGGCTAGCACCAGTCCCAGCGGCAGGAACACGCGGGCGTTGCTCCGGTCGGAGACGCTTCCCATCAGGAATTTTGACAGGGCGTAGGCCACGGCGTTCATCGAGAGGACGATGCTCAGTTCGCTCTGGTCGAAGCCCAGGAGTGTGAGCTCCGGGATAGCCATCGAGAAATTCTTCCGGACGATGTAAAAACCGGCATATCCGATGAAGATGCCCAGGAATACCTGCAGACGCATGCGCTTGTATTTCGCGTCCACCTTGTCGGCTTCCATTTCCGGTTTATACGCAGGAGGTTGTAGTAATTTCCACATAGAAAGAGATAGGTTGGATTGGTTTTTAGGTTCTGTCCGCCGGTCCGCCGCGGTGGTTCCCGATTTATCCCCGAAAGCCCCTCCTTTTCGGGACGGGGCTTCGGGGTATGATCGGATTTCGACGGTTCAAGCTGATTTATTTTTGCTCAAAGATATAATTTTTTGCCACATCGGTGAAATTTTTCACCTGTTCGTCGATCCATGCCTGGTCGCGGCCCAGTTCGCGGGCCATGATTGCGGCGGCCTTCGGGGCTGCGGCGATCGCCTCGCGGGCGTCGACGAACAGCAGGCGCACACGCCGCGACAGCACATCCTCGAGCGTGATGGCCATCTCCTCGCGCACGGCCCAGACCACTTCGGCCAGCGTGTAGCCGAATTTCTGCGAGAGCTTCTCGCCCAGCGCGGGCTCCTTTTCGATCAGTTGGAGAATCTTCGGCTCGTCCGATCCGTAGACGTACATGTGGTCCGTGAGGTCGGGGTTCTTGCGGTAGCCGTGGATGTGGAATTTCTTGGTGACGCACTTGCGTTTGGGAAGCCCGCATACCTCGATCGCCTTGTCCACCGTGTCTTCGGCCATCAGGCGGTAGGAGGTCCATTTGCCGCCCGTGATCGTCACCAGCCCGTTGTCCGAGGTGATGACCTTGTGGCTGCGCGAAATCTCCTTCGTGTTCTTGCCCTCCTTCTTGGGCGCCGCCAGCGGACGCTGGCCCGCGAATACCGAGAGGATGTCCTTATAGGTCGGAGCCGGGTTCATGTAGAGTCCCGCGGTGCCGAGGATGAAATCGATCTCCTCCTTCAGCGGACGCGGCTCCTCCTCGGGGGTCGGGCGCACGATGTCGGTGGTGCCGACCACGACCTTGTCGTGCCAGGGCACGGCGAACAGTACGCGGCCGTCGGAGGTCTTGGGAACCATGATGGCGTAGTCGCTCTGCAGGAATTTCATGTCCAGTACGATGTGCACGCCCTGGCTCGGGGTGACCATCTTGCGGTGCTCGGGGCTGTCCATGTGCATGATGTCGTCGACGAAGCAGCCGGCGGCGTTCACCACGCTGCGGGCTTTGAGCGTGTGCTCCTCGCCCGTGAGGTTGTCGACGAATTTCACGCCGGCGACCTTGCCCGCCTCGTTGTGCAGGATGCCCGTTACCGAGGCGTGGTTGACGACCGTACCGCCGTTCTCGACGCAGGTCTGCGCGAGGTTGATGGCCATACGCGAATCGTCGAACTGGCCGTCGTGGTAGACCACACCGCCTTTGAGGCCCTTCTCGACCGAGGTCGGGATGTATTTCATCACCTTCTTCGCCGAGATGTATTTCGAACGGCCGTAGCCGAAGCCGAACGAGAGCATGTCGTAGAACGTCAGGCCGCAGAAATAGAGGAAATTGTCCCAGTAGCGGTAGTTCGAGATGACGAAAGCCTGGTCCTTGACCAGGTGCGGGGCGTTGGCCTTCATACGGCCGCGTTCGCGCAGCGCCTCCAGCACCAGCATCACGTCGCCTTTCTGGAGGTAACGCACGCCGCCGTGCACCAGTTTGGTCGAGCGGCTCGACGTACATTTGGCAAAGTCGGTCTTTTCAAGACACGCTACGCTCATGCCGCGCGTGGCCGCGTCGACCGCCACACCCAGTCCCGTGGCACCGCCGCCCACGACTACCATGTCCCAGATTTTGTCCTTGTCGGACAGTTTGTTGATTTGCGCCGCTCTTTCCATATATGCGAATGTATAATGTTTATGAGTTTCGTTTCGGAACAAAAGTACAAAGGTTTTTCGCGATTTCAAAATAAAATCGATTTTATTTTGAAATAATATGCCCCCTGGCGGTGTTTCTCCCGGAAAGTGAATTTATACGGCCGGGTGAATCTATTTCGAATAATTTTCGTATCTTGGTCTGCAGAAACCGTTAAATTTCAAATTGAGCATGAATAAATCCGGCGAAGAACCCCTTTTGAGCCTTCCGGAACGGCACAGCCGCATCCTGGCACTGCTCCAGCAGAACGGCTCGATTTCGGTGACGCAACTCTCCGAACTCTTCAAGGTTTCGGAGGTGACTATCCGCAAGGACCTGTCGTATCTCGAACAGCAGAAAAAACTTTATCGTACGCACGGCAGCGCTATTCTCATAAGCCCCTATATCAGCGACCGACACGTCAACGAGAAGGAGAAAAAGAACGTCGCCGAAAAACGGGCCATCGGCGCTGCGGCCGCGGCGCTCGTGTCGCAGGACGATTCGATCATCATCGCCTCGGGAACGACGATGGCCTTCCTGGCCCGGGAGATCAAGCCTGCCGGACACCTGACGGTCATCACGGCGGCGGTGCCCGTGACGCAGATCCTCTCGCAGCACGCCGATGTGGACGTCATCCAGCTGGGCGGCATCACGCGCAGCAGCTCCGTTTCGGTCGTGGGGCCCTTTGCCGAGTCGATGCTGCGCAACTTCAACTGCAGCAAGCTGTTCGTCGGCGTGGACGGTATCGACACCGATTTCGGGCTGACGACGACCAACATGCTCGAAGCGTCGCTCAACGGCGCGATGATAAACGCTGCGCAGAAGGTCGTGGTGCTGGCCGACAGTTCGAAATTCGGACGCCGCGGATTCAGCAAAATCTGCGACCTGGAGGCCGTGGACCGCATCATCACCGACAGCGGCGTGCAGCCCCTCTATCTGGAACGTCTGCGCGAGCGCGGTATCGAGGTGACGGTGGTGGACGTCTGAAACCCACTTATATATAATAAAAGAGCGGCAAGAATCCTGCCGCTCTTTTATTATATTATCGGGGACCTACTTTTTCAGCAGGGCCTGCAGCCGCTCGGGATAGTCGGTGGTGATGTAGTCCACGCCCAGCCCGATGAAATATTTCATGTCCTCTTCCGAATCCACGGTCCAGACATTGACTTCGAGACCCTGTTCGTGCGCCTCTTTCACCCAGTTGGGATGCTTGCGCAGCACGCCCATCGAGTAGTCGATGCCGGCCAGCCCCAGTTTCTTGATGCTTTTGGGAGGCAGGTCGCCGTTGAGGTAGTAGATTTTGGTGTCGGGGAGGAGCTTCTTGAACGCCAGGCAGGCGTTGATCGAGAAGGCGATGATGTCCGTCCGGTCCAGCACCTTGTATTTCTTGAGCTCCTTGACGATCATTTCGGCGGCGAGGTCCTCGCGGTTGTAATCCGAAAGCGATTTCATTTCGAGAATCAGGCGCGTGTCGGGTTTCGACGCGACGAGCTTGAGGTAGGCGTCGAACGTGGGGATGTTCTCGCCGTTGGGCAGCACGATGGCCGTGATCTCCTTGGCCGTAGATTTCTCCATATCGACATCGGTGCCTTTGTACTTGCGGTCGTGGTTGACGATCAATTTGTTGTCGGCCGTGAGCCACACGTCGATCTCCGAGCCGTAGACGCCGATGGCGTCGGCCTTGGTGAACGATGCCAGCGAGTTCTGCGCCGACTCCGGGGCGGTCCAGTAACCGCGGTGGGCGATCACCTTGGGCTGTGCGATGACGGCTCCTCCTGCGAGCAGCAGGGCGGCCGTGAAAATGATTTTTTTCGTCATATCGTTTGAAATTTTGGTTGGTGACTTGTGAAATGAAACCTCTGCAAAGTTAATAAACATTTCCGGATTTACAAGCCGAAAGCCGGCCGGCGGCGGCTTTTTCATCGCACCGTATTGCAATCGTTCCCGAGGCTTTTTTCTATGAAATGGTCAATTTATGGTAGTAATTGCGAGAATTGTGCACCGCGGGTTGCGGAATTTTTCCTATCTTCGTGCAATTCGAATCACTTAAAACCACAAAATAGGAACCATGAAAGAAAAAGTCAGCAAGAAATTCCAGGAACTTTACGGTGAAGGCGCCATTCTGTTCGCCTCGCCGGGACGTATCAACCTGATCGGCGAGCACACGGATTACAACGGAGGATTCGTCTTCCCGGGCGCCGTGGACAAGGGCATCGTTGCCGCCATTAAACCCAACGGCACGGACAAGGTCCGCGCCTATGCGCTCGACCTGGGCGAGAGCTCGGAGTTCGGCCTGAACGAGGCGGACAAACCCGCCCAGAGCTGGGCCTGCTATATCTTCGGCGTCTGCCGCGAGATTCAGAAGCGCGGCGGGGTGATCGGCGGTTTCGATACGGTGTTCGCGGGCGACGTGCCCCTGGGCGCCGGCATGTCGTCGTCGGCGGCGCTCGAATCGACTTACGCCTTTGCGCTGAACGACCTTTGGTCGCTGGGAATCGACAAATTCGAACTGGCGAAGATCGGCCAGGCTACCGAGCACAACTACTGCGGCGTGAACTGCGGCATCATGGACCAGTTCGCCTCGGTGTTCGGCAAGAAGGGCAACCTGATCCGTCTGGACTGCCGTTCGCTGGAGTATGCTTATTTCCCGTTCGACCCGAAGGGGTACAAACTCGTCCTGCTCGACTCGCGCGTGAAGCACGAGCTGGTGGGTTCGCCCTACAACGACCGCCGCGCCTCGTGCGAGCGCGTCGCTAAGATGCTGGGACAGGAATTCCTGCGCGGTGCCACGATGGAACAGCTGGAAGCCGTCAAGGATAAGATTTCGGAAGAGGACTACAAGCGTGCCCGCTATGTGATCGGCGAGGAGAAGCGCGTGCTGGATGTCTGCGAGGCGCTCGAGAAGGGCGATTACGAGACGGTCGGCAAACGGATGTACGAAACGCACTGGGGTATGTCGAAGGACTACGAGGTGTCGTGCGAGGAGCTGGACTTTTTGGCCGAGGTTGCCGAGGAGTGCGGCGTGAGCGGTTCGCGTATCATGGGCGGCGGCTTCGGCGGCTGCACGATCAACCTGGTGAAGGATTCGCTTTACGACAATTTCATCGCCACGGCCAAGGAGAAATTCAATGCCAAGTACGGCCATGAACCCAAGGTCTATGAGGTGGTGATCTCCGACGGTTCGCGCCGGTTGTAATAATCCCGCGTTACGGTATGAAAAATCCCGGAGTTTTCGGAAACTCCGGGATTTTTTATTTCAGTCGAGCATCTTTTGCAGCATGATCTCGTCGATGTAACCTTCGGGCCGCCATATCCAGTCGCGCTTGGTTCCGATCTCGGTGAACCCCGCACTGCGGAACAGCCGCAGGCTCGCCTCGTTGTCGGCGCCGACAGTGCACCATAGCTGGTGTGTGCGCAGCGTGTCATGCGTGTAACGGCAGAGGGTTTCCAGCGCGTCGGAGGCGTAGCCGCGTCCCCGGTCGCTCCGCTCGTAGATGAGGATGCCGACGCCCGCCCGGCGGTGAATCGGGTCGTATTCGAACAGGTCGATGGCTCCGACCGGCTTGCCGCCCGGCAGCGTCTCGACGATCAGCCGCAGCTGTCCGTCGCAGAGCACTCCGACTGTGTCCTGATGCCGTTCGACGAACCGCCGCATCTGGTAGTGCGAAAACGGTTCCGTCGTGCCGCTGACCGGCCAGATGTCGCAGTCGTTCTCCCAGGTGTACATCAGGTCGGCGTCCTCCGGCTCTACGGCCCGCAGGCGGATGGTGCGGCCTTCGATGTTCATTACAATCCGATGATCTTGTTGCGGATCAGCATCGCCACGCCCCAGGCGTTGGCATTCTCGGTCATCTTCGAGACGCGGAACTTGGTGTCCTTGTAGACGAGGTTGAGCGAATACTTGTTCGTTGCCGATTTCAGCGGCAGCATGATGTAGTCGCCCGCCGCCGCGAGGTTGCCGCCGACGATGACCGTCTCGGGATTGAAGGTGTTAATCAGGAAGGCCACGGCCTTGCCGACCTTCTCGCCCGCCTCCTCGATCAGCTCGATCGAGAGGTTGTCGTCGTTCTTCGCCGCGGCGATGATGTCGTCAATATGGATGGTCTTCTGCTGGTCGTATTTCTCCCGCAGGATGGTGTTCACGCCGTTCTGGATCAGGTGGCACATCTTGTCCTCGATGGCGATACCCGAAACCTCGGTCTCGAGGCAGCCCTTTTTGCCGCACGAGCAGATGATCTCGTTGTCGAAGAACGGGATGTGCCCGAACTCACCCGCGAAACCGCTCTTGCCGTAATACAGCTGCCCGTCGACCACGATGCCGATGGCCACGCCGCGGCCCATGTGGAGATACAATACGTTGCTTTCATCCTTCGACTTGCCGCAGGTGTACTCGGCGTAGCACCGCGCCCGGGTGTCGTTCTCCAGCAGTACGCGGATGCCGACGCGCTCTTCGAGCATATCGCGCAGCGACTGCTCGCTGGTGGTGAAATATTTGTAGCTGCGGCCCGTGTCGGGATTCACGCGGCCCGTCATGCAGACGCCCAGGCCGAGGATTTTCCCGCGGTCGATGCCGCACGAGGCGATGAAATTCTCGATGTTCGTGCAGATGCGCTCGATGCACTGCGGGCGGTCCAGCAGTTCGAATGTGAAATCGTTCTCCTCCTTGATGATGTTGTTCTGGAGGTCGGTGATCATAAAGCGCATGTTGTCGCGGCCGACATTCACGCCGGCGAAATAGATCGCCGAATTGGCCAGTCCGAAGATGTTTGGACGCCGTCCGCCCGGGGTCTCCACTTTGCCCAGGTCCGTCACGATGTTCTCGTCGACGAGTTCCTGCACCAGTTTGGTGATCGTCGGAACGCTGATATGTAACTCTTTCGTCAGTTCCGAAAGCGTGCATTCGCCGTTGACGGCCATGTGCGCGATGATATTGCGCTTGATGATGCTGTTTTTGTGAGAAATACCCTTCAGGGCATCATCTTCGTGTTTGTTGAAAAATTCGGTCAGTGATGTCATCCGTACAGTCTCATTTTTAACTAACTCTGCAAATATAACGAGTTTATTTAATAAATGCAATCAATTTTTAATAAAATTTAATAAATTTTATTTCAGAATAGGATGTAAAAAATCAACGCCCTGATTTTCAGGGCGTTGATTTTTGGGTGTGACTTTTTGTTTTATAAAGTGGCTTTCGATTCCACGATTGCGTTGGCGTCCACCTTGCGGATCAGGCCCTGCAGTACGGTGCCGGGACCGAGCTCGGTGAACTCCGTCACGCCGTCGGCCAGCATGTTCTTCACGATGTAGGTCCAGCGCACGGGAGCCGTCAGCTGGGCGATCAGGTTGGCCTTGATGGCGGCGGGATCGGTGTAGGGCTTGGCGTCCACGTTCTGGTAGATCGGGCACACGGGCGTCTGGAACGGCGCTTCGGCGATGGCTTTTTCCAGCTCTTGCTTGGCGGGCTCCATCAGCGGCGAGTGGAACGCACCGCCCACGGGCAGGCGCAGGGCGCGGCGGGCTCCGGCGGCCTTGGCTTTTTCACAAGCGGCATCCACAGCCTCTACGGCTCCCGAAATCACGAGCTGGCCCGGGCAGTTGTAGTTGGCGGCGACCACGACGCCGTCGACCGACGCGCAGATCTCCTCGACAACGCTGTCCTCCAGTCCGAGGATGGCGGCCATCGTGCCGGGCTGTGCCTCGCAGGCGGCCTGCATGGCCATGGCACGCTTCGAGACGAGCTTCAGTCCGTCCTCGAACGAGAGGGCTCCGGCAACCACGAGGGCCGAGAACTCGCCCAGGGAGTGTCCCGCGGCGGCATCGGGCTTCACGCCCAGGGCCTTGGCCATGATGACCGAGTGGAGGAATACGGCGGGCTGGGTGACTTTGGTCTGCTTCAGCTCCTCGTCCGTACCGGCGAACATGATGTCGGTGATGCGGAACCCGAGGATTTCGTTGGCCTTTTCGAAAAGCTCCTTCGCGGCCGGAACATTGTCGTAGAGGTCCTTGCCCATGCCGACGGCCTGGGCGCCCTGACCCGGGAATACGTATGCGTGTTTCATAATTTTTTGCGTTTTTTACGTTTGCGGGGGCAAAGATACGAATTTATTTTCTAATTTTGTACCGCAATGGTTCACAAAGGGCCGGGCAAGGCCCCGTGTGATGAAAAGGGAATGCCGTGTGAATCGGCAGCAGTTCCCGCTGCTGTAAGTTCCGTTAGTTGCCGCAACACGCTGAAGCCACTGGTCGCAGGACCGGGAAGGCGTTGCGGCAGGAACGAGCCAGAAGACCTGCCTTGCATCTCCCGAAGAGGAGGATCTTTTTTTCGAGCGCATCTGCGGAGAACGGAGCATCGTAGGGTTTTGTGGCCGGGCCATGAAACGGCGGCCGGAAGGCGGCCTGAGGCGAAAAAGAGATTCGATTCCGGGAGGTTCCGGGACCGGATTTTTTATTTTACGAACATATCAAAACCCAAAAAACAAAAACATGAAAAGATTTCTTGTTACCCCCCCCCTTATCTTGTTAGCCGCTCTGGCTTTCGTCGGCTGCGACGATAATGACAACGATGCGCCGAAGCCGCAGTATGATGTGATTTCGTTCGAGGAATCCGAACACATGATGGATGTTATGACCGGCGAGGATGTCGTGCTGGGCAGCGTCTCGATGTCGGTGATGGGAGCTCCGTTTAACTATAAAAAGGTATTCTGCGCAAAGGACTATGCAACGGAGGAGAATTACGATGGACCGCTCTTTATGACCTCTGATCAGAAAATGGTGTTTCACTCCTATTATTCTTCCCAATGGGATGCGTGGGGCGGCATTGCTCTTGCACAACTGCCGGACATGACGGTTGCTGCATATTCGTATGGGCAGCAGTTCTCGGTGTGGGCCGACGGCGGAGCTAACGGTACGAAGACCTATGCTGTATGCTATGATTCGAATACGCCGACCGAAGCATATCCCGAATATATGACGGAATCGGGATTTCCTACTATTGATTTTACCGAGGCGCGTACCGTCGATCATCTCTATATTGCCAACTCGACCATGATATATAACTATTTCAAGGGCAAGGACAGCGATCTTTTCAAGGTGAAGATCACCGGATGGAAAGGCGAGACGGAGAAAGGCAGCGTGACTGAGACGCTCATATCGGGAACCTCGAAACTTGAGGGATGGCGCAAGGTGAACCTGTTGTCTTTCGGCGAGGTGGACAAGCTGGTCTTCAAAGTAGATGGCATCGATGTTACTATTGATCCTTCCTATTTCTGCATTGATGAGATTACTCTCGTAAAATAACGGATGTAGATTCTGAAAACCCCCGCAAGGAGAGCCTTGCGGGGGTTTTGTTTTCAGGGTGCCGGGTGTCAGAGTTGCGTGAGCACGATGACGCTGTGGGCTTTGACGCCGACGCAGAACGTGCCGTCGAGGTTCTCGAGCTTCAGCGACGGGGCGATCAGTTCGTCGCCGTCGGGCAGCTGCCTCTCTTCGTAGGTATAGACTTTGCAGTCCGACATGCCGCCGCGAAGGGTGTTTTTCAGGTCGAAGCTCAGTGTGTTGTCCGTGGCGTTGGTGATTACATAGGTCCAGCGGCCGTCGTCGGCGCAGACGGCCGTTCCCGCCGCGAAATCGTTGCCGAGGTCGAGCGGATAGACCTCCGAACCCTTGCGCACGAAGCGCGTCAGCAGCGAATAGGCATAGTACTGCGGCCGCGTTTCGTAGTCGTATCTCAGCGAGTTGTAGATACCCGGATCGGGGTCCTGACGGTAGGCTTCCCGCATATAACGCCACATCCCCAGCTGCTGCATCGCGGCATAGGGTTCGTTGCGGCCGTAATACTGGTCGATAAGGCTCCAGTAGCTCGTGCCGACGGCTCCCGCGTTGAGGAAATTCACGACCAACCGCGTCATCAGCACGCCCCGGTCGTAACGGTTGATGTCCGTCTGGCGCGTGGCCCCGACGCACTGGTTCGACCCGAACTCCCCGACGAAATGGTCTTTGCCAGCCCGGGCGGCTGCGGCGACGTTGGCCCGTTCCCAGTCGAGGATCGTGCGGTTGGGGGTGTCATAGCCGAAGATGTAGGTGTGGCTGTTGAACAGGTCGGCCTCCTGCGCGAGGTCCCGGGCGCATCCCTCGAGGAAGAAACGCCGCGTGTCGGTGTTGTCCGAGAGGTTGAGCCGCACTTTGTCGCGGATACCGTCCGCACGCAGGCGCTGGTCGAGGACCTTGACCAGCGGAACGTAGCGTTCGAGCGGGATGATGTTGCCGTCGGGTTCGTTGAAGGGCGTCAGCTCCTTGATGCAGGTGTAGCCCCGCCTCTCGATCAGGTGTTTGGCCACGGTCGAGAAACTCTCGGCGAACTCCTCGTTGTCGGCGGGCTCCACGACCCAGTTGGTCCCCTCGGACGAACAGAGAAAATGGCGTTTCACATCGGCATGGGTCGGGTCGAGCAGGTCGCACCAGGTGGGGCATCCCCACAGCACGAGCGTCACGTCAGCCTGCATCTCCTGGGCGATGTCCAGCACCTTGTAGAGCGAGTGCATCTCGGCCGATTCGAACGTGAAACGGTCGAGCGCCGCGACGTTCGGGTCGCCGTTGTCGTTGAGGGGTTCCCACCAGTGGGGCAGCAGCATCACGCGGAAGCGCTGGATGCCCATCTTGCGGATGCGCGGAACGACAATCTCGTCCCAGTCCGAGGCTTTCGCCCCGTCGGGACGGGTGACGTTCTGCGACAGGAAATGCGGGTCGAGCTCCACGCCCAGTCCGGCGAGCGTGACGCCCGTCGAATGGCAGACGCTCACCTCCGTGCTCGCGTTGCGCTCGTAACCCGGCGTATGGGTGGCTTCGGGCAGGCGTTCGGCATCCCTGGATTCCGCCGAGGATGCCGAACATCCGGCAAGCGTCAGCAGGGTCAGCGCAAACGTCCGGATGATTTTCGTCTGTCTCATACCGTATCAGAGGTTGAAGGCGCGTTTGAGTTCGTCCATCTGCTCCTGCGTGGTGCCCGTCGGTTCGAACCCCATCGACTTGGCCGTCAGGTAGATTTGCGCCGACTTGGAGAGTACGTCCACCTGGTCGAAGGCCTCCATGATGTCGGGACCGACGGCGCAGACGCCGTGTTTCTCCCACATCACCACGTCGTATTCCCGGAGCTGTTCGATGGTGGCTTCGGCGAGTTTCGTGGAGCTCGGCATCTCGTAGGGCACGATGCCCAGTCCCTTGGGGCAGAAGGCCCGCGTCTCGGGGATCATCGACCACAGCAGGTTTGTGAGCACGTCCTTGGCCAGGAACGCCGGGTTGTGGGTCATGGCGATGAGGTCGATCGGGTGGGTGTGGACGGCGGCGGTGTAGCCGTTGCCCGAGGCGATCATCTGGTCGTGCATGGCCAGGTGAGAAGCCAGCTCGGAGGTGGGCTTCACGGGGTTGTCGGCGATGATCTCATACGACGCGCAGTCGTCGAGGATGCGGATCACCGAGCCGTTCTCCATCGGCCACCGCGCCAGATCGCGCATGCGGCGGTTGGTGCCCTTGCAGAAGAAATAGCACCCCTTGAGGTGGGGCAGCGTCATGCCGAACGGAACCGGGGCGCTGATCGGGGCCATCGAACGGATGGCGTCGTCGGCATAGGCCGTGACGTTGACCGTGATGTTGCCGCCGTTGCGCTCGGCCCAGCCTTTCTGCCAGAGGTAGCCGGCCACTTCGGCGACTTCGGCCACGCGCCTGGCCAGTTCGGGCCTGTTTTCGAGAATTGATTTCATGTCGGTTTTTTATTGAAACAGCGAAGGGAAGAAAATCGAGAAGAGCAGGATTGCGAGACCTGCGATGAGCGTTGTGAGGGTACGGTTGCCGCAGCCTTTCCACTCCTTGAGCAGGATGCCCCAGACGTTCGAAAAGATGACGTTGAGCGACATGAGGATGCTCCATGAGAACGCGAGCAGGATGGGCGACCCCGTGAGGAAGCTCTTGCCCATCTCCAGCCCGAAGAACTGCGAGTACCACAGCACGCCGGCCAGGGCGCAGAACAGCAGGTTGTTGACCAGCACCGAACCCGGCACGCCGAAATACTCCCCGGCGGTGCGGTTGCGGACGTTCTGCCAGATGCAGTAAACGGCGTTGGTGACGAATCCGCCCATGGTGACGAGCAGGATGACCGGAAGCCCGGCGTAGAGCGGATCGACGCCCTGCGCTGCGGCCGCGGCCTTGATAGGGGCTCCGGCGTCGAGGCCCAGCGCGAAGCAGGCGCTCATCACGCCGGCCAGCAGCGCCACGGCAAGGCCCTTGGTCAGCGCGAAATCCTTGATTGCGGCGCGTTTCTCCTCCTCGGTCATGTTGGCAGCGCGGAGCGACCCGGCGTAGCCGATCACGGCGATGCCGGCGAGGGTCACGCAGACGCCCAGCAGCAGGATGAGACCCTGCCCGTGCAGGAGGTCCGTGCCGGCGAACAGCGCCGGGAGCAGCGTTCCGAAGGCCGAGCAGGTGCCCAGCGAGATCGACTGCCCGAGCGCCACCCCGAGGTAGCGCATCGAGAGTCCGAAGGTCAGTCCTCCGACGCCCCACAGGGCGCCGTAAATAACGGCCTTGAGGGCGCCGCCCTCACCCAGCAGGGTGAAGAGCGAGCCGCCCTCGGGCACGGCGATCAGGGCTCCCAGCAGCGGGAAGACCAGCCAGGCGAAAATTCCCTGCACGAGCCAGAAACTTTCCCAGCTCCACTCCCTGACCTTTTTGATCGGGACGTAGGAGCTCGACTGTCCGAAGCTGCCGATGGCGATGATCAGCAATCCGATGAGTATCTCCATGGTTTATGCACGTTTCGAGGTGACCTCGCGTTCGTATTTCTGGATTTCGGCGATGAAATCTTCGCCCACGGGAACGTTGTTGCGCAGGCAGAACATGTCCCACACGGCGTTCCAGGGCAGCGATTTCGACTCCTCGAGCAGCGCCAGCCGCTCGAAGCCCTGTCCTTTGACCTCGTATTCGCGCAGCGTCTTCAGCGGCTCCAGCAGGGCCTGCATCAGGCATTTCTGCGTGGCACGCGAACCGATGACGTAGGCGCCGATGCGGTTGATCGAAGCGTCGAAATAGTCCAGACCGATGTGTACGCGGTCGAGGGCGTCGCAGCGCACGATCTCCTTGCAGAGCTCCAGCGTCTCGTCGTTCATGATCGTCACGTGGTCCGAGTCCCAGCGCACCGGGCGCGATACGTGGAGCATGATCTCGGGGGTGAAGAGCAGCAGCGACGAAATCTTGTCGGCGACGATTTCGGTGGGGTGGAAATGGCCCGTGTCGAGGGTCACGATCTTGCCGCGCGAGGTGCCGTAGCCGATGTAGAAATCGTTCGAACCCACGGTGTAGCTCTCCAGCCCGATGCCGAAGACCTTCGACTCGATGCAGTCCTTCATATTATCGTACTTGGTTTCGAAGATTTTATCGAGCGAGTCGCAAAGCAGGGCGCGGTACTCCATGCGGTTGACCGTGAGGTCCTTCGAACCGTCGTGCACCCAGACGTTCATGATGCAGGGGTCGCCCTGCGCCTTGCCCATCTCCTCGGCGATGGCGCGGCAGCGCTTGGTGTGCTCGATCCAGAAATTGCGGATTTCGGGGTCGGGGTTCGACAGCGAGAGGTTGCCGCTCTTGGGGTGCGAGAACGACGTGGAGTTGAAATCGAGTTTCATATCGTTCTGCTTCGCCCAGTCGATCCAGCCCTGGAAATGTTTGGGTTCCACCTGGTCACGGTCGACGAACTCGCCGCCGAACTCGCCGTAGATTTCGTGGAGGTTCAGGCGGTGCTTGCCGGGGATGAACGACTTGGCCTTGAGGATGTCGGCACGCAGTTCCTCGATGTTGCGGGCTTTGCCGGGGTAGTTGCCCGTAGCCTGGATGCCGCCCGTGAGGTCTCCGCCCTGGTTCTCGAAGCCCGTCACGTCGTCCGCCTGCCAGCAGTGGAGCGAAAGGGCGATTTTCTGTAAAGCGGCGAGCGCTGCTTCGGTGTCGATGCCCAGGTCGGCATAACGTGCTTTTGCGACCTCGTAGGCCTGCTGAATCTGTTCGGTTTTCATTTTTTTGTCGTGTTTTAAGTTATTTTACGATTGTCTTGAAACGGGTGTAGGCTTCGTCCCACGCGGCGGTGTCGCCCGGGGTGAAGCTCTCGGTGGGGATGCAGCGGGCGATCAGCGAGCGCATCTCGTGCAGCGTGCCGACGCATCCCGCGGCCCGGGCCTGGAGCATGATGTTGCCCACGGCGGTGGCCTCCGAAGGGCCTGCCGTCACGGGAATCCCGAGCGAATCGGCCGTGAACTGGTTCAGCAGGGCGTTCTTCGACCCGCCGCCGATGACGTGGAGACGCTCGATCTCGAACGGCGCCAGCGAGCGGAAGCGGTCGAGTACGAAGCGGTATTTGAGTGCGAGGCTTTCGAAGATGGCGCGGATCATGGCGCTGTCGTCGTCGGGCGCGGGCTGTCCCGTGCGTTCGCAGTAGGCGCGGATGGCCGCCGGCATATCGCCCGGGGCGGCGAACGAAGCGTCGTCGGGGTCGATCATCGTCCGGAACGGCGCGGCCCCGGTGGCCATCTTCACGATCTCGGGGTAGGTGTAGTCGCGGCCCTCGTCCTTCCATTTTCGGAGGCACTGCTCCAGAATCCACATCCCCGTGATGTTCTTCAGCAGGCGGGTCGTACCCTCCACGCCGCCTTCGTTGGTGAAATTGTAGCGTTCGGTTCGCTCGTTGATTTGCGGTTCGCGGACCTCGATGCCCATCAGCGACCAGGTGCCCGACGAAAGGTAGGCGAAGCGTTCGTCGGCGGCCGGCACGGCGGCGACGGCCGAGGCGGTGTCGTGGCCCGCCACGGCGACCACCGGAAGCTGCGGGACTCCGCAGGTGGCGGCCAGTTCGGGCCGGAGCGTGCCGATCCGGTGCCCCGGCATCACGATCGGGGGAAAGAGTTCGGGCGAAAGGCCCATCTTCTCCAGCAGGCGCGGTTCGATGCGCTTCGTGCGGGGGTTCAGCAGCTGCGAGGTCGAGGCGATGGTGTATTCGGTGACCATCTCTCCGGTGAGCAGGTACGACAGGGCGTCGGGCATGAAGAGCAGCCGCTCGGCGGCGGCCAGCTGCGACGAATGATCGCGCTGCATGGCGTAGAGCTGGTAGAGCGAGTTGAAATTCATGATCTGGATGCCCGTGTCGCCGTAGACCTCCTCCTTCGGGAGCACTTTTGAGAAATACTCCTCGGGAGCGCCGTCGGTGTGCGGGTCGCGGTAGGCGTAGGGGAGTCCCAGCAGCGAACCGTCCTTGCCGACGAAGGCGAAATCGACGCCCCACGTGTCGATGCCCACCGAGGTGATTTCGACCCCTTCGCGGGCGGCGGCCCGCAGGCCCTCGCACAGGTGCTCGTAAAGCGAAAAGATGTTCCAGTAATAGTGTTTGCCCAGCGGCAGGATGGTATTCGGGAAGCGGGTCAGTTCCTTGAGCGCGAGCTCTCCGTCCCGGAGCGAGCCGAGAATGGTGCGGCCGCTGGTGGCCCCCAGGTCGAAGGCGACGAAGTGTTTGGGTTGCATGTTTCGGTTTGTGATTTTTGGGTTGTACAAAAAAACTCATTTTTTCGCCGTTTCAACGTTGTATTATGATGGATGACTTTTGTTTTTTGATTTTTCTCGCGCTTTGCCTCCGGAGGGGGTGACGCGGGTTGCGGATTTTTATATATATTTGTATAACCAAACTACTTTTTCGTTTCAGTAACCCGCAAGATGAAACCTGTAAACAATCATAAGTATCTGGTGAGCAGCGAAAAGGACCAGACGTGGGGCATCACGGTCGACACCGTGGGCAGCGAGTCTGTCGCCGCCGGCTACGAAACCTATCCCCCGCGGGTCGGACACCCCTCGGGTTTCTATTTTGACGTTGGAAAAGGGCGTGTGCTGGAGAGCTACCAGCTGCTCTATATCACCTCGGGCCGCGGCTCGTTTTACGGCCCCGGCCGCAAGCGCACCGACATCGGCGCCGGGGACATGGTATTGCTGCGTCCCAACCGCTGGCACAGCTATATGCCCGACCGCGAAACGGGCTGGCATGAGTACTGGATCGGCTTCCGCGGCCCGAACGTCGACGCACGCTTCCGCAACGATTTCTTCGACGACAGCCGCGAGGTGTTCCGCGTGGGGGTCCGCGAGGAGATCACGGCCCTCTACGACAAGGCCATCGAGGTGGCCGAGAACGAACGCTCCTCCTATCAGCAGTACCTCGCCGGCATCGCCAACCTGCTGCTGGGCATGGCGATGTATTACCATTCGAACCACCAGTTCGTGTCGCTCGACGTGGTGGGGCAGATCGACCGGGCGCGGCGCATCATGCGCGAGGAGCTCTACGCCAACATCTCGCCCGACGAGGTGGCCCGGCGGGTGAACATGAGCTATTCGTGGTTCCGCAAGATGTTCCGCGACTACACGAACATCTCCCCGGCCCGCTACATGCAGGAGCTGCGGCTGCAGGAAGCCTGCCGCCTGCTGTCGGGAACGGCCATGAGCATCAAGGAGATCGCCTTCCGGCTCAATTACGGCGACGCCTCCTATTTCTCCAACATGTTCCGCCGCCACCTGCGGATGACCCCCGTCGAGTACCGCCGCCGCTTCGGCGTCGGCAGCGACGGTCCGTGTGCGGACGGCGGTGAGAATGAAGCCTGAAAAATCTGTAAAACCCTAATAAATATGCTGACCCAAATGCAAATTTTAAATTTTCGAAATGCCGGACGCTGGTTCGTGCTGTGCTGCCTGCCGTTGCTGGCGGGCTCCTGCGGCAAGCGTGCCGCGATTGCCGACATGCGCTGCGAGTACCTCACGGCGCCGATTTCGGTGGACACCCCCTCGCCCCGCTTTACCTGGACCTACGAAGCCGCCGATGCTTTCGCGCAGGCCGGCTACCGCCTGAGCGTGGCCACGGAGCCTGAAAAATTGGATGCCCCCGATGTCTGGGACTCCGGGGAGGTCGCCGGCAGCCGCTCCTTTGCCGCGATGCCCGACGGCGGGCTGTTAGCCTCGCGAACCCCTTATTACTGGCAGGTCGAGGCGTGGGACACCGACGGACGGCGGATCGTTTCGCCCGTTGCGGAGTTCGAAACCGCGCTGATGGACACCTCCGAATGGCAGGCCCGCTGGATTTCCGACGCCCATGACCGGGATTTTGTCCCTGCGCCGATGCTGCGGCGTGCGTTCGACGTGAAATCCGGCGTCGCGCGGGCCCGGCTCTATGTGAGCGCCGCAGCCTATGCGAAGATGGGCCTGAACGGCGAACCCGTTTCGGGGAATCTTCTCGACCCGGGCTACACCCATTACGACAAGCGCAACCTCTATGCCGTGCACGACGTTACGGACCGGCTCCGCGAAGGCGAGAACGTCCTCTCGGCGGTGCTGGGCAACGGCTTCTACAACGCCATTCAGCCCCTCGCCACATGGAGTTTCGAGGTGGCCCGCTGGCGCGGACGTGCGCGGATGATCTGCGAATTGCACATCGACTATGCCGACGGCACGCACGAGGTGGTCTGCTCCGACGGTTCGTGGCGCACGACGGCTGACGGCCCCTATCGTTCGAACGACATTTACAGCGGCGACGTCTACGACGCCCGCATGGAGATTCCCGGCTGGGACCGTCCCGGATTCGACGACTCGGGCTGGGCGCAGGCCGTCGAGGTCGCGGCTCCCTCGCCGCTGCTGAAGGCGCAGTCGATGCCCGCCATCCTGGCCACGCGCGAGATGGAGCCCGTCGAGGTCCGTTCGTTCGGCGATACGGTCTGGGTGTTCAATTTCGGCGTCAACCTCACGGGACTCTGCCGTCTGCAGGTCGAGGGCGAGCGCGGCACGCAGATCACGATGACCCACGGCGAATTCCTGCAGCCTTCGGGCCGTATCGAGATGCGCAACCTCGATATTTACTACAAGCCCCTGCCGGGTTATGATTTCCAGACCGACACCTATATTCTGAGCGGCGAAGGCCGCGAGACGTGGACGCCCGATTTCACCTACCACGGGTTCCAGTATGTCGAGCTGCGGTCGAGCGCTCCGGTGAAGCTCGGCAAAAAGAGCCTCATGGCGCGGTTCATGCATACCGACGTGCCGTCGGTCGGGAAGTTCTCCTGTTCGAACGGGCTGTTCAACCGCGTCTGGGAGATGACGCGCCGGACCTATCTCAACAACCTCACGTCGATTCCCACGGACTGCCCCCAGCGCGAAAAGAACGGCTGGACGGCCGACGGTTACCTGGCCATGGACCTGGCGCTGCTCAACTACGACGGGATGGCCTTCTACGAAAAATGGCTCGACGATTTCGTCGACAACCAGAACGAGGCCGGACGCCTCGCGGGCATCATTCCCACGGCCGGGTGGGGTTACGACGACTGGATCGGACCGGTGTGGGACGCTTCGGCCTTCATCATTCCCTACACACTCTATAATTATTACGGCGACCTGCGTCCCGTCGAGAAGATGTGGCCCGTCTGCGAGCGTTACCTCGAATACCTCGCCACGCGCGAGGAGGCCGACGGCGGCGTGACTTACGGCATCGGCGACTGGGTTCCTTACAATACGAAGACCCCGACCGACTACACCTCGACCTGCTTCTACTATTACGACAACGCGCTGATGGCCCGTTTCGCCGAATTGCTGGGCCGCGACGGCGAACGTTACATCCGCAAGGCCGAACAGCTGCGCGAGCTGATCAATACGAAATATTATGATGCTGAAAAGGGCCTCTACGCCAACGGTTCGCAGGCTGCGCAGGGCGTGGCGCTCTACCTGGGGCTCGTTCCCGCAGGCGATGAGCAGCGCGTGGCCGACAACCTCGACCGCATGATTGCCGAAAACAACTATTTCCTCGATTTCGGAACCATCGGCAGCAAGACGGTGCTGCGTATGCTCACCCGCTACGGCCATGTCGAGACGGCTTACAGAATGGCTTCCCAGACTGAGGCTCCTTCGTGGGGCTGGTGGGTCAGCCAGGGCTTCACGACGCTGGCCGAGACGTGGACGCTTTCGCCCGTATGGCACGACGCCTCGATCAACCACGTTTTCCTGGGCGACGTCGCCGCGTGGTATGTCAACGACCTGGCGGGCATCAATTTCGATCCGGCGGACCCCGGATTCGGGCATATCATCATCGCTCCCCATTTCGTCGGGGCGCTCGACTGGGCCGCAGCCTCCTACGACTCGGTGCGCGGCGAGATCCGTTCGGAATGGCGGCGCAGCGGCGGCCGCGTGACGCTGAAAGTCACCGTTCCTGCCAATACGACAGCCGACATCCGAATCGACGGCGAGACCGTCGCCACGGTCGGCGGCGGCGTACACGAATACACGTTCTGACACCTTACCGGCTGAAAAAAGCGGCGGGCCCTTCGAAAGGTCCGCCGCTTTTCTTGTTTCGGAATGTGTTCGTCAGATGTTCTCGTCCTCGAAGGCGAATACCTCGGTCGAAACCTCGCCCAGCGGCCCCGAATTGTGGCTGATGCCCGTCTGCACCTTGATAAAGTCGATATACTGCAGGTTGGCGGCGCTCCCGTCGGCGTTCACGGCGTTGGCGATCTTGAAATAGTTCTTCCGCGGATTGCCGTCGGCGACCTCGCCCGCAGCTTGGTCGCGGCCTGCGTTGTCGGCGTATCCCTCCTCGTAGGGATTGTTGCGGTAGTCGCCCGTAATCGGGTCCTGCGTCGTGTTGGCGGCCAGCCGCGTGCCGTAGAGCGTGTAGCTCTCATCTGTGATCCACTGCGGAAAATAACCCTGTTTGTGGCTGTTGTTCCGTTCGACCTGGCCTGCATTGCCGCGGTTGTCCTTCCATTGGATGGCCGTATTGTCGTTCTTCGGACGGTAATAGGTCATGGCATAGAACTGGAGTGTCTCCGGCTTGCCGTACTCCGAACCCTTGAGCTCGTACCATTCGTCGTCGGGCAGGCCGTTGCCGTTGGTGTCCTGCATCACCCATACGATGCCCGGTTCGGACGATTGGGCGAACTGGTTGCCCGTGATCGAGAAATCGTAGCCGTTGTAGCCGCCCTTGTTTTCGATGCTGTGGTCGAAGCCCACGACGATCGAACCGCCCCAGGCGCCCAGCGACACGTAATAGTCTTTGCCCTCCTCGGCGTTTTTTCGGAGCTGCTCCTGGGCGTAGGTTGCGGCGTCTTCGGCCGAAGCGATGCTGCCCCCTTCGTTGATGAACTGCCCCGGGGCCGGGGTATATTCGTAGACTTTGTTCGAGAACCGGTTGGTTCCGCCCGTGCGTTTGTGCGAGGCTTCATCGCTGTAGCACGTTACCGTTACCGAGGCCGTCGCAGTGGCCCCGTCGTCGTCGGTCACCGTCACGACGACCGTGTATTCGCCCTCCCCGTCCGGTTTGAATGTGAAGAACTCACCCTTTCCTTCGGCGGGCTGTCCGTCCACCGTCCATGCGAAGGTCGGATTGTGGAAATGTTCCAGATAGGGCCGCAGACAGAGCGTGCGGTCTTTCGATACGGTTCGCAGACCTGCCGGGCCGAACAGGCAGGAGGGGGCCGGGAAGACCGCTGTCACCGTGAAGCGGTCCACAACCCGGACCGTGATGGTCTCCGGGTCTCCTTTTCCGTCTTCGTTCTCCGCCTGCAAGGTCAGCCGGTATTCGCCCTTCGTGCTCTGTTTGAACGTATAGGTCGCTTCGGTTCCGGCCTTTACGCCGTCGAGCGTCCACACATAGGTCGTGGTTTCGTCGGCATTGGCGACCGTAGGGGCGATGACGGTTTCGCGGCCGGTCTCGACCTCCATCGTCTTGTCTTCGCCGACGGGGAACGAGATCACCGGGGGCTGCAGCAGGTTCACATCGATGCGCAGCTCCTCTTCGGCTGAACCGTTCGGGGTTTCGACGCGGAAGACGAGGTAATAGTAGCCGGCTTTTTCGGCTTCGAATGTGAAGGTCGGCCCGGAGCCTGCCGGTTTGTCGTCGAGAATCCATGCATAGACGGCGCCTTCGGCGTTCTCGACCGTCGGGGCTATCGTCACCGATTTGCCGACTTTCACCGGGTAGATGCCGTCGGGGTTGTCCAGCGTGATGACGGGTTTGGGACCGCCGTCGGTGATTACGTCGTCCTTGTTGCAGGATGCGAGCAGCGCCAGCATGAGCGCAACTGTCGAAAAACAGAGATTACGGATCATATCGTTTACCATTTTACAGTCGTATTGCGCCCGCCGCCTGTGTGGCCGGGTCCCGGGAGGAAATAGACTGAACGGGAAAGCTGTATGACGAAAGCTGCCATCCGATCTCTGCCCGAAACCCGCGGGTGCGAATCCTTGTCAAGGCAGGTCTTCTGACTCGTCCCTGTTGCCGCGCCTTCCCGGCTTTCGAGCCAGTGGCATAGCGTGCGGCAACCGTCGTCTCCCGCGAGGGGGAGGGGACTTACAGCAGCAGGTACTGTTCCGGATTTTCACCGGATTCCCTTTTCATCGGCCGGGGCGTGTCGTGTCCCGTTCCGAAACCTTGCGGGGCAAAGATACGAATAAGCCGAGAGAAAAAGCAAGCTTGCTTGCATTTTTTCCGAGGCGGAGTATCTAAGGCGAAGCCAAAGATACGGGAAAATCCGAAAAAAGCCGCATCGTTGTGCGGCTTTTTTCGGATTCCGGTCGTGGAGGCGGGGCCTACCACATATAGAGCACCATGTCGCCCGGATCGAGCGTCAGCGTGCGGGTGTCGTTCGAAGCCGGCTGCACGGAGCCGTCCTTGTGGATGCGGCGCACATGCTCCTGCGTGCCGACGTTGAGGTAGCACTTTTCGTTGATGTTGGTGTTGACAGCCATCATGAAGTGGTAGCCGTGGTTCTCGAAGAACGAGATGCACGCTGTGTTGGTCTCGCGGCCCACCGACAGCTCGGTGATTTCGGCGGGGAGCTTGCCCAGCGCGTGGGTGTCCAGCGGCAGCGGGGTGCCGATATGGTAAACGCCCGTCACCTTGTTGTCCAGGAAGACCCACGACAGCTTCTGGATTTCGTCGAGCACCGATTTCACGATGTCGTAGGTCTCGGTGCGGGTGCCGTCCTCGGCGATCGGGCCGTTGCGGTAGTTCCAGAGTTCGGGATTCTCGACCGTCGGGGTCCAGTAGGTGAAGCACTGGAGCGCCTGCGTGCCGTAGGCGAGGTTGCTGTACGCCTGCAGGCGCAGGTCGTTCACCGTCGGCTGCGGGTAGCTGGTGTGGGGCACGGTGAGCATGAAACTCCAGAAATCCATGCCCGAGCGGAGCGCCCGGTCGCGGACGATCTCCAGACACTGGTACCACTCGCCGAGAATCTGCCGCGGACTGTCCGCCACGTTCGGGTCCTTGATGATCGGGTATTTGTCGAACGAGAGGAACGTGATTTCGGGAACCTCGGCCATATAACGGTCGATGTACTCGTTGTAGTCCTTCACGCCGAGGGCCGCATAGTGTTCGGGGCCGCCCGTGGGGAAGATGTTCGCATAGCAGATGTGCTCGCGGTCCACGTGCCGGATGTCGGACATCATTTTGGACATGTTGGCGAACTGCGTCGGATGGGGTTCGTCCATGACGAAATAGCCGGCCAGCGCGGGGTGGTCCTTCAGCCGGTTCACGGCGTCGAGACGCTCGCTCTCGGTATAGAGTTCGTTGCATTCGACGATGAGCTTGATGTTGGTTTTGGCGGCGTTGTCGAGGCACTTGAGGGCCGTTTCGACGTTGCCCATGCGCGAGTAGTTGAGCGTGATGCCCATCTGCTCGGCCTCCTGGAAACGTTCGACGGTGCCGTGCGACGAACGCACGCCGTGCCAGGCCACCACGGGAATCTTCTCCGCAGCGGGAATTTGCGAGGGATACTTTTGCGATTTGCCGTCGTCGCCGTCGTTGCAGCCGGCGAAGGCTGCGAGCGATCCGGCGAGCAGGACGGTCATTAAGAGCTGTTTCATGGTTGAATCGGGGTATTGGGGTTAATACTTGAAAATGTAACGGTAACGGAAGCGGTCGCCCGGAGCCGAGTCGCCGTCGCGCATACATTCGCGGATGTCGCCGTCGGTGACGGCGTTGTCGATCCACTTGAAATCGACCGTGAAATCCCTCACGTCAGCGATGCCGAGCTCCCGGAGCGGGATGGCGAGCTCCATCCGGTTGCCCGAAACGGCGTAGTCGACCGTTGCGGCGTCCTCCCAGTCCCAGCCGCCTTTCGAACGCTGGAGCGTCGTCCGGGTGTCGGACGTGACCTTGTTGTTGACCACCCATTGGAATCCCTCCCAGGCCGGGGCCGCGCTGCCCTTCACCGAGATGAAGAGCCGCATCCAGTTGCGGTCGGTGCGGGGCGTGATCGCATCGGCGGTCTCCACGTAGAAGAAGAGCGATTTGCAGTCGGTGGCCACTTTGGCGTAGCAGATGTCGTTGCGTCCGGTGGTGTTCGTGAGGCTGATGTTCTTGTAGCCGAAGCCCCAGTGGTTGCGGGCCTCGGTGTCGCCCGTGTAATCCTTGTAACGGGTTCCGAGTGCCTCCCAGTCGTCGAATCGTCCGTCGACGGCGATTTCGTGGACCTCCTTCACCGGCTCGACCGCCTTGACGCCCTTGTAGCGGCGCACGTAGTCGGCCATGTAGTAATAGTAGACGTCGGTGAAATCGTCGGCGCAGGGTTCGATGTCACGGCTGAATTCGTGGTTGTAGCAGTCGATGAACGTCGCACCCGTGTCTCCCTGCCGCTGGGCCACCCATTCGTTCCATCCCGTGATGAAGATCAGGTCGGGATCGCACTCGATGGCCCGTTCGAACTGCTGCTTGAAATAGGTTCCCGCGGCACGTTGTTCGGCCGTGGGGTTCGCAGGCTGGTGGCCGCCTTTGCCCTGGGGCGAATTGCCCGTGTAACTGCGGCCGATATTCCAGACCGGATGGCTGGCGACCATGACGGGCATCTCCTCCTGCACGTTGCGCTGCGGCGAGAATTCGCCCCACGACCACTTGCCGACTCCGTCTCCGTACCAGTTGCCGCCGTAGCCGAACTGGGTGTCGAACCATGCGTAGCGGAACGTGAGGCGGCTGGCGACTCCGGCTCCGTAATTTCCGGACGGTGCGAGGAGCAGCGGCTTGCCTTCCAGTTCGTACCACAGGCGGTCGTAGTCGCTGTTGCCGTAAAGCGTCAGCAGCTCCTGCACCACCGGGCCGGGATTCGAGTTGAGGATGAACGAAATCTGCGGCCGGGGGTTGCCTTCGCGCATCATCTGGACATAGACATCGCAGAGCGTTTTGACCACCGGAAGGTAGGCATAGCCGTTTGTCACGTCGATGAAAATCACGTCGACACCCGCCTCCGCGAGCATCTGGGCGTGGCGGCGGATCACCCACTTGTCGTTGGCCACGTAATAGTCCAGGTAGGGCTTGCCCCAATGGTGCATGGCGCCTCCGGGACCGAAGGGAATGTCCGCCGGGTTGGAGTGGCCTTTCTCGAGTTCGCTGATGTCGTAGGGCGACCGGGTGTCGGAGGCTTTCGGCGGGACGATGTCGCCGCCGAAATAGTCGCCTACGTCGTAGCCGTGGGCGCCCTGCCAGATGAAATAGAAGATGCCGACCTTCTTGTCGCGCGGGGCGCGGTAGTCGAAGGCGATCTCTTTGCCTGCGGGGTCGACCGCCACCAGCGATTCGTTACCGTATGTAACCACCTCGCCCGGCTTCGGCCCCGGTTCGGGGCCGGGACCGGGGTCGGATTTCGAGCAGGCGATCAGGGCGAGCAGGAGGAACGGGATGGTTCGTTGAATCATTTTATGCGTTGTTTTTCGGGGTTTTATTAAGGGAATTTCACTTCGAAGGTAATCAGCAGGCCCCGGTGGTCGCTGGGCCATACGCCGCCTACGGGCTCGATCAGCTCCTCGGCTTTATTGACGAACTGGTCCTCGACCACGACGCTCTTGGAGATCATCGCCGAGGGACCCATGATCTGGGCCTTTTTGGGCGCGAAATTCGATGCGGGACGGTAGTAGACGAAATCGATGCGGTCGCGCTCGTCGGCCTCCGCCGCCCACTGCGTCTCCTTTCGGGCGTCCGTGTTGCTCACGGGCCATGTTACGCCCGGGTGGGTCGCCGGATCGGGATAGACCGTCCGGTAGGCATCCTGCATGCCGTCGGCGTAGCAGACCGTCGAGATGGGCCATGCCACCACGCAGCCGTTGTGCTCGTATTTGTCTTTCATCGCCTCGGTCCAGTCGAGGTGCGACGGCTGGTTGAGGTCGCCGCCGAAGATGCAGAGGCGTCCCTGCGCCTGCTGGGTCTTGGAGTCGGCCGTGAGGTCTTTGGCGATCTGTGTGCGGCCGGATTTCTCCTCGCGGTCGAGGATGAAATCGACATCGGTGATCGGTCCGTCGGCGAGTTTGTCCCAGCCGTAGGGCGAGGAGCCGTCGCCATAGCCGCGCGGCAGGTAGCAGGCGTAATACATATGGTAGGCGTGCGAGGCGTAGAGCGCCATCTGCTGTCCGTAGAAATCGATCACGGTGCGGTAGAACCACTGGCTGCCGTTCACGGCGTCGGTCGAGAGCACCGGGTGGCGCGTCAGCAGGCCGCGGGTGCCGCTGCCTCCCTTGTAAGTGTAGGTGTAGCGTATTCCCGTGCGGGTGTATAACTCCCTGACCGCCTCGGACAGAATGTCCTCCGCGCTTCCCTCGGATGGGAACTCGCAGAACGATGCGGCATCGGGTTTCAGTTCGACGAGCTGCTTGATAAGCGCCTCCCGGGCGTTGGCGACGTTGGCGAGGCCCTCCCAGAGGTTGAGCTGCAGGAAGACGAAATCGCGGGCCGCTGCTGGGGCGTACACCTCGATGTCGCAGCTGGCGCTGACCGTTCCCAGAGTCGCGCTGACGACGGTGCGTCCGGCGGCGATGCCCGTCACACGGCCGTTCTGGTCGACGGTCGCTTTGGAGGTGTCGTCGCTTTTCCAGACGATGGGACCTTCCACGGCGGCATTCTCGGGAACGAGTTTCGCCGTGATGTCCACCGTCTTACCCGCCGCAACCGATGCGAGCGTGGCCGAGAGTTCGATTTTTTCGAGCACGATCGGGGCGGCGGTCACCGTGACCTCGCACGAGGCGGTCACGTCGCCGCATTTGGCCTTGACGGTCGTTTTGCCGACGGCTACGCCCTTGATCGTTCCGTCGTCGCCGGCCTGGGCGATCGTCGGGTCCTCGCTCGACCAGCGGAGACCTTCGAGCGAGGCCGTTGCGGGCGTGGCCGCAGCGGTCAGCGGGGCGGTCTGCCCGACGGTCAGCGAGAGGGGAGACGGCGTAAGAGTGATTGCCGTCAGTTTGTCAGGGTCGTCGGGTGTCTCGCCCGATTTGCTTTCCGAACACGATACGGTGACTGCCAAAGCACTCAGGCAGACCAGCATCGCGTAACGCAGGATGTTTCTTTTCATGGTTTATGGTGTTAGGTTTTTTCTTCGGTTATTCGATCTTTACGAGTCCCTGCCAGGCGCAGTGGTGCTCGGTGATTCCTTTTTCATCCATCCAGCGGCGGGTCTCGGGGGTCTTCATCCACGCCGTGTCGTAGCCTTCGCCCACGTCGTTGTTCCAGACCCACAGGGGCGTGGGCCAGAGGCAGGCGCGGAAGCGGACCGTGCGGTAGAACTCCTCGCGGACGCCCAGCTGCCCGTGGTGGGCCATCTGGATATAGTCGCAGTCGAGTTCCTCCTGCGGGACGCTGCGCAGCAGGCGGTCGCCGCTCTCCTCGCCCGTGTCACCGAGCATCAGCAGCGATTTGCGCCGGTCCCAGAGCCGCAGCACGATGCTGGCGTTGTTGTAGGCGTTGACCAGCGTCGTGGTGTCGTTGACCTGCAGGACCTTAAGCCGCAGCCCGTCGAGACGCATTTCCATCCCCGGCTGCGTGAGGTTTTCGACGTGTACGCCCGAGGCCGCGAGGGCTTCGAGGTAGGCGTCGGCCAGTTTCCGCCGGTTGAGGTCGGTGTCCAGCTGCGTTTGGCTCATCGGCGACTGATAAACGGTCCCTATCTCGATGCCGCCGGGGGTGCGCAGAATCTCGGTCAGGGCGCCCATGTGGTCGACATGGGGGTGCGTCACGAACCACCGCTCCACGCGGTTGCCCAGCGCCGCGAGGAATCCCCGCAGGTAGGGGGCGTCGGCCGCCGTGCCGCCGTCGATCACCACGACGCGCCCCGCATCGGTGCGGATCACATAGGAGTTCATCTGCGAGGGTCCCTGCGGCGGCAGCTGCCAGAGCGTGAAGCCCGGGCGGGCGGCGTACAGCGAGAGCGAACCCGCGGCTAAGAGCAGTGAAAAGAGCAGTTTGCGCAGCATGGTCTTACTTTTTACCGTATTTAATCAGCAGCGACGAGCGCGGCTGTCCGATGCTCATCGTGAAACCGTCCATCAGCTGCCGGCCCGTGGCCTCCACGCAGTCGCCGTTGTCGGCGTTCTCCAGCACGTAGGCCGCGTCGGGTTCCAGTCCGCGGAAACGGACCACCTGCCGCTCGTCGGGCGAGAGTTCGCGGCGGAAAGCCACCACGTAACCCGTCTGGTCCGAGGGCCGCAGGAGCTGGTAGGCCAGCCAGATGTCGTCGCCCGTCATGTCGCCGTAACCCGTCAGCGGGTAGTAGTCCTCGTAAAAGTAGGGGCGCACGGCGGCGAACTCGGCCATGCGGCGCTGCATCTCGGGGATCGACGAATCGGCGTTGGAGATCTTCCAGTTGTAGATGATTGTGGCGCTGAGGCTCGACCGGAACGTGAAAGCGTCGGACTTGTGCGTGCCGGTTCCGTGTACGGGCAGCCACATGTTCAGCCCGTAGGTGTGGCACTGGTAGCCGATCGGCTCGCCGTAGTTGTAGTCGGTGCGCCAGAGGGGTGCCGACCGCGAGGTCGATTCGAGGTCGATGCGGCGGCCTCCCGAAGCGCAGTTATCGATCACGAGGCCCGGGAATTCGGCCCGCAGGTAATCCCAGAAGGCGTAGAGCCCCTCGATGTAGCGGATTTCGCAGATACCCACCCGGTCGGGCTGGTCGTTGGCATACCAGAAACCTTCGGGATCGATGTTGAAATCCTGCCGGTAGTAGTCGATGCGGTTGTCGCGGATGAGCGCGGCGATCTGCTCGCAGAACCACGTGCGGGCCACGGGGTCGCCCAGGTTGAAGAGGAACGAATCGACGCTTCCGCGCTTCACCCAGCCCGGCTGGGCGGCCTTGCCGCTGGCGTCGAGCATGAATTCGGGGTGCTGCACGGCCCAGTCGGAATCCTTCATCACGCGCTCGGGTTCGAACCACACCATGAACTTGCAGCCGGCGCGGTGCACCTCGTCGGCCACCTCGCCGAGCCCCTGCGGGAACCGCACGCTGTCCACCGACCAGTTGCCCACGGTGTTGGCCCAGTTGTAGTGGTTCTTCCAGTCGGCGGCCTTGCTGTACCATCCGGCGTCGAGCCAGAAGACCTGCGGCAGCAGGCCGAACTGCTTGTAACGCTTCACGAGGGCCTTGGCGTAATCGGCCGTCATGCAGGTGTATTCGTTGCAGGGGGCGGGGTCGCCGTAGTTGAAGCTCGAGCAGATGGGGAACACGGCGGGTTTACCGTCGGCCGTGGGGTGGTGGTGGGCCAGCAGGAAGCGGCGCAGCAGGTTCTGGCCGTCCATGCGGTCGTCGCCCTGCCACAGGAGCATGGCCGTCGAAGGAGTGCGGATCTCCTCGCCCGGAAGGAGGTAAGCGGCCAGGTTCTTCATGCCGGTCGCCACGTTCACGGCGTTCGCCGCCGGGCGTGCGATGTCGGCTTTCCAGTTACCGGTCCATCCGATGGCTACGACCATGCCTCCCGTGGGCAGTTGGACGTTGAAGAAGGGAAAGGCGTGCGACGACGAGCGTCCGCCCTGCGGGTGCATCGAATGCTGGTCGCCCACGGCCAGCTCGCGCGAACGGGCGTGGAAATCGGCCTTCGAGACGTGGCTTCCGTCGGCGTAATAGAGCGTATAGGGCCCTTTGGCCGTCGATTCAGGGGTGATGTCCACAACCTTCACCTGCTCGATTTTCGGGGTGTTTGCGTCGGAGGTGTTGCGGAAGCGGAGCACCCACTCCATGGCGTTGAAATCCGCGAAGGTCTTCACGCGGCATTCGACGGCGAGTCCCGTCGCGGGGTCGGTATAGGTGTAGACGCGTTCGGTGACGTTCCGCTCCGTTGCGGGAAGCGTTTCGGCGGCGTATTTCCAGTTGGCGATCGTCTTGCCGGAGGGCACGCCTCCGTAGACGAACGAGAAGGGCGGCACCTTGCCTTTGGCAAAGGCTCCGGCGACCCATTTCTCACATTCGGCGCCTTTGGCGGGAATGCGCAGGCGCGACTGGGCGGAGGCCTGTACGGCGGTCAGCAGGAGTGCTGCGAGCAGTAGTCTGAACAGGTGTTTCATGGCTTATGGGGCGTCAGTTTTTGCGGTATTTAATCAGCAGCGAGCTTCGCGGGTTGTCGAGGCGGAGCGTCAGCCCCTCCGTCAATTCCCGGCCGCTGCGAACGGTCTCGGCCTGCGTGTCGCAGTCCACGAGGGTGTATGAGGCGTCGGGCGTGAGTCCGCCCAGGCGCACGGTGTATTCCGCGTCGGGAGCGTTCTGGCGGCGGAAGGCGACCACGATGCCCGAGTCGTCCGACGGACGGTGCATCTGGTAGGCCAGCCACACGTCGGAACCCGTGAGGTCGCCCGTTCCCGAGAGCGGATAATAATCTTCGTAATAATATTCGCGGATGTCGCGGTATTCCTTGATGCGCTGCTGCATGTCGAGGACCGAAACGCCCGGTTCGGTGACTTTCCAGTTGCACTGGAGCGCCGACGAAAGGCTCGAGCGGAACGAATACTGGTCCGGCAGCAGGATGCCCGTGCCGTGTATCGGCAGGAAGAAATTCAACCCGTAGGTGTGGCACTGGTAGCCGTCGGGGTCGTCGTAGTGGTAGTAGTCGCTGCGCCAGAGGGGTGCGCTGCGGCCGATGGATTCCCAGTCGAGGCGCTTGCCGCCCGAGGCGCAGTTGTCGATCAGCAGTCCAGGGAAGCGTTCCAGCAGGTAATCCCAGAATCTGTAGAGGTTTTCGATGTGACGGATCTCCTTGATGCCGCTGCGTCCGGGCTCGTCGGCGTCGCGCCAGTAGCCGGCCGGAAGCATGTTGAAATCCTGGCGGTAGTAGTCGATTCCGTTCTCTTCGATCAGGTCGCCGTAGTACTTGCAGAGCCAGTCGCACGCCGCGTCGTTGCCCAGGTCGAACAGGTACCAGGTCGACTGTTCCGAGCCTTCGGGCCATGCGGTGTCGAGCATCCACTCCTTGTGTTTGGTGGCCCACTGCGTGCCCTTCACGACGCGCTCGGGTTCGAACCACACCATGAATTTGGCGCCGGTCTCGTGCACGGCGTCCGACACGGGTTTCAGCCCCTCGGGAAAGCGTTCCCTATCGACCGTCCAGTTGCCCGTGGTGTTGGCCCAGTTATTACCGTGCTGGAAATCTCCGGCCCCGGTGTGCCATCCGGCGTCGAGCCAGAAGACGTCGGGCGTCAGTTCGAACATCGAGTAGCGGCGGACCATGGCGATGGCCCAGTCGGCCGTCAGACACGAATATTCGCCGCAGGGCTGCGGGTCGCGGTAGTTGAAGGCGCTGCAAAGCGGGTAGAAAGGCTTGCCGTCGACCTTGCGTGAGTGGTGCGCGAGGATGAGGCGGCGGAACCGGTTGTGGCCGTTCATGCGGTCGCCGCTCCAGAACATCAGGGCGACCGAGGGCGTGCGAATCTGCTCGCCCGGGTAGAGGTAAAGATCGGTGTTCAGCATGCCCGTCGCCAGCGTCAGGCGGTTCGGGTCCCGTTTTTCGAGGTCGGCGAACCACGTTCCGGTCCAGCCGACGGCGACCATCACGCCCTGCCGCGAAGCCTCGGATTCGAGGTTGAAGAATGGGAAAGCCTCCTCCGACGAACGTCCTCCGTGGGGCTCGATGTGCAGCGGCTGCTCCGTGCGGAATTCCGCGGTGCGGGGCGCATAGTCGGCTTTCGAAATCTTGTTGCCTTCGGCATAGTGGATTTTCAGCGCTCCGGCGGCGGGGTAGACCATGTCGAAATCCGCGACCTTCACGCGTGTGAGCTGCCCGGAATTCTTTGCCGACGTATTGCGGAAATGCAGCACCCACTCCACGGCCCGGAAATCGGGGTATCCCTTGACATCGCAGACCACTTCGAGTCCGCTGCGGGGGTCGGTGTAGGTGAACGTGCGCAGGACGACATCTTTTTCGGCCGATGCGGGTGCCGTGCGGCTCCAGCGCCACGTGCGGAGGAACTCCTCCGACGGCCGCTCGTCGAGGATGAACGAGAACGGCGGCAGCTGGCCTTTGGCGAAGCGTTGGTCGATCCAGCGGGCGATGTCTGTCTTGTCGCCTTGCATTTGCAAACGCACCTGCGCTGACGCCGGGATTGCTCCCAGCGCCAGCAACAGGGCACTTGCCAAGGCGATGATGGTACGTCGGTAATTGATTACGGGTTTCATCGTCTGTTTTTAGGGTTTGTTATTCGGTTTTTTATCATTCGGCATCCTGTTCCGCAGCGCAGAGATCGTCGATCGTGGTATGCGTGTGCTTGATCTTGACGCCGCCGCCGTCGTAGCCTTCCAGCGCATAGCTCCAATCGGTAACGGTAAAGCCGTCTTTGAGCGCCTGGATCACGGGGCTGTTGTTCACCCACTTGTCGTAGCCGGGCTTTTCTCCGTTTTCGTTCTTGTTCGCGGGCGACAGGTTCCGGTACCAGTAGTGCTCGACGTCAATATGGCGTTCGCGGCCTTCGGCTTCAGCTGCCGTCGCCCATGTGATCGTGAAGTCTTCCTTGTTTTTGAGGATGTACATGTAGGGGAACCACGAGTCGGGACGCTGGCTGTTATAACCTTCGCCCAGAGCGTTGTTCAGCAGGCGTGCCCGTTCGATCTTGTTGCCGTCGAGCCAGAGCTGACGCAGGCGGCCGCAGTTCGAGATGTCGATCTCCTTGAGTTTGTTGTTCTTGGCGCTGATCGAATATACGACCAGCATGCGGTCCTTGTCCGAGCTGTCGCCGTTGGCCGTGCCGAGGTTGATGCCTTCGAGCTGGTTGCCGTCGAGTTTCAGTTCGTTCAGGGCGATGCAGTTGCGCAGATCGATGGTTCCGGTGAGCGATTGCGAGGACAAATACATCTGTGTCACTTTGCAGGCGTGTTCGTCGTCGGTATAGGTGCCGAAATTGATACTTGCGATCTTGTTGAGTCCCGATCCTGCGTCACCCCAGGCATGCAGCAGCGTGGCGTTGGGGAACTGGGTCATATCGAGCGACTCGATCGACGAATTGGCGACGTAGACGCGGTTCACGCTCGTCAGAGGTCCGTAGAGGTCGGTCAGGGGTTTGATCGAGGTGACTCCCGTGGCATAGGTGAGGTCGAGCGTCGCGGCGGTGAAGCCGGCGAGGGCGGCATCCTTTTTCCATACCCGGAACTCTTTGGTCTCCTCGTTGTAATCGACGATCTTGCCCGGCATGTAGCCGCGGCGGGTAACACCCTCTTCGTTGGCACGCATGGAGGGATCGGTGGGAACCACTTCGTCCTCGCCGGTCAGATAATAGCCCAGGTGGTAGGGAATGGCTACGAACTGATCGTCGGGGTGCAGGAATGCCTCGGCCTGCTTCGCGCCGCCGCGCAGGACGGTCAGCTTGTAGGAACGGTCGCGCGATGCGGCGGCAGGGAGTTCGAACGTCGCGTTCTGGGCAGTTACGTTGGCGACGTCGGCCTCGGCGCTGTATTCTTCGCCGGCCACCGCCTCGATCTTCACTTTGTCGCCGGCTTTGAATCCTGCGGCGGTCATCGTGACGGTGTTGCCCTGAATTGCGCTTAGGTAGGGTACTGTGATGCCTTCGATAGCGGGAATTGACACGGTCACCTTACAGGTTGCGGTCTTCTCGTCGATGGTCAGGGTGATGTCTGTCGTGCCTTCGGCCAGAGCCGTTACGGTACCGTCGTCGGCGATGGTCGCAACCGTCTTGTTGCTCGAATCCCATACAGCGGTCTGGTCGGTGGCGTTCTCGGGATTGATCGTGTAGGTCAGTTTCTCGGTCTTGCCGACGAACAGGGGCAGTTCGGTCTTCGAAAGTTCGATTTTCTCGACACGGATCGGAGCTGCGGTGACGGTGAGTGTCGCTTTGCCGTTTTTGCCGCCGCAGATTGCCATAATTACGGCTTCACCTTCGGCTACACCGGTCACGACGCCCGTCGATTTATCGACCGTGGCGGTCTCCGGAGTGCGGGATACCCATTCCACGGTTTTGTTCGTGGCGTTCTCGGGCAGGATCTCGGCTTTCAGGGTAAGGGTGGTTCCTGCGACGACGCTGCCGGTCGCCGGGGTGACTTTGACTTCGGTGACGGGGATGTCCTCGTCCTTGGTGTCGTCGTCGTTACACGAGACGGCGACCATTGCGAATGCCGTCAGGACGGCAATAGCGGAAAAAAATTTTTTCATAATAGGTTGGAATTTAGGGTGTGAGTGTCTTGCGGGATCAGAAACCGAGCTCTTTTTCGAGGGCTTCGATCACGATGTGGATAACTTTGATGTGTATCTCCTGAATGCGGTCCGAATGGGGCGTGCGGGGCGCCTGAAGCGCTACGTCGGCCGTTTCGGACAGCCGGGTGGGGCCTTCGGCGGTCAGCGCCACGACCTTCATGCCCAGACGGCGGGCCGCTTCGGCCGCGGCGACGATGTTCTGCGAATTGCCGCTGGTCGAGATGGCCAGCAGGACATCGCCGGGTTTGCCGAACGCCTCGACCCAGCGGACGAAAATGTCCCCGAACGAGAAATCGTTGCCCACGCAGGTCATGTAGGCCGGGTCGTTGATGGCCATGGCTGCCAGCGGACGGCGGTTCTCGCGGAAACGTCCGGTGAGCTCCTCGGCGAAATGGGTGGCGTCGCACAACGAACCGCCGTTGCCGCAGCTCATGATCTTGCAGCCGTTGCGGAGCGCTTCGGCCATCGTGTCCACGATCGCTTCCATCGTCGGAAGGGTCCGGGGCGAGGCGAGGAAATCCGCCAGCGCGTCGTTAGCCTCGCGGAGGCTGTGTTCGATAATCTGCCGTTTCATCTTCGTATCGTCTTATGCGTTGGCGGCCACCGACAGCGCGGCGTAATCGCCGATTGCCTCGCCCAGCGCCGCGGGTACCACGCGGCAGACACGCCGGGCGTGGGAGAGCGCTTCGCGGGTGATCACCGCCTCCATATAGGGTTTCATCAGGCTCTCGTTGCGGGCGTAGATGCTGCCGATGACGATCATCTCGGGGTTGATCAGGTCGATGACGATCGACAGCCCCTTGCCCAGATAGCGGGCCGAGGTGCGGTAGATTTCCAGCGCCAGGGCGTCGCCTTCCGCGGCGGCCTGAGCCACCAGCCGGGCATCGATCTTGTCGGGATGGCCTTCGGGGCACCACGCGACCTTTTCGCCCATCTGCAGACGTTCCTTCACCGCGAACTGCGCCAGCTGGCGGATGCCGCCGCCGCTGCAGAATCCTTCGAACGAACCGCATTTGCCGTAGCCCACGGGACCGAAATCGCTCAGGCGGATGTGCCCCAGCTCCCCGGCGTTGTCGTTGGTCCCGGTGTAGATGCGTCCGTCGAGGATCAGTCCCGCGCCGAGGCCCGTGCCGAAGGTCAGGAAGATCATGTTCCGGGTGCCCGCTCCGGCGCCGAACTGCCATTCGGCCAGCGCACAGGCGTTGGCGTCGTTGTGGATGGCGGTGCGGATGCCGAACTCCTTCTCGAAGATTTCGACGATGGGGATGCCGTCCCAGCCGGGCAGGTTGGGAGGCGACATCACCACCCCCGTGCGGCTGTCCAGCGGGCCTCCGCAGCTGATGCCGATGGCCCGGGTGTTGCCGGCTTCGAGCCCGTGGCGCCCCATCACGTTGCGGATGCAGGTTTTGAGCTGTTCTATGGTTTGGGTGACGTCGGAGGTGCGGAAACACTCCTTATCGAGGATCGTTACCCGGTTGCCCTCCTGCTGTCCGTAGGTGACGGCGCATTTGGTGCCTCCGATGTCGACGCCGATGATGTTCTCTTTCATGTTCGTTGTAGCCATTTCGTTTATTTAGAGATCGTAGATTTTCGTTTTGCGGAGCAGTTTGCGGTATTCATCCAGTTTGAACGGCGCATGGCCGTAGAGATAGTGGTTCCTGAGCGAGCCTTCGGGCGTCGTGTACTCGATCAGCAGGATGCCCTGACCCTCCATTTCGGGCAGGCGGGCGATCTCCGCACGGGCGTTTGCCGGAACGGTGTAGCTGCCGCGGAAAATCTCGCGTCCCGAGGCCACGTCGCTGACGCGGACTGTGCCGCTGGCGGCGCTGCGCGTGTCATTGGTGGCGACGAGCGGATGGCTGCCGTCCGTGGCGTCGTTGATCAGTACGCAGACGTTGCGCTGCACGTTGCGCAGGAACCAGTAGGCCATCTTGGGCGAGAAATAGTAGTCGACCACGGCGTCGGAAATCACGGGCCAGCCGTCGCGGATGTTCCACCACAGGATGCCGGTTTTCGGGGCGAACTTGTTGCCGCGGTAGATTTCGACAAAGAATTTCATCGCCTCGGCCTGCACTGACTGCGACGCGAAAATGAAATCGTCGAGCTTGGTCGGCACCTCGCCGAAGAGCAGGCGGACCTGATTGATCATCAGGTTATTGCGCTCGGGCGTATAGCCCCACTCCTTGAAGATGCGAACGGCCTTGGTGAGCCAGTCCTCGTTCCAGTGCAACTCCTTTTTGTCGGTCCACGGGTAGACCGTTTCGGCCGGGAACATCTTTTCGAGGCTCTCGCGGTTGGGCATGCCGTGGTAGCCGATCTCGCTGACGAAAAGGCAGTTGGCGCCCGTGTAGAACGGGTCTTTGTAGTAACCGCGCGGCCCCCACAGATGGTCTTCGGGCAGCAGCGCGGTGCTGTAACCCTGCTGGCAGACCTCCTCGCTCCAGTAAGGCGACGAGGGAAGGTAGCTGCGCGACGGGTCGAGTTCGTAAAGCACCATCGGAATCACCTGCCGCGACACGACGTCGCGGTTGGGGTCGATGCGGAACGGCGCCAGCGTGCCGATGGTGAGCGTCTGATCGTTTTCGTTGTTGCCCGACCAAAGGGCGATCGAGGGGTGCGAGCGCAGTTTCATCACCACGGAGGTCACCTCGCGCTCGATAGCGCGGGCGAATTCGTAACGCTGCGAGTAGAACGTGCATCCCATGCCGAAATCCTGCCACACCATCACGCCGTTCTCGTCGCAGAGTTCGTAGAAGCGGGTGTCTTCGTAGACGTTGCCGCCCCAGCAGCGGATCATGTTGCAGTTCAGGTCGGTGACCAGTCCGAACGTGCGGTCGAGCCACTGCGGGTCGCGGCTGTGCAGGGCGTCCATCGGCGTCCAGTTGCTGCCGCGGGCGAAAACCTTCTCGTTGTTGACGATGAAGCAGAAACGGCCCGGATTCTCGGGCGTATGAGTCGGTGTGAAATCGAGGCGCACGGTGCGGATGCCGATGCGGCGGCGGTCGATGTCGATCGTATTGCCGGCTTCGTCCATAAGCTTCACCTCGGCGTCGTAGAGCGCGGGCTCTCCGTAACCGCGGGGCCACCAGAATTCGACATCCCCGAGTCCGAGGATGTGGCGTGCAGCGTGCGACGTCACCTTGGCGCGGTACATGGCCACCTGTTTGCCGTTGCGGCTCAGCGAAAATTCGGTCGTGATCTTGCCGTCCTGCATCGAGGTCGGCAGCGAGATCGTGTAGTCCAGGAAGACCGTGGCCTGCTTGTTGGGAACGTCCACGGAGGTCGTGAACCAGTGTACGTCACGCAGATGCACGGGTTTCAGCACCTCCAGCTCCACGCCGCGCCACAGTCCGGCGCTCACCAGCCGCGGCATGATGTCCCAGCCGTAGGTGTGGGGTGCGCGGCGCGAGTAGACCGACTCGACCTGCGCGAAATTGATGCTGATGGTGGGAGGGATGTATTGACGGCCCTCGATCACCGACGAACGGATGTAAACCTCCAGCGTATTCTCTTCGCCGGCGGGTTTCAGCGCCTTGGTCACGTCGAAACGGTGCTCGATGAGCATATTGTCGGCCGATCCGACCTGCAGGCCGTTGACCCAGATGTCGGCATAGCAGTCGATGCCGTTGAAATTGAGCTGGATACGGTCGCCGTCCGCGTGTTCGGGCGTGGTGAACGAGCGGCTGTACCGCCATTGATAACCCTCCCACGGGCGCAGGTCGTAGACGTTGCTGCCGATTTCGGGCTGTTCGATCAGCCCGGCGGCGAGCAGGTCCAGTTCCACATTCCCCGGAACGGTTGCGTCGATGGTTTTCATCTCCGCCTGCCGTGCGTCGGCGGGCGACATGACGGGTGTGTCGCCCTGCGGCCAGTAGTCGAGCCTCCATTTGCCGTCGAGCGAACTCTTCTCGCCGGCCGTTAGACTTCCTGCGGCGAGAAGCAGCGCGAGGGTGGCGGTCAGTTTGGTAAATGTCGTGTTCATATCGGATTTATTCTTTTCTTGGTTAGTATTCGCTTTATTCGATTAAGGTTGGCTGTCGTGTGCCGAAAGCCGGTTTTTCGCTCTCTGGACGGCCCCGGACCACGAAAAGGGCCCTCCCGGGGCCTTTTCGTGGCCGTATAAATGCCGTTACAACAACCTAAACATCTACTTAACCGTTAAAATTCGAATGTAAAATTACCTCTTTTTTTTGAATATCAAAATTTATTGCCTTGTTTTTACTAAAAAACCACCTATTTTTTTTCGGAACTCTCTCGTTTCCATCCGGAGGGCTATCTTCCGATGGATGTGGCCCTTTGTAAGGAATATATTTGAAAATATTTTATAAATTAATCGGTTAATTTTTCAATATGGATAATATATATAGGTATAATTAAAAGTCGCATTTTTTCTGTTTTTTTCTTGCAAAATCGGTAGGTGTTTCGAATTTTTACTTATATTTGTGTTGAAGAAACAGGTTTTCGACTGCGAATTGCTTGATCAATTAAGTTGAAAACCGGTACCGCAGGAGGAGTGAGTGAGGATGTGTCGGAGTGAAACGGGTGCGGTATGGTGCAGACGGGTGTAACAGTATCTGGATTTGTAAATAACTGTTATGCAGTGTGGTATTTAGTCGGACACACGTGTTCTGGACCAGTTTCGAACGTGATTTCGGATGATTCGGCTGGAGATGAATCCCTATGGCAGACCGTAAATTTGCCGGTTCATCTTTTTTAAGCCTTGCTTACTTAAACGTTTAAGTAAATCCGGGATTGCATTGCCCCCCCCCGAGACCGGAAAATAAGTAGAGGAGGCCCGGTACGGGCGCGAGATTCGGAAATACCCAAACAAAACCGCCTCCGGGCGGCCTTGATAAACTGATACAAGAAACTACAAATTAACGCCTATGAATCATTTTAAACTACCGTGTCTGCAATTCTGTACCGGAGTGGTCAGGTGGCTCGCGGTCGGCGCGTGGATGATCGCGCTGTGTGTGCCGGGCACGCTGTTTGCCCAGTCGCATGAGATCACCGGTAAGGTGCTCGACGAAAACGGTATGCCCGTCGTGGGAGCCAACGTCATTGTCGACGGAACGACGATCGGTACCAACTCCGGGTTGGACGGCTCATTCAAGCTCACCGTTTCCCCCCCCCTCCACAAAACGGTGTCCGTCATGTATTTGGGGTACAAAACCGCCAAGCTCGACTTAGGTTCCCGCACTAATTTCACCGTCAAACTCGAACCCGACCGCAAGGTGATCGACGAGGTGGTCGTGGTCGCCTACGGTACTCAGAAAAAGGTCTCCGTGACCGGTTCGGTCGCTTCGGTCGGCAACACCGATCTGAAGCGTGCTCCGGTTTCCAATTTCTCCACGGCGTTGTCCGGCCGTCTGCCGGGTCTGACCGTGACGCAGACATCGGGTCAGCCCGGTGCCGAGAAGGTCAATATGAAACTGCGCGGTGTCAGCACCACCGGCGACTCTTCGCCGCTGATCCTGATCGACGGCGTACCCCGTGACGACCTCAGCTCGCTCGATGCCAACGAGGTCGAGAACGTGACTATCCTCAAGGACGCTGCCGCTACGGGTGTATTCGGTGTCCGCGGCGCCAACGGCGTCATCTACGTCACCACGCGCCGGGGTAATGTCGGCAAGGCCGCCGTAACCATCACGGCTGACTACGGCTTCCAGCAGATCCTCTGGCGCGGCGCCATGAAGATGGATTCATGGGACTATGCCGCCCTGCTGAACGAGCGTGCCACCAATGAAGGCAAATCCCCCGTTTACAACGACTGGCAGATCGAGCAGTTCAGGAGCGGTGCCAACCCCACGTTTTTCCCCAACCGCGACCCCTACGACGAATATACGCAGATGGGTTCGCAGTGGAAGATCAACGCCAACGTTTCGGGTGGTACGGATCGTCTCCAGTACTTTATGAATGCCTCCTATATCGACCAGGGCAGCGTTTTCAAGTTCCTGCCCGAGTCGACGCGCGGCTATGACCCGAGCTTCTGGCTCAAACGTGTGAGCGTGCGTGCGAACATCGACTACAAGATTACCGACGACCTGAAATTCAGCCTCAACGTCAGCTCTTACCTCAACAAAGTCAACCGAATCGTCTGGGGCGACGGTCTCGGCGGTGAGGGTGATATCAATTTCGACGCTGCGGGCAGTACATATATCCTGGGCGGTCTGAATCGCGTGCCGCCGACGGCTCCCGGACCTGCTCTTCCGGCCGGAGCGACCGACAAGAACGGCAATCCGCTGCCCGAGGGCGGCTGGGTGCAGGACGGTTCGGGCTACCAGCTCTATCCGCGTATGAATCAGGGCGGTTACATCCGCCAGATGAAGACCACGGTCAATACCAGCGCCTCGCTCGACTGGGATATGAAGAAGCTGGTGAAGGGGCTGAAATTCCGTGCGATGTTTTCCTACGACCTTTATGCTTCGGGATTTACCAAAGGCATACAGGCATACAACCGCTACGGTTTCTACCAGGCCAAGAGTCCCGACGAGGAGTCCTACTGGACCTGGGACCATACCGACGTTGCGTTCGACGGCATCCACGCCGATACCGAGGGCTTGAGTTTTCCCGGCGGCGGACGCGGACAGAGTTCCTACTACAAATTCAACACGCAGCTTTCGCTCAATTACGACCGGTTGTTCAACGAGAAGCACGACGTGCATGTCATGGTGCTCGGTCAGCTGGACAACTCGGTCAGCAACTCGGCGGCTTCGCTCTACCTGCCTTACAACATGCTCTACATGTCGGCCCGTGCCACTTATACCTACGACAACCGCTATACGGCGGAGGTCAACGTGGGTGTCAACGGCTCGGAGCAGTTTTCCAAAGAGAACCGCTGGGGTATTTTCCCGGCAGTTTCGGTGGGCTGGACGCTCAGCGAGGAGAAGTTCTTCAAGGACAACATCGACCGCAAATGGATCGACTTCCTCAAGATTCGCGCATCCTACGGTATCGTGGGCAACGACCGTCTGGGCGAGAGCCGCTTCCTCTACCTGGACGACGTGCGCGTGACTTTCAATCAAGGCTACGTCGATAACGGCACCGTTCTTTCGTCGCTGGGGCGTGGCAACTACGTTGCTACCTCGTTGCTGGGCAATCCCAACCTGAAATGGGAGAAGGCGCGGCAGCAGAACTACGGTCTCGACATCAACTTCCTGGATGGTTTCTCGTTCAATTTCGACTATTTCCGGGAGATGCGCGACGACATTCTCGTTGCCCGTTCGACGGTACCCCTGGTTCAGGGCCTTCCTTCCTCAGTGCTGCCCCGCGTAAACATGGGCAAGGTCGAGAACCACGGTTACGAGATGGTGCTCGGATGGCAGAAGGCCCTCGGCAAGGATTGGTTCATCCATATTTCGGGCAACTATAACTTCGCCCGCAACAAGGTGCTCGAAGCCGATGAGGTGCGTCTGCCGACGGGCCGCGACGGCTATCTCTATCCCTATCGTCAGACCGGTTTCCCGATCGGGCAGACCTGGGTGCTGCAGGTCGACTACAAGGACGGTGCCGGCAACGGCTACATCAACACCGAGGAAGACCTGGCGAGATACAGTTCTATGTACAGCAAGGGCGGTTTTGTCAATGCTTTCCTGGGACAGTGGAAATTCATCGACCAGAACGGCGACGGGCAGATCGACATCAAGGACCAGATTCCTTACGGCTATCCCTCCGGAACGCCCGAAATCACCTATGGCGCGTCGATGTCGCTGTCGTGGAAGAATCTGGATTTCAGTATGCAGTGGCAGGGTGTGGGACATAAGCAGGGTGTGTATGTCCTGGGTATGTTCGGCAACGGCCACCTGACCGGAGAGTGGGAGACCCACGCGTGGACCAAGGAGCGTTTTGAGCGCGGTGAGAAGATTACCTACCAGGCGCTCCGGTCCGGCTATACGCTGGCCGGCAACGGCGTGAACGACCGCAACGACTATGTGGTCAGCGATATGAGCTATGTTCGTCTGAAGAACCTGGAGATCGGTTTTTCGCTTCCGCAGAAGTGGATGAAGCGAATGGGTATCGGCGGAATCCGCCTCGCCGTCTCGGGGCAGAACCTTTGGAGCACCAACAACATGAAGGCGCAGAGCATCGACCCCGAGCAGGACAACGAGAACCAGTATCCGCTGACGCGCAATATCAGTTTCTCCGTACAGCTCAAACTCTAAAACCTCAAAATTTCAGCGATTATGAAAATCATACGATATATCGGTGCTGTGTTGCTGGCGGCTTTCGCGGGTCAGGGCTGCTCGCTCCTCGACACTACGCCGGACGGACGCGAGACGCTCGACCAGATCTTTGCCGACCACGACAAGACAGCCGCCTATCTGAATACTTGTTACAGTAAACTTCCGACGAAGGGAACCTCCTATTATTGGGTCTGCAACGCCCCGACGGCGTTGTCGGATGAGGGCTATCTGGTTTCGGGAACGATCAACGACGCCATTCCCGCCAAGATGTACACCAGCGGCGGTACGGCCTCCTCGCATCCGATACGCGACTACAAGACCGATGCCCCCGTGGAGGATTATTACAGCGTTTACATGCTGCAGCTGCGGTATTGCACGACGTTCCTGCAGTACATCGACAAAGCGGGAGTCAATTCCGAAAGCGAGCGCGCCCGCTGGCGTGCCGAAGCACACGTACTGCGCGCCTACTACATGCTGGAGATGCTCAAATGGTTCGGGACTTTCGCTTACGAACCGGAAGGCTATCCCGACGATTACGACTACTCGACGCTGAAGAAGCGTTCCGTCTGGGAACTTGCCGAGCTGATCGACGGCGAGTGCACGGCAGCCATCGATACGAACGAACTGCCGTGGCGTATCGACAACTCTTCCGATGCCAAGCGCATGACCAAGGCGTTGGCGTGGTGCATCAAGTCGAAGGCTTACCTGTTCGCTGCCAGCCCGGTGCACAGCGAGGATTATTCCGCCGACCAGAAGGCGTCGCATTGGAGAACGGCTTTCCAGGTGAACCAGCAGGCCGTGGAAGCGCTCGAATCCAACGGTTATTCGCTCAAAACGGCCGTTTCCAATCCCCGGCTCTATACCGGCAAGGCGGCGGCCTACAAGGAGTTGTTCACGTCGATTTCGCTGACGTCGGCCGATGACCGGGAGACGATCTACCAGGCCACCAGCCGTCAGAATTATATCGACCACAACTATATCGGCGCCCTGAACTGGCCCAACAATTCGACCCGTGCCGGCGTCGTGCCGACTCAGGAGATGGTCGACGCCTATGAGGTGCTCAATGCCGACGGAACCGTGGCTGAACCGCTGCTGAATCTTTCCAGCCCCTATACGGCCACCAAGGTCCCCAACTACAATCAGAAAGCGCTGGACCTGGGTTACAATCCCGACGATCCCTATGCGGCGCCCCGCGATCCGCGCATGGAGGCCTGCATCATCCGCAACGGCGATCAGGTGCTGTGGGGCGGGGAACTGCGCACCGTGGAGACCTTTGTCGGCGGTGAGAACGGGGTCAGCGACGACACCAGCGAGAACCGCTTTACGCGCACCGGCTACTATTACCGGAAATACATTGCGCCCGATGTCGACGCGACCGACAACAAGGTCGATGCGGCGCCCTGGAAATTCTTCCGGCTGGCGGAGATCAAACTCAATCTGGCTGAGGCTGCTGCCGAAGCCGGGGAACTGGGTGTCGCCAAAGCGCAGGTGGACGCTATCCGCAGCCGTGTGGGCATGCCGGCCCTGCCGGACAACCTGTCGCAGGCGGAGATGATCCTGCGGGTGAGGCATGAACGCATGGTGGAACTCTGCTATGAAGAGTGTCGCTATTTCGATGTTCGCCGCTGGGCCGAGGCTTTCTCCGGCTCGCAGCTCTACCAGCAGTATTTCAAGATTCCTTGCGAGAATCTGACTGCCATGTGGATCACGAAGAATTCCGACGGCACTTACACCTACGAGCGCCGGACGAATACCCTGCGGAACGCCAGCACGCAGCCGCGCGATGTGCTGCTCCCGATCCCCGAGACTGAGGCGAACAACCTCTTTTCGCTAACGAACAAGCGCTGGCAGAATTCCGGGTGGTAATTTTTAACAGGAAACGATTATGAGAATACATATCATCAAACATACAGTATTATTGCTCGCGGCCCTCGTTGCTTTTCCGTACGGCGTTCTGACGGCGCAGGAGGTCCAGACTCCCGACGCCGGGGTTCCGAGCGCCAAAGGGACCGTCACGGATGCCGCCGGCGAGCCGCTTTACCAGGTGGTGATTACCGATCCCGCCGGAAAAACGCTTGGCACGACCGACCTGTACGGCCGTTTCGAACTGCGGACAGATGCTCCGAACCTCTGTTTCCGCACGGCGGGTTACGGCAATGTTTCACTGCCCGTGTCGCCCGATATGAAAGTGACGATGCGTGCGGATGAATCGTATAAGGACGACCTGCTGAATTATGGTTACGGCGTTATCCGCCGCCGCGGGACGCTCAGCGAGGCGGTCTCGGCCATCCAGGGCAAGCAGCTCGAAGACGTGCCCAATGCGAGCTTCAGTCAGCTGCTCGAAGGCCAGATTCTGGGGCTGGGAACGCTCGAATACTCCTCGGACCCGGGCAACGCGGGCGTGTATAAATATGTTCGCGGTATCTCCTCGACCCAGGGTACGCAGCCGCTGTTCGTTGTGGACGGTATCGTCATGCAGGATTACAACGTCGAATACCTGACGGCCGCTGAGATTGACAACATCGTGCTCCTGAAAGATGCCGCCGCCACGGCCATCTACGGTCTGAAAGGCGCCAATGGCGTGGTCGTAATCAATACCAAGTCGGGACTCCCCGGAGCCTTCGACGTGCGGGTCACGGCCGATTTCTCCCTGCAGCAGATCGCCCGCAAACCCGAGAAGACCTCCTCCTACGAGTACGCTTCGCTGCGCAACCAGGCGTGGGAGAATGACGGTTCGGTGGGTTCGGCTCCCTTCTCCGCCGATCAGATGGCCCGGATTAAATCGGGCAGCGATCCCCTCTATCCCAACAACGACTATTATAACGATTTCGTGCGCAGTTTCGGCACGATGGAGCGGCTGGGCGTCAGCCTCAGCGGCGGCAGCCAGCGTACGCGCGTCTGGTCGAACATCAATTTCATGAACCAGACCTCGCTCCTGAAGCAGGAGACCGACGAATACGTGGCCGCGCCGCGCCGTTTCTGGGTGAATTTCCGTGCGAAGATCGACGTGGACATCTCCAAGCACGTCCGCGCCTTTGCCGGTGTTTCGGGCAATGTGCGCAACGACCGTCTGGCCGGAAAGAATACCGATCTGGCCAGCCGGAGTTATACCAATTCCGACATTTATGAAACGATCTTCCAGCAGCCCCCGACGATGATCGGTCCCACGACCGAGGACGGCCGCGTAACGACGATGGAGACTCTCTCCCTGCCGACCTACGGTATCCTGAACCGCTCGGGTTACACCAAGTATACGAGTATGTACGCCTCGACGTATGCCGGCGTTACGGTCGATCTCGACTTCGTCACGCGCGGACTGAGCGTCACGGGCAAACTGGCTTTCCAGTCGAGCAACGACCGCTACAACTACATGACGCAGGATTTCAGCCGCTACTATTACGACTATACGAAGGGGGATTTCATGCAGCTGGGTTCCAACCTGAACACCAACCTTGCAGGCGGTGCTGACGGTATGTTCCAATATGCCATCAGCTACATTGCCCAGCTGGACTACAAGCGTTCGTTCGGCAAGCACGCTGCGGAGGCCCATCTCTATACGTATTTCACCAACGAGCAGCTGGATGACGTGAATGCCGATTATCCGGCCGTGGGATTCCCGCACGACGACCACAATACGGGGCTGAATCTCTCGTATGCCTACGACGACCGCTATGTGGTCGGCGCGACATTCGGACTGACGGCTTCCGACGTCTTCTCCCGCGGCAACCGTTACACGTTCGTTCCGTCCTTCTCGGCGGCCTGGGTCGCTTCGAACGAGGCGTTCCTGCGCGATGTGAAGTGGCTGAGCCTGCTGAAAGTGCGTGCCTCCTACGGCGAGGTGGCCCTCGACGATTTCGAGGTGGGCTACTACCGCTACATGTATAAGGACTACATCAAGAAAAACGGCGACGTCCGTCTGCTGGGCAATCCTGACCTCGAACCCGAGATACACAAGACCCAGAATTACGGCCTCGACCTGGGGCTTTGGAACAAGCTGAACCTGACGTTCGACTATTTCAGCCGCCGCACCGACAACATGCTTATCGAGAGCGGCGCCCGGATTCCGGCCTATCAGGGTATCTATGTCGCCAACTACCAGAAGGTAAACGAGGGCAAGATGAAGAACCGCGGCGTCGAGCTGGGCATCTCCTATGCGACGGACCTCGGCCGGGGGTGGGGCATCCATGCCGGCGTGAACTACACCCATGCGAAGAACGAGGTGATTTATACGGGTGAAATGCCTTATCCCGGCGACGGCAGCGGATACAAGGGCTATGCCTATTCCCACCGGGTGGACGGCTACCCGCTGGGCCAGCAGTTCGGCTATCTGGTCGACCGCAGCAACGGCAGCGGCTACATTTCGACCGACGAGGAGCTGACGAAATATACGAAGATGTATTCCGGGATCGGAATACCGCGCAAGGGCGACCTTATTTACAAGGATGTGAACGGTGATGGTGAGATCAATGAGAAGGACCTGTCGCCCATCGGCAAGGGTACCCTCCCGACCGGTTTTACGACCATTCGCGCGGGTTTCAGCTGGAAAGGGCTGGAGCTGGACCTGATGTTCCAGGGTGTGACGGGCTACTACGGTTCGGTCGCCTATCTGACGGAACGCGACGCCAGCGGTGTTTACAACGACCTGCATAAGGCGTCGTGGACTCCCGAGCGCTTTGCCGCGGGGCAGGAGATCAAATACCCGGCCCTGAGCTACAACAGCACTTCGACCAGCTCCGAGGACAGCGATTTCAATATTGTCGACCGTTCGTTCTGGCGGCTGAAAAATGCGTCGCTCTCCTACACGCTTCCGGCGCGCCTGATGCGCAATGCGGGTATCAAGCGGCTGAAAATCGTGCTGAGCGGACAGAACCTCTTTACCACGTCGGGCCTCGACTCGAAGGTGATTGATCCCGAGACGGGCAGTATGACCAAACTGCCGCCGATGCGCGTGATCAACCTGGGCGTGAAACTCGATTTTTAATCCGATAACAGCGAATCGTTATGAAAAGAATGAAATATATCCTTTTATTGACTCTTTCCGCGGCGGCGCTACTCTTTGCGGGTGCCGGCTGCCAGAAGGAGATGGACAGCGAGCTCGACGACCGTGCCGGGGATATGCGCAGCATCTACGAACTGCTGGCGCGAGCCTACGAACACCTGAAATCGTCGTTCTATGTCCCCGTCGAGACGGGACCTGCGGCGGGATTCACCGCCGGAGGCTACATGATGGCGGCCTACTGCGACGAAGCGCAGGAGGTCACCCAGTCGTCGGCGGTTTATGACTGGTACCGGGGCAGTGTTTCCGCTACGGGCATGCCGCTGTGGTGGAACAACGAAAATTCGGGCTCGGAACGTTGGTCGGGATTGTTCAACTGCATTTTCAGCTGCAACGAAGCCCTGAAATACCTGGAAGATCCCGGCCTCAAGACCGACTATGAAAAAGCCCAGCAGGACCTGATGATCGCCCAGGCCTATGCCCTGCGCGCCTATTGTTACCTTCAGCTTGTCAAACGCTGGGGCGGCGTCCCCGTCCTGCGCGAGTCGCTCGGCAAGGACCACGACTATTCAAAGGACAAGCGGGCCAGCTTTGCGCAGTGTGTCGATTTCATCATCGAGTCGTGCGACAAGGCGCTTGCCGCGGACGAAGCCTTGCAATGGCGGCAGCGGTTGTCGAGCATCGGCCTTCCCGAACTGAGTCGTGCCGCCATTTGGACCATCAAGTCGCAGGCCGCGCTCTATGCCGCCAGTCCGCTGTGGGCCGACGACTATGCCGGGACCGAGAAATACACCTGGGCGCGCGCCGCCGAAATCACCAAGCAGGCGCTCGACCTCTGCACCGGTCACGGTCTGGCGCTTTTCGACGCTGCTACGGCTTTCCCGGACGAGTCTGCGACCGGCCTGACGCCTTACGACAAGTTCTTCCTCACGTCCTATCCCGGTTCGGGAGGCTGGGACACTGAGACGATCTACCAGCCGACCAATTACGGCAATCAGAAGCAGAGCCTCGTATGGCAGTATGCGGGCATGCCGATCGACGACGGACAGGTGTCGGCCGGAGCCTGCCCCACGCAGGAGATGGTGGACGCCTACGAGGTCCTGAACGATGACGGTTCCGAATCCACGCCGCTGCTCGACCTGGCGAATCCCTACAATGCCGACGGCACGCCGAACATTTCGCAGAAAGCCCGGGATTTCGGCTATGTGGACTGCTCGGACAAGATGTACCTGAACCGTGATCCGCGTTTCTATGCGACCATCTATTACGACGGAGTGACGGTGAAACTCGAGAACAGCCAATATGGGGTCGAGACTTTCGTCGGCGGCAACTGCGGTCTGTCGCTGTCGCCCTCCAGCCGGCGCAATACCTGTACGGGCTACTACCTGCGCAAGTTCAACAACGCTCAGTCGAGCACCAGCGGCGGCAACAAGGACGGTTATATCCGGATGTTCCGTCTGGCCGAACTCTACCTCAATTTCGCCGAGGCTGCCTTCCGGGCCCACGGTGCCGACTGGCAGGCTCCGGCCACCGAGGTGCTGGAGATGGAGGAAGGGGATGACGGTGAAATGGTCGAGAAACTCAATACTTACGGAACGCTGATGAGTGCCCGTGAGGCGGTCAATGCAGTGCGAGCCCGTGTCGGGATGCCCGGCGTGGCTGACAACGGCGATGCTTTCTGGCTGCGACTGTGCAACGAGCGCCGTGTGGAACTGGCTTTCGAGGAGCACCGTTTCTTCGACGTGCGTCGCTGGACGACGCCCGACGGCGATCTGTCGAAGACCGACAAACGGGTGACGGGTATGCGCATCGAGGAGTCGAACGGCCAGAAGACCTACACCCGCTTCCCGTTCGACCGCCAGAGCTATACCTCCAAATTCCTCAAATACCCCGTCAGCCTGGACGAGGTCCGCAAGATGCTCAGTCTGACGGGCGACAACTGGCAGAACGACGGATGGAACTAACGTGATGATAACTGAAATAACCTCAACCAAAAAAGTAATGATTATGAAAAAGATGATGAGATTTCTTGCGATGGCCCTGATGGCCGGCGCAATGTTCACTGCCTGCGGTGGTGATGATGGACCGGAGGGACCGGGTGGACCGGGTGAACCGACGGATGTAATTGACGGTGTAACTGTCGACAACAAGCTGAGCGGATCGGTGAAAGCCGGTAAGGCCGCTGCGATTGAGATTATGGGTTCGGGCTTCGATCCCGACCAGGACTGGGTTTATATCGGCTATAACGAAGGCGGAGCGATCAAATACGAGCGCATCACGACCGATCTGCTGACGATCAAGTCGAGCCGTATTTCGTTTGGTGTTCCCATTACTGCCAGCTATCTCGACAAGACCTTCAAGGTGTACCTCGACCGGGAGACGGTAAAGATGGAGCTCACGAACGACCTGACTTTCACGATGCCGACCGTTGAGGAGGGTTATATCCCCGATCCCTATTTCCGGGCTACGCTGATGTCGACCCACCCGCAGCAGGGTAATGCCACGATTGCCCCGCTCTTCGATTCCTACGGGTTGCTCGACGTTGCCGGAGCCGCTACGATCGAGACGATCAATCTCTATGCGAGCGGTGCCACGTCGCTCGAAGGCATTGAGCTTTTCACGCATTGCGGCCGCATCATAGCACACGAGACGTCCAGTCTGGTAAAGGCTGATTTCTCGAAACTCAAGACGGACCAGTATCTGTTTATCACGATGGAGCGTTCCGGAGCTTTGGAGGAGGTGATTGCCGGCCCGACGATCTCCCGTTTGGACATTTACGACTGCACTAAATTGAAGACGGTGGATCTGCACCTCAACAAGTGGATGCACAATTTGCAGTGCTTCAACGATCCTGCTATCCAGACCTTCGACATTCGCCGGGAGCATACCGGCACTTTCAAGGACAAGGAGAAGGAGCCTGCGGAGTATTGCGACGGCGATAACCAGTATACGGTTTTCGAGTCGGGTGCCGTCATGCAGCTCCCGGACAACGTTCATATCCTGGTTGATTACGCATTTATCACGGAGAAACGCCAGGCTGGCGATAATGGCAGCTTTAAGGGTGTCTACAACGCCTGGACGCGCGGTGCTACGATCGATGTTTATTCGTCGAAGAATATCGAGAAGAAGCTGGGTACCGTTCCGATGTATAAGGACGATAACGGTGCGCTGACGCTGACGGGAGCCAACGGCTGGGTTCCTGCGGAGACCGAGTAGCATTTTTAGGGTGTCACTCCTAATTTTTAGAGAAAGATGAAACGGGATTTTCTGTTATTCGCAATGGCGCTGCTGGCCGGTGCGATGTCCACAGCTTGCGGCGGTGATGACAAGGGTACGGAGGGACCACCTCCTTCCCCTCCCACGGGAATTGACGGCGTAACCGTCGTCGACAAACTGAGTGGATCGGTGAAAGCCGGTGTTGCCGATGCGATTGAAATCACAGGCTCGGGCTTCGATCCCAGCCAGGATTGGGTTTTTATCGGTTATGATGAGAATGGTAAGACTACCTACGTGCGCATCACAACTGATGTGCTGACGATAAAGTCGGGTCGCATCGCGTTCGGTGTGCCCATCACCGCAGGTTATCTCGATAAAACCTTCAAAGTCTACCTCGACCGTCAGAATACGAAGATGGAGCTGACGGAAGATCTGACTTTCACGATGCCGACCGTCGCCGATGGATACATTCCCGATCCCGATTTCCGCGCGACGCTCGCCAATCCCGGTAAGGACGAGGGCAATCCCGAAATATCGGTGCTCTTCAATTCCTACGGTTTGCTCGATGTGACTGCTGCCGCGGCGTTGAAACAGGGCTGTGCGGCAGGCGGTTATGCTTTGAATCTTTATAACTGCAAGGCCAAATCGCTGGAGGGTATCGAACTTTTCAAGAGCCTTCAGGGAACAATCGCCGCTTGGCTGATGCCGGAGATCGAGGTGATAGACCTTTCGAAATGGGAAGCTGCCAAATCGGTTGGTTATTTCGCTTTCTTTGCCACCGATGCCGGAGGCGGCCTGCCGAAACTGAAGAAATTCATCGGCGGTCCCGGCCTGTATGCGTTGCAGCTTACGGGCGCTCCGAATCTGGAGTACTGCGACCTGTCACGCTCGAAATGGCTGTATAATGCCCAGGTGTACTCCAGTGTCGAGGCCGATTATGTATATGACAATCTGACCTACCTCGACATCCGCAAGAACCGGTCGGGTACGGAATTCGGCGGCCCTGTCGAGAACAGCGCGGAACACAACTGGAAGGGCTATCCCAACTCGGCAGACGACAATCCGACGGGTATCGACGCCTGGGTTCCCTTTGTCGGGAAAGTCTGGTTCGGACTGGCTGACAATGCCCATATCCTTGTCGATTATCAGTTCCTGATTGACAAGTATTCGTATGATTCGAACAAGGGCTATGACGGCAAGACCTATGGTTACATGACGATCTACGATGCCTGGAAGCGCGGCGCTACGATCGATGTCTATTCGTCGAAGGACAATGTCAAAAAGCTGGGTACGGTTCCGATGTATAAGGATGATGCCAGTGCTCTCGGAGCCTGCGGAGTCGATAACGGCTGGGTTCCTGCGGAAACTGAGTAATTCTTTTTTCAAACCGGTACGGTGGTTTCCTTTCGGGAGGTGTCGTACCGGTTTTGAACATGCAAACGGATAAATAAAACCAATCAAACAATTACCTGAAATGAAATCTGCATTTAAATTCTTCGCCCTGTTCCTGCTGGCCGGGACGATGTTCGCCGCCTGCGGCGATGACGAACCGGAAGGACCGGACGGGCCCGGGGAGACCGAAATTCCGGTGGAGATCACCAATGAGGTGAAAGGCGTCATAAAGGCCGGTATTTCCGGCGCGATCAATATTACGGGGTCGGGATTCGATTCCGAAGAGGATTACGTATACATTGGTTACGACAAGGACGGAGAAACCGTCTATGAGCGTGTTTCTAAAGACGTGCTGACGATCAATGCTTCGCGCATTTCGTTCGGTGTGAATGTCGCTGCCGGTTATCTCGACAAGACGGTGAAGGTTTACCTCGACCGGCCGGGATACGCGGAAAGGAAAGTGATTTCGGGCGAGATTACGTTCTCGCTTCCGAGCGTTGAAGAGGGCTATATTCCCGATGTTGCCCTGCGCAGTGCGCTGGCCAGCGCCGATAAGAACCCGAATGTGGTGTTTTCACCGCTCGGCCTGCTCGACGTCAATAGTGCTGCGACGATGACGGGTAACGGCAAGGGATATGCCCTTGACATCAGCGATTGCGGTGCTACGTCGCTGGAGGGTATCGAACTTTTCAAGAGCGTTACCGGTCTGGTTCCGGCATGGGGTATGCCCAATATCAAGGAGATTGACCTTTCGAAATGGGAAGCCAAGGGTATCGAGTTTTTCTGCGAACGGGCGAGCAACCTCGAAAAATTCGTCGGCCCTCCCTATGCCTATCGTATCCGGACTTACGACAGTCCTAAACTGACCCATGTGGATGTACATAACTGCGATTGGCTCAGGTGGCTGGAGATAAGCAACTTCGAAACCGGTGGCGGGGTCGATGCCCCCAATTCGGCCGTGACTTACCTCGACATCCGCCGCAACCAGTCCGGGACCTACGCAAGTACGCCGACGAAGGTCGGGGAGATGGCAATGGTCTGGAACAACGCCAATCAGGGCTTCAATGTGGCCGATAACGCTACGATTCTGATCGACTCGCATTTCCTGATCGAGCATACGATCGACGGTGCGTGGACGCCGATCTACAAGGCCTGGAAAGAGCGTGGTGCGACGATCAAGGTCTATTCGACGATCGATCCCCACCGGGACGAATTGCTGGGTACCGTTCCCTCCGTTTCGGAGATGCCTGATGCGCTTTCTCCTGGTAGTAAGAATGGAGACGGCAGCCCGTCGAATAAATATCAGGTGGACGATCCCTACACGGACAAAAACGAAGCTCCGAATCCGGCGAATTAATGCCCGGAATATGTTTTGAAATGCTCCCGCACCGAAAGGTGCGGGAGTTTTTTGTGCAGTAGTCGGCCTGCCTTGCCGCCGGCATCGTCCGGGGAGGACCTGACTGCCGGGGTGTTGCCGGTGCCGCCAGGCGTCGAATGGCGGTTGTCGCCTGCCGGGGCCTGCATATTGCGTAAAAAAAGAGCGCATCCGTCAGGATGCGCTCTTTTGGGCTTTGCCGAAAAATCCCGGTCAGGCTTTCTTCGAATGGGTGTTGATCGCGCCGATAAGGAATACCAGATAGAGCCATACGATGCTCAGGGCGATGATGGCGGCCCCCTGCGAGCCGAATGCGTCGGTGATGACGCCCAGCACCGGCGGAATGACGGCGCCGCCCGCCACGCCGACGATCAGCAGGGCCGACACCTCGTTCGCCCGTTCGGGAACGCGCTGCATCGAGATCGAGAAGATGATCGAGAAAAGGTTGGCATAACCGATTCCGAATACGGCCACGCAGGCCAGCACGGCCCAGAGCCCGTGGAGGAAGATCATGCCCACGAGACCCGCTAGCGCGACGAAGACGCTGGCCGTGAAGAATTTGCGCTCGGGGAGCTTCATCAGCAGAATGCCCCCGAGGAACGCGCCTACCGTGCGTGCGAAAAAGTAGACGCTGTTGCCCATGCCGGCATCCGTCAGCGGCAGGTTGCAGCGTTCCATCAGCAGTTTGGGGAAGGTGATGCCCATCCCCACGTCGACGCCCACCAGCACGAGGATGCCGATGAAGAACGCCACGATGTACTTGTCTTTGAGCAGCGAGAAGGTGTGGCCGATCGAGATGTCGGCGCTGTCGACCTTCTGTTCGGCGATCGGGGTCAGCCACAGCCAGATAAGGGCCAGCAGCGAAATGGCGGCGTAGATCGGGAAGATCATCTTCCAGCCCAGGAAACTGCCTGTCACGGCGGCCGCGATGATCGGGCCGAGGAACGAGCTGACGGCCTTCACGAACTGCCCGAGGGTGAGCGTTCCGGTGAGTTTGTCCCCGGCGATGACATTGGTCACCAGCGGATTGAGCGATACCTGCAGCAGGGTGTTGCCGATACCGATCAGGGCGAAGGCGACCAGCACGGCGGTGAAGTCGTAGGCTACGAGCGGGACGATCATCGCGGTCACGTGCAGGGCGAAGCTCAGCAGGACGGTCTTTTTGCGGCCGATGCGGTTCATCAGCATGCCCGTGGGGATCGAGAGCAGGAAGAACCAGAGGAAGCAGGAGAGCGAGATGAGGTTGACCATCGTGTCGTTCATGCCTGCAAAGTCGTTCTTGACGTAGCTCGTCGAGACGCCGACGATGTCCACGAATCCCATGATGAAGAAGCCGAACATCACGGGGAGGATTTTGCGCAGTGAAATTTCCTTGTTCATTTGTTTGGGTTTTGGTTACTTTGTTCTGTTCATTGATTACTTAATCGTTTAAGTTGGCCGGGTAAAAAAAGGGGCTCACTGGTCCCTGAATTCTATCCGGCAGGGGAGCACCTTCGATTCGGGGACGTATTCGCCCGCTTCGGGGTCGTTGGACTGGCGAATCTGATTGAGGAGTATCCGCACGGCATTGTTGCCGATCTCCTCGATCGGGAAATGGGCGATGTTCATTTTGGGTGCGAGCACGCGGAAGAGCGAATCCTCGTGTATGCAGGCCAGTCCCCAGCTGCCGTCGTTGATGTCGATGCCGCGGTCGTAGAAATAGCGCAGGGCTTCGATGGCGAGGATATGCGTGGTGAAAAAGAATCCATCCACGTCGGGTACGGCGCTGAAGATGCGGTCCAGCGTGCTGTAAATGTTGTCCTGGTAATTGACATAAGTCACCTCGCCGTAAAGGTCGGGGTTGATGCGGATATGGGCGTCGGAAAGGGCGTTGGCATATCCCTCGCGGCGCATGTCCATCGTCAGCAGGTGGGGGTTGGTCGTGATGATGGCGATTTTGCGGAAACCCTTGTCTATCAGGTGCCGCACCAGCTTATAGCTGCTCTCCTCGTTGTTGATGATGACGTAGTTGACGTGCATCTCGGGGAAATAGCGGTCGAACAGCAGCACGGGATAGTGGCTGTCGACCAGGCGGTTGATCTCCCGTTTCGAGATTTTGGTCGGGGCGATGATCATACCGTCTACCTTTTTCGACCGGAAGAGGCGGATCATGGCGTTCTCGCGTTCGATTTCGGAGTTCGAGCTGGCTATCATCAGCGAATAGCCCGCTTTTTCGGCCTCCGATTCGATCTGGTGGGCGATGTGGGCGTAAAAACTGTCCGATATGGAGGGGAGGATCAGGCCGATGGTCTTCGAAATTCCGGTGTTGAGACTCCGGGCCAGCAGGTTCGGTTCGTAGGCGAGTTCCCGGGCGCAGGCGAAAACCCGGTTCTGGGTCTCTGCACTGATTCCTTTTTTGTTGCCTTGTCCGGACAGCACCCACGAAACGGTTGTTTTCGAGAGGTTCAGTTTTTCGGCTATGTCTTTGAGCGATACTCCCACGATGGTTCTGAATAAGTGAAAAACAGATGTTCTTACAAAGATAAAATTTATTCCGCATTTAACAAATAAAAAATAGTGAAAAAATGTCCCTCTTTTTTCTTTTCGGCGTGTCGTGCCGGGGCTTGCCGGGCGGGTTTCCGGGGCGTGCGGTTTCCGGCCCTTCCGGTTTTGGTCTGCGGAGGCTTCGGAGGGCTGTTTTGCGTGTCAAAAATAAAACTTTTAAGGTCATTAATCGATAGTGGGGGACCCGATAAATTGCTATATTTGTGTAAATACCCGAGGTCGGAAAAAAGCTCACTTTCTCGTTTCAGAACAGCGAAATGCGGATGTGATTCGCGGCGTGTCCGGCGGAGCTCCGTCCGAGGGAACCAAAAACCGGCAAAAAACAATGACTGACCCGATGTCCCGGCTGCTGAAACTGGCCGTCCCGATCTTTTTCGTCTGCTTTACCCTCTCCGTTTCGGCCGCCCGGCCCCAGCTGCCTCCGGCCTGGGAGGGAGCGTCGGCCCGTTTCGACTCCCGTACCTATGCTTATCTGCCTCCCGTGCGCATCGTTGCGCAGGAGCACGCCGACCTGATCACGGGCGGCGACCTGCTGCTTGAACCCGGCAACGGGCAGGCCGACCTGCAAAACGCCCGCATCTGCGTGCTCCGCAGCGACGGCGGCCGCCGTCCGGGCCTGCTGCTCGATTTCGGACGTGAGCTGCAGGGCGGACTGCGCATCGTGACCGGCATGCCCGCGGACAACACGCCCGTACGGGTCCGCATCCGTTTCGGCGAATCGGTCAGCGAGGCGATGTGCGACATCGACGGTGCGAACGGCGCTTCGAACGACCATGCCGTGCGCGATTTCACGCTCACGCTGCCGTGGCTCGGCGCCGTGGAGTGCGGCGATTCGGGCTTCCGCTTCGTGCGCATCGACCTGCTGGACGACGACCGCGAACTGCACCTCAAGCAGGTCGAGGCTGTTTTCCAATACCGGGATATACCTTATATAGGATCGTTCCGCTCGAGCGATCCGCGCCTCGACAGCATCTGGATGACCGGTGCCTATACCGTCCACCTCAATATGCAGGAGTTCCTGTGGGACGGTGTGAAGCGCGACCGGCTGGTCTGGGTCGGGGACCTGCATCCCGAGATCATGACTGTCAATTCGGTCTTCGGCTACAACGAGGTCGTGCCGCGCAGTCTCGACCTGGCCCGCGACACGACGCCGCTGCCGGGCTGGATGAACGGCATCAGCTCCTATTCGCTGTGGTGGATCATCATCCACAGCGACTGGTACCGCTACCACGGCGACCGGGACTACCTCGCCGCGCAGCGTCCCTACCTGACGGCCCTGCTGAGGCAGGTCTTCGAAAAGATCGGTTCCGACGGCCGCGAACGCCTCGACGGCACGCGCTTTTTGGACTGGCCTTCGAGTGACGATGCTGCGAGCACGGCGGCGGGCCTGCAGTCGCTGACGATTCTGGCGCTCGATGCCGGGGCCGGGCTGTGCGAGGCGCTGGGCGACGCCGCGCTGGCTGCTGAATGCCGGGCGAAAGCCGCGCTGATGCGGAAATGCCCGGTCGAGGACGGCGGCGAGGCCAAGCAGGGACGTTCGCTGATGGTGCTGGCGGGGCTTGCCGATGCGGCGGAGACCGACCGCGACTATATTTCGAAGGGCGGGTCGGCCGGTTTCTCGACTTTTTACGGCTACTATATGCTTCGGGCGATGGCCGCGGCGGGCAATTACGAGGGGGCGCTGGAGCGTATCCGGGAGTACTGGGGCGCGATGCTCGACCTCGGGGCCACGACCTTCTGGGAGGATTTCAACATGGCGTGGCTCCCGGCGGCCCGCATCGACGAGCCGGTTCCGGCCGGGATGCGCGACCTGCACCGCGAATGCGGGGCCTACTGCTACAAGGGATTCCGCCATAGCCTGTGCCACGGCTGGGCTTCGGGACCGACGGCGTGGCTCACGGAGTACGTGCTGGGCGTCGGGGTTGCGGAACCCGGATGCCGCCGCCTGCGCATCGACCCCCACCTGGGCGACCTGGAGTGGGTCGAGGGGACTTTCCCGACGCCTTACGGCGTGGTGAAAATCCGTCACGAAAAGGGTGCCGACGGCACCGTGAAAAGCCGCGTCGAAGCCCCGCGCGGCGTCAAAACAGAACTTGTCAAACACAACAAATAACCAACTTAACCAGATTCGATTATGCAACGTATCGTATTGAATGAAATCTCCTATTTCGGCGCCGGATGCCGCTCGATGATCGCCGATGAGGCACGCCGCCGCGGTTACAAGAAAGCCTTTTTCGTGACGGATGCCGACCTTGTCCGTTTCGGCGTGGCCTCCAAGATCGAGGAGGTGTTCCGCGGAGCCGGCATTCCCTATGAAATTTTCAGCGACGTGAAGGCCAATCCGACCATCGCCAACGTGCAGCATGGCGTGGCTGCGTTCAAGGCTTCGGGCGCCGACTTCATCGTGGCGCTGGGCGGCGGCTCGGTCATCGACACGGCCAAGGGTGTCGGCATCGTGACCAACAACCCCGAATTCGCCGACGTGAAATCGCTCGAAGGACCCGCCGACACGCACCACCGCGCCGTGCCGACCTTCGCGCTGCCCACCACGGCCGGAACCGCCGCCGAGGTGACGATCAACTACGTCATTATCGACGAGGAGGCCCGCAAGAAGATGGTCTGCGTCGATCCCAACGACATTCCGTCGGTGGCCCTGGTCGATCCCGAACTGATGTACTCGATGCCCAAAGGGCTGACCGCCGCGACGGGTATGGACGCCCTGACCCACGCCATCGAGGGCTATATTACCAAAGGTGCATGGACGATGTCCGACATGTTCGAACTGAAGGCCATCGAGCTGATCGCGCAACACCTCAAAGCCGCCGTCGACAACGGCAAGGATGCCGCGGCGCGTGAGGGCATGTCCGTGGCGCAGTATATCGCCGGCATGGGCTTCTCGAACGTGGGCCTCGGCATCGTGCACTCGATGGCGCACCCGTTGGGAGCTTTCTACGACACGCCCCACGGCGTCGCCAACGCCCTGCTGCTGCCCTATGTGATGGAGTACAACGCCGCATCGCCCGCTGCCCCGAAATACCGCGACATCGCCCGCGCCATGGGTGTCGATACCGACGGAATGAGCGCCGAAGAGGGCGTCGCCGCCGCCGTGAAGGCTGTCCGCGACCTCTCGCTGAGTATCGGCATTCCGCAGCAGTTGCACGAGATCGGCGTGAAGGAGGCCGACATTCCGGCATTGTCCGTCGCAGCCTTCAACGATGTCTGCACGGGCGGCAATCCGCGCGACACCTCCGTGGCCGAGATCGAGGCGCTTTACCGCAAAGCCTTTTAATCCGCAGAGCTTATGAAGAAAATACACCTGTACGCCCTTGCGGCGTGCTCGATGCTTTTTGCGGCCTGCGACGGGCCGCAGGGGTTGGAGGAGGGATTTCGCGATCCCTCCTCGACCGACGTGCAGACGTCGGTCTACTGGTACTGGATTTCGGGAAACGTCTCGAAAGAGGGGGTCGTCGCCGACCTCGAGTCGATGAAGCGCATCGGCATCGACCGCGCCTTCATCGGCAATATCGGCCTTCCCGAATCGGAGATGCCCCACCGGGGGCCCGTGAAACTCTTCACCGAGGAGTGGTATGAAATCATGCATACGGCCCTGAAGAAGGCCACAGAGCTCGGGATTGACATCGGCGTGTTCAACTGCCCCGGCTGGAGCCAGGCGGGCGGGCCGTGGATCGAACCCGAGGAGGCGATGCGCTACCTGGCTACCGTTCCCGCCGAGGTCGAAGGCGGCAGGGTGGTGGAGGTCACGCTCCCGGCCCCTTCGCCCGATTTCACCGATGTGCGGACCATCGCCGTGCCGCTGCCCGAAGGCGTGCTGAAACTCGACGCTTCGTCGGCTCGCGTGAGCGGCTCGGCGGGTGTCGCCAAGGCGTTCGACGGCGATCCGGCAACGGCGCTGGCGTGCTCGCCCGGACGTGATGCGGTGGTTGAGGTGACGCCGTCTAAAGCCTTTACGCTCCGGTCTGTGCGAATCTATCCGGCTCATGCGCCCTTTGCCGCCGCAGCGGAATTGCAGGCCGTGAAGGACGGCCGTACGACTGTCCTGCGCCGCTTCGAGATCAACCGCACGAATCCGGCCGTGGAGGTGGGATTCGACGGTTATGCCCCCGTCACGATCGCCTGCGAGCCGACCGAGGCCGATGCTTTCCGGCTGGTGGTGAGCGGAGCTTCGGCGAACGGCGGTCTGGCCGAGGTGGAATTTTCGGCCCTGCCGCTCGTGGAGCGCTATTCCGAAAAATCGCTTGCCAAGATGCACCAGACGCCGCTGCCCTACTGGGGCGACTATATGTGGGGCCGCCAGCCCGCCGAGACGGATACTGCCGCCGCCATTGCGCCCGAATCGATCGTGGACATCAGCGATTGCCTTGCGGGCGACCGCGTGCGCTGGGAGGCTCCCGCCGGACGTTGGATGATCCTGCGCACGGGGATGGTGCCGACCGGGGTGATGAACGGTCCGTCGCTCGAGGACGGAATCGGCCTGGAGGTCGACAAATGGAGCCCTGTACATCTGGCGAAGCATTATGACGCCTTCGTCGGGGAGCTGTGCCGCCGGATTCCCGCCGCCGACCGCAAGGCGTGGAAGGTCATCGTGGCCGACAGCTACGAGAAGGGCGGCCAGAATTTCGGCGACGACTTTTTCGAAGCCTTCGAGGCCCGCTACGGCTATGACGCGCATCCCTACCTACCCGTGTTCAGCGGCCTGACGGTCGGCGACCGTGACCGTTCGGACCGTTTTCTGTGGGACTTGCGGCGGATGATGGCCGACCGGCTGTCGTACGACCATATCGGCGCCCTGCGCGAACTGGCCCACCGTGACGGATTCACCACATGGCTCGAGAACTACGGACACTGGGGTTTCCCCGGCGAGTTCCTGCAGTACGGCGGACAGTCGGACGAGGTGGCCGGGGAGTATTGGAGCGAGGGCGATCTGGGCGACATCGAGAACCGCGCTGCGTCCTCCTGCGCCCATATTTACGGCAAGAACAAAGTTTCGGCCGAGTCGTTCACGGCCGGCTTCAAGCCCTTTGCCCGTTATCCCTACCAGATGAAACAGCGCGGCGACCGCTTCTTCTCGGAGGGCATCAACAACACGCTGCTGCACGTCTATATCTCGCAGGCGGCCGGGGAACCGAAGCCGGGCATGAATGCCTGGTTCGGCAACGAGTTCAACCGCAACAATACGTGGTTCGATCAGCTGGACCTCTTCATCGCCTACCTCAAACGCTGTAATTTCATGCTCCAGCAGGGGCTCAACGTGGCCGATGCGGCCTATTTCATCGGCGAGGACGTGCCCAAAATGACTGGTGTGTGCGATCCGGCGCTGCCGTCGGGCTACCAGTTCGACTACATCAACGCCGAGGTGCTGTGCCGCGACGCCACGGTGCGCGACGGCCTGCTGACGCTGCCCCACGGCACGCAGTACCGCGTGCTGGTGCTGCCGCGGCAGGAGACGATGCGTCCCGAGGTGCTCGAACGGGTGATGCAGCTCGTGCGCGAAGGCGCCGTGGTGCTGGGACCCGCTCCGACGCGCTCTCCGAGCCTGGCGGATTATCCGGCGGCCGACGGCCGTGTGCAGACGATGGCCGCCGAGCTGTGGGGCCCCGAAACGGGGAAGCACGTCAACCGCTACGGCAAGGGAACGGTCTTCGACGGTTATTCGATGGAGGAGGTTTTCGATGCCATCGGCCTTGTGCCCGACTTTGGGTATGACGCTTCGTTGCCGCTGTTGTTCGGCCACCGGACGACGGATGGCGCCGAAATTTATTTCGTGTCGAACCAGTCGGAGAAGCCGATTGAATTCACGGCCTCGTTCCGCGTTGCGGACCGTCGTCCCGAGTGGTGGCAGCCCGTGACGGGCTCGATGCGCGAACTCCCTGCCTACCGTGCCGAAGGAACCGTGACCGGGGTGCCGATGCGTCTCGAACCGCTGGAAAGCGGCTTCGTGGTCTTCCGCAAACCGGCGGAGAAATCCGCTGCAGAGTTCACGGCCGATGCGAATTTCCCGTGTCCCGAGGTGCTCGGAACGGTCGGCGGAGTCTGGACGGCGCGTTTCGAATCCCCCGACGGAGTGGGCAGCTTCATGCTCGAGACCGACACGCTCGGCGACTGGTCGCAGAGCGCCGACGAGCGTCTGCGCGGATTCTCCGGCACGGCGACCTATTCGGCGACGTTCGAGAAGCCCGCAGCCGACGGTGGCCGCATTCTGCTCGACCTGAACCGCGTCGGGGTGATGGCCAAGGTGCGTGTGAACGGCGCCGAGGCCGGAGGTGTCTGGACGTCCCCGTACCGGGTGGACGTTACGGACCTGCTTCGCGAGGGGACGAACGAACTCGAGATCGAGGTCGTCAATACGTGGGTCAACCGACTCGTCGGCGACAGCCGCCTGCCCGAGGCCGAGCGCCGCACATGGGCGGCCTACAACCCCTACACGCCGGATTCACCGCTGCAGGAGTCGGGGCTGATCGGTCCCGTGACGCTGCAGCGGGTAGCGCTGTAAGGGCCTGCCTGCAAACGAAAATCCCGCACTCTCCAAAGAGTGCGGGATTTTTCGTATCCGGGGATGTCCCTATTTCGAGATCAGGTTCTCCCGCTCGATGTCCTTGAAGTAGCGGTAGGTGGCCACGCGCAGCTCCTCGGCGGCTGCGTCGTCGCACACGAGGATGCCGTTGGGATGCACCTGCAGGGCCGAGATGGTCCACTGGTGGTTGTAGGAGCCTTCGACGCCGTGGCGCACCGCACGGGCTTTCTTATGCCCCGTGGCGAGGATCAGCACCTTCTTCGACGACAGCACCGTGCCCACGCCGACCGTCAGCGCGGTCTTCGGAACGAGCGACACGTCGCCGCCGAAGAAGCGGGCGTTGACCTGAATCGTGTCCTGCGTGAGGGTCTTGATGCGCGTGCGCGAATTGAGCGACGAGAAAGGTTCGTTGAAAGCGATGTGGCCGTCCTCGCCGACGCCGCCCATGAAGAGGTCGATGCCCCCGGCCTCGACGATGCGGGCTTCGTAGTCGGCGCACTCCTTCGTCAGATCCTCGGCATTGCCGTCGAGGATGTTGACGTTCTCGGGCCGGATGTCGATGTGCTTGAAAAAGTTGTTCCACATGAACGAATGGTAGCTCTCGGGATGCTCCTCGGGGAGCCCCACATACTCGTCCATGTTGAACGTGATGACGTTTTTGAACGACACCTCGCCGGTCTTGTGGCGGCGGATCAGTTCCTTATAGGTCTCCAGCGGAGTCGAGCCCGTCGGGAGGCCCAGCACGAACGGCGACTTGGTCACCTGCTCCTTGGCCTTGATCTGCTGAATGATGCAGTTGGCGGCCCACTGGGCGACCTGCTGCGGTGTATTTTCGATGATTAGACGCATACTTATAAAAGTTAAAGGTTAGAACATCTTCACAAAAACCTCGATGGCCTGATATTCGGCCATGCCGAGCCGGTCGTAGAGCCGCGCGGTGTTCTGCGTGCGCTCTTCGGCCCGCTGCCAGAATTCGCGGGGGTCGCTGCCCGGGAAAGGCATGATGTCCTTCTGCGAGAGGTGGCGGTAGATGGCGTGGCGCTTCATGATCAGTTCGTCGGGCGACAGGGGCACGGCCATGTCCACCATGCCGAGGTCCCACTCCATCCAGGCGCCGCGGTAGAGCCACAGGTGGCACTCCTTCAGCCACTCGTCGTCCTTCACGACCTCGAGGGCCCCGAGGATGGCCTCCATCGCCGTGCGGTGCGTGCCGTGGGGGTCGGCCAGGTCGCCGGCGGCGTAGATCTGGTGGGGCTTGATTTCGCGCAGCAGTTTGACGATGATTTCGATGTCCTTCTCCGTGAGCTGGCCCTTCTTGATGCCTCCCGTCTCGTAGAACGGCAGGTTGAGGAAATGGGCGTTGGTGTCGGGGTTCAGGCCGAACGAACGCACGGCGGCACGCGCCTCGGCCCGGCGGATGGCGCCTTTCAGGTCGAGCAGGGCGCGGGGTTCGGGTTCGCCCTTTTTCTTGCCGGCGATGATTTTTTCGACCTCGCCGTAGTGGTTGCCGAAGCCCAGTTCGCGGGCCGTGTCGATGTTCTGCAACACCACGTCGTCGTGTACGGCCACGTTGCCCGAGGTCTCATAGGCCACGTGTACGTCGTGACCCTGCTGGACGAGGCGGATGAACGTGCCGCCCATCGAGATTACGTCGTCGTCGGGGTGGGGTGAGAAAATGACGATCCGCTTGGGGTACGGCGACGAGGGCACGGGGCGCGTCGTGTCGTCGGCATTGGGCTTGCCGCCCGGCCATCCGGAGATGGTGTGCTGGAGGTCGTTGAAAACGTCGATGTTGATCTGGTCGAAGGAACGGCCCTGCTCCAGCAGTTCGCCGAGCGAATTCTCGATATAATCCTTGTACGTGAGCTTCAGGATGGGTTTCTGCAGTACGCCGCAGAGCCATACCACGGCCTTGCGGACGAATTTCGGCGTCCAGTCGCAGGGGCCTACCAGCCACGGCGTCTGTTCGCGGGTCAACAGCTGCGCGGCGGTCTCGTCGATCACCACCTCGATGTTGGAATGTGCCTGCAGATACGAGGCGGGAACCTGTCCCGTGATCTCTCCCTCGACGACCTTCTGCACGATGTGGGCTTTCTCCTCGCCCCAGGCCATCAGGATGATGCGGTCGGCACGCATGATCGTGTCGATGCCCATCGTAATCGCCATCTTGGGTGTGTTATCCAGTCCGAAGAAGGCTCCCGACTGGATTTTGCGCGTGTTGTAGGTGAGCTGCACCAGCCGTGTGCGCGAACGCGAGTAGGAACCCGGTTCGTTGAAGCCGATCTGCCCGTCCTCGCCGACGCCGATAATCATCAGGTCGATACGGCGCACCGAATGGTCGTACGACGCGCAGTACTCCGAAACCTTGTCCTCGGACATCGTGCCGTCGGGAATGTGCACGTTCTCGGGCAGGATGTCGATGTGGTTGAGGAACTCCTCGTGGATGCGGTAGTTGCGGCTCTGCTGCTCGGTCGATTTGATGGGGTAGAACTCGTCGAGGCTGTAAACGGCGACGTTGCGGAAACTGATGAGCCCCTCGTTGTGGCGTTTCACCAGTTCGCGGTAGAGACCCAGCGGGGTGCGTCCCGTCGTGAGGCCCAGCACGAAGGGCTGCGACTCCTCGTAGACCTCGTTCGAACAGTGCAGTTCGTTGTACGTGCGGATCGCCTTGACGATGTTGTCGGCGACGTACTGCACGCCTTCGTATTCGTTCTCATAGACCCGGGTGAGGATCTTTTCGTAGCGGTGGATGATGTCGCGGGGGACCGATTCGGCAATCAATCCGCCGTCTTTCGGCAGGGAATACTTGTTGTTCATACGTTTATGTAATTTGTTAGTCTTTCTCTCTGTCGGTTTGCTGTCGATCGGCGCTGTCGCCGCCGTTGGCGTCGTTTACAAGTCTGACCCCACCCCAAACCCCTCCCTCGGGAGGGGCTTGTCGCGACGCAACCGGGTTGTCGACCGGGTTTTTGACCGAATTGTCGGCCGGGTTTACTTAATTTCTCATTTTTCAAACGTCACCTCTTCGAAAAACTCAGGGCGGTGGAAATCGGGTTTTTCCGTCCGGATGGGCCTCCACGACAGGAAATGGGGGTGCGAGAGCTTGTCGCCGCACTTGTAGAGGTTCATACGCGCCGTGAGGCCGCTCCAGTCCGTCAGCGCATGGCGGAAAAGTGCCTGCGGGGGAATGGCCAGCGTCAGCGACCAGCGGTTGTCGCCCTCGCGTTCGGCGAAAGGTTCGCCGAAGGGGTATGTCGGGAAGCGTTTCACACTCGCCAGCACCTCCGCTGGGGCGGGCTGCACGTCCTCGGTCCGCGACTTGCGTCCCGAGAGGAGCATCCGTCCGATGCAGGTGGCCTCGAAATTGTAATACAGCCCTTCGTCGGGCGCGATGAAGAACTCCACGCAGGAGTCGGTCCACACCTGCCCGTTGTCCTCGGTGACGAGCGCCGCCGTGTAATTTTCTGCCACGTCGAAACGGATCATCAGCCAGTCGCCCGTATGGAACATCCGGAACGACACCTCCGGGGCATAGGGGAATTCTCCGGGCCAGTTGCAGCACGCCACGGGCCGGGGCTTGATCTCCGCGAAGACCCGTTCCACGGCCGTCCGGTCATCGGGCGAGATACCTGCTATTTTGCGAATTTCCATGGCTCAGCTGTATTTGGCCACCGTCTCCCGCACGATCTCACACATCGTGCCGTACTGCTCCTCCATGCTGCGGAGCAGTTTGTACTGGGCGTGCGTGCGCACGAGGTTGTGTTCGGGGTATTTGATTTTATAATAGGTGTCGCCGTCGATGTAGTCCATCAGGAAGCGCAGGACCTGCTCGAAGGTGATGTAGCGGGCCGAAAACGCCAGGTTGTCGATCTCCGGCGCGGTCAGCTGCTTCGCCCGCTGCGAAAGGTAGCCCTCGGTGTAGGCGCGGAACATGTCGAGCGACATGCCGACACGCGTGAGGTCGCGGTCGTCCTCCTCGCCCGTGTTGGTGTAGGAGCGGATGGCGTCGCCGAAATCGTTCAGCGACGTGGAGTTCATCACCGTGTCGAGGTCGATGGCGCACAGCACCTCGCCCTCCTTGTTGAAGAGGATATTGTTGATTTTCGTATCGTTGTGCGTCACCCGCGTGGGGATCGTGCCGTCCTCGACTTTCGACCAGAAATCCATCATCTCGCCGCGGCGCGATTCGATCCAGCTGATCTCCTCCTTCAAATCCTTCACACGGCCTGCGGCGTCGCGGCGCAGCGCTTCGTCCCACTGCACGAAGCGGTGGCGGATGTTGTGGAATCCCTTGATGGTCTCGGCCAGCGGTTCGGTGAAATCCGCCAGCTGGGCCTGGAACTTGCCGATGCCCTCGCCGCCCTTGCGGGCCAGCTCCGGGGAGTCCGCCTTGTTGTAGGCGATGGTGTTGCCGATGAAGACCGAGACGGCCCAGTAGTCGCCCTGCGAATCCACGGAATAGTATTTGCCGTCGCGGGTCGGGACGATCGTCATCACTTCGCGCAGGGGATCGCCTCCCTCGGCCACGACGCGGCGGCGGATGTGATCCGTGACTTTGCGGATGTTCTCCATCATGGCCGGAACGTCGGGGAAGATGTTCTTATTTTTCCGCTGGAGGATGTAATCCGGCGTACTGCCTTCCGTGCGGACGATAAAGGTGTCGTTGATAAAACCCTCGCCCAGCGAGTCGATAGCCGTGATAGCGCCCTCCAATGCGAATTGGGACGCTATTTTCTGTAATTCTGCCTTCATACGGTAGTTTAGATGTTAGGTTCTGGTTGCAACCCCAAAGTTACTGAAAAGAACGCAGACTTGCAACCCGCAGTCCCAAAAAAGCCTGCGCTTTCATCGGAAAGGCAGGCTTCGGGGGTTGTGTTATTTGATTGTGCCGTGTCCGGATGCAGGGCTATGCGATCCAGCTCGTCAGCAGTTTCATCGCGCCGTCGGGCGTGAATGCGAGCGACCGGGCCGAAGCGGGAATCAGCACCGTCTCGCCCTGATGCACGGGGAGCACGGCGCCGCTGTCGTCGGCGATCGTGCCGCGGCCCTCGATGCAGATCGCCACGACGAACGAGTCGAGGTCGGTGAGATCAAGCGTTTCGGGGGCGGTCAGGTCCAGCAGCGACGTGGTGAAATAGGGGCACGAAACCAGCTCCACACGGCTGTTCTGCACCGCCTCGTAATGCGTCCGGTAATCGGGCAGCACGGTGTAGTCGATGGCCTCCTTGGCCAGTTCGGTGTGCAGTTCGCGGGTGTTGCCGTTGGCGTCGCGGCGGTTGAAATCGTAGATGCGGTAAGTGAGGTCCGAGGTCTGCTGGATCTCGGCGATGAATGCCCCGGCGCCGATCGAATGCACACGGCCCGCGGGCAGGAAGAAGACGTCGCCCGGGTGGATTTCGTAGTCGGCGAGGATGTCGGTGATGGTGTTGTCGGCCACGCTGGCGGCATATTCGGCGGGTGTCACCTGCTTCGAGAATCCCGAGCGGAGGTGCGCCCCCTGGTCAGCGGCCACGACGTACCACATCTCGGTCTTGCCTTTCGACTGGTGGCGCTCCCAGGCCAGTTCGTCGTTGGGGTGGACCTGGATCGAGAGGTCCTGCCGGGCGTCGATGAACTTGATGAGCAGCGGGAACTCCTCGCCGAAGCGTTCGAAATTCTTGGCACCCAGCAGTCCGGCTCCGTGGCGGGCGATGAGTTCGGGCAGCGTGGTTCCGGCCTCGGGACCTTCGGCCACGACGGATTCGTTGCCCTTTACGCCCGAGAGCTCCCAGCTCTCGCCGACCTGCTGCTGCGAGGTCTCGATCTGTTTGTACGGGGCTATCTTGTCGCCGCCCCAGAGCATCGTCTTTAAAATCGGTTGAAACTTATACATGGTGTTTTATGCGTTTTGTGCGTCCAGCTGGCTCAGGGCGAAGGCGTATGCGCCGACCGAGATGGCCTGGCTCGCGCCGAGCTTCGAAATGGCGACGCCGATACGTTTTTGCGGGTCGTAAGCCACATAGCGGTCCGTGCCGTAAACTTTCAGGGGCTGCATGCTGCCTTTGGCGAACTCCTGGAACTCCGCCTCGTCGTCCAGGTCGTAAACCTTCATCTGCACGCGGTTCAGCTCCTCGCCCGTCAGGGTGTGCATCTTCGCGCGGAGTTCTTTCAGCAGGCTCGGCATGATCCATTTGCGGGCCGCCGTGATGCCGCCGCCGATGACGATCAGGCCGTCGATGAGCGTCACGGCCGTGGCCATGGCGTCGCCTGCGATCTCGCCCATCTCGGCGAAAGCCTGCCGGGCCGCCTCTATGTTGCCCGGACGTTTGCCGTCGGCGATGTCGCAGATGTCCTTGGGTTCCAGTCCGTGGTCCGGGTTGTTCGTCAGTTCGCCGTAGACGCGCTTCACGGCACGCACGGCCACGCCGTCCTCGACGATGATGTCGGGCATCTTCTTGTGCCGCAGGCAGAAGGTCTCGACGCACGAGTTGTCGCCGCGGTTGAGCCGGTTATCGACCACGATACCCACGCCGAAGCCCGTGCCGAAGGTGTAACCCACGAGGTTCTTGTAGCGTTTGGGGCTGTTCAGCGCCTCGAGCCGGGCGTTGACCTCGGGTAGTGCGCCGCCCAGCGCCTCGCCGTAGGCGAACAGGTCGCCGTCGTTGTTGATGAAGACCGGGATGCCGAACGTCGCCTCGAGGAACGGTCCCAGCGCCACGCCGTCGCGGAACGACGGGAAATTGGGGAGATAACCTCCGATGACGCCGTTGGGATAATCGGCCGGGCCGGGGAATGCGAACGAGATGGCCACGGGCTTCTCCGAAAGGCGGCTGATGACGGCCCGGAACCCTTCGACCATGGCTGCCAGACATTTGTCCAGGTCTTCGGCGTGCGAAGGCAGCGTGATGGGTTCCACGATGAAGCGGTTGGCCTGCATGGCTCCGAACACGAGGTTCGTGCCGCCGGCGTCGAGGGTGATCACCACCCGGTTGTCATGGCTGTACATATTGAGTAGTTTGGTTTGGATTGACGTTCTTTGAAAGACAAAGATACGAATAAGCGAGAGTAAAAACAAACAATAGGTTTGATTTTGCCGAGCGGGAGTATCTTCGGCGAAGCCAAGGATAGGTAAAAAACTGAAAACGAAAAAGCCGCCGGCAGCTGCCGGCGGCTTTTTCGTCCTTTTATCGGTATCAGTTGTTCTCGGGACGCAGTTTGCGCACTACGGCGCCGGTCTGCCACATTTCGCTTTCGCGCATCTCCTTCAGCTCGTCGTTGAGCTTTTCGCGGTAGTCGGGCTTGCTGTTGAGGTCGATCGAACGCTGGGCCTCGTTGCCGGCGGCCACCTCCCTGTAAAGCTCCTCGAAGACGGGTTTCGTGGCGTCGCGGAATTTCTTCCACCAGTCCAGCGCACCGCGCTGGGCCGTGGTCGAACAGTTGGCGTACATCCAGTCCATGCCGTTCTCGGCGACGAGCGGCATCAACGACTGCGTCAACTCCTCGACGGTCTCGTTGAAAGCCTCCGAGGGGGTGTGGCCGTTGGCCCGCAGCGTGTCGTACTGGGCGGCGAAGATGCCCTGGATGGCGCCCATCAGCGTGCCGCGCTCACCCGTGAGGTCGGAGTAGACCTCGCGCTTGAAATCGGTCTCGAACAGGTAGCCCGAGCCGACGCCGATGCCCAGCGCCACGACGCGCTCGAAGGCGCGGCCCGTCGCATCCTGGAATACCGCATAGCTCGAGTTGAGGCCGCGGCCCTGAAGGAACATCCGGCGCAGCGACGTACCCGAACCCTTCGGGGCGATGAGGATCACGTCGACGTCGGCCGGGGGCACGATGCCCGTGCGCTCCTTGTAGGTGATGCCGAAGCCGTG